>MDTB01035855.1_pt1 | contig 53238 bp, 47 predicted proteins | sample 811161 | NCBI WGS metagenome assembly MDTB01 (sample SAMN05326650, study PRJNA326480) | marine metagenome | isolation source: seawater | place: Mediterranean Sea | collected 2009
ATACCGCTCATACCGATCCCGCCGATCCCAACGAAATGGATCGTGCCGATGCTGAGGGGGAGTGTCTTCATGCTGCGATCTTTCGAACCCGGCCGGGCTTCGGCCCAAGGCCGCCATTTCGTTTAACACCTATCAATTTTTCTGCGCAATCTGCGAGAGCGATGGCAGCTGACATGCCGCCAAAATCGCGCGCACATTTCGCTGCATCGACGAGGACGTTCTGCAGGTTTACGAAATTCTCGAGCTGCATGATCAATGCATCGGGCGTGAATCCGTCCTGCGGGATTAGCCAGCCTGCGCCGCGGGTCTCCAATGCGCGGGCATTGGCGGTCTGGTGATCATCCGTTGCGTGCGGGAAGGGCACCAGGATTGCAGGGCGCCCTGCCTCGGCAAGTTCCGCCACGGTGGATGCCCCAGCACGGCTGATCACTATATGTGCTGCCGCAATACGGTCCGGCACGTCGTCAAAGAACGTTGCCAGTTCGGCGGACACCTTGGCTTTGGCGTATGTCTTCCTCACCGAATCTATATCATCGGCCCGGCATTGTTGTGTGATTGCAAAACGGCGGCGCAGCGTTTCAGGCATTTCCAGTAGGGCGCGTGGGATTACTTTGCTCAGTACCGTCGCGCCCTGGCTGCCGCCCATTATAAGGATTTTGATCCCCTCGTACTCGGGGACTATTGGCGGGTATTCTTGATCTCGGATGGCGCTGAATGCCGCGCGAACGGGATTTCCTGTCAGTACGATATTGTCGGATGCAGTCCCGACGATGCCTGAGGTTTCGGTAAAAGATGTTGCAATGACGTTGGCGCGCTTCAATAGAAGGCGATTGGCGCGCCCAAGTATCGCGTTCTGTTCGTGAATAATAGTAGGCAGGCCCAGCGATGTGGCGGCGATCATGGTTGGCACTGATGGGTATCCGCCAAAGCCGATCACGCAGTCCGGCCGGCGCTTCCGGAACAGCCGGCGCGCCTGCAATATACCGACACCGATCGAAACGGCCGCGCCTGCTTTTGCCAACAGTCCGCCATGAAGACCCGACGCACTAATCTGGTGAACCTCTACAGCGCCAAGCGAATTGCCAAGGCTTGTGCCACGCGCGTCGGTCGCGAGCGCAACTTTATGGCCGCGCGCTATCAATTCTTCGGCGACCGCGATGGCTGGGAATACATGACCCCCTGTTCCACCCGCTGCGAGAAATATATTACCCGCGCCCGTCATCGTGGAACCTCCGCGCCGAGCCGTTTTCGAGTGAGGGCGAGTAGAAATCCGATACAAAGACCCATCGCGATCAGCGAGGAGCCGCCATAGCTGACAAACGGAAGCGTCATGCCCTTCGTCGGCATCAGCCGTAACGTCGATCCCATATTGATAATCGCCTGCAGCCCAAACTGAACAACGAGGCCGGACGTTGCGAGCAGAACGAAGAGATCGGTTTCCTGTAGCGCTTTTGCGAAACCGCGCAAAACGACGAAGCCGAACAGGCAGACAATTATCAGGCAGACGAAAAGGCCGAACTCCTCGCCCGCGACGGCGAATACGAAATCCGAATGTGCGTCGGGGAGGACTTCCTTGACGGTGCCTTCACCCGGACCGCGGCCGAACAGCCCGCCATTCATGAAAGCTTCGAGCGACCGGTCGACCTGATAACTGTCTCCAGATGAGGGGTCGAGAAATCGATCGATGCGGCTTGCAACGTGCGAGAATGTAAAATAAGCGGTGATAAAGGATGCGATACCGCCGATGGCTAGGCCAACCGCCCAGAAAAGCGGAAGACCGGCGAGGAAGAACTGACATGTCCAGACGGCAGAAATTACGATGGCCATACCGACATCGGGCTGCAACATCAATAGCCCTACAATCAGGCAATAGGCGCCGATGGAGACCAAGTATCCATGAGGAAGATCGCCCAAGCGGCCTGATGCGAAGAGCCACGCGGCAACGACCGCGAAGGTCGGTTTAAGAAATTCCGAGGGTTGGAGCGACATCGGCCCAATCGCAATCCACCGCGTCGCACCTTTTGTTTCTGTGCCGAAAATGAACGTTGCCATAACCAACACAACAAAGACGATAAGTGTAATCGTCGCCATGCGAAACACGCCGCGTGGTGATAGCAGAGACCCGCCAATCAATAGCGCCAGCGCAATCGGCAAATAGATCAGTTGGCGCCGAGCGAAAAAGAAATAATCGAGGCCGATACGTTCGGCGACAGCCGGGCTGGCGGCGAGTGCCATGATGATGCCAAACGCTATCAATACGCCGACGGCGGCCAGCGTCCAGCGGTCGACTGTCCACCACCAGCGGCCGAGGGTCGACGTGTCGGAGCGCGCAAAAATTGTCACGGTTCACCTTCCGTCTGAAGAGCGGCGACGAGATCGCGAAAATGGTCGCCGCGCTGCATAAAGTTCTCGTACTGATCGAAGGCCGCACAGGCAGGTGATAACAGCACGACAGGCGCATCCGGGTAACGATCTTCGTCTTTGGCGACGCTGCGTTGCGCATCTTTGACAGCCGTCGCAAGGTCACCTGATATCGTGACCGGCACCTCGCCTTCCAACATCGTTGCAAATGCATCCGCGGATTCACCGATCAAAAACGCGTGCCGAACATGCTTGAGATAAGGCACTGTGGGGACAAGCCCGTCTTCCTTAGCGACCCCGCCAGCAATCCAATAAACGTTCGCGAAACTGGAAATTGCGCGAGCAGCGGCCTCACCGTTGGTTGCCTTGGAATCATTGATATAGCGAATGCCGTCGATTTCATCGAAGGCCTCCAGCCGATGGGGCAGACCAGGATAGGTTTTGAACGCTTTTGCTATCTGTGCCGGCGTCAGCCCTCGCGTGCGGGCGACGGCCCAAGCCGTGGCGGCATTTTGCCAGTTATGCCTGCCGCGAAGCGCTCTGATATGTCCGATTTTGCAGGTGTTACCGTCAGCGTCGTGAAGTTCGCCGTCGATCACGCTGATACCCTCCACGACCGGGTTTTCGATCGAAACTGGAATAACCTGCCAGGAGTTATCGCCTGCTAGCTCGCGCATCGCATCCTGGCCATATTCGTCATCAATCCCGATCACGGCGATTTGCCGGCCAGTACCTGGGTCGGTTCGGAAAATCCGTTTCTTGGCGGCAACATAGTCCGCCATGCCGCCATGCCGGTCGAGATGATCTGGCGTGACATTTAGTAGGACAGCAATGTCGAAGGTCGCCGCGTGCGTGAGGTCGAGCTGATAGGAAGACAGTTCGAGCACTACTGTCTCGTTGGCGGTCGGTGGGTTCAGTCCTAACGCGGGTGGGCCGAAATTGCCACCGATCTGAACTGCGACCCCACTAGTCTGCAGGACGTGATGCAACAACGCCGACGTCGTCGACTTTCCATTTGTGCCGGTGATACCAATGAGAACCGCGGCCTTGATATTTTCTGTGAGCAGTTCGATATCTCCGATCACAGAGCAGTCAGCATCCACCGCGCATGTCACCACCGGATGCGGTGTGGGATGCGTCAGTGGAATGCCGGGGCTAAGCACCAGCGCGGAGAAGTCGGACCAGTCGGCGGTTGCAAGATCGGCAATCGGAACATTCTCGTTGGCGGCTTGCGACCGGGAATCGGCATTGTCATCCCAGCCTGTGACTTTTGCCCCCCCCGCTATTAGTGCATGCGCGGTCGCGCGGCCGGAGCCGCCAAGTCCGAAGACCGCAATGTGTTGTGAGAAACGGGATGTTACGGGGATCATGTTTGTGTACTTACCGCAACTTCAACGTTGCGAGGCCGACCAGGGCAAGGATTGAGGCTATGATCCAGAAGCGGATCACGATAGTCGATTCCGCCCAGCCCTTTTGTTCGAAATGATGATGTAGCGGTGCCATCCGGAAGACGCGCTTGCCGGTCAGCTTGAACGATGCGACCTGGACGATCACCGAAACGGTTTCTAATACGAACAAGCCACCGATGATTGCGAGCACGATTTCGTGCTTTGTGACGACACTGACTGCGCCGAGGGCGCCACCGATAGCGAGCGAACCAGTGTCGCCCATAAATACCATTGCCGGCGGGGCATTGTACCACAGAAAGCCAAGCCCGGCACCGACCAACGCTCCGCAAAATACGGCGAGTTCGCCTGCGCCGCGCACGAAATGAATCTGTAGGTATTCCGCAAAGACGAAGTTCCCCGAAACATATGCGATTAGTGCGAAACATGCGGCGGCGATAAGCGCCGGCATGATCGCAAGTCCGTCAAGCCCATCGGTTAGGTTGACCGCGTTCGACGCACCGACAAGAACGATGACGGTCCAGGGTACAAAGAACCAGCCAAGCGGAACCAACAGTTCCTTGAAGAAGGGCAGCGCGAGGCCTGTAGAGAGCGCACCTTCCGACAGGCTGGTGATCCATATAGTGACGCCGGCGCCGATGACGATCTGTCCTAGTAGCTTCAGACGACCTGGCAGGCCGTTGCTAGATCGTCTGGTCAATTTGATGTAGTCGTCAACAAAACCGATCGCCCCGAAGCCGAGTGTGACAGTCAAAACCGCCCAGACATACCCGTTGGTCAGATCCGCCCAAAGCAGCGTTGCGATGCATAGGGCTAGCAGAATCAGCACCCCGCCCATTGTTGGCGTGCCTTTTTTGGTAATGAGGTGCGTTTGCGGGCCGTCCTCACGGATTGGCTGACCTTCGGTCTGTTTGCTTTTGAGCCAGCGGATAACCGCCGGCCCGAGAACGAAGCTGACAAAAAGAGCGGTCATTACGGCGCCACCTGTTCGCAGGGTGATATAGCGAAACAGATTGAAGACACCGATGTCATCCGCCAGCGGGAACAGAAGGTTGTAAAGCATCTATCCGTGTCTCCTGCTTCAGCTATCGTTTGCGGCGTGCCTGACCGGCGCAGCAGCAGTGAGTTGTTTTACAATGCTCCACAAGCCGATCCCGTTGGATGCTTTTACGCTGACGATGTCGTCCGCCTGCAGGCCCGATAGGACAATCGGGAGTAGCCCGTCGACCGTGTCGGAAATCCCCCCGAGCTTGGCTGAGGGAAGCACATCGGCGAGGGCGGCCATTCCAGGTCCAGCGAGGAAAACGATGTCGATATCGTTTTTTGCAATTTGGGTTTTGAGCTCGGCATGCGCCGCCGCAGAAATTTCGCCTAGTTCGAGCATGTCGCCGAGGATGGCGACGCGGCGTCCGCGGTCTTTCGGCATGTGTCCGAGCGTTTTGAGCGCGGCGTTCATGGATTCGGGATTGGCGTTATAGGAATCGTCGATCAGTCGGATCCTGCCATTGCCCCAGCGGATCACGTGCACGGCGCCGCGGCCAGGCAAGCTGGGAAGCGATGCCATCGCCGAAGCGGCTTCGTCCATATTGCCGCCTAGTGCATCGACTGTCGCGAGCACGGCAAGGCTGTTATAGGCCCAGTGCAAGCCTGGCTGTCCGACCCGGAATTTCAGGGATTTTCCGTTCCAACGCGCCTCTAAACTTATACCAGTTGTATCGCTAAGGCACTCGATAAGACGCATATCGGCTTTGGCACTGTGGCCGAAACTGATGATGCTGGCCGCGCCAGTTGCAAGGGCACTTTCTGCGAGCAGGTTGAAGTGCTCGGTATCGCGGTTGATGATCGCGATACCGCCGTCGAGGCCGGAGAAAACCTCGGCCTTTGCGCGCGCGACCTCTTCCAGCGATTTGAAAAAGGCCATATGCGCCGGTGCTATAGCGGTTACAACCGCAACGTGTGGACGGGCCAGCCCCGCCAGAGGGGTGATTTCACCTGGATGGTTCATACCGATTTCGAAAATGCCGAAGTCGGTGTCGGCGGGCATGCGGGCGAGCGAAAGCGGTACGCCCCAGTGATTGTTCAGGCTGCTCCTGCTGAAACTGGTCGCGCCCTGAGGTGCCAGAACATGGGCCAGGGCCTCTTTTGTGCCGGTCTTGCCCACACTGCCTGTGATCGCAGCAATCTTCGCCGTTGTTCGGGTGCGCCCCGCCGCAGCGAGTGCTCGCAGTGCATCCAGCGTGTCGGCGACGATGAGGCCGGGTTTACCATTAAGAATCTGTGGACCGACCTCGGATACCAACGCCGCCGTCGCACCGTTTTCGAAAGCGATTTTAACGAAGTCATGTCCATCGAAATTAGGTCCCAAGAGTGCAACGAATAGATCTCCAGTCTCCAGCGTACGGGTATCTATCGAAATCCCGGTTGCCGCCCAATCACCGACTTTTTGTCCGGTAGTTGCTTCGATTGCGTCACTTGCGGTCCACAGTGCGGAGGCAGTCATGAAATAACCCCGTCCCTTTCTGCGATCGCGGTCCGGGCAACGAGCAGGTCGTTAAACGGGCGAGTTTGGCTACCGACAATCTGCTCGGTTTCATGCCCTTTACCAGCGATGACGATAGTATCGCCTTCCGACAGAATCGAAACAGCCTCGCGAATTGCGGTTTCGCGATCGCCAATATTATGTATGTCGGGAGCGTCGGCCAGAATTTCACTACGGATTGTGTCGGCATTTTCCGAGCGCGGGTTATCGTCTGTAACGACAATGATATCCGCTAAATTATTCGCGATTTGACCCATAAGGGGGCGTTTGCCACGGTCGCGATCGCCCCCGCAGCCGAACACCACGATAAGTCGGCCGGTTGTATGCGGGCGGATCGCGTTAAGAATATTTTTAAGCGCATCCGGCGTATGGGCGTAATCGATATAGACACTGCCACCTCTCGCCGAACCGGCACGTTCCAGCCGCCCCGGGACAGCTTTTAGGTTTTGCAGGCACCCGATAACTCGTTCATGCGTCTCGCCGCAGGCGATGACAATTCCTGCTGCGCAGAGAACATTATAAACCTGAAAAGCGCCTATCAGCGATAGATTAATATCAGTTTGGTGCCCGAGGGCGTTTAGCGCGATCCTTGTCCCGTTTTGGGACGGTTCAGCCATTTGTAAATTCAACTCTTTTCCACCCTGACCGTATGAAAGCACTTCGCCCTTGAAAGCATCAGCGAGAGCGGCCGTCTCGGGGACGTCTGCGTTGAGGACAGCAATGCCATCGGCAGGTAGAAGTTCGTTAAACAACCGTGCCTTGGTTTGCCAATAGGCTTCGATCGTGTGGTGATAATCCAGATGGTCGCGTGACAGATTTGTAAAAGCAGCGGCGCGGAGTCTTACCCCGTCGAGCCGCCGCTGTTTGAGCCCATGGCTGGACGCTTCCATGATGGCATGATCAACGCCCTCAAGCGCAAGCGCGGCAAGGTCGATATGCAGCGTGACGGGGTCTGGCGTGGTGAGGCTCTTTTTGATGTTGCCGTCGGGCATTTGCATTCCAAGCGTGCCCATGGCAATGGCCCGGTGGCCGAGCATTGACCAAATCTGACGGGTAAAATGCGCAACGGATGTTTTGCCGTTAGTCCCCGTGACAGCGGCGATAGTCTCCGGCTGGTGGGCGTAGAACGTGGCAGCGATATGGGCGAGCGAGGCGCGTGCATCTTTCGATGTGACTAGCGCGACATTGTCATTTGCGATGTCGGTGCCCTCTGGTGCGAGGACCGCTGCTGCTCCTTTAGAGATAGCTGCGCCTATAAATATGCGGCCGTCGACCGCTGAACCTGGCAAGGCCGCGAACAGGAAACCGGGTTCGACGGCGCGTGAATCCGCAGTCAATCCTGTTATTTCAGTTTCGCGCAGTTCTACTGCGAGGTTCACCTGTGAGACCTCTCTTGGTAACAGGTCAATGAGACGCAACCCGCGGCTCCAGAAATGTTTTGGTTGAAATATCGATCGACAAGGAATCCCGGACGGCATCGGTATCCTTGATCGGGCGCAGACCTAAAACGGGCGCGATACGGCGTACCACTGCACCGACGACGGGTGCGGCAACCCAGCCGCCCGTTGCGTAACCGAATGTCTCTTTTCTACCCTTGGCTTCGTCTAGCATGGCGAGAACAACGTATCTCGGTTTGTGCATGGGAAATGCGGCGATGAAAGACGAAATAAGAGCCTTTTTCTTGTAGCTTTGACCCAATACTTTTTCTGCCGTTCCGGTCTTGCCACCAACGATATAACCGGGTGCCGCGGCTTTTTGCCCTGTACCGTTTTCCACAACCAAGCGCATTAGCTGTCGCATCTTGTTAGATGTCTCGGCTTTGACGACGCGCGTTCCTGCAGGAACATCGGTCGGGCTGCGGCGAACCAGCGTCGGAGCGCGATATATGCCGCCATTGACTATCGCCGATACGCCAGCCACGAGGTGGAGCGGACTAACGGCTAGGCCGTGGCCGAAAGAAATCGTCATGCTGTTGATTTCACGCCAGCGATCGGGCAAGAGCGGTGCCCCTGTCTCAGAGAGCTCGATCCCGACCGGTTTCATCATCCCAATACGGGCTAGGAAATTCCGATGGCCAGATATGCCGACATCGAGCGCCATTTTTACCGTGCCAATATTCGATGAGTACATAAATATCTCAGGGACCGACAGCCAGCGTTTCTTGGCGTGAAAATCTCTGATCGTGAACCGCGCGATACGGATGGGGCTTGTCGCGTCGTATCCACCGTGCAGGCTGACCGTGCCGGCATCAAGTGCCATCGCGGTGGTAAATATCTTGAACGTAGACCCCATCTCATAGACGCCAAGTGTAGTCCGGTTAAAGCGGAGACTCTGATCAATTACGCCCGGCTGGTTCGGGTCGAAACTAGGCAGTGATGACATCGCGACGACTTCGCCGGTGTTGACGTCCATCACAAGTCCCGCAGCACCGATGGCATTGAATTTCTTCATTGCAAGGCCAAGTTCGTGTTCGACTATATGCTGGACGCGGACATCGATCGACAGAGCCATGTTGCCCTGCCGGGTACGCAATTCCTTGTCAAAGTAGCGTTCGACCCCCGACAGCCCTTTGTTGTCGACATCGGTAAAGCCAAGCGCATGAGATGCAAGCGAGCCCAGTGGATACATTCGTCGCGCTTCTCGCTGGAAGTTTAGCGCCGGAATACCAAGTCGGTTGACTTTATATTGCTGGCGGGGGGTCAAATGGCGTTTTAACCAGACGAAGCCCCGATTTGACCTAAGTTTCTTTTCAATAGATTTCACGTTGATACCGGGGAGTGCCGTGGCCAAGCGGATTGCCGCCTGTTCCGGGTCGAGAACTATCCGCGGATTGGCGAATAGAGATGCGGTATTTAGGCTTGTCGCCATAAGAATGCCGTTGCGGTCGACAATGTCAGCCCGTCCGGTGTGTTTTTCGCTTGTTGAGACGCTCCGCGTGTAGCGCGGCTCGTTATTATCCGAAAAGACCGAAACATTGATGACTCGGATACTGATCACTGAGAACGCTGCGACGAACAACGCGCCCGCGACCATCAGTCGGTTACGACCGGTTTCGATTGCGGTCTTGCGATCACCCTCTATGCGAATTTTTTCTGGGGAAGCTTGCCGCTTCCCGATCATTGGTTTTTCTTCAGTTTGGCGAGAATTGGTTTCAGCCAATCGCCGCCGCCGGGCGCTGTCGGCGCTCTGACCGGAACCACTTTTTTGGCGGGAGCCCATTCAATTCCCGGTTTGGCATTGAGTTGTTTTATCTCGGTGATTTCGGTTAGGGCACCCGTATCGGACGGCTCGAGTGCTGTATTTTCCAAGAGTTCCTGCATCGATATCGTCTGTGCTGACACAGGTGTATCCATCCCTAATAAACGCTTACTAAGTGCTTCGAGACGGGCAGGCTGATTTAGATAGCTCCATTCCGCCTGCATCACCTGTATTTCGTCGCGGTCGGTGATGATCTTTGCGTTTAGTGCGCTAAGCCGGTCTTCGAGGTTTTGCACGCGATACTTAACCACAAACAAGCCAATCACCACTGACATGGCGAGAATAGACCATAGAAAAGTGGCCCTTCGCATCGGTTAGGTCTCCCCCATGGGTGGGGCACACGTACGTTCCGCGACCCGAAGCCGTGCAGACCGGGAACGGGGATTGCGCGTGGTCTCTTTGGCGCTTGGTTTCTGCGCGCCGCGGCGAACCAGGGAGAAGCACGGTGCCGGTCCTATTTTTATTGCCGCGGGTAGGTGCCGCGATGCTCTAGATATTTCGCCGGAATGCGTGCGAAGGAATTCCTTCACGATGCGGTCTTCGAGTGAGTGGAAAGACACCACTGCAAGTCTTCCGCTGGGTGCGAGCATGATTTCCGCCCCGCGGAGGCCGCTTTTCAACTCGTCCAGCTCTTCATTGACCTGAATGCGGATGGCCTGGAAAGTTTTGGTGGCCGGATCTATCTTGGAAGAAGATCCCCCGCGGTAGGTATTGCGGACGATATCGGCAAGCTGTCCGGTGCGGGTAATAGGCGCGTCGGCACGCGCATTGACGATCGCGCGGGCGATGCGCCGCGCCTGCCGTTCTTCGCCGTAGTTAAAAATGATATCGGCCAAGACACCCTCATCTGCTCCATTGATGAGGTCGGACGCGGACAAGCTGTCATTGCCCTGCCGCATGTCGAGAGGGCCGTCATGGCGAAAGCTGAAGCCCCGGTTCGGATCATCGATTTGCATCGAAGACACGCCCAGATCAAGCGCTATCCCGTCGACTACTTCTATCCCCTCGCCCGACAGAATTTCAACCATGTCGCCAAAGCGACCTTCAACCACTGTCAGGCGTCCGGCGTATTTGTCGACCATTTTTGCTGCGGCCGCTATGGCATAGGTGTCTCGGTCAATCGCCCAGACCCGGCAATCGGCGGCATCTAGGATTGCCGCGGTGTATCCGCCAGCACCGAAAGTACCATCAACGTAACGACCACCGTCACGCGGCTGCAGCGCCGCGACCACCTCGTCAATCATCACCGGCGCGTGGCCGTCGGTGGGCTCGGAATTCGTCGGGGCGCCCACCTTTAAGGTCATAGCGTACCCCCGCCGCTGAGCTTGGCCCGGAGTGCTTCGACCTCTGCTGCTTGATGTTTTTCATAAACCCCCGGCGCCCAGACCTGAAATCGCGTGCCGCGCCCAACAAAGGTGGCGCGGTCAGTGATGCCGGCATGTTTAATCAATCTGGCGGGGAGGATGATTCGTCCTTCGCCGTCGAAAGGCAGTTCACTCGAAATCGCCATGACGGTCTCGACCAGGCCGTCATCCGATCTGCCAATGAGCGCTTGGGTAAAATCCCCACCGTCCAGCGTCTGGTTGAACTTGCGTTGATTCAGATCGTCGAGCATCCCGCGCCCGAATGCTTCAATAACGCTGTGCGTTATAGAGGGATAAGCGATAACCCCTTGGTAAGACTCGGTTCCCAGCACCGAACGATAGGCAGCTGGGACCGACACGCGGCCCTTCCGGTCTACTTTGTTCTCGTATGTTGAAATAAACGACGTCACGAGACGCTCCGACTTTCCTGTTTTCTTCCGCCGGCGAACCGGCACGAAACCAAGTCCCTCTAACGTATTTGGGACAATATGGAATATCATGGGTATCTATGGGAGTCAACGCTATTTGTAGTAAAGAATCAGTTAAGAAAAGATATTTAGAAGCATTCGTTTAAGTCGCTACATGAGCTGCAGCGGCATTCAAAATTAAGCTCGAGTTCGGATGACCAATTCTTTAGCCACCGATTATGGCAGCATTTTGTTCTTTTTATGTTCTATTTTGGGTTCACCAAGGGAGCGTCAGCATGGAGCAAAGGTTGTGTTTGGCGAAATTCACGCCATTATCAAAGTTAGATATCAGGTCCAGACGGTCTGTAAGCCGGGTTTTGTCCACGCCCAGACCGAAACCTAGACGATAGATGGCCATTCATCTGGGGCGCCCGTCACCGGACCCCTCATCGCGACCCACCCGGACAGCAGCGCAGAAACCCGCTTGCAAACTATCGTTCGCGTGCCGTCCCTATTCGGTCTTGCTCCCGGTGGGGTTTACCTTGCCATCGCCGTTACCGGCGACGCGGTGCGCTCTTACCACACCCTTTCACCCTTACCGTCTCAAAACAGACGGCGGTCTGCTCTCTGTGGCACTTTCCCTGGGGTCGCCCCCGCCGGCCATTAACCGGCACCGTGTTTCCGTAGAGCCCGGACTTTCCTCCCCCCGACGGGTTTCCCCATTGCCGAAAGGCGGCCATCCGACCGTCTGGACCAATCACACCTTCGGGGTAAAAGCTTTGCGCGTCAACCGTTTAAGACGTGAACCGCGGCGATCGCCGCTAGGGTGTCCTGATCAAGCATGCCGTTGACTCCGGCGGGCACGAAACGGCGTTGAAAGGCAGTAACGACATCGGTAAGTGGGGCTTTGGGATCATACCCGATCTCGGCAAGGCGGCCAGGGGCATCTGCCGGGTCGCCGGCATCACCCGGCGCTTCTGGCCAAATCGACAGCCCCTTATCGGCGAGACGCTTCCAGTCGAACAGTTCGCCAGGGTCCTGTTTGCGGGTTGGTGCAATATCCGAATGGCCGACGACGCGAGATGGTGGAACGTGGTGCCGTGCAACGACCTCTGCAAGCAACACTTCGACGCTTTGCATTTGTGTTTCGGGAAACGCTCGGTAACCGAAAACATGGCCCGGATTGACAATCTCGATTCCAAGTGAACGGTCGTTGATATCCGCGGCGCCCGACCAGTGGCTGGAACCGGCATGCCAGGCCCGGCGGGCCTCGGCGACCATTCGATAGGTAGTACCGTCTTCGTCGATCAGATAATGCGCGCTTACCCCGGTATCCGCGTCGCAAAGTCGTTCCAGTGCTGCCTTGCCAGTCTTCATCCCGGTGTAATGCAAAATGACCATATCGATGCAAGCGCCTGCCGGGCGATCATTCGCATTTGGGGAGGCTCTCTCAATGATATCCATATGCTTAATCTAGCGACCTTCCCCACTGTGTTGCTGGCGTGTCGCGCGTTTCGCCGCGAAAAACAATGATGGCCACACCAAAAATTATAATCAACCCACCGACAATTATATGCCAATTGAGCGTTTCCCCAAGCAGGACAATGCCCATACTCACGCCGAAGAGTGGGATCAGTAGTGTAAAGGGCATGGTCTGGTTAGTCTGATACTTGGGGACCATCTGGTACCACAATCCATGGCCAACGATGCTGACGATGATGCCCATGTGCAGGATGGCAAGCCAAGTTTCCAGGCTCGCATTGGCCATGGACTCGAACTGACCGGTTTCGAATAGGATGGACATTAGGGTCATTTGCGGAATTGCGAATACCGCCATCCAGCCGTTGATTGCGAAGACGCTGACGCCGCCAAGCGCGCGCAGCTGCAAATTGGCGCCGCCGAAAGCCAGCGCCGATATCAATGCCATAAATGCATAGAGTAGACTGTCTGACAGTCGTGGTTCGCCAACGACAAGCGCTACCCCAAAAAAGCTGATCAGAATCCCTGCGGCGCGGTACCAACCAAAGCGCTCACGAAAGAAGAGTAGCGCAAGTAGTAGCGCAAAGGGAACCGATGTCTGAATGATCAGCGCTGCGGTGCCGACATAAATGTGCTGGATCGCAACAAACATCAGACCAAAATGGAGTGTGCCCATGGTTACCGAGAGCCAGAAGATCTTCCACATATAGCCGCGCGGGATTGACACGAAGGGTAACAGGGATACCGCAATCACCATCATACGGACAGTGATCAACGCCCAGCCCGGAATTTCAGATGCTGCAAACCGGGCAGCGGCGATATTGGACGCCCAAACAGCCATAACGAGGACAGCAAGGGCGATATGGGCAGGTTTCATGGACCGGAACACTCCGCGGATAGGGGCGGGAAGTCAAACAGCTAATGTAAGGAACCAGAGATTTATATAAGGAACTGGAGATTTCTCGCAGAGCTTCAGTCCGAGTTATCGTTCGGCTGCTGAACATCGCGAATACTGGGAAAAGACCACCCAAATTGAAGCAGAAAAGAGAAGCAGAGGTAAGGTCAGATTGTCGCTCCCAATCGCGCGGTGGGGAACGTTTGTTTGAGGTCGGTCTGCGCCGCAATCACGCTGGTCCGGGGATTGAGCGCTGAGGGTGATGCGCACAACGGGGTGACGGTTCAACTCATTGATCTGAAGAACAAGGACGCCACGGCATCCAATCTTCTCCAAGTTTAACTTATACAGGCTGTTGTATTAGATTATCTGTGCGCCAAAAGCTTTGCGGTCGGTCCTGAAGATTTCGGAAAACGTCACGCCTAGCGGGGTCGGGTTGAGAGACCTGCCTGCCTGACGGCACGCATCTGCAGATAAGAGATACCTCCGTTTAGTTAATTGGCCTGCGAACCCCCTGCAAGCTGATCAACGATTTTTAAAGAGGATTGAAAAGGCGGTTGCCGCGATTAATGGTCAATGGCCGCGCTCATCTTAAATTTGGTGTGATGGCGGTGGTGTTGGCCGCGGAAATGATAAAGACCGGCGGCACGGTAGCGTCTGCATTGTCGCAGACCCTGGCATCACCGCCTCAGCCGGGAGGATTCTGCAGGCATCGGCGTTTACTTCAGTCCGCGTTGCTTTTGAATCTTGCTCCACGCGTCATTGATTGTCGCCATCTTGGCTGTAGCCATGTCGATAAAATCCTGTGGCATGCCCTCAGCAACCAATTTGTCCGGATGATTTTCCTTGATTAGGTTGCGCCAGGCCGTGCGCACTGCCGCATCGTCCGCGTCATGGACGACGCCCAAAATTGCGAACGGGTCCGACGCGTCCGCACCGAGATGACCCGCGCGAATGCGAGCAAATTTTGCTTCATCAAAGCCGAAGATCATTGCGACTTGCCGGAGAAATTCTTCCTCTTGAGGGTGGATAACGCGGTCGGCTTTGGCTATGTGGAATAGCGCATCCAGCAGTTCTTCGAGCACTGCGGGGCGATCGATGAACATTTTTGCGACCTGCTTGGCGTAAGGCTCGAAGCCGCGGGCATCTTTGCGCGCGACGTCGAATACGCGCCCGACATTCTTTAGCTCCTCTTCCGGTACGTGAAGTATCTGGCGGAACGCTTCAACTTCGTCCGGGGTTACTTGACCGTCGGCCTTCGCCATTTTCGCGCTAAGCGCAATTACGGCAATTGTGAAAGCGGTCTGGCGCGTCTTGTCGCTGGCATCCTCGTCGGAACCCCGAAGCCGGTCAACAGCATGGCCTGCAGCCGCACCGACCAGCGCCCCCAATGGACCACCTATTGCAAACCCTGCTGCACCGCCGATGATTTTGCCGATAAGAGCCATGGTTCTTTTCTTTAAAGGGCCTACCCTTGGCCTCGTTCTGGGGTCGCGTTCTTTTTAGCCGAAAATGTGGCGAGAAAATGACGTCCGTTCAGCTTGGGAAAACCGTCACCCACCAGCGGATTGCCTGTATATATTAAAGCTAAATGATCTCATTTGGTATCGGCGCGGTAATAGGGCTGCGATTTACCTGCCGCGCCAATATGCGCCATCAAAGTTTTCAGGGGCGTCAGGCTGACACACCGTCCTGTGGTTGATACATTCGGCGACAAATACAATGTGCTGGGTAAAGCGCGCGTAATGCCCAGATTAAAGACCAAACGACGAGGAGCGGACCATGGCGAGTAAAAGCGGCGACAAGATCATTGCAATCGAAGAACACTATTTCGATCCAGAAATAGCAGCGCTGTACGACGATAAATCAGGCTTCACCGGCACACCTATTCGCGCCAAGATGGATGACTTGTATGAAACGCGTATCAGGGAAATGGATGCGTCGGGAATCGACGTGCAGGTTCTGTCCCAGGGCGCGCCCGGGGTTCAACGCTTCGATGGCGAAACCGCGACCAGACTGGCGATAGCTGCAAATGACCGTCTGAACGAGACGTGCGAGCGCCATCCTGACCGGTTTGCTGGTTTCGCGACGCTTGCGTCACCGGCGCCTGAAGCGGCAGCCGATGAACTTGAACGCACGGTAAAGGATTACGGCTTCAAGGGTGGGATGATCCACGGATTGACCAACGGCGAGTTTATCGACCGGAAGGAATACTGGCCGATATTCGCGCGTGCCGAGGCGCTAGACGTGCCAATTTATCTGCATCCCGCCGTGCCGCACCAGGATGTCGTCAGAGCCTATTACGCCGACTATCTGCCGAAATACCCGTCGCTTCTGACTGCGGCCTGGGGGTTCACCGTTGAGACCGCGACGGCCGGTATCCGCATGGTACTGAGCGAGGTGTTCGACGAATATCCGAAGCTCCAGATCGTGCTCGGCCACCTTGGTGAGGGGTTGCCGTTTCTGTTGTGGCGCATCAGCGACTCGCTTGCCCGGGACAATGACTATCCGTTCCGAGAGAAATTCTGCAATCATTTCCATATTACGACGTCTGGCAATTTCTCCGATCCGGCTATGGTGTGTTCGATGATGGAAATGGGTATCGACCGGATCATGTTCTCGGTCGACTATCCGTTCGCCCCTAATATACAGGGCACCGAGTGGATGGAGAACATATCGCTTAGCCCCGAAGATAAGAAAAAAGTGCTGTCGGCAAACGCTGAAAAACTGCTGAAGATGTAGTCCGGAAATTTCGGGACGCGATAGACGGGGACCGGAAAGTCCTTACCAATATACATGGGAAGACATGATCTAATGGCCGACGGGAATGTATCGACCGATAAGTGGCAGTTCTGGATTGACCGTGGCGGGACATTCACCGACTTCGTGATCCGAGCGCCTGACGGCAAGCTGACCACGCACAAGCTGTTGTCGGAAAATCCGGAGCACTACACGGATGCCGCCCTGCATGGAATACGCGAGACGCTGGGTGTCGTAGGTGATGCGCCGCTGCCAGATGGTGTTCTTGAAGCTGTCAAAATGGGCACGACGGTCGCGACCAATGCGCTGCTAGAACGGAAGGGCGAACGCACATTGTTGGCCGTGACACGCGGTTTCGCCGATCAACTGCGTATCGGCTACCAGAACCGGCCCAATATTTTTGCCCGCCGGATCGAGTTGCCCGAACTGCTCTATGAATCCGTTGTGGAGATCGACGAGCGCCTGTCATCCGAAGGCGACGTAATGAGGCCGTTGGATGAAGATGGCGCCCGGAAGTCTATTCAGGCTGCCTATGATAACGGTATTCGCTCGATCGCAATCTGCTTCATGCACGGCTATCGTTATCATGAGCACGAAGCAGTTGTTGGCGGGATCGCACGTGACATCGGCTTCACCCAGGTTTCGGTCTCGCATGTGGTGAGCCCGCTGATGAAATTTGTCGGACGCGGCGATACCACGGTGGTCGATGCCTACGTGTCGCCCATACTGCGGCGCTATGTTGATCTCATGGCGGCGCAGACGGGTGATGCACGTCTGATGTTCATGCAGTCCAATGGAGGGTTGGCTGATGCCCAGGTTTTTCAGGGAAAGGATTCGATCCTTTCGGGTCCTGCGGGCGGCATCGTCGGCGCAGCCCAGACAGCGCACATGGCTGGATTCGAAAAGATAATTGGCTTTGACATGGGTGGCACGTCGACCGACGTTGCCCACTACGACGGCGAATACGAACGCGCATTCGAAACGCTGGTCGCCGGTGTGCGGATGCGCGCGCCGATGATGAACATTCACACGGTTGCAGCCGGTGGTGGCTCGATCCTTCATTTCGATGGTTCACGCTATCGCGTCGGTCCGGACAGCGCTGGTGCGAATCCCGGGCCGGCATGTTACCGGCGCGGCGGCCCGCTTTGCGTGACTGATGCAAATGTAATGCTGGGCAAAATCCAGGCGGAGTTCTTCCCGCGGGTGTTCGGTCCCGGGGCAGACGAGGCGCTAGATGATAGAGTTGTCCGCCAAAAATTTACCTCGATGGCAGCCGAGATCGAGGCCGCCACCGGCGACAAGCGTTCCCCGGTTGAGGTTGCTGATGGATTTCTGAAGATTGCTGTCGATAACATGGCGAATGCGATTAAGCAGATATCGGTCCAGCGCGGCTACGATATTACGCACTATACCCTGAACTGTTTCGGTGGTGCCGGCGGGCAGCATGCCTGTCTAGTTGCCGACGCCCTTGGCATGACAAGGGTCTTTGTCCACCCATTTGCGGGCGTTTTATCGGCTTATGGCATGGGGCTCGCTGAACACCGAGTCATTCGCGAACGCGCCGTTGAGAGCCAGCTGACTGATACGCTAGTCGCAGAACTTGAAACCGCGATTGGGGAACTCGCCTTCGAAGGTCACCGAGATATTCAGGGTCAGGGTGTTGGAGCAGATGAAATCTCGTCGATTGCGAAAGTGCATCTGCGCTACGAGGGCACCGATACGGCGCTGATCGTTGATTTCGGACCCATGACTGAAATGCTGGCAGCCTTTGAAGCCGCCCATATGCAGCAATTCGGTTTCATCGCGCCGGAGAAAAACAACGTCGTCGAGGCGCTGACGGTCGAAGTGATCGGCGGTGGACAGGATGTCGAAGATGCGGAACTGGCACTCGACCCGAATGCGGAGGCGGGCGACCCGCTTGGACATGCGGTAATGTATGCCGCCGGCGAGAGTCGCCAGGCCGCTGTGTACGATCGTGAGGATCTGCCGCCCGGTGTCCGCGTCGATGGACCGGCGGTAATTATCGATGCCAACGCGACCACCGTCGTTGAACCCGGCTGGCAGGCGGAAATTACGCCGCGGAACCACATGGTGATTGCCCGTGTTGTGGAACGCCCGCAGGAACATGCCGTCGGCACCAAGGCCGACCCGGTTATGCTCGAGGTTTTCAATAATCTATTCATGTCAATCGCCGAGCAGATGGGTGTCGTTTTACAGAACACCTCGTATTCGGTGAACATCAAGGAGCGGCTCGATTTTTCCTGTGCGATCTTCGACGATAATGGCAATCTTGTCGCCAACGCGCCGCACATACCGGTGCATCTGGGCTCGATGAGCGAAAGTGTCCAGACGATTACGCGCGAACGGGCCGACACCGTGAAACCGGGCGACGTGTTCGTGTTAAACGCACCGTATAACGGCGGCACGCACCTGCCTGACGTAACGGTGATGACCCCGGTCTTCGATGAAGCGGGTAACGACATCCTGTTCTATGTCGCGTCGCGCGGTCATCATGCCGAAATTGGCGGTAAGACACCGGGGTCGATGCCGCCGGATTCACGGCATATCGATGAGGAGGGGGTGTTGATCGACAACTTCCAGCTCGTTGATCAGGGACGTCTGCGTGAAAAGGAGTTAGAAGAGCTGTTCACTACTGCGCCCTATCCGACGCGGAACTTCCATCATAATCTGGGCGATCTCAAAGCTCAGATCGCGGCCAACGAAAAAGGCGCGCAGGAACTGCGCAAGATGGTCGGACATTTCGGCCTCGACGTCGTCCTCGCCTACATGAAACACGTTCAGGACAACGCGGAAGAATCCGTTCGTCGGGTCATTGAAAGCCTGTCGGACGGAAAATTCGAATGTGAGATGGATTTTGGTGCGAAGGTCAAAGTCGCCATCACGGTCCATCCGGAAACACGTTCGGCCACGGTTGATTTCACCGGCACGTCACCGCAGCAGGATAACAATTTCAACATCACACACGCTGTTGCGGTGGCGGCAGTGCTTTACACTTTCCGCCTGATGGTGGATTCGGATATCCCGCTTAATGCGGGCTGTCTGAAACCACTCGATATAGTCGTGCCCGAAGACTGCATGCTGCGGCCCAAATACCCCGCTGCCGTTGTAGCCGGGAACGTCGAAACCTCTCAGGCGATCACCGACGCGATCCTCGGCGCACTTGGTCTGATGGGGGCATCGCAGGGAACCATGAACAACTTCACCTTTGGTAATGCAAACCACCAATATTACGAAACCATATGCGGAGGCGCTGGTGCTGGCGCGGAATTTGATGGCACCGATGCTGTGCACACGCATATGACTAACACCCGGCTGACCGACCCGGAAATTCTTGAGTGGCGTTTTCCAGTCGTTCTGGAATCCTTCGAGATCCGGCGCGGGTCCGGCGGCGCAGGTGCGCATCGCGGTGGCGACGGGGTTATCCGACGGCTAAAATTCCGCGAACAGATGACGGCGTCCATGCTATCCGGCCACCGTGTCATCCCGCCATACGGCATGAAGGGAGGCGGCGAAGGACAGGTTGGTTCCAACTACGTCCAACGCGCTGACGGCACCGTCACCGAACAGGGCGGCACGGATTCGACGGAAGTGTATGAAGGCGACATATACGTCATCGAGACACCGGGCGGTGGAGGATACGGCACCCCATGACTTTCTATAAAAAACCCGGCGATCTGCGTGCTGCCTGCCGCAGTGGCGACTATGATGGCCCTACATCAGGGCACGCCCAAGGATACGTGCAGGCTAACATGGTCATCCTGCCGGGGACGGATGCGGCAGAATTCAAAGAGTTCTGTGCAAATAATCCGAAGCCTTGCCCGATTCTCGAGATCCTAGCAGCCGGCGATCCGGAACCCAAGAACTGCGCTCCCGGGGCGGATGTGCGCAGTGACCTTTCGCAGTACCGCGTGTTCCGCGACGGGGTGCCGGTGGGGGATGTCACCGATATCACCAATATCTGGGAAGACAATTTCGTCACCTTCCTACTTGGGTGTTCGTTCACCGCCGAGGAAGCGCTGATCGCCGCCGGGTTGGAGCCGCGTCATATCAAGGAAACTGGTATCGTGCCTATGTTCCGGACCACAAAGCCGACGGTTGGGGCGGGGAAATTTATCGGACCGTTCGTGGTTAGTATGCGGCCCTATACGCCCGAAAATGCAGAGCGGGCTGCTTCCGTCACCGAGCAATACCCGATGGCGCATGGCGGGCCGATCCAGATCGGCGATGCGGAAGCGCTTGGCATCTGTGATATAAACAATCCCGAATACGGTGCCCCCGTCACCATAGAAGCCGGCGAAATTCCTGTTTTCTGGGCCTGTGGCGTGACCCCGCAGGAAGCCATTTTGATTGCAAAACCCCGGATCGCGATCACCCATGCACCTGGCTACATGTTCGTTTCCGACCTGTTGTCGGACGCCGGGAAGGAATAGGGGATGGACAGTGCTGTGGGCGGAAACCAGACGGCGATCGATTTTCTGAATCAGCGCTTCGGCGACCGTCTGACGACTAACCAGGCGATCCGGGATCGCCACGGCACCGATGAATCTTACCACGCGCCTAAAGCGCCTGACGCGGTTGTTTTTCCACAGACGACGGAAGAGATAATCGAGATTGTCAATGTCTGCAGGGAGCATCGCACCCCGATTATTCCCTTCGGTGTAGGCACGTCGCTAGAAGGTCATATCGCAGCCCTGAAGGGTGGCGTGTGTATCGACCTATGTCAGATGAACGCAGTCCTCAGCGTCAACGCGGAAGATCTGGATGTTACCGTCGAGCCCGGCGTGACCCGAAAGCAGCTGAACGAACATCTGCGCGATACTGGCCTATTTTTTCCCATCGATCCCGGCGCGGATGCCACCATTGGCGGTATGACCGCAACAAGGGCATCGGGCACTAATGCCGTGCGCTACGGAACGATGCGGGAAAACGTTCTGTCGCTGGGCGCGGTGACGCCGGATGGGCGTTATATCCGCACCGGAAAACGGGCGCGGAAATCATCCGCCGGTTATGATCTGACGCGCTTGTTTGTCGGCTCTGAAGGCACGCTTGGCGTCATTGTTGACGTGACCTTGCGGCTCTACGGCATCCCCGAGACGATCTATTCTGCGGTCTGTACCTATCCGACGGTCGACGATGCGGTGAATACGACGATCACAACCATTCAGTCGGGGGTGCCGATTGCGCGGATTGAACTGGTCGACGAGATGCAGATGCGCGCGCTGAACAAGTATTCCAACCTCGGCTATGCCGAGCGCCCGACGTTATTCTTTGAGTTTCACGGCACCAAAGCTGGCGTTGCCGAGCAGATCGAAAACGTACGCGCGATCAGTGACGATTTTGGAGGCGCTGATTTTGCCTCGGCATCTCGGCCGGAAGACCGCAGCAAACTGTGGCAGGCCCGTCACGATGCCCATTACGCCAACATGCAGCTTCGACCCGGTGCGAAGGCGTGGCCTACCGATGTATGCGTGCCTATCTCACGATTGGCGGAATGTATCGCGGAGACCCGAAAGGATATCGAGGAAACCAACCTGGTCGCACCGATTGTCGGTCATGTTGGCGACGGAAACTTTCACGTTGATATGGTGCTTGATCCGGGCGATGCCGAAGAGGTTGGTCGCGCCGTCGCGCTCAATGACCGGCTGGTTGCCCGCGCGCTCGAGATGGACGGAACATGCTCGGGAGAACACGGTGTTGGTCACGGCAAGGTCGACAAGCTTGCCGCCGAGCATGGCGATGCCCTTGACGTGATGCGCAGTGTCAAACAATCGATTGACCCGTTAAACCTCATGAACCCCGGGAAAATTATCTCTTTGTAACCTTGCTGCGAGAAGCAAAAGGTGTGGCTTTGGGTCTAAGAGTTGTCGGCTGCGGGCGAAATTTTTTTGCCGTCCAGTAACTTTTTGCGGGCTGCCCGTAAGGCGTCGGTGGCGCCCCGCTCGGCCTTCGTGCGGCTGAACCGCGCGCAATTGGCTTCCGCCGCGCGCTGTTTCTCCGCGCGGCGTTGGTTCTTGCGAAACTGGTTCAGGTTAACGACATCTGTCATCGCTTGGCGTCCTTAAAAAAAACATCGCAAATCGGTTATTATGTCAGAGGAGCAAACATATCTGCTCCGTGCCTATGTTTAAACAACAACCGTCCGGCGGGGAGAGTTTCGATGAAAAAGGTGGCGTTCGGCTTTCTTGGCTTGATTGTTTTAGTTGTTGCGGCGGCCCTAATTGTTCCGAGTGTGATCGACTGGAACGGCTACAAGCCCGAAATTTCCGCCGAAGTGCGCAAAGCGACGGGCCGAACGCTCGACTTGACTGGCGACCTAGAGTTCACAGTTCTGCCGGTGCCGCGATTGAGAGTTTCGGGTGTGCGTCTGTCGAATGTCCCGGGTGCGACCGCATCACATATGGTCTCTATCAGGGGGTTGCGTGTGAGCGTTGCAATCCTGCCCCTGATTCAGGGAAATATCGAAATCGGCCATGTTGAGCTAATCGACCCGGTGATCGAGCTGGAGAAATTGGCTGATGGGCAGAGGAACTGGGTTTTCGGCAGAGAATCCTTGGGTGACGTCGGCCGTGCTTCCAGTTTGGCTCCACAATCGGCCGCTGCCGCCGCCGGCGAAGTGTCGAAACAGACAACCAGCCCGTCAGCGTTCAAACTCGATGTATTGAGGATCCAGAATGGTACTATTGTCTATCGGGATGCGATAAGGAAGACGATTGAACGGGTCGAGAACCTTACGGCCGATGTTTCTGCCGGGTCTCTGACGGGGCCGTTTCAGTTCAACGGCGAGCTGACGGTGCGCGACACGCCGCTGACCGTAAGCGCGGTTATCAGGCCTTTGGTTGCGAACCACGCGGTAGCGTTCCGGATGACTTTTGGCATGCGAGGAACGATGGCCGAAATCGGGTTTTCGGGCACCGTCACCGACTTAGAAACGAACCCAACTATATCCGCGAAGCTCAACGGCAATGGCGAGAGCTTTGGCGCACTCCTCGCTTCTCTTCATGCGTCGACGCCCCTTGCGCAGCTCGGTCAGGCGTTCAACCTCTCTGCAACTGTCGAGGGTTCCAGTGACGTCGTCACGGTAAAGGATATAACCCTGCGGCTTGGCGGATCCAAGGCGACCGGTAGTATTAAGCTTGAACTGCAGGATGGCGTGCGCGCAGATATCGCTTTGCGTGTACCTTCGATTGACGCGGATTCCCTTATGTCTCCGGCGGGGAATTCTCTGACAATTGTCGGACCATCGGCAGACCCGGCTGGGGCTTCGCCAGCCACGCCCGGGCGTCCAAAATCTTTGCCGAATGCGGAGGTGAAACTGCCGACTGAAGTCGAGGTGAATCTCGATCTAGAGATTGATGAGGTCGTCGCGATGCAGCGCCGTGTGCGTGGCGTGCGGCTCGCGGCGTCTCTTGCGGGCGGGCAGCTGAGGCTTAATACCCTGAGAGCGGTTTTTTCGGGCGAGACGGAACTGTCGGCGGCTGGCAAACTCACTACCCCGAAGGGCGCGTTGAGCTATGTCGGCAAAGCCGAAATCCGCTCGATGGACCTCCGAAGATTTCTCAGCTGGGCCGGTGTTAATGCTGCGCAGGTACCCGCCGACAGACTTCGCCGCTTTAATATTAGCGGTGACATCAGCGGCGATGGTGAACAAATGCAGTTGGTTAATATCGTGGCCCAACTCGATGCGTCGCGTATGAGTGGGGGGGTGACGGTCGCGCTCCGCGACCGTCTCGCATTTGGTGCCAGTCTGAGTATCGATCAGATCAACGCCGATGCCTATATTGGAAAAGCGGCCATTGCCGAGCTGCAGGAACAGCCGATGGAGAGCCCTGCGAACGCGCAATTAGCGCAACAGTCGTCTAGGCGTAACACCCAAACGTCGGGGCTCCTCGCTGCCCTAAACGGTTTTGACGCGAACCTGATATTCCGGGTTGGTAGTGTAAGCTATCAGCACGTCGCTATTCAAGACGTTTGGATCGACAGCACGCTCGTGAACGGAGTACTGAGGTTGCACGAGGCCAGCGTTCGTAACTTTGCTGGCACCAGTGCCCGGATTAAGGGAACCTTGTCGAGTTTGGGGGGTGTACCTGCTTTCAAAGGCACTGTTGCGGCGGCGTCGGACGACCTCACAGGTGCTTTTCAAATCGCTAGGGTCGAACCGCCGGTTTACCTGCGCAAACTCGGTAAGATGCGTTTGACTAGTCAGACTGATGTGTCTGAGGCGGGTATCACAATGGACGCGAACCTTGAACTCGGTAAGGCAAATGCGAAGATTGTCGGGGGGGTTTCCGGATGGTCGGCTTCGCAGTCAGTTGATATTTCTCTCGATGCTCAGCACCCAGAATTTGCCCGTCTGGTCAATCTTTTTGCCGGTGGAAAACTCGGTCTCACGGTCGGCCAAGTTGGGGTCAAAATGACGCTCAAAGGCGATGAGCGCGCCGTGGCGCTTGACCTCAATGCCGACCTAGACGATGGCGCATTCAGGGTCGCCGGCAGGATCAAGACACCGCTTGCCGTTCCAGATTTTGACGTAAGCGCCAATGTAAAGCACCCCAACCTTGTGCGCCTCGTCAGAGCATTCTATCCGGGATTCAGGCCGGCCAATTCCCGGCTTGGGGGGCTCAGCATGGCAGTTAAACTGGTCGGGACGGAACAAAACTTCACGATCGCCGAGCTGTCCGGCAACGTCGGGCCCATGGGCGTTTCGGGCCAAGGCTTCTATCGTGCCGCTCATTCGGGCGCGAGGCGGCCCCATTTAAAGCTGGCTATGGTCACTTCAACAATACCGCTGAGCGATTTTTTTGGAGCGTGGCCGTGGAGCGGCCAGCCACAGAAAGCGCGTCGCGGCAGGCAAAGCGCACAAACGCCTACCAGTGTTCGTGCTGCACCGACTTCCAAGAAGCGTTGGCCTAAAGATCGTATAGACACGGAAGTCTTGGGTCTAATTGACGCAAATATCGATCTCAGGGCCGAGGCGCTTCTCTATCATCCCTTTCGAATCGGTCAGCCACAGATTGTTGCCATTCTCAAAGATAAGGTACTGGATATCCACCGGGCCGCGGCCACCATTTTTGATGGCGGCTTCGAGATGCGTGGAAAAGTCGATGGGCGAGGGGTTCCAACGGCAACGACGTCGCTGACTATCACTAATGCAAATGTTGGAAAAGCCCTGTTTCAGGCGGCGGAATTCGACATCGCGACGGGCATCCTAAATTTCGGGATGGACTTGTCGGCGCGTGGCAAAACTCAGCATGATATGATCAAAGCGCTGTCAGGAAAGGGTATGATCGATATCGTTAATGGCGTCGCGAGAGGCTTTGACCTGCAAAGAGCGAGCGAGAAATTGAAAAATATCAAGCAGCTAGGCGGCCTGCTGGGGGTTGTGTCCTCAACTATGGAAGGCGGCGAGACCAAGTTTTCATCCCTAAGGGGTACTTTCGACATCACTGAGGGGATCATAACAACGAATGACCTGGCATTGACCGCTGACGCTGGAGCTGGAAACGCTCGAGGCACTGTTCATTTGCCCAACTGGAACATGGATATTTATGCAGATTTGCGCCTAACGGAACATACGAGCGCGCCGCCGTTCCGTGTTCGCGCTGTTGGGGCGCCCGATAATCCGAGGCGTCTGTTTGAATTCCAGGCATTACAGGCGTGGATTATGCAACGTGGTATCGGAAGGCGGGATCAGACACTGGTACCAAGAGAAAATCAAAGCGGCGGTGTACCAAGTCAGTCGACACCAAAAGATTTTATCAGGGGGCTTTTAAAGAATTTAGCGCGCTAACTAGCGTCTTCGGGGATTTGCGGCGCAATGTGCACCGCTCTCTTGAGGTCATTCAAGACGTATAAACGAATTGCCGAAGACAGGTTTGTTGTCCGGGCTTCATCTATGGCCGAAATCAGACCGTTAAGAGAGGTCCGCCTTTCGCCAGCAATCCTGACTAACTCGCCCCAGAATTCGTCTTCTAGAGATATACTAGTTCTATGGCCGGCAATGGTAACGGATCGTTTTTTTAGCACTAGATCACCTTTTTAAGCCCGGCAGGGACCGATGTGTCGTTTCGTGAAGCCGGAGCCTTTGTTTACTTTCCAGCGATGTTCCGCCGAAACCGATGGTTGCTGCCTTCTGATAGACCGCGTTCATTTCATTGGCACCTTCGGCGATCGCTTGTGTGATATCCACGCTACCCAACATCACCGACCCCTATTTTCGGGCCAGTGCGGATACATTTCCGGTGTCTCTACGAAAACTCACGCTGCCTCCACGATGGCGATTTCGGCACTCGATCTTGGGTCGACCACGCCCAACTAAGCAGTTTTTGGGGCGTTCCTTTGGCCTCTCATTGCGGCCAGCCTATCAAACAAGCCTGCCAACGTTCCGCACTAAATTAACGCTACCCTTGCTTTAGAACGCCATGATTGCACCTACAGATTCTGTCGGGAAAAGACTGCCTACCGTTTGCGACAAGCTCGTTTTGGAGTCCCTTCCTGCCTCCCTTTTTTGTGTTTGACAGTCTATCTGCGGACCGGCACATCAACTTTTACGCTATCCAGAAAACTTCCTGGTAACAGTCATTTACGACCGTGTTTGCTGTTTGGATTTCCCAGTTCGGCTTGGGCAGTGATGCAAGTTGATAAAGGCGCGACCGTCGCCATTACTTTGTTTGTCAATTCGATCCGGTTTTATCTGTAGTTTATGATTGCCCTGATCTATGTCGGAAAGTGATAAAGGAGTGAATTATGCCTCGAAATATTGAAGCCAAGCTTGTGGAAATGGGGATCACGCTGCCGGTGGCTGCTAGCCCTAAGGTTGCGAAAATCCTTAACTGGAAGATAGCGGGCGATTTGTTGTTCGTTTCTGGTCAGGTGCCTCGAATCGAAAACGAAATTTCGTTTATCGGCAAAGTTGGGCGGGAATATACTCTTGAGGAAGGCCAGCTTGCTGCGCGCACGAGTGCGCTGATGGTGCTCGCGTGCATCAAGGAGGCATTAGACAATATGGATCGTGTCAAAGAAGTGGTTCGGATAAAAGGCTATATAAACGTCGACCCTGATTTCACCGATGTTTCTGCAGTGCTCAATGGCGCGTCTGAGCTTTTTATCGACCTTTACGGCGACCCGGGAAGGCATTCGCGAACGGCAGTCGGCGTCGCGTCTATGCCGTTCGGTGTTGCTATTGAAGTCGAAGGCGTTTTCCAGTTCATTTGAACTTATGCAGCAGATGGCGCCAACGGATCGAAATCGATCTCAGGGTATTGGCCGCTTGCGCGGGCGAGTTGACGGATTAACGCATAAACAAGATCGATCATTGGGGTTTCGATATTCATCAAGCGGGCTATTTCGATCACTGCGCCCGCAATACCGTCAACCTCCATATAACGGCCAGCTTGAAGGTCCTGGAGGATTGACGTCTTGTGATCGGCGACCCTCTTTGTCCCTTCGATGCGGCTGTCAATACGCTCGCGGAAAGTAATGCCGACTGCTTCTGCAACAGTCTGCATTTCTTCCATGATGGAGACGCCAAGGTGTTGCAGGTCGGGCTGTTCGACCAGCGGACCGAGACGAGATGTCGTTAGTGCTGCTATCGTACTCCACGAGATGTTGCCCCATAGTTTTAGCCAAACCTCGTTGCGCAGCTGATCGGGCATAGGCGCCTCCAAACCGCATTCGACAAGTGCGTTGCTAATAGCTTCTAACCGGTCCGAGCGAGAACCGTCCGGTTCACCGAGTGCGAATACCTGATTGCCGATATTGCGCACGACACCCGGTGCTTCGACGGTATTGCTCGACGTGATCACGCAGCCAATCGTCCGCTGGCAACCGATCGCCGTGGCGATTATGCCGCCCGGGTCGACGGTTTGCAGTGTTCGCCCGTCAAGATTTCCGCCGTGACCGTAGAAGTACCAGAACGGTATTCCGTTCTGCGCCGCCACCACAACCGTTTCGCGACCGATAAGCGGTTGCATAGCGGCTGCTGCTGCTGCAAGGGCGTGGGCTTTGACGGCTACGAAGACGACATCTTGGACGCCGAGATCTGCAGGTGTATCTGTTGCGTCAGGAGTCACGGTGAAGTCCGCATGATTCCGTTTTACGCAAAGCCCGTTGGCTTTTATCGCCGCCAGGTGATCGCCGCGGGCTATCAACGAGACGTCGGCTTGCCCTGAGTGCGCCATCATACCGCCAACGAAACCGCCGACCGCGCCTGCGCCGAACACGCAAAATTTCATTATCCGTTCTCCCGCTGCCGGATGGTAGCCTGATGAATTTCTCCGAGTTTAATCCATGGCTCAGGCGACCACCACCGCCGGGCCGCGCCGGAGGGTGAGGGAAGCACAAAAATACGAGTGGCGCCGATCGTTACCGCCTGCTCTCCGTATTCTTTTACCGTTGCGCCCAAGGCTTCGAGCATGAAAATACTGGCAGGCCGCTTGCCGGTGAAGGCGAGATGTCGGGGTTCCCAGGTTTTTATTTTTTTTTTAAGAGCAGCAGAGTTATATGCATTCGAAGACAAGGCAATATCCATGCCGGATTCATGTTTGGCGAGGTCGGTGATGCCGATACCGAATTCAGGTAGATCGCTAAATTCGGCGGGTGCAAGGAGCGTCGGTGTAAATCTTGCAACAAATAAAGCCTGCCAGAAGCGGTTGCCCGCGCCTGCGTAATACACGCCAAGCCGCGCCGACGCCGAACTTGCTGCCGAGCCGCAAAAGACCGTTGTTAAACCTTTCTCGAAGATATCTGGAAGTATCGTCATGCCGCGGCCAAGTGGGTTCTCCCCTCAGACATTTGCGAAGAAATCGTTGCCTTTGTCATCAACGACGACAAAGGCGGGAAAATCCTCAACTTCGATCCGCCAGATTGCTTCCATCCCGAGTTCGGGATATTCAATGCACTCGACTTTCTTGATGCAGTCCTGCGAAAGCCGTGCTGCTGGGCCGCCAATCGACCCGAGATAGAAACCGCCGTATGTTTTGCAGGCTTCGGTGACCTGCTTCGAGCGATTGCCCTTGGCCAGCATGACGAGGCTGCCGCCTCTCGCCTGAAACGCCTCCACATAAGAATCCATTCGACCTGCAGTGGTCGGCCCGAACGAGCCTGACGCATAGCCTGCAGGTGTCTTCGCCGGGCCGGCGTAATAAATAGCGTTATTGCGAAAATGGTCTGGCATTTCTTCGCCAGCGTCGAGGCGTTCTTTGATTTTCGCGTGGGCGGCATCGCGCGCGACGATCATTGAACCGGTGAGCGATAGCCGGGTTTTGACTGGGCAGCCGCTAAGCACTTTCCGAATTTCATCCATCGGCTGGTTGAGGTCGATATGGACGACTTCATCGGCGAGGTGTGTCGGTTGGACTTCCGGCATATATTTTGCCGGGTTCATCTCCAGCTGTTCGATGAAGACACCCTCTTTGGTGATTTTACCAAGAGCCTGCCGGTCGGCCGAGCATGATACGCCGAGCCCAATCGGCACACTGGCGCCATGGCGCGGTAGACGGATAACGCGGACATCGTGGCAGAAATACTTTCCGCCAAATTGCGCACCGATGCCCATGTGCCGGGTCAGATCGAGAATATTTTGTTCCATTTTCTGATCGCGGAATGCCTGACCGTATTCGTTTCCGTGGGTCGGCAGGTTATCGAGATAGCGCGTACTAGCGAGCTTGACTGTTTTAAGATTTAGCTCCGCCGAAGTTCCGCCGATGACGATCGCAAGATGATAGGGCGGGCAGGCGGCGGTGCCTAGAGTTCGGATTTTCTCATCCAGAAATGCAACCATCCGGTCTTCGTTCATGACTGCAGGTGTTTGCTGGAAGAGGAATGTTTTATTGGCTGACCCCCCGCCCTTTGCGATGAACAAAAACTTATAGGTATCGCCCTCTGTAGAATAAATGTCGACCTGTGCTGGCAGGTTGTTGCCGGTATTCACTTCCTGGAACATCGACAGCGGTGCGACGTTCGAATAGCGCAGGTTACTCTCTTGATAGGTTTTCAAGACGCCATTTGAAATGGCAGCCTCGTCATTGCCTTTTACCCAGACATTCTGACCTTTTTTGGCCATGATGATGGCCGTGCCCGTGTCTTGGCACATCGGCAGAACCCCGCCGGCTGCAATGTTGGCGTTCTTCAAAAGATCGAGCGCAACGAAACGATCGTTATCGGACGCTTCGGGGTCGTCGAGAATTTTCTTAAGCTGTTCTAGGTGTCCTGGTCGCAAGTAATGTGCGATATCGAAAAACGCCTGAGCCGATAGCTGTTTGATACCTTCAGGATCGACGACGAGCACTTCTAGGCCGTCGAATTCTGCTGTTGAGACAAAATCGGATGTCAGTTTGCGATATTCCGTGGTGTCTTCTCCGAGCGAGAACATCTCGCGAAAATTCTCATCAACCATTGGGATAACCCCCCGGTATTTTGAAGTGTTTTAGGTTTTCTTTTTGCGAAAGGCGTCCAGCGCAACTACTTCGCCGGTTATCTGGTTGCCTTCACGGTCTTCTGTCAAAGGCTGCGTGTCGGCGTCGCCAATGTCTTGCATCGCGCCTGGCTTGATTTCGCCGGCTTCGGCTGTTTTGAACTGAAGGCCGAAATTTACTGAAGGGTCGGCAAAGCCGACCACGGCATCGAATGGGATATACAGGCGTTCGTTCGTGCCTGAGAAGCTGAGAGTAATCTCAAACGCATCTTCAGAAATTTTGAGACCCCAGAATTGATATTGGAGAACAATCGTCATTTCTTCAGGGTATTGAGAGATCAGCCGGTCGGTGATCTCGACGCCGTGCTCCTGTGTTTTGAAGGTAATGTAAAGATGGTGCTCGCCGGGGAGCCCATCTTCGCCAACCTTCGAAAGGGCATCGCGGACGACGTTCTTCATCGCGCGCTCAACCATTGACTGATAATCCATCATATCTTCGGACATGGCGAGGACTCTTATGTCATGCGGGCCGGAACCGCAAGCGCAACCGCTTGGGCCGCATAGGGGCCCCTCTGTCGTTCCTAATTGGAAACCGAGTACGGAAATTAGTGGAGGGGCTTCTGTTGCCCGGTGCCCCCCCGGACCGCGCTTGCTTAATTAAGCAGCGAGGGCCAAATCGTTATCATTGGCACTTGTAATAACGGCCCGCTAACGGCGGAACCATACCGGGCAAAAGACAAGTCTTTACACGTGTGTCGATCCTGTTTCGCCCCCAATACCGAATGCGGACCCTTTATGCGGAGCCGGCCAAGTCGGACGTTTGGTGGAGGCGCCGGGTACTGCCCCCGGGTCCACTCCGTTTATTCCACAAGTCGTTTATCACCATAGCTGGCAAGCCAGCTCTTCTAATATAGGGTGATTCGGCTTTAAATTAAAGGAAGCTCGGCAAGTTGGTCAGAGCATTGATTTTGGACAAAACTGAGAGCCATGCAGCAATATCTCGATCTGATGAGGCGTGTCCGCGAATCTGGCGTCTGGAAAGACGATCGGACCGGCACGGGTACACATAGCGTATTTGGCCACCAGATGCGTTTTGACCTGGCCAATGGGTTCCCAATGGTCACGACCAAGAAGATTCACACTAGGTCGATCATTTACGAGCTTCTATGGTTTCTGCAGGGCGATACTAATATTTCGTACCTCAATAAAAACGGTGTATCGATTTGGAACGAATGGGCGGATGAGAGTGGCGACCTGGGACCGGTTTACGGTGAGCAGTGGCGGTCTTGGCCAACCGGTGATGGCGCCACAGTCGACCAGATCGCGCATGTTATCCAACAGATCAGGAATAATCCCAATTCGCGCAGATTAATCGTGAGTGCATGGAACGTGCCGGAGATCGAGAGGATGGCGCTGCCGCCCTGTCACTGCCTTTTCCAGTTTTATGTGGCGGACGGGAAGCTATCCTGTCAGCTCTATCAGCGTAGTGCGGATATTTTCCTTGGAGTGCCCTTTAACATCGCCTCTTATGCTCTGCTGACGTTGATGATGGCGCAGGCAACGGGGCTTGAGCCAGGTGAATTTGTCCACACCCTCGGCGATGCACATCTATATTCAAATCACGTCGAACAGACCGATGCCCAACTGGCGCGTGATCCCTATCCATTGCCGACGATGTCGCTAAATCCTGATGTTACCGATATTTTTGGTTTTAAATATGAAGATTTCACGCTCGACGGGTACCGGTTTCACCCGCATATCCCGGCGGCCGTCGCGGTCTGACGCTGTGACCCTCGGCTTGATTGTCGCGGTGGCGGAGAACGGGGTGATCGGACGAGACGGGAGATTGCCGTGGAAGCTTTCCAGTGATCTTAGCTATTTCAAATCGGTCACAATGGGCAAGCCTATTATCATGGGCCGCAAAACGTTCGACTCTATTGGTCGGCCTTTGCCCGGTCGATCTAATCTTGTCATAAGCCGCAACCCGGTATTTTCTGCAAAAGGTGTGGCCGTTTTCGACAGTCTCAAAGCGGCTGTTATCCATGCGGAAACCTTGACGGATGATGATGTGATGGTGATCGGTGGGGCAGGACTTTACGAGGCGGCATTGACCATGGCAGGGAGAATATACCTTACGGAGGTGCATGCTGTGGTGGCTGGCGACGTGACTTTCCCGGCCTTCGAGCGGCGGGAGTGGGTAGAAACATCACGCGAGAGATTTTCGGCAGGAAATAACGACGACCACGACCATTCCTTTGTTGTTCTAGACCGGGTCACGTCTGTGTGACGTAGGTCGGCGTTTTTGTGAAGTGGATCCGCGTTATCGAGTACCATTTGCAATGCCTTGATCTTGTAGTCTAAAGATATTTTTGAACCGTAAACCTTGGTAAATGGGTCTGGTAGTGCGAACGCTGATTACGCTTTTTTTTGCGATTATGATATCGATCGGCGGCCGGGCTAATTCTGAGGTGAACGATGTTGCGTTATTGACACCGCTGAAGGCTGACCTTTTGGTTGTTCTCAAGGGCGACCGTCGGCTGGTGTTGATGCGTGGTGACCGGGTAATTAGGGTGTTTCGTGTCGCACTGGGTCGCTACCCGAGGGGCCAAAAGGTCCAAAAAGGCGATGCCAAAACGCCCGAAGGTTCATATACCGTCGATTATCGTTTGGATTCGGACAAATCAAAATTCTACCGCGCTCTCCATATTTCTTATCCTAACCGGACGGACCGTGCGCGCGCGCGTCACCTGGGCGTCGATCCCGGCGGACAAATCATGATTCACGGCCTTCCGACGAGTTGGAGTGCAAGGGATGTCGGCCATCCGCTTCTAGACTGGACTCAGGGCTGTATCGCGTTAACCAACCGCGAAATGGATCAGATCTGGAAGATGGTGGATGACGGCACCACCGTAGAAATTTATCCCTAATCGCAACCTTTCATGCAACTATACCTTATTCATCTGGGGTGCCTAATTCCGGCTAGGCGGTGCGAATATTGAATTGATAGTCACAGGGCCGTCGCAATCTGCGCGGTTCGTTTCTACCATGTGCTCCATATGTGCCAGCACCGATCGCGATGCTGGGCCGTACATTTTCTCCGGCAGATGACTATACATCCGTCGCACCATCTCGGTGATAGTGGTAGTTCCGCTTTCCAAACATTTGGTAATTTCGCCTTCGCGCATCATTCGATGGTTCAAATACGCGCGGACGAAAGGCGCTGGTTTTTTTATTTCCGGCCCGTGCCCTGGCAGGTACATCACCTCGTCGCGGGCCATACAAAGGCGCAAGCTGTCAAGGTATTCGAGCATGTTTCCGTCTGGGGGCGATACGATGGACGTGTTCCAGCCCATAACATGATCGCCTGAGAATAGAGTGTTCCCTTCGCGTAACCGAAAACAGTAGTGGTTCGACATATGACCCGGTGTAAACACCGCATCGAGGGTCCAGCCTGGCCCATTGATTTCTGACCCATTTGAAATCTCAATGTCTGGCGCGAAATCTTCCTGCGATGCTTCAACGGCCTTGCCGTCTCCCTGCGAGCGGGGCAGCGCGCCCACTATAGGTGCGCCCGTCAGTTCTTTCAGCCAGTCCGAGGCCGGGGAATGATCCATATGGGTATGAGTAACAACGATATGAGTGACCGTTTCTCCCTCAAGCGCTTTTTCGATGTTGTCGACATGCTGTTCAATCAACGGCCCGGGATCGATCACCGCGACCTCGCCGGAGCCGACCAAATAGGTATTGGTCCCAACATGAGTAAAAGAGCTTGGGTTTTCGGCGATGATACGGCGAACACCGGGGGTTACCTCTGCGGCAACGCCGTACTCGAACGGCATTGCTTTGCGGAACGGGATCTCGGCTAAACTCATCTCAAAATCGCTTTCATCGCTTTTAGCTGTATATCCAAAAGATGGACCCGGGCGGTAAACTATGAGTAATAGCTACTCAAACGAGATGTTGGGTGCAACTGGCTGCACAGCACCAGTGCCGATTTTGTCCCAGATTTTTTCGGCGATGGCGCGGTAGGATTTGGCGTAGGCGCCGTCGGGTTCGGCAGCGGCGATAGGTGTGCCGTCGTCGCCGCCGGCTCGGATGGCCATATCGAGCGGCACCTCGCCGAGAAAATCGACGCCCATCTCAGTTGCGGCCTTTGAAGCGCCGCCATGAGAGAAGATGTCAGAGCGTTCTCCACAATGAGGGCAGTGGAAATAGCTCATGTTCTCGACGATCCCAAGCACCGGGACTTCGACTTTGCGGAACATGTTCAGGCCCTTTTTTGCGTCGATCAGCGAGAGGTCCTGCGGGGTGGAAACAATTACTGCCCCGGCGATCGGTACGCGTTGTGCCATCGTCAGCTGCGCGTCGCCCGTGCCTGGGGGCATATCTACGACAAGAACGTCCTGTGGCCCCCACTGAACATCACCCATCATCTGCTCGAGCGCGCCCATCACCATTGGACCGCGCCAGATCATTGGCGTGTCTTGCGGGACCAAGAAGCCGATGGACATGCAGGTGACCCCGTGGGCTTCCATAGGAATGATGATCTTGCCGTCAGGTGAAGACGGTCGACCGGAGATTCCCATCATAGTCGGCAGGGATGGGCCATAAATATCGGCATCAAGCATTGCCGTTCGCAATCCCATCTGGCGAAACGCAACCGCTAGGTTGGCAGATGTGGTTGATTTCCCGACGCCGCCTTTGCCCGATGCGACGGCAATAATCGCGCCAATCTGAGGCAGAAGTTTTTTTGGCTGCTGCTGCTCTTGCTCAGGTGACGGCTGCTTTTCGGCTTGTTTATGGGCCGTCAAGACCGCTGTCACCGAGAGAACGCCAGCAATTCTCGCGGCCACCTGTTCCGCCTGCTTACGAACAGGCTCCATTTTTTCGGCCGTCGCCGGATCGATTTCCAGCGCAAACTGAACATGGCCGTCCTTTACCACCAATCCGGACACGACACCCGCGTCAATAATGTTATACTCGGTGCCTGGAATTTCGACCGACTTAAGGGCGGCAATAATTTCGGTTTCGGTAACCTGCGTCATCCTTGACTTCTCCAGTAGTGCCACAATATCGCTAATAACATGAGACAACCCGAATTTGCGCGATAAAGCGAGCTAACATATAAACCAGCGCTACGAGACTATGAATTAACCGCTGAGAGACGATTCAGCTAAACACTAAAAACCTTCTCTCACTTATCAGGATAGGAATTAGCGTCATGCCATGGAAACAGCAAGGCGGGGGCGGCGGCGGCCCCTGGGGCGGCGGCGGAAACGATGGTGGACAAGGTCCCTGGGGCGGTAAGCGGGGCGGCGGCGGCGGCGGCGGCGGTGGCGCCGGCGTGCCGCCGGACCTCGAAGATCTGATCAGGAAGGGTCAGGATCGATTTAGAAACCTAATGCCGGGTGGTTTTGGCGGCTTTAAGGGTATTTTCCTTGCCATCATATTGGTCTTCCTTGTCTGGCTACTCAGTGGCCTCTACCGGGTTCAACCTGGCGAAAATGGCATAGAGCTGTTATTTGGCGAATACCAGAACACGACTGAGGCCGGCCTGAATTTTTGGGCGCCCTGGCCGATAGGTTCGGTTCAGCGTCCAAATGTAGAAAAGACCAATCAGATCAACGTCGGATTCCGTTCTCTTGGCGCCCAGGGAAGGGCCGATACTTCTCGAGACGTCCCTGAAGAAAGCCTGATGCTGACGGGCGACCAGAACATTATTGATATCGATTTCGTTGTTCAGTGGCGGATCAAGAACGCCAAAGATTTTTTGTTCAATATTCGCGACCCAGAATCTACGGTGAAGCTCGCGGCGGAAAGTTCGATCCGTGAAATCGTCGGACAGACCCCGCTCGAAGAAGTTCTGGCGACTAAGCGTACTGAAGTTGAAACGCGCACTCGAGATGTTCTCCAACGCATTATGGACGATTACAAAGCCGGCGTTTTTATCGCCGAAGTCAAGATGCAGAAAGTCGATCCGCCTCAGAAGGTGATCGACGCATTCAATGACGTTCAGCGAGCGCGGCAGGATAAAGAACGACAACAGAATGAAGCCGAGGCTTATCGCAATGACATCGTGCCGAAAGCAAAGGGTGAAGCTTCTCGCCAACTTGAGCAGGCTGCCGCCTATCGCGAGCGCCTTATCAAAGAGGCTGACGGTGAAGCCAAGCGCTTTATTTCCGTCTACGAGGCTTACCTGACCGGAAAGGACGTTACGCTCCGCAGGCTCTATCTTGAGCGGATGCAGGCCGTGCTTCGGAAATCAGAGAAAGTCATCGTCGATAAGGGTCAGGGAGGCCCGGGCGTTGTCCCTTACCTTCCGCTGCCCGAACTTAAAAAACGTTCGCAGGGAGAGCAGTAATGACCAATCTTAGATTTATCGTCGCGGGTGTTGCGGCCATCATAATCGGTCTGTTCCTATTCAGTAGTGTATATACAGTACATCAAACCCAGCAGGCCTTGATCCTCGAATTCGGTCAGCCGAGAGACGAAGAAACTGAACCCGGGCTGCACTTCAAACTGCCTTGGCAGACTGCTACGTATTATGAAAAGCGAGTGTTGAGCCTAGATCCTCCGGAACAAGAAATTATTCTGTCCGACCAGAAGCGTGTCAATGTTGACGCCTTCGTCCGATATCTGATCGTGTCGCCAAAACAATTTCGACTGCGCGCCAATACCGAAGCGAATTTCGTAGATATTTTTGGTCGTATCTTGAACTCGGCGGTTCGTGCTGAGGTTGGCCGAGTATTGCTGGGCGATATGTTGTCGAACAAACGCGATAAAGTGATGGCCCGAATAACGGCCGAACTGAAACGCCAATCTACCGATTTTGGTATCGTGGTTGTCGACGTGCGTATTGGTAGAACTGATCTGCCGCCAACCACCAGTGAATCGGTCTATAACCGGATGCGCTCCCAGCGTGTCGCGCAGGCTGCTAAACTCCGCGCTGAGGGCGCGGAGATCAAGGCCCGTATCCAGGCGGAGGCCGATCGCGAACGCACGGTTCTTCTCGCCGAAGCCCAGCGCAAGGCCCAGATCCTTCGCGGTGAGGGCGAAGGCAAGCAAACCCGGATCTTGAGTGAGGCTTTCGGTAAAGACCCTGAATTCTTTGCTTTCTATCGGTCTATGGAAGCCTACGGGGAAGCGCTTGGAGACGGCACTACCATGGTCCTGTCGCCGGATAGCGAGTTCTTCCGTTTTTTCAACGACTTGCCGGGTGACAGCAAACGCGGGCAGTCAGAAATTGACAAATCTCCTGGTGACTAGGCTGCTGTCCGGATTGTCCAAATTTCGTGTCTGATGAGCTGATAACCGCGATTGCACTTATCCTTGTGATTGAGGGAGGCTTGTATGCCCTCTTTCCCGAGGGTATGCGCAGGATGGCACTGCAGATCGAAAAAGTGTCGCCGTCGTCGCTGAGGAGTGCAGGATTGCTCGCCGCAACTATTGGTGTTGGTATCGTCTGGCTTTTACGCCGCTGAAGCACCTTGTTTATGCCGCCGAAGGGCTTTGTTTATATTGTCGGCGTAACAATCTAGCGCAGGAAACAATTGCTGATTGACGTGTAAAATAGCGGCACTATGAATTCGCGGTTATTATGATCTAGCCTAGGTCGATGATGTGTAAGGTTGGACGGCAAAATGCCGCAATGCGGATAATAGCGACAGGAGAATATCAGTGACACATTTTCGGCGAGTCTTTCCTACTCTTTTGATCTTGTTGGCGCACGTTGCTTGGGCACCTGCGCCGGGGTCGGCTCGAGGCGCGCCCGACACTTTCGCTGATCTTGCCGAAAAGTTGCTCCCGTCGGTAGTCAATATTTCATCGACCCAGGTAAAGAAACAAAAGAGCAACGAGCCGGGCCGGCCGGAGGTTCCTAGGTTCCCCGAGGGCTCACCCTTTCAGGATTTCTTCAAGGAATTCTTTGATCGTCAGCAGCGTGAAGCACCGCAACGGCGCGTATCGTCGCTGGGCTCCGGCTTTGTAATTTCTGCCAGTGGTTTTATCGTGACGAACAACCATGTGATCGCAGATGCTGATGAGATTACGGTTACGTTGCACGACGACACGAAGCTAAAGGCGGAGATCGTCGGTCGCGATCCAAAAACCGATCTGGCGCTTCTGCGCGTCAAGCCGGCAAAGCCCTTGGTGGCCGTGCCGTTCGGTGACTCCGGAAAAACGCGTGTCGGCGACTGGGTGGTGGCGATCGGCAATCCCTTCGGACTTGGCGGAACGGTGACGGCGGGGATCGTTTCTGCCCGTCAGCGCGACATCAATTCTGGCCCTTATGACGATTTCATCCAGACAGATGCGTCGATCAATAGAGGCAACTCCGGTGGGCCGATGTTCAACCTCGCCGGACAAGTCATTGGCATTAACACCGCGATTTTCTCGCCGTCAGGCGGCAGCGTCGGTATCGGTTTCGCGATACCTGCCAATCTAGCGCGTCCGATCATTGAACAGCTGGAGAAATTTGGAAAAGCGCGCAGGGGCTGGCTGGGTGTGCGTATCCAGACCGTTACTGATGAAATCGCTCAAAGTTTGGGGATGAAAACGGCGACCGGTGCGCTGGTGGCGTCTGTCACCAAGGGCGGTCCGGCGCAGAAATACAAGATCCGGGTCGGGGATGTAATTCTCAGATTCGATAACAAAGTCGTCGGTGAAATGCGCCGCTTGCCTCGTATCGTCGCAGAGACGACTGTCGGTAAGGCTGTCGCCGTCGAGGTCTGGCGTAAAGGAAAGGCCGTCAGGTTGAAAATCAAACTGGGCGAATTCCCGGAGGAGGCGGCAAAGCTTGCGTCGGTGGGAACCCAGCAAAAGCAGGAAACATCCAATGCACTCAAAATTGGTGAGTTGGGTATGACTTTGTCGGCGTTGACGCCTAGGCTGCGCGAGAAATTTAAGCTCGATGAAAGTGCTAAGGGCGTCGTCGTTACGCAAGTGCAGCCGGCGGGTCCAGCCGGTGAGAAAAAGATTCCGGTGGGCGCGATTGTCCGCAAAATCGGTCCTGACCAGAAGGTTGTTACGTCTCCGTCTCAGGTTCAAGAAATTGTGAAGCGGGCTCATAAAGCCAAACTGAACACCATCCTTGTCCTTATTGAATCGGGTGGCAATCAACGTTTCGTTGCCCTCAACATCGCAAAGGGTTGAAGAAAAAACCCGTCCTCGTCATCGGCGGGCCGACCGCGAGCGGCAAGTCGGCGATGGCTTTAGAACTAGCCCGGGCACTCGACGGAGAAGTCGTCAATGCCGATTCAATGCAGGTCTATGCAGATCTGCCAATAGTCACAGCGCGCCCGGATGCCGCAGATACCAATCTGGCATCTCATCATCTTTATGGCATCTTTGGCATGGGGGCGCGGTGCTCGGCGGGGCAATGGCGCGATCTGGCCGTTTCTGCCATTACCGAAATTCATCAACGGGAGCGGCTTCCCATTGTAGTTGGGGGAACGGGGCTGTACCTGAAAGCTTTGATGCAAGGGCTGCATGCAATTCCTTCCGTCCCGCCATATCTCCGCGATCATTTGAACCAACGGCTCTCTAAAGAGGGTGCGGCGAAACTCTACGGAGAGCTTTCATTATGTGACCCGGTGACCGCGAGCGTTTTAAATCCCGCCGATGGGCAGCGCATTGTTCGGGCGCTGGAGATATTTTTGCATACTGGCCGTGGGCTTCGGCGATGGCAAACCGAGGAGACGGAAGAAGTGCCGGCCGACCTGCGGTTCTTTGCGATTTCACTATTGCCGCATCGTGATGACCTCTACACTGCGGTAAACACTCGCTTTGATCAGATGCTTAACGGCGGAGCAATTGACGAGGTGGCACTACTTCTTAAGCGATCGCCGCCGGATGGTTTTCCATTGTTGAAGGCTGTCGGAGTTCCGCCGATCTGGGCATATCTCCGCTCGGAAATTGACCGGGAACGCTTGAGAGAGCTGGGAAAACGGGATTCACGCCGCTATGCAAAACGTCAGATGACTTGGTTTCGTCATCAATTTATTTCACAAATTTCCATTAAAAAGAAATATTCGGAATATAATTGGGATGAAATCTTTTCAGAAATTAGGAACTTTCTATTGACCGACTGAGTGATGGGCTATAGGTTTCGCGCTGCACACAGATTGTGCAACGCGGTATGCTTTGAGAGATTTTTCGCCAATCCGGCCATATGCGCCCCTTTTGCGCTTCAGGAAGCAGCGGGATGCCAGAGTGCGAATGTCAAATCCGTAGGCGATGCAATAGGGAACGCAAGATGGCAGATCGAAAACTGACCGGCTCGGAAATCATCGTTAAGGCGCTTGTGAATGAGGGTGTTGAGACGGTGTTCGGCTATCCTGGCGGCGCTGTTCTGCCGATTTACGATGCGATCTTTCAGCAGAATCAACTCAAGCATGTTCTTGTCCGCCAAGAGGGCGGCGCGGTTCATATGGCCGAAGGTTATGCCCGTTCGACCGGCAAGGTCGGCTGTGTGCTGGTGACTTCGGGTCCGGGTGCGACAAACGCGGTAACCGGTCTGACCGATGCGCTGATGGACAGTATTCCTCTGGTTTGCCTAACAGGCCAGGTGCCGACGCACTTAATTGGTAACGACGCTTTTCAGGAAGCGGATACGACCGGTATCACGCGCCCCTGCACCAAGCATAACTACCTCGTAAAGAATATCGCGGACCTGCCGCGGATCATGCATGAGGCTTTCTACGTCGCGCGCAGCGGCCGCCCCGGTCCAGTGGTGATTGATTTGCCTAAAGACATTCAGATGGGGACGGCGACATACAAAAACCTGAGCCAAGTAGAACATAAAACCTATCAGCCGCGCTTGAAGGGCGACATAAGTGAAATTGAAAAAGCGGTTGCGATGATAGCTGCCGCAAAGAAACCTTTATTCTATTGCGGCGGCGGGGTGATTAATTCGGGTCTTAAGGCCTCAAAGCAACTCGACCGCCTGATCAAGCTGACGGGTGCGCCCGTGACGCTGACGCTGATGGGTCTGGGCGCTTACCCGGGGTCGGATGATCAATTCATCGGTATGCTTGGGATGCACGGCACCTATGAAGCTAATCTGGCGATGCATGATGCGGATCTGATTGTTGCTGTGGGGTCGCGCTTTGACGACAGGGTGACAGGACGATTGAATGCTTTTTCACCCAATTCGAAAAAAATCCATATCGATATCGACCCATCTTCGATCAACAAGAACGTGATGGTCGACTTACCGATTGTCGGCGATGTCGGTGTCATCCTCGATCAGATGCTCCGTGTCTGGAAAGCCAAAAAGCTGACGACGAACCAAAGGGCCATTAAAGCCTGGTGGAAACGGATCAACGAATGGCGTCAGCGAGAATGCTTGAAATACAATCAGTCGGGCTCGGTGATTAAGCCGCAATACGCTATCGAGCGTCTATACGAAGCGACCAAGGGTCACGACTGCTACATCACAACAGAGGTCGGCCAGCATCAGATGTGGGCAGCGCAGTATTACAAATTCGACGAGCCGAAACGTTGGATGACATCCGGTGGGTTAGGCACGATGGGCTACGGCTTGCCATCCGCAATCGGTGTACAGGTTGCGCATCCGGGCGCACTGGTTGTAGATATTTCCGGCGAAGCGTCGTTCCTAATGAACATGCAGGAAATGTCGACAGCAGTTCAGTACGGCGCCCCGGTTAAAGTATTCATCACGAATAACCAATACATGGGTATGGTCCGCCAATGGCAGGAATTAATGCATGGCAGCCGTTATTCCGAGAGCTACACCGATGCGCTGCCTGACCTGGTGAAACTGGCCGAATCCTGTCACTGGGTGGGTCTGCGGGCAACGAAGGCGGATGAAGTAGACGACGTCATCCAGGAAATGATCTCGATAGATAGACCTGTTATTGCCGATATCTGGGTCGACCAGAAGGAAAATTGTTTCCCGATGATCCCGTCAGGCGCGGCGCATAATGAAATGCTGCTTGGACCAGATGACGACGCCGATCAGTCAGGTGCGGAAGACGGTATGGTCTTAGTCTGATCCGGTACCAACGCGCTAAAGCCATAATAACACTCGAACACGGAGCGATAAAGTGGTCGTAGACTTGACGATTGAAAGGCACACCATTGCCGTATTAGTGGACAATGAGGCCGGGGTGCTAGCGCGGGTGATCGGATTGTTCTCGGGCCGAGGCTATAATATTGAGAGCCTGACCGTAGCGGAGATCGATTCTGACGATGCGATCAGTCGGATTACCGTTGTTACTAGTGGCACGCCTCAGATCATTGAACAGATCAAGGCGCAACTAGAAAGGCTCGTGCCGGTCCATCGCGTGATAGATCTCACTGCCGACGGAGCAAACGTAGAACGTGAGCTTGCACTAGTAAAGGTCGTCGGCAAGGGTAACAAACGTGTTGAAGCGCTGAGGATCGCAGACATTTTTCGTGCCCGCGTAATCGACAGCACGAACGAGTCATTTGTGTTTGAAATTTCCGGCGCGACCGAAAAACTGAACGCATTTACTGACCTTATGGTTCCCCTCGGGCTGGTCGATGTTTCAAGAACGGGCGTCGTTGCTATTGCGCGGGGCAAATCCGCACTTTAGAAAGCGCGGCACAACAGATCAGCCAACTTGGCTTTTACGGAAAGGTAGAGCAATGCGAGTTTATTACGACCGGGATGCCGATATTAATCTTATCAAAGATAAGAAAGTAGCGATCATTGGCTATGGCAGTCAGGGTCATGCCCATGCGAATAATCTGAATGATTCCGGTGTAAAGGAAGTCGTCGTCGGTTTGCGCGAGGGTTCTTCGAGCATTGCCAAGGCGGAAAACGCGGGCCTTAAAGTAATGACGCCGGCCGTTGCAGCCGCTTGGGCAGATGTCACTATGATTCTTACTCCGGACGAACTTCAGTCCGACCTGTACGCGGACGAGCTACGCGACAATCTGAAACAAGGCTCGGCGCTTGCGTTTGCGCATGGTCTTGCCGTGCATTTCCAACTGATTGAACCGCGTCCCGACCTAGACGTGTTCATGGTTGCGCCCAAAGGCCCAGGCCACACGGTGCGCGGCGAGTTCGTCGGCGGTGGCGGCGTTCCCTGCCTCATCGCGGTGGCGCAGGATGCGTCTGGAAATGCCATGGAGATTGGCCTGTCCTATGCGTCAGCTATCGGCGGTGGGCGTTCCGGAGTTATCGAGACGACTTTCCGAGAGGAATGTGAAACTGACTTGTTCGGTGAACAGGCTGTTCTGTGTGGTGGTCTAACATCGCTCATTACCGCGGGCTACGAGACACTGGTCGAGGCGGGTTATGCGCCCGAGATGGCGTATTTCGAATGCTTGCACGAGGTCAAATTGATCGTCGACCTTATTTACGAAGGCGGCATCGCCAATATGCGCTATTCGATTTCGAATACGGCGGAATACGGTGACTTGACACGTGGGCCCCGTCTGATCGATGAAAACGTCAAAAACGAGATGCGTAAGATCCTTAAGGAAATCCAATCTGGCCAGTTTGCCCGCGATTGGGTGCTCGAGAATAAGGCCGGCGCGCCTAGCTTCAAAGCGATGCGTCGTCACGGTGAAGAGCATAGTATTGAAGAGGTGGGCGGAAAGCTGCGCGATATGATGCCGTGGATTAAAGAACGAGCGCTTGTCGACAAATCTAAAAACTAGGATTGATTTTTATGCCCGAGTTCGGTGGTCGACTCGCAAGCTTCAGGCAAAAACCTTCTCTTTTTCTTTATAAAATCGTTGCGCTCGCGAATAAAAACGGCGTAATAGTAAATCGTTAACCCAAATTGTTAACAATTATCATGCATTAATGGCGCTACTAGGTGTCCCATGTGCTGAAAACTGTTTTGGGGACCGCTTTTTTGCGAGCGATAGACATGGTAACGGCAAGAAGCAGCGATTTAGGGGTGGGCGAGAATGCAGAGGTAGCTCTCGGCGCCGTGCACGTGCGGGGGTCTCTCGGGTTTCGACAGCTACTTTTTTTGGGTGATGGGGCTCTTCGACTTAGGCACCCCTGAATACGATTGCGCTATTGGCGCGGGTGTTCAGGGGGGATTTTATTCAGACCTGGGTCAATGACCATAGAGAGACAAGGAGCTCGCCAATGAGCGTCAAAACTCACTCAAATCGCGTAATAATTTTCGACACCACCTTGCGTGATGGCGAGCAGTCGCCCGGCGCGTCCATGAACCTCGACGAAAAACTGCGGATTGCGGAAATGCTCGAAGAAATGGGTGTTGACGTTATCGAAGCCGGCTTTCCTATCGCCTCAAACGGAGATTTCGAAGCTGTCAATGAGATCGCCAAGCTTATCAAGGGATCGACGATCTGCGGACTAGCCCGGTCAGCGAAGGGCGATATCGAACGTGCCGCCGAAGCGCTGAAGCCTGCTGCGCGGGCGCGAATTCATACCTTCATCGCCACTAGCCCGCTACATATGAAATACAAACTGCAGATGGAACCGGACGAGGTTTATCAGCAGGTGGTCGACAGTGTCAGCCATGCGCGCAACTTTACCAACGATGTCGATTGGTCGCCGGAAGACGGCACACGTACCGAGCATGATTTCCTGTGCCGTTGTGTGGAGGCAGCAATTAACGCGGGCGCGACCTGCATAAATCTGCCCGACACGGTCGGTTACGCTGTGCCCGAAGAATTCGGCGGCCTTGTAAGGATGTTGATTGAGCGCGTTCCCAATAGCGACAAGGCGATTTTCTCCACTCATTGCCACAATGATCTGGGATTGGCGGTTGCCAATTCGCTTTCTGGTGTCGCTGCCGGCGCGCGTCAGATTGAATGTACGATCAACGGTCTTGGCGAGCGGGCGGGGAATGCGGCACTTGAAGAAATCGTCATGGCTCTGCGTACCCGGCAGGATGTCATGCCCTACAATACAAACGTCAACAGCGAGATGATCACCAAGGCGTCGCGTCTGGTGTCTACCATCACCGGGTTCACGGTGCAGCCGAACAAGGCGATTGTCGGCGCAAATGCCTTTGCTCATGAATCCGGGATTCATCAGGATGGTATGCTCAAGAATGCCAGCACATACGAGATCATGACTCCTGCATCGGTGGGCCTGTCGGAGTCCAAGCTTGTAATGGGTAAGCTGTCGGGTCGCGCCGCGTTCAGAGAAAAACTGGGCGAACTGGGTTATGCTATGGGAGACAACGCCTTTCAGGATGCGTTTCGCCGTTTCAAAGCGTTAGCAGACAAAAAGCGTGAAATTTTTGATGAGGATATCGTTGCTCTAGTGGATGATGAAATCGTCCGCGGAAACGACCGTATCCGTTTTGTCTCTCTCCAAGTCGTTTGTGGTTCCGTAGGTCCACAGACCGCCGATCTTGCGCTTGAAGTGGACGGCGAAGAACGACAAATTAAAGCGACCGGCGATGGTCCCGTTGACGCAGTGTTTAATGCCATCAAGGAACTGACCGGTTACGGCGCGCGCCTGCAGCTTTATCAAGTGCACGCAGTGACAGAAGGAACGGATGCACAAGCGGAAGTAACCGTGCGTTTGGAAGAAAGCGGCAAGACCGTGAACGGTCAAGGCGCCGACACCGACACATTGGTAGCGTCGGCTCGGGCATATATGAATGCGCTCAACAAATTGCTGGTCAAGCGGGAAAAGACCGCCCCCAGCGCTTTGAGCGCCTGAGACAGGGCAGGTTGCGGCCAGAGATAAAAATTTCCACGCCGGCTCTTGTCGATCTTTTGAACGACGAATGATGTGAGGTTGCATGTTCTCTAAACTACTTGGCTTTTTGTCCGCAGACATGGCCATTGACCTAGGTACCGCGAATACCCTGGTGTATGTCAAAGGTCGGGGAGTCGTGCTGAACGAACCTTCAGTGGTGGCAATCGCTAATGTAAAAGGCCGCAAACAGGTTCTGGCTGTTGGTGATGAAGCTAAAATGATGCTTGGGCGCACGCCCGGCAATATCGAGGCCATTCGACCGCTCCGTGACGGTGTGATCGCAGACTTCGAAATCGCTGAGGAAATGATAAAGCATTTCATTCGAAAGGTGCATAATCGCCGCAGCTTTGCTAGTCCGCAGGTGATTATTTGTGTGCCTTCGGGATCGACCGCGGTCGAACGCCGCGCCATACAGGAATCTGCCGAAAGTGCGGGGGCCCGCCGCGTCTTCCTGATTGAAGAACCAATGGCCGCTGCGATCGGTGCCGGACTGCCAGTCACAGAACCTACAGGCTCAATGGTGGTTGATATCGGGGGTGGCACCACGGAAGTTGCAGTGCTTTCCCTTGGAGGGATTGTCTATTCGCGGTCCGTGCGAGTCGGTGGCGATAAGATGGATGAGGCAATCATCGCCTACATTAGACGCAATCATAACCTTCTAGTTGGTGAGGGCAGCGCTGAACGGATCAAGAAAGAAATCGGATCCGCCTGTGTGCCCCCAGACGGCGATGGCGGTGTGATGGAAATTAAGGGTCGCGATCTAATGAACGGCGTCCCGAAGGAACTGGTGATCAGCGAACGCCAGATTGCTGAAAGTTTGGCAGAGCCCGTAAGCGCGATTATCGAGGCTGTAAAGGTCGCGCTCGAACACACCGCACCGGAACTGGCGGCAGATATCGTCGACAAGGGGATTGTGCTCACTGGCGGCGGCGCTCTTCTTGGGAACATCGATCTTGTGCTGCGACATGCGACGGGCCTTCCGGTGACGCTCGCCGAGGAACCGCTGTCCTGCGTTGCGCTGGGGACTGGAAGATGCCTTGAAGAGATGAAAACCCTTCGGAACGTTCTGACCTCAATGTATTAACACGGTTCCCAAATTTACCATCTGTTAACCGTTTTGGGCCGATCTTGGTAAGAGGATTTTAGAGGAAATGGCGTGAAACATCGGGCAGCATCAATAGCAAAAGTCACAGGTCCCATCAGGGCGCTGCTAAACCGTTTTGCGCTACTTTTCCTGATCATTGCCGCTTTCGCCATTATGTTGTTGGGAAAGGCAGATACGCTTATCGTAGAACGTGCCCGCTCCAGTGTCGTCGATGGCGTTGCCCCTTTCATGGATGCGCTTTCCCGCCCGATTGCCACTGTTTCCGAGGGTGTTGACCGGATGAGCCGGTTCTTTGCCGTATACGAGGAAAACGCTCAGTTGCTGGAGCAGAACGCCCGGCTACTTGAATGGCAGAGTGCGGCACTAGCTCTAGCAGCGGAAAATTCGACGTTCCGGAATATGCTCAAATTCGTCCCCGAACGCGGCGTATCCTTTGCCTCTGCTCGGGTTATCGGCGATTCCGGCGGCGTTTTCGTGCGATCCGTGTTGATCAACGGTGGCAAGGTGGACGGCATCCACAAAGGCGATGCAGTCGTGAACGGAGATGGCCTAATCGGCCGTGTGGCCGAAGTCGGTCTCCGCTCGGGCCGAGTACTTCTTTTATCCGATCTCAACTCTCGCATTCCAGTGGTTGAAGAGAAAAGCCGTATTCGGGCAATTTTGGCGGGTGATAACAGCCAGTCGCCCAAATTGATCTTCTTGCTGCCGGGTGCCCGGCTCGAGGTCGGAGACAGAATTGTCACATCGGGACATGGCGGGGTTTTCCCCAGCGGCTTGCCGGTCGGGCGGATTTCCAGCATCGGCGAACGTGGTATCCGCGTTCAGCCTTTTACCGATTTTTACCGCCTAGAACATGTGCGTATTATTACGGAGTTTCCGGGCCAGGTGGCGGGTCAGATCGTGCCGTCTGCGGCCAGACCACCCCTGCAAAAATGATAACAGCTGCCATTCAGCGTATCGATCGTGCTGCACGACATCTGGCACCATTCTTGACTAGCGTGCTCCTTGTGATGTTCTCGGCGCTACCCGTTTACCTGCCGGGATACGGCCAGGTGGCAGTCGATGTTGGGCTGATGACGGTCTTTTACTGGGCGATTTACCGGCCCGATCTTTTCCCTGCTATTTGTGCCTTCTTGCTGGGTATTTGGCAGGACATACTTGTGGGCTCGCCCATTGGTCTCCACGCCCTCATACTGATACTGGCCAATTGGGCGATTATGTCCCAGCGAACCTTCTTTCAGGGCAAATCATTCGCCGTCATTTGGTGGTGTTTCTCGCTGGTTGCGCTAGCTGCCAGCTTGTTGTCATGGATCATCGTATGTGTGTTGAACGAGATCCTCATAAGCCCGGCCGCCGTTTTCTGTCAGGCTGCGCTGACCGTCGGGGCTTTCCCCTTCATGGCATGGTTGCTCGCCCGAGCGCAGCACGCGATCATTCGGCCGCTCGATGTATAAGGATTCGAGCCGGTTCAAGTCGTTCTCGCGCCGTGTCGCTTTCCTTGGCGGCGGCAAGGTACTGCTTTTCAGTTTGCTAGCCGGACGTATGTACCAGTTGCAGGTTGTCGAATCTGACAAATATAAGATGCTGGCGGATGAGAACAGGATCAATCTCCGGCTGTTGCCGCCGCCGCGCGGCAGCATTGTCGACCGATATGGGCGGGCACTCGCCGTAAATCAGGAAAACTACCGGGTGACCTTGATCGCCGAACAGGTGCGCGATATCGATACTATGCTCGACACATTGTCGGGAATAATCACGCTGGAGGATTATGAGCGCCAGCGGATCCTGCGTGAAGTGCGCCGCCGCCGAAGGTTTGTGCCAGTGACGGTGCGGGAAAACCTCGACTGGCGAGATGTGTCCCGCATCGAAGTGAATGCGCCAGATCTGCCGGGTTTGTCCATCGAAGTCGGGCAGAGCCGTCAGTATCCGTTCGCCGAAGATTTCGCTCATGTACTTGGCTATGTCGCTGCCGTATCGGAAAAGGAAATCACCGGTGACCCGCTTCTGGAACTACCAGGTTTTAAAATTGGCAAAAACGGTGTTGAGCGGGTGTTCGATCTGAATTTGCGCGGTAAGGCAGGAAATACAAAAGTAGAAGTAAATGCAGTCGGTCGTATTATTCGCGAACTGTCACGACAGGAAGGTCAACCGGGCGCCGATCTCCGACTGACCATAGACTGTGACTTGCAGAAACTGGCATCGGATCGTCTCAAAGGGGAAAAAAGTGCGTCGGCGGCGGTCATTGACGTAATAAACGGGGACGTTCTCGCGTTGTCGTCTGTACCGGGCTACGATCCAAACGAATTTGTCACCGGGCTGTCCTCAAAATCGTGGCGCCGACTGATAAACGACCCTTATGCGCCGCTCACTAACAAAGCGATATCGGGTCTATACGCGCCCGGGTCAACTTTCAAGATGGTGGTAGCTCTGGCAGCATTAGAAGCACGCATCGTGGCACCGGATCACCGCGTATTCTGCCGGGGTCACACGGAGCTGGGTAGTGCGCGGTTCCATTGCTGGAAAAGCCATGGCCATGGGTGGCAGGATATGTATGACGCGCACCAGAATTCCTGCGATGTCTATTTCTACGATGTTGCCAAGAGGGTCGGCGTCGACCGTATCGCCGAAATGGCTAAGCGGCTCGGACTTGGCGCCAAAACTGGGATCGATCTGCCGTCAGAAAAAGTCGGTACGATCCCGACGCGGGCATGGAAAAAGGCACTGATTGGAACGCCTTGGCAGCAGGGTGAGACGCTTATTTCGGGTATCGGCCAAGGCTTTGTACTGACCACGCCTTTGCAGCTTGCGGTTATGACAGCGCGTATTGCCAACGGCGGTAAAGCTGTGACACCGCGGCTGATACGTCCTACGGACAAAGACGGGAAAGAGGTTGAGCCCGTTTTCAATGAACTCGGAATTTCTAAGCGCTCGCTGGCTGTTGTACGTGAGGGCATGAACCGGGTTACCAACGTATGGCCGGGCACTGCTTATCAAGCCCGAATTCCAGACCAGGGCATGGAAATGTCCGGTAAGACCGGTACCGCACAGGTTCGCCGGATCAGCAAAGCTGAGCGCGATACCCGGGTTCTTAAAAATCATGAACGACCCTGGCGAGAACGAGATCATTCTCTCTTCGTAGGATTTGCTCCGTCGGATAATCCCCTTTACGCCGTGGCCGTCGTTGTTGAACACGGTGGGAATGGTTCCAAAGTCGCGGCGCCCATAGCGCGCGATTTGTTGCTGAAAACGCAGAGACGCGCTTCTGCCAATCGGGAGGTCGCATCCGCCGGGGCCAAAGTGTCGGCAAAAAGAAAAGGGACCTAAGCATGTCGATGCGCGGATTAGCCCCGTCGAAACCGTTGAGCATCGGCCGCAAGGTTCTGCAGATCAACTGGGGTTTAGTATTACTGATCACCCTGACGGCGGCTATAGGTATCGCTATGTTATACTCGGCGGCCAACGGTTCTTGGGATCCTTGGGCGACCCGTCAAATTGTGCGATATGGGGTCGGGCTTTTTATTCTTTTCACTGTTGCCTTGGTCGATATCCGGTTCTGGCGCAGCTATGCTTATCTAATCTATGGCATTCTTCTGGTGATGCTCGTTGCGGTAGAGGTGGTCGGCTCGGTTGGTATGGGTGCACAGCGCTGGATCAATCTCGGCGTGATCAAGCTTCAGCCATCTGAGTTGATGAAGGTTGGCATTGTGTTAGCGCTGGCTAGGTATTTTCACAGTGTATCTGCTGAGAATGTGCGGCGGCTTCCTTATTTGTTCGCGCCGATACTGATGATTGGTGCACCTTCAGCGCTGGTGCTAAAGCAACCCGATTTGGGGACAGCGCTGTTTCTGATCATGACGGGCGCCGCCGTGTTTTTTGCCGCCGGGGTCCGGCTATGGAAGTTCGGCCTGGTGTTTGCGGCGGCTGGAGCGGCCGTGCCTATCGCGTGGAGCATGCTGCTTCCCTATCAGCAGAAACGGATCTTTACTTTTCTCGATCCCGAAACTGATCCGCTCGGCGCGGGCTATAACATTTTGCAATCAAAGATCGCCCTCGGTTCCGGGGGGCTGTTTGGCAAGGGATTCATGCAGGGCTCTCAGAGCCATCTGAATTTCCTGCCCGAAAAACAGACTGATTTTATCTTCACCATGCTCGCGGAAGAATTCGGCATGGTCGGTGGACTTGTCCTGCTGGGGTTGTATACGCTCATCATGTTCTACGGTTACGCCATCAGTTTGCGCTCGCGCAACCATTTCGGCCGTCTGCTGGCGATGGGCATCACATGCGTGCTATTTATTTATGTGTTTATCAATATTGCTATGGTGATGGGGTTGATCCCCGTCGTAGGTGTGCCGTTGCCGCTGATCTCCTACGGCGGCACTGCAATGCTGACCTTGATGATCGGCATGGGTTTCCTAATCGGCACCTATATTCACCGCGATGTAACCATACCGCGCCACGGCGGCGGCATTTAGTTGGGTTCAGGGGCTGCAGGGCCTATCGACAAGTTTGCGACGCTCTGATACCTGATTTGCCGCTTGAGGGCGATTAGCTCAGTTGGCAGAGCAGCTGACTCTTAATCAGCGGGTCGTAGGTTCGAGCCCTACATCGCCCACCAATATTTCAGGGGCTTAGCGAAAAAACGCTGAGCCCTCTATCTTTCTTCGGTTAAAAGAAGCTTATTGAAGCGGGCAGCAATGTTCCATTAAGCTTGGGACACACGGTGTGTAAAGTTCTACGACCGGATCGATAATGGGGAAAAACGGGTGAGCGCGCACTCTAAAGCCGGCCAGAATGATTTACCGGGCAGCCTTGGACCGAAACGCTGGCCGCGAAGCGAAGGACCCTACAGAAATCTTGGCGAGCTACGGCATCCGAAAGACCATGCCTGCGGGTTCGACATCACAGATCGGTTCGAGCGCTTCAATCAGGCAAACGATATCTATGCCCGCGGCCAGTGGGATCCGCGGATCCGATCCGAAAAGGTAATCAACTGGTTCAAGGGCATGTTCAAGCCTGGCATCGGCGCGCGTGACGCAAGCGGGTACACGATTCGGGATTTCGCGCTGCGCAATGCTGGCTGGATGGGTACCAACCTTACGATTCAGCGTGGCTTGTCGGAGGGTCGAGTTGACGGCTTTCTTGATCATATTCAACCCTATTCGGAACCGAGCCCGGAAAAGGTCGAAATTAAGTCAACGGCCGATGTGACCGAAGAAATAAAGCGGGTCGCAAGGCTGTTTGGCGCCGATATGGTGGGTATTACCGCCTACGACCCGCGTTGGCATTACACAAACAGCTTTTCCACCAAGTCGCTGGCGGAAAAACCCTATGCCATCCCGGAGGGGTTGCCGAACGTCATCGTTATCGCGACGTCGATGCATTACGATGCAATCCAGTCCTACCCTTCGGCTACGGCGGGTGTTGCGGTGGGCCACGGCTATTCGCGCGATTTCGAACTGGTCCAGACGATCGCCACCTACATCCTCAATCTCGGCTACCGTGCGGTTGCTAGCGTCAATGACAGTAGCCAAGCGATACCGTATGCAAT
>MDTB01009053.1_pt1 | contig 53231 bp, 49 predicted proteins | sample 811161 | NCBI WGS metagenome assembly MDTB01 (sample SAMN05326650, study PRJNA326480) | marine metagenome | isolation source: seawater | place: Mediterranean Sea | collected 2009
AGCTTACCACTCCCTTTGGCCGAATGCTGAATAGTGACTGGCTGGCCAATTCGATCTCCTAGCCTTTGTTCTAGCTGGCGAGTCTCAGAGGTTTTCGTTGGCGCGACCTTCTTTTCAGGTTTATCGACCATTTTACTGCGCGCTAGAGCCTCTGTTTGGCGTACGTTGAGCCGACTGCGTATTACTTCGTCAGCTGCTTTGTCTTGATCAACACCGGATAATGATAAAAGTGCTCTAGCATGACCCATCTCGAGAGCTCCAGTGATAAGTAATTGTTTAAGTTTAGATGACAGACCATTAAGTCTTAGGTAGTTGGTGACTGCTGCACGACTTTTACCGACGGCATCAGCCAATTGTTGATGACTGAGCTGGAACTCTTCTAAAAGTCGATTAAGAGCTTCTGCTTCTTCTATTGGATTTAAATCTTCGCGTTGGATATTCTCGATAAGCGACATCGCGATAGCTGATTCATCGCTAACCTGTTTGACAACAACAGGCACTGTGTCTAAAGCTGCCCTCTGCGCTGCACGCCAACGACGCTCCCCAGCGATTATCTCGTATTTCGAAGCACCGCCTTCACGAACTACAATGGGTTGAACAATACCCTGCCGCTTAATAGATTCTGCGAGCTCATCGAGTGAATCGTCTGAAAAGTTCTTTCTTGGCTGAAAAGGTCCTGGGCTTATAAATTCGATGGGGATTTCATCCATGGATAACTCGAGCTTTGTTTCGCTACCGAGTAATGCCTCCAAACCGCGTCCCAATCCTCTTTTTTTTGTCACCATCTCAATCTAATCCCCAGGCTCTAAACGCTTCACCAGTTCACCCGCGAGAGCCAAATGGGCGCGGGCTCCTCTGGATTGTTTATCATAATACATGATCGGCAACCCATAACTAGGTGCTTCTGCAAGTCGAACGTTACGGGGTATTATTGTACTGAAAACAAGATCACCAAAGTGATCAGTAAGATCATCCGATACCTCATTAGCCAGACGATTCCGCGGGTCAAACATGGTCCGAACGATGCCTTTGACTTCAAGCTCAGGGTTAAGCCTATCCGTAATACGCGATATTGTTCCGATAAGCGCTGTTAAGCCCTCAAGAGCATAGTATTCACATTGCATTGGTATAATCACGCCGCTTGCTGCGACTAGCCCTGTTAGCGTTAAAAGGCTCAGGGATGGAGGGCAATCAATAATGATGTAATCATAGCTGTCATTCGACGACTCTAGGGCATTTCGTAGCCTGTACTCTCTGCTTGGTATGTCCATCAGCTCGACCTCTGCACCACTCAAGTCGACATTCGCTGGCAAAAGATCATAGCTCGACGCATCCACCGTAGTTTTCGCATCGGCTACAACCATTTCATTAATGAGCACGTCGTAAGTCGAGCTGGCTACTGCAACATTGTCTATTCCACTTCCTGTTGTTGCGTTTCCCTGTGGATCAAGATCTACAAGCAATACCCGACGGTGCATGGCGGCTAGGCAAGCCGCCATGTTAATGCTCGTGGTCGTTTTACCAACACCACCCTTTTGATTCGCAATTGCCAAAATCACAGATAGTTGACCTTATTAATGACTAAAAAAACCTGAGTTTTTCTGCTGCATAATAACGAGTACTCGCTCCTCATCTATCAACGGAACCCTCAGCGGTACACGCGATATAATTTCCAGATCCGAATCCTCCGGTAATGTCTCACAGCCCCCAGCTTTCATCGCAATAAGAGTACCACCTGTTCCTATCAAGTGTGCACAAGATTTAGCCAGGTTATCCAAGGGCGCTAAAGCTCGGCACACGACATGATTAAACTTACCATCAAACGACTCAGCTCGGGAATGGACAACCGCAATATTTTCAAGTTCAAGTTCAATCTTGACTTGCGTGAGGAATCTAGTTTTTTTTCCGTTACCATCAACTAGAGTGAAATGCTTATTTAAGAAATATGAGGCTAAAGGAATTCCTGGAAAGCCCGCTCCCGAACCGACATCTACGATATGCGAACCATTAATATATGGGACAATGGATAGTGAATCTAACAAGTGATGACTGATCATTTTAGTAGGATCACGAATTCCACTAAGATTGTAAGTTTTGTTCCAATGAATAAGGAGCGTCAGATAACGTTCGAGAGCGAGCGGGACGGAGGGCTCAACGACAAATGGAAGTTCTCGCAGAGCTTTTTCGATCTGCTGAACAAGGCTCATCAAGCAGACTTCTTTGACGCCGATGCTCTATACTTTTTCAGATGTATAAGTAGAAGAGAAATGGCAGCTGGAGTAACGCCAGAGATACGCGCTGCTTGCCCTATTGTCTCCGGCTTTACTTCTTGTAATTTTTGAATCACCTCATTAGATAGCCCACTAATGCTATCAAATAGTAGTTCCCGCGGGATTGGAAAACCGTGATGCATTTTTGTACGATCGATTTCTATTTGCTGACGAGCGATGTAACCTTCATATTTACAATCAATCTCGACTTGCTCACTTACAGGATCTGGATATTTAGGGATGTCTACTAAAGCTAGTAAGTTTTGAATTTCTACCTCTGGTCGTCTGAGTAGATCGAGCAGGCGATATTCTCTGCTCAAAGGTTTACCAAGCAATCTTTCAAAATCGATATTTCCTGGTCTAACCCAATTATTTTTCATTTCATCATCTAAGGCATTGATGCCGGACTCTTTTTCCTGAAACGCTTCCCATCTCTTATCGTCTACAACGCCTAACGAGCGACCCTTGGACGTTAATCTTCGGTCAGCATTATCTTGGCGGAGTATTAAACGATACTCTGCCCGACTAGTGAACATTCGATACGGCTCTTTGGTGCCTAGTGTTATTAAATCGTCAATCAAGACTCCTATGTATGCCTCGCTTCTATCTGGGCACCAAGATGCCTCGTCTTTTGCTCGTAGTCCCGCATTTAAACCCGCTAATAGCCCCTGTGCAGCAGCTTCTTCGTACCCTGTTGTTCCGTTTATTTGTCCCGCGAAATAAAGCCCCTCTATATATCTTGTCTCAAGAGAGGAACTTAGATCGCGAGGCTCGAAATAATCATACTCTATAGCGTAACCAGGACGCGTTATTTGAGCATTTTCAAAACCCTTAATGCTTTGCACAAGTCGAAGTTGAACATCATAGGGCAAGCTGGTAGAGATTCCATTTGGATAAACCTCAGAAGTACTAAGCCCCTCAGGCTCAATGAAAATTTGATGTGCATTGCGATCAGAGAACCGAACAACCTTATCTTCAATAGAGGGACAGTAGCGCGGGCCAACACCATCAATTTCGCCGGTGAAAAGGGGTGACCGATCAAGCCCCGCCCCGATAATGTCATGTGTATTCTGGTTGGTATGAGTGATGTGGCAAGAAACCTGCTTAGGCCGCTCGTATTCAGACGGTAAATATGACATTGTAGGACAAGGATCATCTCCCGGCTGCGGTTCCAAATTGCTATAGTCGATTGTTTTTCCATCTATTCTTGGTGGTGTGCCCGTTTTCAGCCGTCCTACTTTAAATGGCAATTCTCGCAATCTGTCAGCAAGCCGATTAGAGGGGGCATCGCCAGCACGACCGCCTTCTCTTCTTTGCATCCCAATATGAATAATGCCCCCGAGAAATGTGCCTACCGTCAACACAACGGCCTGGGCGGAAAACTTTAAGCCTATTTGGGTTGAAATACCTGTTATCCTGCCGCCGGACACTAATAAATCGTCGACTGTTGCCTGAAACAAGTGCAGATTTTTCTGGGCCTCTAAAAAATATCTGATAGCTGATTTATAAAGTGATCGATCCGTCTGCGCTCTCGTCGCTCTAACAGCCGGTCCTTTCCGGGCGTTAAGAGTACGAAAATGTATACCCGCCTGGTCCGCTGCTCGAGCCATTACGCCGCCGAGGGCATCAATTTCCTTGACCAAATGGCTTTTTCCAATACCACCAATCGCCGGGTTACAGGACATTTGCCCTAAGGTATCAATATTTTGGGTGAGCAGCAGAGTGCGACATCCGAGCCGAGCCGACGCCAACGCGGCTTCGGTTCCCGCGTGTCCGCCCCCTACAACAATCACATCGTAGCAGTTATCAGTCAAACGATTCTCAATAGAGATGAACGGGTTAGGAAGTATACGGATCGATTAATTAATGTCCATGAGAAGGTTAAGCGGGCGAGGAACGCTTGCTAGTGGCGCAACAAGACTGTTGCCAATGGTGAGTAGGCGTCACCTGAAATTAGTAACAGAAAAGAAGAGTTTGTATACGAAATAAGGGCTACAAGACATCGCTTAAACAAAGATTTCTAGTAAATGAATTTTGTTAGGAATATTCAGTTACCCAATAAGCAAGTTGCTCAAGTCGAGAGAGCAGCAATGAATCAAAGAAAGAAATATTCAATTTTGAAAAGCGCCATAAAAAAGCATCAGAAAACCCTCTTTCTGATAATCTCTCGATGAAATTTGGTCATTTCCCAATGCAAAAGGTTGAAAAAATCTTTCCCAAAAGATCGTCACTACTATAATCCCCGGTTATTTCCCCCAAAGCCGTCTGGGTTGCTCGAAGATCCTCCGCAAGGAGATCTCCGGATCCTCTTTGATCAAATACTAGCTTGCCACGCTCAAGCGCTTCCAGCGCCCGCCTCAATGCGTCGGTATGTCTGGCCCTGGCGATGAATACACCTTCGCTTCCACTATAATTCATAATAGATTTAATCCGATCTTTAAGTTCATCTAAGCCGTCACTGGTTTTTGTCGAAGCGAAGACATATTCATGAGGAAGATCGATTATTTCGCCACACCAAAGGTCCGACTTGTTTAAGACCACTAAGTATTTTGACCCGTCTGAAAGTTCTGTCATAAGCATATCTACGTGTTTGGCGAGATGTTGATGATGGGCTTCGACATCTACAATAAGGAGAACAAGTTCAGACTTGTCGATTTGCTCCAACGTCCTACGAACGCCCTCCATCTCGATTGGGTCCTCTGCTTGCTGCAGACCTGCAGTATCGACTAGTTTAATGGGTAAGCCGTCTATTTGTATATGTTCGTCAACAATGTCTCTTGTGGTACCTGAAATATCGGTGACAATAGAGGTATCTTTACCAGTAAGTTGGTTCATCAAGCTCGATTTTCCTGCATTAGGTCGACCTGCCAGAACGATGGTAAAGCCCTCACGCAGTAAGGCACCCTGTGTGGCATCTTTGCTTAATGCACGCAAATCAGATATCAGAGTGTCAATTCGTCTAATAAGCCCAGGATCCTGGAGGAAGTCAATCTCCTCCTCTGGAAAATCAATTGCTGCCTCTATAAACATTCTGAATTCTACCAGCGCATCAGTTATTTGGCGGACCCTTGAAGAGAATTGCCCCTGCATCGAACGCAGAGCTCCACGGGCGGCATTTACTGTAGCGCTGTCTATAAGGTCAGCTATCGCCTCGGCCTGGGTTAAATCAATCTTGTCATTGAGGTAGGCGCGCTCGGAGAACTCGCCAGGACGAGCTAATCGAGCGCCAATTTTTACGACCCTAGAAAGAATTAAGTTCAGAACGACTGGGCCCCCATGACCTTGAAGTTCCAGAACATCTTCACCAGTAAATGAATGCGGGGCTGGGTAAAACAAAGCTATCCCTTGGTCTATGGCTATTCCATCTTGATCAAAGAACTTTGAGAGGGTAGCGACTCGTTCCGCTGGCAGACTCCCCAGAATTAGGTTTGCTGTACTAGCTGCTAGCGGTCCTGATACTCTAACAATGCCTATGCCCCCCTTACCTGGGGGAGTTGCAATAGCCGCTATAGTATCTTTGGTGTACATATCCAGAGACGATTCATTTTCCCGATTCGATCTGTCTTGTTACGTACCACTGCTGCAGTAAGGATACAACGTTATTGACCAGCCAATATAGAACCAATCCTGCTGGAAACCAGATAAAAAAGAATGTGAAAACTATTGGCATCCATTTAAAAATTTTGGCCTGCATGGGATCAGGTGGTTCTGGCTGCATTGCAGTAACAAAATACATGGATACTCCCATTAGGATCGGAAGCACAAAATAGGGATCCATTGCAGCTAGATCATCGATCCACAAAATAAAGGGCGCTTGCCTAAGCTCCACGCTTTCTAAAAGAACCCAGTATAGTGCTATAAACACTGGCATCTGTAGGAGGATAGGAAGACATCCACCAAGGGGATTTGTGCCTGCCTTTTTATAGAGGTCCATCATACCTTGAGAGAGTTTTTGCCGATCGTCGCCGAACTGTTCCCTTAACCGCAACATCTCCGGCTGCAATTTACGCATCTTCGCAGTTGAACGGTAAGCCGCGGCAGAGAGAGGATATAAGGCCCCTTTTACGCATAACGTCAGCAACATGATAGCGACACCCCAGTTGCTGGAGATGTTTTCTTGTATCATAGTAAGTAGCCAAAATAAGGGTTGAGCCAGCCACCAAAGGAAACCATAATCTACTGTCAAATCCAGTCCACCCGCTAGATCTTTCAAACGATATTGGTCCTTTGGACCAGAATAAAATCCTATAGACTGCGAGTCCACATTACCGGCTGGGACAACCCACAACGGAGACGTAAATCCGAAGATATAGGTATCCTGATTTGGAAGCTTTCTTGCTTGATAGTTATGCTCAAAACTAGAGTCAGGCACAAATGCAGAAACAAAATAGTGTTGGACAAAAGCCATGTATCCGCCTTCGTGTTTAGTAGCGAAGGTTGATTCTTTCAAGTCATCGAATTCTAACTTCTTGTATAACTCATCTTCCGTTCTGGTTGCGCCACCAACAAATGGCTGCATCATCATTGCGTTTCCCCCTGACCCTGGGGGTTGCCTGGAATCTCGTTTTATTTGACCATAAATAGCTCCGGTCCAGTCTTGATTCGTGAAATTTTCTACGTTGTATGTAATGGATACTAGATAGTTTGACTTGGAAAATTTAAATGTCTTTATAATCCTAGTTCCATTATCTTGTTCAAGATCAAGCGCTACGCTTAGCACACCAGAATCGTCCATCAAATATTCGTTTAATTGGCTTCGAAAAAGTGGCCGAGAAAGGGAAGAGTCAGTCCCGGAAGGGCCGATCAACCCAGTCTGTGCGGTATAATCATTGGTAGGATCTAACAAAATAAACGGCTGATCGGGCAGATCAATACTTTCGGGATATTGAGGTAATGATACTGTAATGATATCGCCCCCAACCTTATCTATGATTACATTAAGAACGTCGGTGCTTACTGTTACAAACCGATCAAAATCGATTGCTAATTGATCATCGGGACTCGAATGAGGCTGTTCATTGATTTCGGGTATAAAATCAGGAACTCCGTCTGATCCTTCCAAACTTGGTGTTTGAGGGATAGCACTGGAAGTTGAGCTAGTGGTGACTGTGTCTAAGGGCAAATCAGGTTGACTAGTTAAGGATCGAGCCTTTTGTCCGTAGTCCTCCTGCCATGCCAGTAGAAGCAGGTAGAGTGTAACCAAAAGTCCAAAGCCTAAGATGATTCGCTTATAGTCCATTTCTATTTCTCTAATAACGTTGCATTGTTTTTTAATTCGGGGACAAGATCTACGCCACCAGGATGTAAGGGGTGGCATTTACAAAGCCGACTAACCGATAAACAACTACCACGCATAAGACCATGGCGATTTATTGCCTCCAAGGCGTAGTTTGAACAAGAAGGGTAAAACCGACATTGACCCCCTATTAAACTTGAGAGTGTCAACTGGTATATACGGATTGATATGAGGAGTAACTTCTTCAAATTTCTCTCGATTTGGTTTGCAGCTCGGTAAATAGGTTATCTATGGTATGCCTTAAATGAGGTTTTGTATTTGCCACACTAAGCGATCTAGCCAGGACGATAATATCAAAAGAATCTAATGAGATATGACGAAATGATTCTCTTATAACACGTTTTATTCGGCTCCGCTCAACGGCGAGGGGTGCTGCTTTTCTACCCACCACCATACCTAATCTACTGTGGCTTAGGTCATTTCGGGTAGCTAACAGCAAGAAACATACTCGAGATAAACGGTAGTCGGTTTTGTTAAATACCCTATCGAATTGTGTGGAGTGGTTCAGGCGAGAATTCTTAGGGAGGCCGAAGCGGGGCGCGTAGTGATTCAAGCAGAAAGTTCTTTTCTACCTTTCGCTCGCCGGCGCTTAAGGACCTGACGGCCCGCCTTGGTGGCCATTCTGGCGCGGAAGCCATGGGTACGTTTGCGTTTTAGAAGGCTTGGCTGGAATGTTCTTTTCATACTTGGAAGAGACTTTTTAGGGTTCGCGGATTCTAAAGAAGAAGAGATTGACAGTCAATGTCCTCAAATAGCGAATTTTGGAAATCTTCATTTAATAACTAATTATTCAAATAATTATTATTGTTATTATTAAGGATAGAGTCGGTTGTGGAAGAGTGTGTTTAATCGATTTAAATCAGAAGGTTGGGGTCGTGGCATGGTGAATTACGGCTGTGCTAAAGGTGTTGTTAAGGTGTGGATAGAGGACCTAGTTCTATTGAGGATATCCACAGTACGGAGAATATTTTGAAAAATGCAGTGTTTATCCACAAGATATTAACAGGATTACCACCGGGTGTTAGTGCAAAGCCTTGATAAATAAATGTTTTTTTTCGTATTTTTTTGTGTTTGAGCTTTGCAATTATTGTGGTTTTGGCGTTACTATCGATGTTCACATTCTGCAAATCCAGGGTGTGTAGGAAACGGCTTTTTTGGTATCAGAGAGTGGCGATTTTAGGTGTCCCCGCTGTAAAAGCTTTTAATTTTTAATGACGGGGGTCGAGTGAGCAAGAGTGTTTGGCAACAATGTTTGGAGAGTCTGGAGGATGAACTCTCTGCGCAACAATTCAATACGTGTATTAAGCCTCTCCAGGTAGTTGCAGAGGGCAAAGCAATTAGATTATTAGCCCCTAATAAGTATATCAAGGATCAAATTAACGATCAGTTCATCGATAGAATAAGAGAGCTTGTTATAGGCAAGGAGAATATGCACGTCTCCTTGGAAGTCGGTAGCGCCAGAAAGGAGGAAAACAACGCCTTTGTCGAGAGGGAGGCGTTTTATCCGTTATTAGACTTGAACAAGGAGTTCACCTTCGACAGCTTCGTTGAGGGGAGGTCGAATCAAATAGCCCGAGCTGCAGCGCTTCAGGTTGCAGAAAACATTGGAGGGGCATCATACAATCCGTTATTACTTTATGGGGGGGTAGGTTTAGGGAAAACTCATCTCATGCATGCTGTAGGCAACTCTATCCTGGAACGTAATCCACATCTTAATGTAGCTTACATGTATTCTCAAAGGTTTATGGAAGACATGGTCAGGGCTATTGAGCATGGAACTATGGCAGACTTCACTCAGTATTATCGAGCGGTGGATGTACTGCTAATGGATGATATTCAGTTCCTAGCGAAAGGGATGAAGTCACAAGAAGAATTCTTTCACGTGTTTAACCGCCTGCAAGAGGGAGGTAGGCAAGTTATCCTAACTTGTGATAGATATCCGAAGGAAATTGAGGGACTTGAGGTAAGACTAGAAAGTAGGTTTGTGTGGGGAATGACAGCCACGTTAGAACCACCAGATCTAGAAACAAGGGTCGCCATTCTTTGTAAAAAAGCAGATAGCGAGGAAGCAGAGCTTCCTCATGAGGCAGCTTTCTTTATAGCGAAGCGTATTAGGTCGAATGTCCGTGAGCTTGAAGGTGCTCTAAAAAGGGTAATTGCGAACGCAAGGTTTACCGGGCGGAAGATTTCCCCGGAGCAAGTTAGAGAATCATTGAGGGATTTAATCGCTATTCAAGATCGGCAGGTCGGTATTGATAACATACAAAAAACGGTAGCAGATTATTATAAAATAAGGATTAGTGATCTGCATTCCAAGAAAAGGTCAGTTTCGGTTGCTCGGCCTCGGCAAATGGCTATGGCGTTATCGAAAGAGCTTACTAATCATAGCCTGCCTGAAATTGGAGACTCGTTTGGTGGAAAAGACCATACCACTGTACTGCATGCGGTCAGGCGTATAGAGGAGCTAAGGGAAGATAAAACCGAGATTGAAGAGGACTACAATAATCTGCTTCGCATACTTACGGCTTAAAAGGGGTCTGTAGCTGTGGATGCTAGGCTTGGCTTGGATTAAGACACGCCTGGCATCGCTATGCTACCCAGCGGACAAGCATCTATAAGTGGGTGCTTACATACAAAAATCTAACAGCAAAACGGTGATTAAATGAAATTCTCAGTAAACAGAGAGGCATTATTGAGGCCGCTGCAGCAAGTAGCGGGAGCGGTGGAAAGGCGTCAGACACTCCCTATACTATCAAACGTTTTGCTTGATGTTCGTGAAGATCGGTTGTCGTTAGTGGGCACAGACCTTGAGGTGGAGTTGTTAGGGAAAGTTTCGGTAACTGAATTAGCGGGAGGTAGAATTACTGTGCCAGGAAGGAAGCTGATGGATATCATTCGGCAACTTCCGGAAAAAGCGGAAGTCCATGTGGAGCTAGACGGATCTAGCTTAGTAGTTAACTCAGGGAGATTTAGGTCATCGCTTTCCACTTTGGCTGCGGAAGACTTCCCCACAGTAGAGAGATCTGAGAGCGAAGTCAGTTTAAAGATTGACAGCAAGGGGCTGAAGCGGGTGTTGGATAAGACTGCGTTTGCTATGGCTCAACAGGATGTTCGATTCTTCCTTAATGGTATGTTAATCGAGATCAGCGAAGGTTCGATGCGAGCGGTAGCAACGGATGGGCACCGTCTTGCTCTTAACGGTCTGACCTTGCCAGGAACAGCGGTCGATAAACAGGTTATATTACCCCGAAAAGGGGTGTTCGAAGTACAAAGGCTATTGCAGGAGGTGTCTGGGGATGTTGAGGTTGTAATAAGTAGCAATCATCTTAGCGTAGTAGCAGAGGAGTTTGAACTGATTACAAAGCTATTGGACGGTAGATTTCCAGACTATGATCGGGTCATTCCCAGGGACGGGGATTGCGTAATTGAGGCTGATAAGGATCTATTGAGGCAGGCGCTCAGTAGAACAGCGATTCTGTCAAATGAGAAGTTCAGGGCGATTAGGGTTAAGTTCAGCGATGGCAGTATCGAGTTGTCTGCTAACAATCCGGAGCAAGAGCAGGCGGAGGAAACAGTGACTGTAGACTATGAAGGAGAGCCAGTCGAGATAGGATTTAACGTGAGCTATCTGCAAGATGTTTTGGGAGTTTTAGAGAATGAGCGCGTGCGTATCACGGTGAGGGACGCCAATAGTAGCGCTTTGCTAGAGGAGCCCGGTAATGATGAGGGCATTTACGTGGTCATGCCTATGAAGTTATGAGGCTTAGTGAGCTTCATATTCGGAATGTTAGGAATATAGACTGCTCCTCAGTGGAATTAGGGCCTACGATAAATCTTTTTTCAGGGGAGAATGGGAGTGGTAAAACTAGTATTTTAGAGAGCGTGCATTTCTTGTCCAGCGGTAGGTCCTTTCGTGCTGGTAAGGGGAACACCCTGTTAAAGAAAGGCGTGGATGGCTGCTTTGTGAAGGGTATTTCCGACGGCGGCCAAGAAATGTCGGTAATGAGAGACAGGTTGAAGGGGAGACGGATGAGTCTCGGTGGCAGGGTTCTGGAAAGGGCCAGTGAGCTTGCGCAAAGGCTACCTGTGCTTGTTTTGGCGCCGCAAACGATCAACCTTTTAATCGGTGGGCCAGAATATAGGCGCCGCTTTCTTAACTGGGGCGTGTTCCACGTGGAACCAGGATTTAGACAGGTCTGGGAGGATGGTAAGCGCTGCTTGTATCAACGAAATAAACTATTGAAAGCAGCGACTGTGTCACGAAAAGGCCTAGAGAGCTGGAGCGCAGAGTTTGTCCGTTTGAGTGAGGTAATACATGGATATCGAGCTAAATATATGGGCGCCTTCAAACAGAGTTTTAACAAGGGGATCGGAATTACTGGAATTAAGGGCGTAGAGGTAAGCTACGAGCCAGGGTGGAATACTGAGACCCCGCTCGGAGAGGAGTTGGCGGCGGCTCAAGCCTCGGATATAAAACGAGGTTTTACATCGAAAGGGTTCCATCGCGCGGATCTGGTAGTAACCGTAGATAGACGAGAGGTTTCTAGTTTTTGCTCGAGGGGTGAGTTGAAACGTTTGGCATGGGGTCTGTTATTAATTCAAGGGGAAGGGGTAAGTGAAGAAGTGATCTATTTAGTGGACGATTTGGCCTCGGAATTGGATAGAGAAAGCAGAGAGCGAGTGTGTAAATATCTTATTGAGAAAGGAAATCAGGTCCTGGCTACGAGCGTTGATCAGGAAGGGCTTAGCTCTTGCTGGGGCGCTATTGCAAAAACCATGTTTCACGTGGAACATGGTAATATAAAGAGGAATAGCTTATGACGGATCAAACAGACCAGAGTTACGAGGCGAGCAGCATCAAGGTCTTGAAAGGTCTCGATGCAGTGCGTAAACGTCCAGGAATGTATATTGGAGATACGGATGATGGCACGGGCCTGCACCATATGGTTCAAGAGCTGGTAGATAATGCGATAGACGAAGCTTTAGAGGGATACTGTAAGAATGTTACCGTTACAATACATAAGGATGACTCTGTTACGGTTGCTGACGACGGGAGAGGTATCCCAACTGATATTCACGAGGAGGGCAAATCGGCAGCTGAGGTGATTCTGACCGTTCTGCATGCAGGTGGCAAGTTTGATGATAGCAATTATAAGGTTTCCGGAGGGCTCCACGGCGTCGGTGTTTCAGTGGTCAACGCTCTATCATCTCAACTTAGGCTAACAATTTGGAAGCACGGCAGTGTTTGGGAGCAAATGTATTCTGATGGAGTGCCGGAAGCACCCCTTAAAATTGTTGGTGGCACTGACCGCACTGGCACGCAGATCACCTTTACACCCTCTCCCGAAACCTTTACCAATATAAATTTCCATTATGAAGTACTAGCGAAACGTTTGCGCGAACTCTCTTTCTTAAACTCTGGCCTCGCTATTCATCTTATTGATGAGCGAACCATGAAATCGGAAGCCTTCGAATACGAAGGGTGTCTAAGATCCTTTGTCGAATATCTTAACAAAAATAAAACACCCCTCAATGAGATCTTCCACTTTAACCAGACAAGGGCAGATGGAATAAGTGTCGAAGTTGCAATGCAATGGAACGATTCCTACCATGAAGATGTTTCCGCCTACACGAATAATATACCGCAAAGCGACGGAGGCACTCATCTCCAAGGATTTAGGGCCTCTCTAACGAGGACCTTGAATGCTTATATTGAGAGAGAGAAGATTGCAAAAAAGGATCAAGTGCCCACCACTGGTGACGATTCCAGAGAAGGCCTAACAGCGATTATCTCCGTCAAAGTACCTGATCCGAAATTTTCTTCCCAGACAAAAGATAAACTAGTTTCCTCAGAAGTAAAAGGTGCGGTCGAACAAGAGATGGGGGCAACATTGTCCTCCTACTTGCTCGAAAATCCTCAGGAAGCGAAAGCTATAGTTCAAAAAATGATAGAAGCTGCGAGAGCTAGAGAGGCTGCTCGCAAAGCGCGTGAAATGACTAGACGGAAAGGCGCCTTGGATATTGCAGGACTTCCTGGCAAATTAGCCGATTGTCAGGAGCGAGACCCCGCAAAGTCCGAAATATACCTTGTAGAGGGAGACTCGGCTGGGGGATCGGCGAAACAGGGACGTGATCGCAAATTTCAAGCTATCTTGCCTCTGAAAGGCAAAATACTAAACGTAGAGAAAGCGCGATTCGATAAGATGCTATCTTCTGCAGAGGTAGGAACTCTAATAACAGCGTTGGGTTGTGGTATTGGGAGAGACGAGTTCAACCCTGATAAGCTCCGGTATCATAGAATAATAATCATGACCGATGCTGATGTTGACGGAGCCCATATTCGAACATTATTGCTCACCTTTTTCTTTAGACACATGAGCGAGTTAATTGAGCGTGGGCACATATTGATTGCCCAGCCACCACTTTATAAAATCAAAAGGGGTAAACACGAAGAATACATTAAGAACGAGGACCATTTAACAAATTACATGCTTGAGGCTGCCCTGGCGGACGCAAGTTTCATGACCGACACAAAAGCCTCTCCTGTCCAGGACAAAGAACTTCGTGGGCTCGCGCAACAATATTATGAAGTACAAGCGCGAGTTGCCCATCTTGAGCGCCGTTATCCCATAGAAATACTAAAACAACTGCCATATGTTAGCCCTATCTCCACCAAAATCCTTGCAAACAAAGACCTCTTACAAACTTGGCTGGTCTCTTTGGAGCACCGCCTTGCCGCATACACCCCCTCCACTACCCTATATAAAACCTCTATCAAGGAAACTTCTGACTCTTTATTCATACCCTCCGTTAGCACAGTTACTCATGGAGTAGAGCGCGACTATATCTTTGACGCAGACTTCTTTGGGTCCGCAGATTACCAAAAAATTACTAGTCTCGGGGATAAACTCAAGTCTTTAGTCTCAGCCTCAAGCACAGGCACTGCAACAATAAGGCGCGGGGAGAAATCTGAAGACGTTAATAACTTTGAAGAAGCTCTCGAATGGTTACAAAGGGAAGCGTTGCGTGGTCAAACGAGACAGCGTTATAAAGGCCTTGGTGAGATGAACCCAGACCAACTCTGGGAAACTACGATGGACCCTTCATCGAGAAGTATGCTTCGGGTTACGATTGAAGACGCTCACGCCGCAGATCAAGCATTCCATACTCTGATGGGTGACAATGTCGAACCCAGAAGAGACTTTATAGAGGAGAATGCTTTAGCAGTCGCTAACTTAGATATTTAGGTTCTGTGCAAAGTGCGACAGATTTTTATATACAGGCACGTCGCTAGTTAATGCTGCCTTGGTTTCTAACCCGTTCCCTGTTAGAACTAATATTGGCTTACAACCGCCAGACAGGGCGGCTTCGATATCCCGAAGCGAATCCCCCACAAAGTGGCAACCTTTAACGGACTCTCCAGCCAAAACCTCAACCTGTTTCAATAGTCCTGCTCGTGGTTTTCTACAATCGCAATAGTCAGTTTCGTCATGAGGACAATATACAATGCCTTCTATAACACCGCCGGCTCTCTCCACGGCGTTTTTCATCTTCGTATGAATCGCTTCGAGTTGCTTTTCTCCTAATAAACCTCTGGCTATACCGGACTGGTTAGTGGCAACAAAAACTCTAAGATCTTTTTGTTTCAGTAGCGCAATTGCTTCTATACTGCCTTCTACCGGGATCCACTCGTCAGGAGTACGAACATGACCCCTGGAGTCTTCGTTAATCACTCCATCTCGATCCAAAATAACAATCTTCTTCTTCACGTTACCGTTAATACCTTGAAATCGGCTACCTCGGCGAATATTTTATTCATCCTGGCTATGGCTGCCAGCCTGTTTAGACGTTTATCTTTATCATCATCCATTACTAAAACACTATCAAAATAGTCTGCAATCATGGGCCCTTGAGCCCCCAACACCTCCAGCCTTTCTTCCGTACTTTTCGCCTTCCTCAGCCTATGCTCTGCGTCTTCCATCCCTTGTTCAAGAATTCTTTCGGCCTTGTGCTCATAAAGCTCTGCTTTAATTTCTGGAAGTTCTTTTTCCCCATGCCCACTTATTATATTGGCAACGCGTTTGCTTAGGGCTATCACTTCTCTCCCCTTATCCTTAGCTTTGAATTCCTGTATTGCCCTTATAGCTTCGTCTGCCTTATACAGGTTTACTATACCACCTGCCTGACCTTGGACCGCCCGCACCACGTCGGATTCGATTCCCATCTCCTGATAGAATCGCATGAGTCTATCAACGATATAGCTGTGAACCTTAGTGATATCAAAATGATACTGCCCCGCCCCTCCGGTTGTTCCTCTTAAATTTTCCATCGCCTCTGCAAGACATTCTTTAATGTTTATATCCAGCTTATGGTCTAACACGATACGGATCACGCCGAGCGTTTGTCTTCTCAAAGCATAGGGATCCTTTGATCCTGTCGGTCCACCTCCTACCCCGAAGATACCGACTAACGTATCTAACTTATCCGCTATGGCCACAGAGCTGTCAATTCCGTTGCCTGGTATCGTATCGCGCGGACCGCCGGGCTTGTAATGATCCTTTATTGCTGAGCATATTTCAGGGCGTTCCCCATCAATGGCTGCGTAGTGACCTCCCATCTGTCCTTGTAGATCGGGGAATTCTTCGACCATATTTGTCACAAGATCTACTTTGCAAAGGAGCCCTGCCCTCTCCGCATTTTTTTTGTCGCAGCCTACTTTCTCCGCAATGTAGCCGGCCAACTTACTGATGCGCTCCGCCTTCTCCCGATAGCTCCCCAGTTCCGTCTGAAACGTGATCTGTTCGAGTAAGCTTAGTTTTTCCTCAAGCCGCGTTTTAGTGTCATTAACGAAGAAGAACTGTGCGTCCCGCAGTCTGGGTTTTATCACTCGTTCATTCCCTCGAATAACCACCTGCGGTTTTTTACTAACAATATTGACAACAGTTATAAACTTGGCCAATAGCTTCCCGTCTGCGCCTCTCAAATGAAAGTAACGTTGATGCTTTTTCATTACTGAAATCAGTACGTTCTCGGGCAGGCCCAAGAACTCCTCATCGAAAGTTCCGCTTAAGACTGCTGGCCACTCAACCAGCGCTGACACTTCTTCTAGAAGTTGGTCATCTATTTCGATCTCCCCCCCTAGCCTCTTACCTTCCTCTTTAACCTTCTCTCTTATTAGTTTCTCCCTCTCTATAGGATCCACCAATACCTTCCCGTCCTTACATTGTTTTTCATACTCTTTAGCCGACCTTATAGCTATCGGATCTGGATGCATGAACCGGTGTCCGTACGATAAATTTGAGGCCGTACACCCGAAAACTTCAAGTTCCAATACTTCACTACCGAAAAGCACCACGACCCAGTGGACAGGCCTCACGAACTCCTCTCTCAGATTAGACCACCGCATAGGCCTGGCAACGTTTAATCCCTCTATACTCCTATCCACGATGCCTTGGATTTCTTCCGCAATTTTTCTCCCCTTCTGATGTTCGCGATACACTAGCCACTCGCCTTTCCGATTCCTTGAGCGTTGCAGTAAGCTTACATCTGAAATACCACAAGCCCTCAGAAAACCGTTAAGCGCTGGGGTCGCTTCTCCATCCCTGTTGTAAGCCATCTCCACCGGTGGCCCTCGTTTCTCTGACTCCTTGTCCGCTTGCCTCTCTTCTAAAGATCGTATGATTGCTGCCATTCTTCTGGCGGTACCATGCGTTTCAATATTCTTAAACCCAAACCCATTCTCAGCCAGTTCACGCCTTATATTTTCTCCTAATCCGGCTATGAGTGACTTCAGGAGTTTTGGTGGTAGCTCTTCTGTACCAATTTCTATAAGCATATCTTCATTGCGCATCTTTTTGTTCCTTCAACACAAGCTCACGAGTTTCATCATCTGCAAGCGGGAACCCAGCTTTGCGCCGAGATTCAAGGTAGCTGTTCGCTACCAACTTCGATATTCCTCTTACACGTAAGATATACCGTTGCCTTTCTGTTACCGAAATAGCTCGTCGCGACTCCAATAGATTAAAAGCGTGGGAGGCTTTAAGAACATACTCATAGGCTGGGAATGGGAGTCCAGCAGAAAGCATACGGCTGACCTCCGCTTCATAAAAATTGAATTGTTCTTGCAAACCCTGGATACTCGCTGAGTCAAAATTAAATGTTGACATCTCTACCTCATATTGATGGAAGATATCCGAGTAAGTAGTTTTACCTTCTGGTGTTTCCGTCCAGACAAGGTCTTGAAAATCCTCGACACCCTGAAGGTAGAGTGCCAACCGTTCGAGCCCATAGGTTATTTCGCCCATAACTGGATAGCATTCCTGACCGCCCACTTGCTGAAAATAAGTAAATTGGGTGATCTCCATCCCGTCCATCCAGACCTCCCAGCCTAAACCCCATGCACCCAGACTGGGCGACTCCCAATTGTCCTCAACGAACCGAATATCATGAATTAGAGGGTCTATACCAAGTCCCTCCAGGGACTTTAAATACAGTTCTTGAAAATTCTTTGGCGATGGCTTCATCACCACCTGAAATTGATAATAATACTGATAGCGATTTGGGTTTTGTCCGTACCTCCCATCTGCTGGACGCCTGCATGGCTGGACATATGCTGCGGACCATTTTTCTGGACCTATAGCCCTCAGGAAAGTAGCGGGGTGAAACGTTCCAGCACCCATTTCTAAATCGTAGGGTTGCATTATAATGCAACCCTCTTTAGCCCAATAGTCTTGGAGCGAAAACACTAGATTCTGAAAAGTTTCAGGCATTATTGAACTACCTATATTTTGACATCGCCAGTATACCCGACATGGCGTCTTTCAAACATGCCCCCGCTCAAAAGCCAGCAGATCTTATGGTGTCGTATGTTTATAAATTTGGCTGTTCTCCGTTCACAACGACAGAAGGAATCACAGTGGCCATCGCAATTTCTAGGTTGTTTATTTTTAGTTTCTTGTACTAAGCTTTCCACCTCTATATTAAATTTGATGAGGTGCTAGTGCGTTTGAGTGGTAATTTTGTGCTAGCTTTACTTAAGCTTATTTCTATTTGGCCCCGACCGTTTTTGCAGGTTCTTGGCAAAGCTTTTGGTTGGGTGAAATACGTCACCAATTCACAAGCTGCCCAGATCTCCAGACAAAATATACAGTTGTGTTACCCTCAACTTTCTCAAAAGAAGCAGACACAACTTCTGCGTGCAAGCCTAAGCCAAACAGGGCAGACTCTTTTTGAGACCCCTTCAGTATGGTTGAGCGCTGACTCGACGTTGCAGCCTTGGATAGATGAAATAAAGGGCGAAATGGTATTAACGAGAGCCATAAATGCTTCGAAGGGCGTTATCGTTGTGCTTCCCCATTTTGGCAACTGGGAACTATTCAACAGCTACTTTTCCAAGTATGGGTCTATGACTGCGTTATACCAGCCGCCTCGTCAACAATATCTTAAGGAGATAATGCTGCACATACGATCGGGGTTTGGGAATGAATTTGTGCCGACAACTAAAATGGGTATTTTTCGTTTGGTTCGATGCTTAGATGCTGGCGGTTTAGTAACAATCTTGCCTGATCAGGTGCCACGGAAGGGAATATTTAGCGATTTTTTTGGTAATCAGGCTTTGACCGATCTCCTAATTCCAAAGCTATTACGAAGGACTGGTGCTGCAGCGGTAGCTGTTACAATCAAACGTAAAACTAATGGCCACTTTACTCTGATTTGCCAAGAGCCCGATTCTAATATTTACAGTATGTCCGATAAGCTTTCTGCCCGAGGTCTCAATAAGACTATTGAGGCGTGCGTAGCCCAAGCTCCAGAGCAGTACCAATGGGAGTATAAGCGGTTTCGTGAAAGGCCTGTCGGAGAAAAAAAATTATATCGGTTTAAAAAGCCAGTAGAGTTTCATTCCCTACCCTAAAAAATAGCGGCCTATCATTCGCGCATGTCTTCTTCATTTTCTCCAAAACATGAATGTAAATAATACTAATAATGTAAATATTTCTAATCGTCCCAACATCATAGCTACTACCAATACGATCTTAGCTTGATCAGAAATACCTCCGTAGTGATAGGCAACGTCTCCTAATCCAGGACCAAGATTGTTCAAACATGCCCCTACCGCAGAGAACGCGGTGAGAAAATCCATCCCAAGGCCAATCATAATCAGATGCAACGCAACGAATGTAAGAACGTAGACTGAAAAGAAACCCCAGATAGCCTCGATAACTCCTGGGGACACAGGTCGATGGTTTACTTTCACTGGAAACATTGCGTTTGGGTGAATGATTCGAAAAACTTCCCGAATTCCTTGCTTCCATATTAGCAGCACCCTCATAATTTTCATTCCTCCACCTGTTGAGCCTGCGCATGCCCCACTGAATGCTCCAAAAAAAATCATGTAGGGCAGCATGCTGGGCCACTGGCTGAAATCCTCGGTTGTAAAGCCTGTAGTTGTGAAGATTGACACAACCGTAAAAATACTACTGCGTAACGCATCCAGGGTATCGTACCTACCAAAAATTATAAGGCTTATGGAGGTTATAACTGCAGCAATACTTAAAATTAAAAGGTAGGTGCGCGTCTCGTCATCTGCTAAATAATTCTTGACACCTCCCTTAAAGGCATAGAAGTGCAACCCAAAATTTATGCCGCAGACAACCATGAAAATGATGGCCACGGCCTCTATTCCCGGAGAATTAAAATATCCGATACTTTCGTCGTATGTTGAAAACCCGCCTATCGCAACCGTGCTAAAGCTGTGACAAATCGCGTCGAATAGGTTCATTCCGGCTACTTTATACGCTAAAGCACAACTAATGGTAAGACCAAGGTAGATAGACCATAGTGCCAATGCCGTCTGATGTATCCGAGGCGTTAACTTACTATCCTTCATTGGTCCTGGGGTTTCTGCTCTGTAAAGTTGCATCCCACCTACGCCAAGCATAGGAAGAATAGCTACGGCCAAAACAATAATACCCATACCTCCAAGCCACTGCAGTTGTTGTCTATAAAACAGTATTGATTTTGGTAGATGTTCCAGACCACTGATAACAGTAGCGCCGGTTGTCGTTAACCCAGAAAAAGACTCAAATAGCGCATCCGGGATGGACAGTCCAATACCTTCAACGTGGGCGAAAGGAATGGATCCGAATGAACCAAGAGCAAGGTAAAATAGGACTGTCACCAGAAAGCCATCTTTTATGCGCATCTCGGTTCTGTTTTTCCGGAAAAGGATCCACAGTACAGCTCCCGCAGCAAATGTGTAACAAAAGGCATTAAAAAATACTAAAGCTACGCCGTCATCATAATAAAATGACCAGAGGAGAGGTGCTAGGAGAGTGACACTGAACATCATCAACAAGCTTCCAAGTATACGCAGCGCGATTTGTAGATGCATGATTTAATTAAAGCTTAACGTTGCTTGAAACAGGTGTTCCACTTCACTAATTTTTGTCTTATCGACTAAGAGAAGTATTAGGTGATCTTGGGGTTTAACCACCACATCATCATGAGCTATGAGAACCTCCTCATCCCTGACCAGGGCGCCAATAGAAGCGCCTTTAGGTAGATTGATGTCACCCAACGGTCGACCGATAACCTTAGAGGTTGATTCGTCTCCATGCGCGACGGCCTCGATCGCCTCTGCGGCACCCCTTCGAAGGGAATGAACTTTGACTACATCCCCTCGTCTGATGTGTGTAAGGATAGTGCCGAGTGTGGCCTGTTGTGGTGATATGGCGATATCGATGTCGCTGCCAATTAGGTCGACGTAAGCTGGATTATTGATAAGCGCGATAACCTTTTTAGCGCCCAAGCTTTTCGCTAAAAGTGACGACATAATATTGGCCTCGTCATCATTAGTTACAGCACAAAATACATCTGTCTCCGCTATATTTTCTTCCACCAGAAGTTCCCGGTCGGAAGCATCCCCGATGAGAACTATAGCTCTATCCAACCTCTCAGATAGCTCGTAAGCTTTTTGGCGGCTTTGTTCGATAATTCTGACTCCGTATCGTCTCTCGACAGATGCGGCAAGTCCTTGTCCGATTTGCCCACCACCGGCTATCACGATTCTCTTATTTGGGCGTTCTGCTCTCCTGAGTTCACTCATTACCGAGTGGATGTCTTTTTTCGCTGCTATAAAAAAAACCTCATCGTCTGCTTCTATAACAGTATTCCCTTCTGGGATGATAGCGCGATTATTTCGAAAGATAGCAGCCACTCTGGTATCAATCATTGGCATATGTTTGCGGAGGTTACGTAATTCATGATCGACCAACGGACCACCATAGTAGGCTTTAATGCAGACCATTTGTACTTGGCCATGCGCAAAATCCATTACTTGAAGCGCACCAGGATTTTCAATTAGATGTTTAATATCATCTCTAATTATTGCTTCAGGGTTAACAGTAACATCTACAGGCATCGCATCATCTCGAAAGATGCTACCACCAGAAATATAAGCACTAGAGCGAACTCTGGCAATTTTTGTTGGGGTGTGGAAAACGGTATAGGCTACCTGACACGCGACCATATTAACTTCGTCACTATTTGTTACAGCGATTAGCATATCAGCTTCATCAGCGCCTGCAGATCGCAGGACATCGGGGTGAGATGCCATCCCACGAACCGTACGAATATCGTATCGATCTTGTAAAACTCTTAGTCGATCGCTATCAAGATCAACTACAGTAATATCGCTGGCTTCCTTGGTTAGATTGTATGCAAGATTACCTCCTACCTCACCTCCTCCTAAAATAATGATCTTCACTCTTCTCCTCCCTTCCTAATTCGGGCGATATAGAAACCATCATGTCCATTTATCTGTGGAAATAACTGATGCCCGATCTTCAATCGAAGGCCCCTGGCGATATCTATGGGCAGCGAAAAGGCCTCTTTTTCTTCGTTAATGAATCGCCTTAGCAAATATTCATTTTCGTGGGGAAGCACTGAACATGTCGAGTAAATTACTTCACCCCCACGGGCCAGATACCGCCAAGCGTGTCTAAGTAAGTCTATTTGTACTGCACTGAGTTTTTCAATGTCTCTTTTCGTTCTTAGCAATTTAATATCTGGATGTCTCCTGATCACTCCAGTTGCCGAGCAGGGTGCATCTAATATTATTCGATCGAACTTGGAGGACCCTGCATAGGTTAAAAAATTGCTCTTCATGACCTTACAACCAAGTCCAAGTCGCCGGAGGTTGCTATGGATTTGTTCTACGCGATAACTGTCCTTATCCATTGCTGTAAGATCGATATTAGGTTGGAGCTCAAGCAAGTGGCAGGTTTTGCCTCCGGGTGCCGCGCAGACGTCTAGGACTTTGTAACCAGGTTTAGCATTTACTAATGGCGCTACCAACTGAGACGCTTCATCCTGGATACTAATCCAGCCATCGTGAAATCCTGGTAATGATTTAACAGATGCTGGCGAAGATAGCCTTACTGCCTGAGGTAGGTCGGCCACGCCCATGCATTCAATGCCCAGATCCTTGAGTTTTTTCATATATTGCGAGACCGTTATTTTCTGCCTATTTACCCGTAGCGTCATCGGTGCCATTTGATTGTTGCCATTCATTATTTCTTCGGCATTGTTTGGCCAAAAATCCTTCAGATATTTAATGAACCAATCGGGGTGGTTGAAGCGGGTTCCAGGGCTGCATTTTGCAGCTTTCTCGAGGCGTGATCTCTGGCGTTGGAAAGAACGCATGACCGCGTTAACGAGTCCTTTGGCCCATGATTTATTCATACTAACTGTAGTCTCTACGACGGCATTCACACTAGCGTGTGCAGGCCGTTTGAGATGGCAGATACTGTAGATCCCGCAGAGCAATAGCAGGTTGATATCAAGATGTTTCGAGGGTAGGTTTTTTGCAAGCAAAGAGTCTCGATAGAAGACTAGCTCATAATAATGACGAAGGACGCCAAAGCATATCTGCTTACATATTGGTGAGGTCTCTCCCGGAAATTCCATCATATTCCCTCTGATCACAGGGATAAGGTGGAGAGTTGCCTCTTTATATTCGCTCATTAATTAAGCCAATCCATTCGAGTGTTCCGCAAAATAGTTCCCAGGCTGAAAAAGTTCTCTACGTGAATTTACTATATCTTTGGCAGTTAATACGGTACCTCTACCCATAGGAAGCTGAACTTTCGTGATAATGATTTTGCTTCTCATGCAGGCAATGTGGATACCATCTCTCTCTAGCTGTAAAACCGTACCTGGCGCGGCGCCTCCCTGATATTTCTCCGCTTTTCCCTCCCATATTTTGATCCTAAGACCCTTGAGAAAGCTATGAGTGATGGGCTGCGGATTAAATGCGCGTATATGTCGTTCGATGTTGATGGCATCGTTATTCCAATTTATTAGAGCTTCGCTTTTGGCGATTTTTTTTGCATAAGTTACTCCTTCTGTGCGTTGGGGCGAAGCAACTAGGGATTTGCCTTCTATCAGTGACAATGTATCTATTAGGCTCTCAATACCTGCTTGCTCGAGTTTGGCAGATAGAGTCGCTGCGGTATCCGATTTAAGGATGGCAACCTTTTTGTGGCAAAAAACATCGCCCGTATCCAAACCCTCATCCATTTGCATGATACAAATCCCAGTTTCCTGATCGCCTGCCAAAATGGCTCGCTGAATTGGTGCCGCTCCTCTCCAGCGCGGCAGCAGCGAAGCATGTACGTTAACGCAACCAAGCCTTGAAGCATTAATGATCGGCATAGTAAGCAATTGTCCAAAAGCAACGACGACAAGTAGATCGTAGTTATAGCCTTTCAGATCATTAGGCGATAATTTTTTTGGTTGCAAAACAGGCAATTCGGCTGCAAGTGCTACCTCTTTGACAGGACTGGGAATCTCCCGTTTGCCTCGTTTACCCGGTTTATCCGGTTGTGTAACAACAGCGACAATCGAATGAGTGCTTTGTATCAATTCCTTTAAATGTGCAGCGGCAAAGCCAGGGGTGCCCGCAAAAACAATTTTCATCAGGCGCGCTGATTTTGTTGCTTTATCAACTTCTTGCGTATCAATTGACGTTTTGTGCTGGAAATGTGGTCAACCATTAGTTTTCCTTGAAGATGATCCATTTCGTGTTGAACACAGATTGCAAGCAAGCCATTGGCTATCCCCTTTATCTCAATACCATTCAGGTCCATTGCCTCGTATTCAATAGTCTCATAACGACTTATCGGTTCGACGTACCCTGGTATTGAGAGACACCCCTCTGATGTTTCGATCTCACCTTCTGCGCTAGTGATAACAGGATTGATCAAAAAAATTGGGTCATTCTTTTGATCTGAGACATCTAGGACAATTAGTCGAAGATGAATGTTAACCTGCGTTGCAGCTAAACCAATACCTGGAGCTTCATACATAGTTTCCAGCATGTCTTCTGCATATTTAACGATTTTCCTATCTACACGTTCAATGGGCTTTGCCACAGTTCGTAGACGAGGATCAGGGAATTCCAAAATAGTTAATTTGGCCATATTGCTTAGTTATTGCTCTAGGGTCGGTTCATAGCTGGCTTGGATTCTGGCAAGTCCTTTGATACGCATTATCATAACTCTTTTTTATCTTTGAATCCTGGTCATTGATTACTAGCACTTTTTTGTGATTGAATCTTGTCACACCTTACCTTGAAACCTCGAAGTGTCTGGGTTACCTTTCTTAACTTTTCGATCGGTGATCTATCAATGAAATTCGTAGCTATTCTTATGGGATCGGACTCCGACCTCCCCATTATGGAGTCTACCATCTCGGTACTAAAAGATCTCAGTGTTCCGTACGAGGTGCGTGTAACCTCTGCGCATAGAACTCCAGAAGACACAAGAACTTATGTGCAGTCAGCAGAAGAGAGAGGGTGTTCTGTTTTCATCGCGGCAGCTGGAATGGCTGCCCATCTGGCTGGTGCGGTAGCAGCACAGACTTTGCGTCCGGTTATTGGGGTGCCCATAGATGCTGGCCCGCTAAACGGGCTAGATGCTTTGTTGTCGACTGTGCAAATGCCTGGCGGGATTCCCGTGGCATGTGTTGCTATTGGTAAAGCTGGTGCCAAGAATGCAGGTTACCTCGCTGCGCAAATTATGGCCTCAGATGATGAGGCTCTATCAGAGAAACTTAAAACAGATAGAGAAATGAATGCTGAAGCAGTACGCCAGAAGAATAACGGTCTGATAAGCTAATGACATTGCCGCCCTGGCGGATAGATCGAATAGTCCAAGGATTAGCTAAGGGTGAAGTTATAGCATATCCAACCGAGGGTGTTTGGGGCCTTGGCTGTTTGCCTGACCTTGAGGCCTCAGTGTCACGTATTCTAGCTATAAAGCAACGAAGCTGGACTGAGGGTTTAATTCTAGTGGCATCAAAAATTTCACACTTAGAGAGATACTTAGATGGTTTATCAGGAAAGGAAAGACGGCTTTTAGAGCGCACCTGGCCATCTCCAGTTACGTTCCTTGTTCCAGATAATGGTCATACCCCTAGCTGGATTAAGGGTGATCATGACAAAGTCGCCCTAAGGGTTTCCCAGCACCCTGTTGTAGCAGATATTTGTAAAGCGTTAGGCGCTCCAATTGTTTCTACTTCTGCGAATCCCACTGGTTGTAGTCCAGCACTAACTGCGTTGCAAGTCCGTCAATACTTTGGAAGCAAAATAGACCTTCTCGTTCCAGGAAATCTCTCTGGCTTAAAGGGGCCCAGCGAGATTCGTGACCTGGAGACGGGAGAGATTATTCGTTCCCGGCCAGTTAGATGAAATATCAATTGGCTGTTTTAGGGAATCCCATCGCGCACAGTAGATCGCCTGAGATACACAAGAAGTTTGCTGAACAACATCGTTTAGAAGTGTCCTTTGACCGGATCTTAGTTCCATTCAACAGTTTTGATAATTGTGCCTCGGATTTTATTCAGTCGGGAGGAAAAGGATTTAATGTGACTGCGCCTTGTAAACAAGATGCTTTTCGTTTTTCAGTAACTCACTCCAAGGCTGCCGAGCTTGCACAGGCAGTAAATACGATAAGTACGCGCGACGGCGTAATTCACGGTGATAATACTGATGGGGCTGGTCTAAAGCAGGACATAATTGTTAACCTTGGTTGGACAATAGAGGGTAAAAAAATTCTTATGTTAGGGGCAGGAGGTGCAGCAAGCGGAGTGGTAGGCGACCTTTTGGCGTCTAATCCAAACTCCCTCCATATACTTAACCGGACCTTCAACAAAGCTCAGGCCATCGAAAGGCTGCATTCAGATCACCGACTAACGGCTATCACGACCCTTGATATGACTTATGACCTAATTATTAACGCCACGTCCGCCGCGTTTAATGACGAAAGATTAGACCTACCTCCTTCCATTCTGTGCGATAGTTCATGTTGTTATGATTTAACCTATGGAAGAAAAGTTAATGAGACCCCATTTCTAATTTGGAGTAAAGGTCTTGGCGTTACTTCGGTCTCGGACGGCTTGGGTATGCTAGTCGAACAAGCAGCGCAGGCATTCGAGATTTGGTTTGGTAGGAATGTTTTGACTGCGCCTGTCATTGAGTCTATGCGAGAGAATGGCACAACCTCTTGATATCCAAGTTCCATTTTTGCTTATCCCTAAGCTTTATATTCCTCGGTTGTCATCGCTATTGTAACGGTAGTCGTAGACTAACGGGTACTGCTTTTGACTCTGATCATTAATATTTGGACAGACGGTTTATGATTGAAACATCGGATAAAGGGCGCAGAGAGTTGGCGGCTATGGTCTCGATCGCTGTTTTACCATTTGTAATCGCAGCTTTACTGTTTTTTATTTTCCCTAATGAGGAAATTTCTTCTCAGGAAGCGCGGGAAGGTCTTGAAATTGAACAAATATTGCAAATTAATGCTATTGCTGCTGGTGGAAAGTGGCGAATATTACATCTTGTGGAAGACACTTGCGATAAGAAGTGCGAAGAGGCTTTATTTTTGACTCGGCAGACACGCAAAGCTCTGAGTAAGTATGCAGGCGAGGTGCATCGAATTGCACTAACAGCTAAGGATTTGCACCCCGATTTTATGAATTTGCTTGCGCAAGAGCATAGATCATTATCTGTAGTCTCAGACCCTCAAATATTCAGCGAGCTTTTAGATCTAGCCCCCGATGGATTTGGGGGTCACCGCGTTTTCTTATTAGACCCCCTGGGTAGGGTCGTGATGTTTTTTTCAGAGAAGAAGTTAGGTAAGCCACTACTAAAAGATCTTCGATATTTATTACGTATTTCCAGAATGGGCTGAATCTTTGTAGAATCTACATCAAGGAAATTTTAAGTGTTTACCGTGTCAGAAATTAGTCATGAACTTGGACGAGCAACTTGGCAGGATTATTTAGAAATCTGTAAGCCAAGAGTTGTTTTACTAATGCTACTTTGCACATTAGTTGGAATGCTGTTGGCGACGCCGGATGTGGTGCCTTGGAATATTGTTATTTTTGGTAACTTAGGTGTCGCACTTGTCGCCAGCTCAGCGGCGGCTTTGAACCACCTGCTTGATTCATCGATCGACGCAAAGATGGCGCGGACCCGAAATCGTCCAGTCGTGCAAGGAAGAATTAACAATGTAAATGGTGCTATCTTCGTAGCGCTAACTGGTGTTTCGGGATTGTTGGTACTGATGATGCTCATCAACCCGCTGACGGCATGGCTAAACTTAGCTTCATGGTTTGGTTATGGTATTTTCTATACGATGTATCTGAAAAGAGCAACGCCGCAGAATATTGTTGTGGGTGGACTCTTCGGTGCAGCTCCACCTTTATTCGGTTGGACTGCCGTCACTAATAGTATTGAGCCAGGAGCTCTTCTACTGGTTCTCATTATTTTCGCTTGGACACCACCGCACTTTTGGGCTTTGGCTATCGACCGTTTGGATGATTATCGAGACGCAGATATACCAATGATGCCGTTAACCCATGGCGAATATTACACTAAGGTTTTAATTCTCCTCTACGCGATTATCCTCACACTAACGTCTGTGCTTCCGTATCTAATTGGAATGTCTAGCCTCTTTTATTTGCTAGTAGCTGTTGGCCTTGGATTAGTGTTCGTATATTGGAGTATTGTGTTATTAATTGGTAAAGATCCAAACGCACCTATTAAGACGTTTCGTTATTCAATTCTCTACTTGATGTTATTGTTTCTTGCGCTTCTTATCGACCATTACATCACGCCATCGGTTCTGGTCACTTAGGAATAGAAATTTCTAACTATTTACAAAAAAGAGGAGTTTGGTCGCTAAGCTTATTAGTTCTAGTCTCTTTGATCGGCAATTACCTCTACCAGGTTGTCTCGAAGGAAGACTTGGCTGCGTTGGGATATTATCGTTTTGAGCAGCCGAAGGCGCTGACCCACTTTGATTTGGTAGACCAAAATTTGAACGAAATAACAGTAAGTGATTTTAAAGGTCAGTGGACTCTGGTGTTCTTCGGTTTTACCCATTGTCCTGATATTTGTCCGACGACAATATCTTTAATAAATACTTCCATGGAAAGTATACCAAATCCACCAAAGGTAATTATGGTAACAGCTGATCCAGAGCGTGATTCCCCAGAAGTATTGAAAGGATACTTGCTAGCGTTTAACGAAACCTTTCAGGGTCTAAGCGGATCTTTGAAAAATCTAAATGCATTAGCAGGACAATTGGGATTTACATTCAGAAAGATTCCAGGCCCCGTATTGGGTACCTATTCGATACAGCATTCTGACAGTATTGCGGTAATAAATCCTAAAGCGGAGTATGTTGGATTACTCGAGATTACCCCTGAACCAAATGATATGATCACAGTTCTTGAAAATCTCTTTTAATCCTGCTGACCGCTTCGATCCGAGATATCAATGGATAGAGATATAATCAATTATGGATGGCTGATCTGGTGGTAACGCAAGAAGAAAATTACTCTAATCTATTGGCAGACAAGTATGAGTCTGTCCGCTCACAATCTTTGAAAATTTGCGCACCTCTAGAGGCTGAAGACTTTTTAATACAGCCTATGGAAGATGCAAGTCCTCCCAAATGGCACCTCGCTCATACGACTTGGTTCTTTGAGACCTTTTTGCTTGTTCCTTTCCTTAAGGATTACAAGATTTTCTCACAGCCTTTCGAATTTCTTTTCAATTCCTATTATAACGGCGTTGGTGCCCAATACCCTCGAAGCAAACGTGGTTTGTTATCTAGGCCAACTTTGGCACAAATTTTCGAATATCGTACATACGTTGATAAGCATATAAAGTCATTGCTCGATGGAGATACAACCTCTGATATATGCTTTCGCGTTACGTTGGGAATAAATCACGAGCAACAGCACCAAGAGTTACTTTTCACTGACATAAAATATAATTTTGGTCACAATCCTTTGTATCCTGCCTACTGCCAAAATGGCTCTCCAGTCGAAAGCTCTGAAAAAGCTTTGTCTTTTTCAGGGTTTGATGGAGGAATCTATGAGATAGGTTCTAATCGAGAGGATAAATTTTGTTTCGACAATGAAGGTCCACGTCACGAGGTGCTGGTGAAAGAATTTTCTCTAGCTAATCGGTTAGTTACTAACGCTGATTTCTTGGAATTTGTTGATGATGGTGGTTATGAGCGCCCTGAACTTTGGTTATCCGATGGCTGGAATACGCTTTTCAGTCTAAATCAAAAGGAACCGAAACTACCTTTGTATTGGTTGTATGAAGATCATTGCTTTAAAGAGTATACGTTGGGTGGAATCCAAGAAGTCTCGCCGAACTTACCAGTTTGTCATGTTAACGCATACGAGGCGGATGCTTTTGCACGTTGGAAAAATTGTCGTTTACCCACAGAAGCAGAATGGGAGATAGCTGCGCTTAATCAGTCGAGGGTAGGAAATTTTGTGGAAAGTGAGATATATCATCCTATTCAAGCAATTAGTTCTGATTTGGATGGGTTATTCGGTAATCTATGGGAGTGGACTAGTAGTAGTTATTCCCCCTATCCGGGCTTCAAAGCCTTCGATGGCCAGTTGGGTGAGTATAATAGTAAGTTTATGGTAAATCAGGTGGTTCTAAGAGGTGGTTCGTGTGTTACCCCGCGAGACCACATACGTTTGACCTATAGAAACTTTTTTTACCCTACTGATCGTTGGCAGTTCGCGGGTATTCGATTGGCAAGTGATAACTAATGTCGACTAATCCACCTATTTTCTATGCAATTGAAAACGCTGTCGCAGATTCTTTGCAGGAGGTACTCCTTGGCTTGAACTTTAATAACAAGATGATCTCGCCGAAATATTTTTATGATGAGTTAGGATCAAACTTATTTGTTGAGATTACCAAACAACCAGAGTACTACCTGACCCGAACAGAAATGGACATATTTCAGTGCTATACAGCTGAAATTGTCGAGCAATTGGAAAAAGATTGTCTTCTAATCGAGTTTGGTAGTGGAAATAGTGAGAAAATTCGGATCCTTTTGGAAAGCCTTAAGCCGCTTGCGTATGCCCCACTGGATATATCAAAGGAATACCTGACCCATGCTGCAAACAGGTTGGCTAAAGAATATCCTTGGCTTAGCATACACGCGATTTGCCTAGATTTTACGGATGAATTTGAACTTCCTTTCTCTTTAAACGCAAAGCGTGTAGGATTTTTCCCTGGCTCCAGTATAGGAAATTTTAGTCGGGATGAAGCTGCAAAATTTCTTGAGCGAGTGAGGCATTTAGTGGGAGATGATGGTGGTATGCTTATCGGCGTTGATTTGAAGAAGGACCCTGACATTTTGAATAAAGCCTACAACGACGCTCAAGGTATCACAAGCGCATTTAATTTAAATGTTCTCAATCATTTGAATAAAAAATTTAAGGCTAATTTTGATGTAAATACTTTTGAGCATCTGGCTGAGTATCAGCCGGAAAATGGCTGCGTTGCGATGTATTTAAGGAGTTTAATAGACCAAAAAGTTAATATCTCTGGAAACGAAGTTTCATTTGGTTGTGGAGAAAAAATACATACAGAAAACTCTCACAAATACTCGACAGAAGAATTTGTTAGAATGGCCCGTGACTCAGGATTCAGACACCATAAAGTATGGACAGATATTAAGGGTTGGTTTGGTATTTTCTATCTTTCCTAGATTGATTGGTACAACTCCCGCGTCAAATCTATATACTCTCCTGGATCTTTTAGATAGTCGCCAGATTCATCACGCTTTTGGCGCGTGAGCGCAAATCGCGCCGCAGAAAACATTTGAAATTTAATTAGGTTTTCCAGTTCTTTAGCTTTTAGCTCTCGCTTACTAGAATATCCGTCCAGAAGAGCATCACGGCGTGATTCAACTAGTTCCTTCGCTTTACTTATACACCAATCATTTATTACGACTGCAATATCTTGTACTAAAAAGTCATTACAAGCATTGAAGAAATCGATAATACCTGTAAGGGAATTATCTATGAATAATGCGTTATCACGAAATAAATCGCCATGAATAATACCTTTTGGCAAATTATATTCTTGTGACATGCGATATTCTCTTGTAATTTCTTGCAACATTTCTAAGTCTGCCCGAGCAAACTCTTGGGCATTTTCACAGACAGCTTTTTCCATCCAGTCAGGGGAGTATGGGTTTTCACGCAAACATACTTGTGTATCGAGTAAAAGGTGAATCTCTGCTAACTCTATTCCAAGCGCTTTACACTGTTCGACTGAGGGTTCTGTAACATGCTTGCCTGCTAACTTAGGAAAAAGCAGCGTGGGCTTCCCGCAAAAAATTGTTGAAGTCATTCCGTCTAAGGTTCTCTTTGGTGCCGGAACAGGTACTCCAGAAGCGGCTAGGATTTGGAGAATCTGATTGAAGAAAGGTATTTCTTCCAGACTCAGTTGTTCAATGATCGATAGCACGTATTCCTGCTCAATACCTCTTTCAATTGATTTGATAAAGTAGGTAGAGTTTTCAATGCCTTCGGCAATGGGTTCGAAAGAGTCCAGATTTTTTATCCCAAACATTCGAAGGTATCGGATAAGTGCTTCCCTAGTAAATGTGGTAAATGCTGCCATTATTCTCCTCCTTGAGAGAGGCTCCTCTGTGGTATTGGCATTTATAACCTACTTCGTAAGAATGTTTGTTGAACCTTACCTTCTCTTCGAAGTATTGTTTAAAAATCTATTTTTTGGATCTGAGTCGAATGAAGGAGCATTATCAGTTAGTACTTATTGATGGGTCATCGTACCTTTTTAGAGCATTCCATGCACTACCTCCTTTAGTAACCTCTAAAGGGTTCCCAACAGGCGCTGTCAAAGGGGTAATAAGTATGATCCGAAAGTTGATGCTTGATTACCCTGATAGTCAGATAGCTTGCGTCTTTGACGCAAGCGGTAAGTCTTTTCGCAACGAAATATACCCAGAATACAAAGCTAACCGAGCGGCTATGCCGGATGAATTACGAGTTCAGATTGCGCCGATTTTCAAAATTATAAAGAAGATGGGTATACCTCTCTTAAAGGTAGATGGTGTGGAAGCGGATGATGTAATTGGCACATTAGCTGCTCAGGCGACTGCGTCCAGTATGGATGTCTTAATTTCTACCGGTGACAAAGATATGGCTCAACTCGTAAATGAGAACGTGACCTTAATAAATACTATGACAAATACCCTCATGGACGAAGCGGGTGTTTTAAAAAAGTTCGGGGTTAGACCAAAACAGATTATTGACTATCTTGCCCTTGTGGGGGATGCATCTGACAATATACCAGGTATCCCGAACTGCGGACCAAAAACAGCAGGAAAGTGGTTATTGGAACACCGTAGCCTATCGGAATTAATCAAGAACGCAGACAGTATAAAAGGAAAAGCGGGAGAAAATCTTAGAAAAAATCTTGATCAACTACTGTTATCCGAGCGACTAGCGACCATAAAGTGTGATCTTGATCTTGATCATGAAGTAGGAAAATTGAAACTAGGAAGCCCGGATTCTCTGGGGTTGCTAGAGGTCTTTACTGAATTGGAGCTAAGATCCTGGATCGAGGAGTTGGAAGATACGTCTGAGGAACTCGACCAAAATGAGAAACACGAAAACGTTGTTTATAAAATAATTCTAACCATTAAACAATTTCAGGAGTGGCTCGGGAGCCTGAGCCCTTCCTCACCACTAGCGGTTCATGTTGAAACTACTAATGAACATTACATGAAAGCTCATCTCGTCGGTTTATCTATTTGTCAAGCAGAAGGTTTCGCTATATATATTCCCTTAATGCACGAATATGAAGAGGCCGATCCTCAGCTACCTAAGGAATTTATTCTAGAAAAACTGAAACTATTATTTTCTGAGTATGAGATCGTTGGCCACAACCTAAAACATGCAACCAGTATTCTTTCCAGATACGGAATCGAATTTGACGCAACCTTCGATGTGATGCTTGCTTCTTATATTTTGAATTCAGTTGCCTCAAAACACGATATAGATGACTTGGCGTTTAATCACTTAGGTAAGCGCAAGCGTCTTTTTGCTGAGGCCATAGTCGATGACCTAAAAAAAACATCAATTGATCAATTGGAGTTATCCAAAGTAGGTAACTACGTGGCGGAAATAGCCGATATAATTTTCCGCCTTTATACCGTCCTCCAATTATCTCTAGAGGACGATGGAAATCTTATTTCGATAATGCAAGATGTGGAGATGCCACTACTGTCTGTACTCTCTCGTGCCGAGAGAAATGGAGTATTGTTGGATCCTACGCTTCTTAAATCGCAGAGCTACGAGCTGCAAGCCCGAATGGAGGAGTTGGAACAAGAAGCTTTTAACTTAGCTGGTGAAGAGTTTAATCTAGGCTCACCCAAACAGTTACAAGACATATTCTTTAACAAGTTAAAGTTACCGGTCTTGAAGAAAACTCCAAAGGGTCAACCTTCGACAGCTGAACCGGTATTGCAGGACCTTGCTTTGGATTATCAATTACCTCGTGTGATTTTGGAATACCGGGGTATATCAAAACTCAAAAGCACTTACACTGACGCATTACCAAAACAGATCAATGAGCAGACCGGAAGAGTACACACTTCTTATCAGCAGGCGGTTACGGCTACCGGAAGGCTCTCCAGTACTGATCCAAATTTACAGAATATTCCTATAAGAAGTAAAGAAGGAAGACGGGTCCGCAAGGCATTTGTGGCCTCGGAAGGTCATATATTAGTTGCTGCAGATTATTCTCAAATAGAATTGAGAATAATGGCGCACCTTTCTAAAGATTCTAGCCTCGTATCTGCCTTCAATAATAATCTTGATATCCATAGCGCGACGGCTGCAGAGGTTTTTGGCATTGACTTAAACGATGTTAAGGATCACGAGCGCCGAAGTGCCAAAGCTATAAATTTTGGACTGATTTATGGGATGTCCGCCTTTGGGCTAGCCCGGCAATTAAATATTCCGCACAGTGACGCTCAAGCTTATATTGATATGTATTTTGACCGTTACCCTGGAGTAAAGGTTTATATGGACAAAATTAAGGTTCTAGCGAGACAACAGGGATATGTGGAAACAATATTTGGGCGCAGACTTTACTTGCCAGAAATAAACGCAGGAAATTTTCAGCGACGGCAAGCAGCAGAAAGAACGGCAATAAATGCTCCCATGCAAGGCAGTGCAGCGGATATTATCAAAAAAGCTATGATTAATATTGACAAGTGGATCAAAGGTTCGGGTACCGGTGCCAGAATAATAATGCAGGTGCATGACGAGTTGGTTCTAGAGGTGAAAGGCTCACATGAGCAAACGGTTATGCAAGCACTCAAAAACCATATGTCCTCCGCAGCAAAATTAATCATTCCCCTGGTTGTCGAAACAGGTTCAGGAAAAAATTGGGATGACGCGCATTAAGGGAACTTTTTTTGTTCCCGGCGCTCTTATATTTTAGCAGTGTTAATCCTACTGCTTGTGGAAAAGTTTGTGCTTTTGCACCTTCGGTTATTTTGCCCCCAAAATTTACCGAAGCAGGGCTCTGGCCTTGTCCCCAGAAGCGATCAGAGCCCTTTTTACTCTTTACCCCTCGCCAAACAGAATGGCTAATCTCGCCGTTAAGGTCTCTAAGCCAATGTTCTTTGTAGCAGAGAATAATTGAACTGAAACTTCCTCTGGCAGCGTCTTACTTAAACTTAGTAGTATATTGCTCTGAGCGCCTCTTTTTAGTTTGTCTGCTTTGGTTAATAAAATGTGAAGAGGAGTATGCGTTGCTTCACACCATTGTATTAGGATGTTATCGAATTTCTTTAACGGGTGTCTAATATCCATGAGTAATACAATACCTTTTAACGACACGCGTTCTCGGAGATAAATATCGAGATTATTATGCCATTCTGCCTTAACTTTTTTTGGAACTCGTGCGAAGCCAAACCCGGGTAGATCTACGATCCTGTATTGGTTGCTTAGTTGAAAAAAGTTAATAAGTTGAGTTCTACCGGGTGTTTTACTGGTTCGAGCTAGCTTGCTTTGTCCCGTTAGTCTATTGATAGCGCTCGATTTACCGGCGTTAGAGCGGCCACAGAACGCAATTTCAGCACCAATATCAGCAGGACAGTCAGTCAGTGTCGCAGCGCTCTTAAGGAACCTAGCGTTTTGAAACAAAATGCTCATAACGATTTTTCAGTGAATATTTTGGGCATTAGCTACTTAGTTTATATATAATTCACAATAATTTTATCATTGCTTGGTGTTACATGAGTTTGTTACGAATTATCGTCTCTACGATCCTTTTTTTAGGTTCTTTTTGTGCTTTTGCATCGGGGGATCCAGAGCGCGGCGAGTCTTTGACTTTGGTGTGTTCCGCCTGTCATGGAGTTGATGGGAATAGTCCAATGGGTACTTTTCCAAATATTGCTGGACAAAATCAAGAATACCTATTGAAACAGCTGCGTGAGATTAAGTCGGGCGCTCGAGCTGCCATGATGATGACTGGGATTTTAGATAACTTAGATGACCAGCAGCTTAGCGACATAGCTGCTTTTTATAGCCAGCATGACGAAAAGATTGGCCAAGCAGATCCCGAATTAGTGGGGTTAGGTGAATCAATTTATCGTGCAGGTATTAAGAGAAAAAAAGTCGCCGCATGCGCGGCATGCCACTCGCCTGACGGCAGTGGGAATGGTCCCGCTGGATTTCCTATGCTTCGTGGTCAATGGCCTGAGTACACAATAGCTCAGTTGCAAGCATTTCGCTCCGGTCAGCGACATAACGATGGTGATTCTCGTATGATGCGACTTACCGCTATGGATCTTTCGGACCAAGAAATAGAGGCATTAGCGTCCTATTTATACGGATTGTATTAATTGGCTAGCGTTGTACTCAAAAAAGTTTTTGGAGGCTAAATGAGATTATCCCTTCGATTGTTTTTCTTACAGTTTGTCCTCGGTTGCCATATTGCTTGGACTGCCACCTATACTTCTGCCGAAGAGTCCAAGTTTGAGGATGGTGTTCACTACGTTACATTAGAAATTCCTATCGCCATAAAAAATAAGGATACGATTGAGGTTACTGAATATTTTTCTTATGGATGTCCTGCCTGTTATGAGTTCGAGCGCTTCATATCAGTTTGGCTGACGAGTTTGGCTGACGATGTTGAATTTAATCGCACTCCGGCCATCTGGAATGAATCTTATAAGCTTTTTGCTGAGACCTATTACACAGCGCACTCTCTTAATGTTCTAGAACAAGCCCACCCTGTTTTATTTAACGGTATCCAAAACCAACTGCGCAGAAATCCAAGGCATAAATTTTCACCTGAAGAGTTGGCGATGTTCTTGATTGACACAGGAGTTGATCCAATTGATTTCGCAAGAGTATTTAATTCATTTGGTGTTAGAACGCTTGTCCAACAGGCACAAGCTCGCGGATTAGCTTATCGAGCCACCGGTGTTCCGGCAATTATCGTTAATGGTAAGTACCGCATAACCGGTCAAACGGCTGGTAGTAATCCAGAGATGTTACTGGTCGCGGATTATTTGATTCAGATGGAGAGAGAGGCTAATCAAGCTGCAATAGACTAGAAAAGTTTGAGCTCATTTTATCTGTGAGAAGTTCGATTGAATCGGCTTATGCATTCGATTAGACTCCACGAAGACTTTACGACGGCAAATTGAATCGATCGACCTTCGAAGACACTCCTCGTGTTCCCCTGTTCTCAGGGAAAAGCAAAGCCTTTTGGCTATGTCACTCATCAGTATGTTCTTGAGCTATGGAGCAATAAATGGCTACAATCCTTAGTGATATCTCTAGGACCTTTAGTGAATATCTCCTTATCCCGAGACTCACTAGGGGTGATCAACGACCTGAACTTGTGGATTTGTCATCTCCTTTATGTTCTTTAGAAGACGAGGAATCTTCCCACTTTAAAATCAATGTGCCCCTCGTCTCAGCCTGTATGCAAGCGGTCAGTGGCGCTGACTTAGCCATTGCTTTGGCTCGACAGGGTGGTTTGAGTTTTATATTTTGCTCCCAGCCAATTGAAAGTCAGGTAGATATGATACAGCAGGTAAAAAGTCACAAAGCTGGTTTTGTGGCAAGTGATACAAACGCTACGGTGGATATGTCCCTTAGAGACGTCCTTGTCTTGATGAGATCCTCTGGGCACTCTACGGTCCCTGTCACAAGCGATGGAAGTGCCACTGGTTTCTTAAAGGGAATCATTACAGATAGAGATTTTTGGGAGTATGAGGATGATATGTCCAATAAAGTCATGCAGCACATGACCCCAATCCAAGACGTGATTTCTGCTAGTGACGGTATTTCTTTACGTGATGCCAATGGGCTCTTACGTAAACATAAAAAAGAATGTCTGCCAATCCTGAGTCCCGAGGGTAACTTGGTAGCTTTAGTTTTTAAGAAAGATTATGAGGACCATCGGCGTCATCCGCTTGAGCTTTTAGACGACTCTAAACGCCTTCGTGTCGGTGCAGCCATAAATACTCATGATTATGTAGCAAGAGTACCCGCGTTAGTTGGAGCCGGTGTTGATGCTCTCTGCTTTGATTCATCTGACGGATTTAATGAGCATCAAATGGAAGGGGTGAAATGGATCCGAAAGAATTTTGGAAGAGCCATAACCTTAGGTGTAGGCAACATAGTATCAGCAGAGGGTTTCGACTACCTGGTGGAGAATGACCTTATAGATTTTGTAAAAGTCGGTATTGGCGGCGGCTCTATTTGTATAACTAGGGAACAAAAGGGTATTGGCCGCGGTCAAGCGTCAGCTTTAATGGATATTGTCGAAAGAAGGAACTTGCATGCTAAAGATAGTGGGCGGTATATACCAATTTGTTCAGACGGCGGCCTTAGTAGTGATACACAAATTGTAATAGCTTTAGCTATGGGTGCGGACTTTGTGATGATGGGAAGATATTTTGCCATGACTAATGAAAGCCCAACCCCCAAGACATCGATCAATGGACAAATGTACAAGCCTTATTGGGGCGAGGGCACAAGACGAGCTCAGAATTGGCAGCGATACAGTGATAATAGAGGTTCTCGACAAATGATTTTTGAGGAAGGCGTAGATGCTTACGTGCCTCTTGTGGGACCTCTTTCCGAGCTAGTCCAGACTACGTTATATAAGTTGAGGAGTACTATGGTGAACGTTGGAGCGGACAATCTGGCGCAGTTTCGTGAACAGGCTATCCTTACTATGGTATCGGAACAATCGGTTGAGGAGGCAGGTACTTCCAATGTTCGTCAGTTTTCAACTGGCCGTGACGTAGATAATACAGATTGGGGTAATGGTGTTTAGCTAAGGTATAATGTTTATTCGAAATCGGGAGTATTTTTTGTGTTTAAAGTTCGTTCGTTTTTTTTCTTAATCCTATTAGTATCAATGGATCTACAAGCAGAGGCCGACAAAGATTTAGTCCCTCGCATCGAGAAAATCGGCAAGGTTTGTGTTCTTGGTATGGATTGCAATAAAAAGGCAAAACCTATTAATGAGGCGGTAGAAGCTACGAAACGAGTAGCTAGTATAGAAACCGTTAGTCCAGTAGAGAAGAATTACAATATCGGTTGCGGGACATGTCACAATGCCGGTGTCGCTGGTGCTCCAATCCTAGGAAATGAGGCGCAGTGGACTTCGCGAATAGCGAAAGGAATGGAGGTCTTATACGCAAACTCTATCAACGGCTTCTCAGTGATGCCGGCAAAAGGAATGTGCCTTACTTGCACGGATGATGAAATTAGAGAAATTGTTGACTATATGGTCGACTCTTCTCGCCCTTGAGTTGCTCGTTATTTGACGGATAAATTCAACTATTAATGATGTTTTTGAGGGTTCCAAAAGGATTCAATTAGTTACAAGCAAAGGAGAACCGTGCTACATCATTGTTTCTAATGGTAAGGTTGACTTGGGTATAGTCGACTATGATTTGAAAAATCCATAGCATTTTGTCGAGTATTGTCTTTACTTCACGATAAAGATTAAAGAATACAATTGGAACGTGTTTCGATTTCCGATAAATTAATGCAAATCTTAAAATAAGAAGTTACTTCCTATAAGAGGAGAAATTGTATATGAAATTAGTTACCGCGATCATTAAGCCATTTAAACTTGATGACGTTCGAGATGCCCTTTCGGACATATCTATTCAGGGAATGACTGTCACAGAGGTAAAAGGTTTTGGCCGACAAAAGGGCCACACTGAACTCTACCGGGGCGCTGAATATGTTGTTGATTTCCTACCCAAGGTCAAAGTAGAGGTAGCCATAGAGGATGATAATCTTGATAGTGTCATCGAGGCCATTACTAATGCATCGAATACCGGAAAAGTTGGTGATGGTAAAATTTTTGTCACACCCTTAGATAATGTGATTCGGATTAGAACTGGAGAAACTGGCGGCGAAGCAGTTTAGCCTGCCTAAATTATTTTGTTGTAACGTTTATAGGAGAGTGATTCGTTGCTCTGGACGGTTTTTCATAATAGCGTAGCCGACCAATATGATACTGGAAGAATAGACCTTCCATTACCCGGATATTAGTTAGGCTATATGGTTGATACAACTTTATTACAGTGCTAAAAGATGCAATATCATAGTACCAGAGGACAAGTTTCGAGCTTAAAATTTGTCGACACTGCCATGATGGGCCTGGCTTCTGACGGAGGTTTGATGGTTCCTCGATCTATTCCTGATGTCTCAGACAAGTGTGAATCTTGGAAACACTTTACTTACGAGGCTTTGGCCTTTGAAGTAATGCGACCATTCATTTCAGACTTACCAGAATCTGCTCTCAAGGGTCTTATTGAAAAGAGTTACGCCACTTTTGAAGATCCTTTAATTGCTCCCGTTCGTTCGCTTGAAAATCTTCACGTGCTAGAGCTTTTCCATGGTCCTACATTAGCCTTCAAAGATATCGCGTTACAGTTTCTGGGCAATTTATTCGATTTCGTTCTGGAAAAAACTGATGCTAATCTAAATATACTAGGCGCAACAAGCGGAGATACAGGTGGTGCCGCCATTGCTGGGATCAAAGGTAAAAAGCGAATTAATATTTTTGTTCTGTATCCGGAAGGAAAAACAAGTCGACTACAAGAACGGCAAATGACAACGGTTATTGAAGACAATGTGCACAATATTTGTCTCAACGGAAGCTTTGATGACTGTCAATCGTTGATGAAGTCGGTTTTCTCAGACCTAACATTTAGAGATAGATATAAGCTAGGCGCCGTTAATTCAGTCAATTGGGTTCGTATCTTAGCGCAAATTGTTTATTACTTTCATGCTTGGAATCAGCTTGGTTGTCCCAGAAAGTTTGATGTAGCTGTGCCAACCGGCAACTTCGGTAATATTTTTGCTGGGTATGTTGCCAAGTGCATGGGGCTTCCGGTCAGGCATTTAATACTAGCAACTAATAGTAATGATATTTTAACAAGATATTTCAACAGTGGTCGCTATGCTCGGGGGGAAGTAAATTTCAGCGAGAGTCCGGCTATGGATATTCAAGTGGCGAGCAATTTTGAAAGATATTTGTTTTATCAGCTGAATCAATCAACTGATAAAGTTTCCCGGATTATGGAAGAATTTAAATTGACCGGAGCGGTTAATTTAAACTCTAGCTGGTCTAATCAAGATACTACTTTCTTAGCCGGATCAGCAAGCGATGAGGAGACTATTGATACCATTAGGTATTTTAGAGAACGCCATAATTATTTAGTCGATCCCCATACGGCAGTAGGTATAAGTGTTGCTCAGAAACTACATATCGACGATTTCCCCCTCCTGTGTGTTAGCACTGCACATCCTGCAAAATTTGATCGAGCCATGCAGGCTGCGTTACCGGATGAGTTGGTTCAACATCCGACATTGTCAAAACTTGAGAACCTGCCAGAGCGCAAGCATTTGATGAACGTCGATGAGAGTTCCGTTAAAGCGTTTATTGCTGATCGAGCGATTGAATAATTTCTGAAACCGCGCCTGTTAGTTCTCTAATGTTATTAATTTTGGCGCTTGCCTTTGTGTTTCCACTTTTTGTACTTTTACTATTGGCAAGCCAAACTGTATGTATTCCAAGTTCATTGGCTGCGTCGATATCTAATATAGGATCGTCTCCAACGTATATCATTTCTTGAGGCAGACAGTTAGTGAAGTTGAGAGCATGACGAAAAATTTTCGTACATGGTTTTGGTGCCCCTATTGTTTCAGCTGTAAATGAGAAAGAAAAATAATTCGCTAAGGTTGTGCTATTAATATCAGCATTACCATTAGTTATGGCCCCAATAACATACTTTTTTGCTAGCAATTTAATTACATCTATCGCCCCAGGAAAAACTTCTACTTCGTTTCTCGCCTCGAGAAATACTTTCATTGCCGCATCTGTCGTTTTATCGATAGAGCACGGTTCGACTGCGCTCGCTTTTAATATCTCCGAGATAATAAAGCGTCTAAGGCCAGTAACTTTGCCCGATAACTCAGGATGTTTTTTCAGCACCTCCTGTCTTAGTTCTCGCATATCTATGGTATCGTATTTAGACTGCGGAACATTATCTTCAAACCATTCCATAAGTCTCAATTCTGCTCTTCTGATTACAATTTCACTTTCCCAGAGAGTATTGTCGAGATCAAAAGCGACAACCTTAATCAAGCGTCCCTCTCTTTTTTTTCTTTCTTGAGGCGCGCGGATGTGCCTGATCATATGCTTCAGCAAGATGCTGAAAATTTAGATGAGTATAAATTTGAGTTGAGCTGATATCGGAGTGACCTAGGAATTCTTGTACGGCACGTAAATCTCCTGAAGACTCTAAAAGATGGCTGGCAAAACTGTGTCTAAGCATATGCGGATGCAATTTTCCCGGAATATGCTGGCTAAGTTGCCAATGCTTTAGCCTTGCCTGAACGTTACGCGGACTAATGCGTTTGCCTCTATTACTTATGAACAGAGCCGACTGATCCTGCCCACACTTAAAGGTTCGAATTTTATTCCACTCCCGAAGCGCGATTAAAGCCTTTGAACCGATAGGAACCAACCTTTCCTTGTTGCCTTTTCCCCGCACTTTTATATTTCTTTCTCCCCAAAAAACATCGTCAAGATCGACACCAACTAGCTCGGCTAGTCTAAGGCCAGACGAATAGAATAATTCAATCATCGCTTTATCCCTAACCGTAGACCATTTCCTACTTGTTACGTCAAGGATTTTACTCATTTGATCTGCGTCTATTACAGCGGGTAGTTTCATTATCTTTTTTTGTGGTGTGACTTGGGTGGCTGGACTTGATTGTGCAGCTCCTTCGCGGTTTAAGAACTTATAGAAGGATCGAATTGCTGACAGTATCCTTTGTTGGGACCTACCCGACAGCCCTCTGGCCTGACATTTTGCAAGATACTCCCTTAGATGGTGCGTCTTCAAATCCTCCCACGATTGTAAGCAGATACCTTCGCAGAAACTTCGAATTTCCTCTATATCTCTCGCGTAATTCCTGACTGTATTTGTGGCAAGATTTCTTTCGTTCTTAAGATGCTCTAGGAACTTTTTATGCCAGACCTGATCGAAAGACATTTAATACTCAATCAGCCTAGGAATAAGTAATCCCAAAACCTCGCCAACGAATCCGATAAAATTTGTGCCCTGTTCAGGTACAAAATAGCCTTTATCGTTACTTCCAATTGAGAGTATTCCGATAGCTTTAGCTTCACTTCTAATTAGCAAGATCGCTGATGACCTAACTTTGTCACTGCCGGGTCCGAATAGAAAAGCTTTTTCTGCCGACTTTAAAACGCTAAGGCTAGGTTCCTTTGATTGCATTAACAAGCCAACATGTTCTGATGCATTTTGTTCGCTAACCACAGATGTGAAGTGGTTTATTCGTCTCTCACTGTTTCCAAACAATATCAGACTATAGGTAGTGCTTTTAAATTCGTTTTTAAAACTTTCTTCTATCGCCGAAAGAAACTTTGTTCCGTCGTTACTGGCTATTAATTTGACAACCAAGGACTTACACTTATCAAATGTTTTCTTATTTTTTTCTGCGGTCGTAACTAAATCCTTTAGCCTATCTCTCATTGAATCATTTTGTGTACGCAGATTTTCGGTTTGCCTTGCTATCAATGAAATAGTATTTCCATCATCTCGCGTCAGAAAGAGTGATTCCAACAATGTCTGCCTGCCTTGAAAAAAGTCTGGATGCGCAGTCAAATATGCCTCGATATTGGACTCTTCTTCTTTACAGCGCGCTCCGTCGACTTTTTTCATATCTTTATTTTCCCCTCAAATACGCGGCAGGCTGGCCCCGTCATGTGTATATCTTTGTTTTGACCTGGCCAATGAATATACAAACTGCCGCCAGCTAAGTGTACTTTTACCTTTGGATCCAGTCGACCTTGCAACCTGCCTGACACCACTGCCGCACAAGCTCCCGTGCCGCATGCGAGGGTCTCGCCCACTCCTCGTTCATATACTCGAAGCGCAATTTCTCCGCGATTGATTATTTCCATAAAGCTGACGTTGACTTTTTTGGGGAAGCTACTGTGACTTTCTATGATAGGACCAAGTTCATTGAGGGGCGCCATCTTTATATCTTCAACTCCTATCACCGCGTGGGGATTGCCTATATTTATTGCGGATAGAGTTACATGGTTACATTCACTCTGCTGATGCTCTTTGTTCGCAACTGGGATATCGTAGAAGACCTCTGTTTTCTCACTCAAGAAGGGTATATCTTTAGGATTGAGTTTAGGCACTCCCATATTGACGCTAACATTGTCACCTTCCTCTATTTTGCAGAAGAGGTTGCCGCCTTTGGTTTCGAGAACTATAGATTTCTTTGCCGTAAGTCCCTTCTCACGAAGGAAAAGTATCAGGCACCGAGCACCATTACCGCATTGCTCTACTTCTCTACCATTTGCATTGAAAATACGATAAAGAAAATCCGCTTCGGGATCAGAAGGCGGTTCAACCGTCAATAACTGATCATATCCTATACCCAGATGACGATCAGCGAGTGCACGCATTTGTTCCTCTCGCAACTTAATATCCTGCGATATCAAATCTATCACGACGAAGTCGTTACCGAGACCATGCATTTTTGTAAATCTTACAAGCATCAGGTTAGATTACTGCAGAGCCTTTTAATTGCAAACTCCTTCTTTTTTCTATGAATTTTCTTAGGGTGGGAGGGTTCTTTCAAGTAAAAGTTGATGTTCGATCGTTTCTCTAGTTCTTACACAGTAATGCTTGGAGCCAGATACTATAACTTCTGCCGCCCTGTTCCGGGAATTATAATTAGAACTCATCACAAAACCATATGCACCCGATGCCTCTATAGCTACTAAGTCTCCTGGCTCAACGGCTAGTTCTCTTTTATGCGCAAAGAAGTCGGCAGTTTCACAGATTGGTCCAACAATAGAGAGCGTTTGTTTCTTCTGTCTCCTCTTGACCTCAATAACATTCTGCCATGACCCATAGAGTGCCGGTCGGATAAGGTCATTCATCGCCGCATCGACAATTGCAAAGCTACTTTCGTGGTTTTTTTTGAGGAGCTGCACTTTTGTCAATAGTATACCTGCGTTTGCTACGATATGGCGCCCTGGCTCGAATAAAAGGCGATGTTGATGATCCCCCATAGCATTTATTATTGCCTCTGCGTAGGTGGGGAGTGGTATTGGCTTCTCGTCTCTGTAGCGAATACCTACACCTCCGCCTAAATCAACATGCTCTAGTGTTATCCCGTGAGACGCGAGTTCGTCTATTATTTTTTTAATTTCCGTTATGGCTTCGATGATAGGTTCAATTTCGGTAATCTGTGATCCAATATGACAATCTATACCAATCATATTTACATACTTCATTTGTCTAGACTTAATATACATACTTACAGCGGTAGGCCTGCTAACGCCAAATTTATTTTCTTTCAAGCCTGTTGCAATATAGGGATGAGTGCCCGCATCTACATCTGGATTAACTCTCACGGAAGCCGGTGCAATTAAGCCAGCTTCCTGGCCAACACATTCAAGCAGATCAAGTTCAGCCGGAGATTCGACATTAAAGCAACCTATCCCTGCCTTAAGAGCAAACATAAGCTCTTCTTTAGTTTTTCCAACCCCAGAAAAAACTACCTTTGATGGGGCTCCTCCTGCTTTCAGTACACGTTGTAATTCTCCGCCCGATACAATGTCGAAACCCGATCCAAGATTCGCTAGGATATTAAGCACTGCTATATTCGAATTGGCTTTTACCGAGTAACAAACTGAGTGTGGGTAGTCTGTAAAAGCGTGATCGAAATCTCGATACGCTCTCTCTATGTCATTACGGCTGTATACGTAGGTTGGTGTCCCATATTCGTATGCAATCTCCGAAAGAGGAACGTCTTCCGCATATAAATCCTCATGCTTATAGTGGAAACTAGACATCTAGGAAGGACCGTCTTCCATTTTTCTGGGATTCGTTTGTTTTTCATCTGTTCCTATTTCGGGAAGATAAAGGGTTCCTTTTTGCCCACATGCCGTTACGCAGAAAATTCCTAAGATTAAAACCATCTCTCTCATATTCAATATGTCATCACAATGATGGTGAAGTATACTTCCAAAGCTAGCCCAAGCAAAAAAAGTTAGGGGGAAACCTTGCAAGACCAAGAATACAATCAATTAGTAGAAGAGACATTCGCTCGCATAGAAGATGAAATTGATGCTCTACAACTGGAATTCGATATTGATGTCTCAGGCAGCATGCTTCGAATCGAATTTCCAGACAAATCAGAAATTATTGTTAGTCGTCAAATTAGTGCTCATGAAATATGGATTGCTGCCAAGTCCGGTGGTTACCACCTTTCCAAAATTTCTGATCGGGATTGGCATTGTATATCCTCAAATGAGGGATTATCGACCTTACTTAGCCGTCTTATAACGGAGCAGTCAGGGACGATGGTTCAGATACTAAACTGATCCTGACTCTTGCTGCAGATATAGCTGCACGCACTGCCTCTGGTGCTGTCCCTCCTATGTGTTGACGAGCATTTACCGAACCTTCAAGCGAAAGGTCTAGATCATCCTCAATGAGTTTATTGTGCTTTCTTAACTCTTCAGTTTGAAGTTGTCCAAGATCTAAATTGCGTTCTATAGCAATCTTCACAATCTTTCCGACTACCTCATGTGCATCGCGAAATGCTAATCCTTTTTTTACCAAGTAGTCTGCCAAATCAGTAGCCGTGGAATACCCACTTAGCGCTGATTGAAACATATTATCTCTTTTAGCTTGGATCGCTGGAATCATATCAGCATAAGCTGTGAGGCAACTCAGTATTGTTTGCACAGAATCAAAGAGAGGTTCCTTATCCTCTTGGTTATCTTTATTGTAAGCCAGTGGTTGAGCTTTCATTAGGGTAATTAAAGTCATCAGACTGCCAATAACTCTACCAGATTTACCCCTGACCAGTTCTGCAACGTCGGGGTTTTTTTTCTGGGGCATGATGGACGACCCGGTGCAGAAGCGATCTGGCAAATCAATAAAATCGAACTGAGGCGAGGCCCATAACACAAGTTCTTCTGCCCAGCGTGAGAGGTGGACCATAAGAATGCTCGCTGTTCCTGTAAATTCAATGGCGAAGTCTCGATCGCTTACGGCATCCATTGAGTTGTTGCAGACTCCATCGAATTCAAGTAATTGCGCAGTAAGTTCTCTATCGATTGGGTAACTTGTGCCCCCCAAAGCTGCGGCGCCCAGAGGCGAGACATTTACACGCTTTCGGCAATCTTCGAATCTCTCGCTGTCACGACAGATCATCTCGAACCATGCCATAAGGTGATGGCCAAATGTTATGGGTTGGGCTATTTGAAGATGTGTTAACCCTGGCATGATTGTTTCTGCTTCGCGTTCTGCTAAATCTAGGATCCCGAGCTGGACTTCACAAATTTTGTCCTGAATTTTATCTATGGCATTCCTGAGGTAGAGTCTCATATCCGTGGCCACTTGATCGTTCCTTGAGCGTCCTGTATGCAGTTTCTTACCAGTGTCTCCTATTAGCTCTGTTAGCTTGCGTTCAATATTCATATGAACATCCTCGAGGGCGACGGACCAGTTGAACTCGCCTTTAGAGATTTGCTCGCCGATCTGCTTCAAGCCATCAAAAATTTTTTTGGCTTCTTCGTCCTGGAGAATGCCCACGTCTCGAAGCATTGTCGCGTGAGCTATTGAGCCTTCGATATCGTATCTTGCCAATTCCTGGTCGAAGGTTACTGACGCAGTAAAGCTCTCAACGAACGCGTCTGTGGCTTCTACAAATCGTCCATCCCAAGGTTTTACTTTTTTCTTCATTTGGTTTTAACCGGAAGGTGAATGCTATCAAGCTTTATAAGTATAGCAGCTACTTTGTAGAAACCGCACCTCCCGAGTAAAAGAGAAAATCTAAGGACCATTCCTTCGCTTGAAGTTCGAAATAGTCTCTCGGATCTTATCTTTTTGAGAGGGCCAGATATTTCTTAAATCATAGACCCTATAAAACTTTCACCGGTGGTATTCTTCAACTGTGTTAATCTCCATTTGATTCATGAGGTAAAAGCGACACAATGGACCAAACTCTGCGAATAGCTACTAGGAAGAGTGCCCTCGCGCTTTGGCAAGCGAATTATGTGCGCGATGCGCTCATTAAGTGCCATCCTAAATTAGATATAGAAATCTTAGGGTTCACTACGGAAGGCGACAGGAATCAGAGAGACCCCCTTAGTAAGATTGGCGGCAAGGGGCTATTTCTTAAAGAATTGGAGGCTGCGCTCGTGCTTGGAGAAGCAGACATAGCTGTTCATTCAATGAAAGATGTTCCCTCGCTACTTCCTTTTGGTCTTGAAATTGGAGCAATTTGTAAGAGAGATGATGCAAGCGACGCACTAATCTCTCGAACCCATAGAAGTTTGCAACAACTTAAAGAAGGATCGAAAATAGGTACTTCAAGCTTAAGACGAAGGCAACAGCTTTTAGCTATGTTTCCAAGATTTGAGTACCTCGATCTTAGAGGGAATGTAGACACTAGACTCCATAAACTTAACTCAGGTGAATATGATGCTATCGTCCTCGCTGTTTCAGGATTATATCGACTAGGTTTATCCGAGAGGATTACTGAGAGGATAAGTACCGACTTGTGCTTGCCTGCAGCGGGACAAGGGGCTATTGGAATTGAATGTAGATCAGATGATAGCAGAATCAGGGAATTAATCGCTCCTATAAATGATGAGCGCTCTGCAATTTGTGTTATGTGTGAACGCCAAGTTGCGGTGCTGTTGGGTGCAGACTGCAGTCTTCCCATAGCTGTCTTCGCTACAATGTCTGATAAAGAGATTCATATAAGTTCATTCGTAGGAGATGAGCACAGTTCATTGCGTATACGTAAGTCTATTACAGGGCTGGCGCATAACAGTATCCAACTTGCTGAGGAACTTGCGCAGAGTCTTATAGATGATGGTGCTACCTCGATATCGTGAGTAAATTGACTCCGGATAAGGGCATAATTGTTACTCGTCCAATAGGCTATAACGAGGATTTGGCGCGGCTTCTGTGTGACGAAGGATACCGTGTTTTAGAACGACCGTTACTGTCTATAAAACCGCTTAATTTTAGCCATCGTATGAAGCATAAAGTTATGAAGCTAGACACTTATGATGCTGTAATCTTTGTCAGCCGAAATGCCGTCAACTGCAGCCTCAGGTATCTAAGGGATTTATGGCCACAGTGGCCTACTGAATTAATTTGGTGCGCAGTGGGAAAGAAAACGGCTGAAGATTTGAGCTTCTTCAGTGTGCAAACGAATTATCCTGAAGAGCAAGGAGCAAACGGCTTAATCGATATAATAGATTGGCGAGACATTAAAAAGGTTCTGATCGTTCGCGGCAAGGGAGGCCTGGAAAATTTACGAGAACGTCTCCAAAGTCGTCGGATTAAAGTTGATTACCTAGAAGTGTATGAGCGTGTGCCGAAGCACTATTCTATGCTTGAGCAGGAGATTGTCGAGTTACACTTTGAAGTTATTGTCCTTACTTCAGGTGATGCACTCAAATCGCTATGTGCATCTGTTGGTCCCGAGGTTCGGGCTAAACTAATTGTTCTGGTTCCAACGGAACGTATTGGAGAGCTGGTTAGGCAGAGTGGTGTAAAAAAGTTAGTAGTAACTGGTGGCGTAAACAATAAGGACATACTGAATTCGTTGGCGTCTATAAAAAATGGTCTAGATTATGACAGATGAAAAGCTCCAAAAAGCGATAGATGAAGCAATTCCCGGTAATATTACCCCGAGCAAGTCTACGAGAGATTGGTTGGGCCGAGCCCTTTCTTTTATTGCTATTGGTTTAGGGAGTTACGCATGTGTACTTTTGTATGAAAATAATTTGGCTATTGGGGAGATTACACTAATGTCCCGCGAGGTGACTAAAATAGCTGCAGTATTAGAACAAAACGAACTGATTCTAAGAAGCGACACTGAAGAAGCGATAGCGTCTTTGTCCGAAGAGCAAGCGCATCAGTTGGATAAGCTGGAAAGCAATATTGAAAAAGCTATAAAAAAGCGATCAACGCAAAATATTCCTGTGGGTAATTGGTCAATTGCAGAGGTTGAATACCTAATAAGGATGGCGAGTCAGCGTATTTTAATGGATAAAGATCCGATCATCGCGATAGAGCTTTTGACTGCAGCAGATCATATACTTGAACAAATGGATCCTTTAACAAGTCTCTCATTACGTGCATCTCTTGCCAGCGATATTTTATTGTTAAAGGCAGTCAATCAACCTGATTTTGAGGGAATTTACTTAGGCTTGAATGCAAAAATTCAATTGGTTGATAATTTAGCTTTTCCTAGGCAGGCGTTTAAAGTTGAGAGAGAAGAAAACGCTGTTAAGAAAACAAATTTAGAGAGTACTTCAAATCAGGCTATAAGCTTCTGGCAGCGGTTTAAAACTTCACTATCGCAATATATCGATTTTCGTAAAGAGTCTGATGTGATGATTCCGATTCTCCTTCCGAGAGAAGAATACTACCTGCGACAAAACTTAATTCTAAGTTTGCGGCAAGCTCAGACAGCCTTATTAAGGCGCGAAACGGCAGTATTTGGGGCATCGGTTGGTGATGCATTACGATGGTTGAATCAATTTTTTCAGCGTGATGAACCAACCACTGTAGCGATGCGTGACGGTTTAATGGAGTTACGAGATCTAAATTTAGAATACGAGATACCATACATCTCCGCATCCATTGAAGAAGTAAGGAAGTTTGCTTTGACTGAAAATAATTCTACACGATGAGTCGTAGGTTATTAGTAATTATAGCCAGTATTCTGGTTGCGGGCTTTTTAGGCACCTTAATCGCAAGAGATCCAGGGTATGTTTTGGTTTCCTACCGTGATTATATAATTCAGTCCAGCTTATGGATAATGATTTTTTTTATAACCGCGTCGTTTATTGGTTTGTACTATTTATTGCGCTCCTTGAGCATTTTGGTTGAGGGCTCTACAGATTTAAGAAAGTGGAATTACACGCGAAAAACTTCCAGAGCAGATGATTATGCCCGTAAAGGCCTTTTATTATTCGCGGAGGGAAAATATCGCAGATCAGAGAAGTATTTATTGGAAGGAGTAACTGATCATCCTTATCCAGGGTTGCTATATCTGTTTGCAGCAAAAGCTGCTGGTGCTCAGAAAGATTCAGGAAAAAGAGAGTTTTTACTTCGAAAAGCAGTAGAGTGCGATAGTCAGGTTAGTACTGCTGTTGCAATCGTTGCCGCTGAGATGGCTAGAGAGGGTGGTGATTGGAAGGCGTGTTTAGATCACTTAGCTAATGTTGGTGATAGTGATACCGTATTGAAATTAAAGAAAGAAGCGCTTTTAGGGAGCGAAGATTGGCGGAGTCTATATGCTCTTTTACCATCTTTAAGAGTAAGCAAACTCACCGATAGAGATTTTGAGAAACACGTAATCTTGTCTTACTTTCGTGATGAAGAAATTCTAGATTCAGATCGCAAAACGCTTAAACGAAAATTGCCATCTACCTTGCAGGAGGATCCCGAGGTTGTATTACAGTACGTCAGGTCGTTATCTGATGAAAAGGCTGCTGAAGCAGCTCTTCGAAAAAGTATAACCCGAGGCGCTTGGCGATCAGAGTATTTTCTCGCTTACGCTAATTTGGGTAGGAACACTCTTTCCTTAAGGCTGAAATGTGCAAATACCTGGCTGAAAAGTCATGGCTCGAACCCTGATTTACGAGTAGCTCTAGCCAGGATGTATCTTATAGCGGGTGAAATTGAGGAAGCTAAGCAAGCTTGTCTTACTAGCATTACAATAAGTCCATCGAAGATCGCGCTTGAAATGATGGCCAGTTTATTGTCTGACGAGGGCAACCATAGAGAAAGCAACGAATATTTCAAACAGGCTTTAAGCTTACCTCAATCACCTCGGTGAATATGAAAACATGTCAGAAAGCATATTTTTTGCTATCAAGCCGCGTGGCATAAAGGCTTCGCGTGTTGCGTAGACCATATCTGGTCCACCACTTACATAGATAAGGAGATCTCGAAGACTCTTGAAATCCTGCAGCACGGCATCGCTGACAAGTCCTGTTCGGCCGTTCCAGTTTGGCGAAGTTTCTGGTTCACTAACAACGGGAATATACTTAAAGTTTTTGTTGTCACTCTCCCACCTTTTGCAAAGCTCGTCGAGATATAGATCGGAGTCACTCAAAACGCCCCAGTAGAGAAATATATCGCCAACATGACCAATATGTTTCAAATATTCGAAAATGCTTTTCATTTGAGTGATCCCAGTACTCGCTGCTATAAGAAGTAGTGACTCCTTTGGAGAATCTTCCAAGAAGCAATCTCCCATCGGCGCCTCTATACAAATTTTCTTAGAGTGGCTAAGCACTTCTTCAATTTCATGAGAGTCTTTTGACTGCGGTGTTGGCCGAATATGAAGTTCTAGCGTATTTTTTTGGTGGGGTGAGCTCGCTATAGAAAAAGGACAGCTATTATTGGGCAGAATAATTTCGAGATACTGACCCGCTTTGAAATTTAGTACCTCTCCCTTTGGTAAATCCAGGACTATCTTGCGTGTATCTTTGTTTAAGTAAGTAACAGAAGAGATATTACAATGAAGCCTTTTAGGCATCTCGTTGATTAATTCTTTTTCATTAATGAGAAAAATTCTTCATTAGTCTTACCTTTACGCAACTTGTCCAACAACCATTCGATGGCTTGAAGATCATCCATTTCATG
>MDTB01097861.1_pt1 | contig 53230 bp, 54 predicted proteins | sample 811161 | NCBI WGS metagenome assembly MDTB01 (sample SAMN05326650, study PRJNA326480) | marine metagenome | isolation source: seawater | place: Mediterranean Sea | collected 2009
GTTCCAGTAATTAATCTTTTATCAAACTTATTAAATAAAAAAATTATATCTTTCTCCAAAGATGTTTTTTTATAGTGGTGTATAGTGTATGAAAGGTCAAGATAAACATTTTCATTGAAACGAAATTTTTCATAGTATTTCAACAATTCAGGTCCTCCTCCATGCATTAAAATAAATTTATTATTTTTTGCTTTAAAAATAATTTTTGAAAGAAGATTTAGCTGTTCGTCTGATGATGATATTTTTTCTAGCCAACTATCCAAAGTACACCACATGATAATAAAATTAAATTTTTTTATCTTATTAATCAATTTTAAATAATAATTTTTTCTTGAAAAATGAACTCCTAAATGTCTAGGATGGATTTTTATTAATTTTATCTTATTTTTTTTTATTTCTTTTAATGTTCTTCTAGATACAGTTTTTTTTAACTCTATTGCTGGAGTAAATTCACTATATTTTTTAATTGTTTTTGCAAATTCTGTTATGTCATAGTGTTTGTTTTGAGAACAAAGTAAACAAATAGCTTTTTTTATTCTATAAGATTTTTTTTTTGCTCTTAAATTTTTTAGGAACAAGTCATAGTTTTTTTTATTAATACGAATATTTGAGTCAAATATCATCATTTAAAGGATAGAATTAATATTTTTATATGACAAGCTTATTATTATAAAAAGAATATTAAAAATAAGCTCAAAAATTTAAACCCTAAAAAAGAAACATTTCTTATATAAAAAATATGTTAAAGATATCTTGATTTTTCAAAATATCAGGATGTAATTAAAAATAGTGTAACTATTGTTAATCAGATTTTTTAGTTAAAAACAAAATTATTTATAGGCACCTTGCTGAAATCGGTAAAAACTCTTAAACAAAAGCACCACTCTGTAAAAGTAGGAACGCTTAATCATTATAATTTATATATTGAAAAAATTCCCTTAAAACTTAAAAAATACAATATATAGTGTCCAATATTCACTCAACTACTAGTTGTTCTATTATTATCTTTACTGTTCAAATATTGAACGTATGATGTTCAAAATTTGAACATTATGGAAAATAACCAAGATCATTTTGAGGTACTGCGTAAGATACAAAAGATGCCAAACTCTACGCAGAGAGAACTAGCAGTCGAATTAGGTTTTAGTTTAGGAAAACTCAATTACTGTCTTAAAGCTCTTAAAAAAAAGGGATTAGTAAAAATAGAAAATTTCAAGAAAAATCCTAATAAAATAAATTATTTTTACGTTCTAACTCCAGCAGGAATTACTGCAAAAACCAAACTTACTTTAAATTTTATGAAAAGAAAAATGAAAGAGTATGATGAATTAAAGAGAGAATTAGGTGATTAATGTGGACAATAATTAAATTTGAAAAAAAAGGCTATGGTTTTTTAAAATCGGACTTAGAAAAAAAACTAGGAGCAGATTGTAAATTTTATGTTCCCAAGCTTCTCTTTAAAAGATACAAAAAAAATAAGTTAATGAAAAAAGAATTTAATTTGTTAGGTGACTATTTATTTTGTTTTAGTGAGAAATTTAGTGATAAAAAAATTTTAATGACCATAAACTATGCTAGAGGATTAAAATATATTTTACAAGGGTTCAGCCAGTCTCAAAATGAAATTAGTAAATTTATAGAAAAATGCAAAGTGTCAGAGGACAGCGAAGGTTATATTTCTGAGCAATTTTATGATTTAAAAGTAAATTCTAATTATAAATTTTTTTCAGGGCCTTTTACGAATTCAATTTTTAAAATTATACAATTGCAAAAGAACAAGATTAAAATTTTGATGGGGAAGTTTAAAACAACTGTTAATAAGAAAGAATTTTTATTTCAACCCATCTAAAGAATTAAATGGTAAATAGAGTTGTAAAAAAACCGATTTTTACAGAGTGCGGAGCTATGAGTAAGTGAAAAAAATAAGATCAATTGTAACAGGAGGCGCTGGCTTTATTGGAAGCAATTTAGTCGATAAGTTAGTTAGTAAAGGTCATTTTGTAACGGTCTTAGATAATTTAAGCACTGGTCGATTAAGCAATATTTCTCATCACAATAAAAAAAACGTAAAATTTATAAATATTGACATTTCAAAATCAAAAAAACTCTCAAAAATTACTAAAGGCCATTCTTTTGTTTTTCATCTTGCAGGTTTAGCAGACATAGTCCCAAGTATTGAATATCCAGAAAAATATTTTAATGCAAATGTTACAGGCACTATAAACTTATTAAAGGCTTGTAAAGATTTAAATATAAAAAAGTTTATTTATGCAGCCTCAGCTAGCTGTTACGGGATTCCAAACAAATATCCAACTAATGAGAATAGCAAACTAGATCCCAAGTATCCTTATGCTTTAACTAAACTTTTAGGAGAGCAACTAGTTATGCATTGGTCTAATGTTTATAATATGCCAACTATATCTTTTAGATTTTTTAATGTTTATGGATTAAGATCAAGGACCACCGGGGCTTATGGAGCAGTTTTTGGGGTTTTCTTAGCTCAGAAATTAGCCAACAGCCCTCTTACGGTAGTTGGCAATGGCAAACAAACAAGAGACTTTATTCATATTAGAGACTTAATTGATGTAATTTATAAGGCTTCTATAAAAAAGAATTTAAAAGGAAAAATTTTTAATTTGGGAAGTGGCAAAGAAACTACAGTTAATGAAATAGCAAAAATTATTGGAGGAAAAAAAATTAACGTCCCTAAAAGACCCGGCGAACCGGAAAGATCAATGGCTGATATTTCGAAAATTAAAAAAGAGTTAGGTTGGAAACCAAAAGTATCTATTAAAATGGGAATACATGAACTACTAAGAAATATTAATAATTGGTCTGATGCACCTGTATGGACACCAAAACTTATATCGAAAGCCACAAAAACTTGGTTTAAGTTATTAAAAAAATAAACACCAATGAATACAAAAATTCTTACTTTAAAAGAGCTTATTAAAAAAATAAAAATATTAAAAAAAAAAAAGAAAAAAATTGTTCTTTGCCATGGAGTTTTTGATTTACTTCATGTTGGTCATATAAAACATTTAAGAAAAGCGAGAGAATTTGGTGATAAATTAGTTGTAACGATTACTCCTGATATTTTTGTGAACAAAGGCCCCGGAAGACCAGTTTTTAATCAAAACTTGAGAAGCGAGTCTATTGCGGAATTAGACTCCGTTGATTTTGTATTGATTAACAACACGGCTACAGCAGTAAATCCTATCAAAGCTATAAAGCCAGATGTTTATTGCAAAGGACAAGATTATAAAAAAGCTAGTAACGACATTACGGGAGAGATTAAAAACGAAATTAAAGAAATTAAAAAAATTAAAAGTAAAATAGTTTTTACTAATGAAATTACTTTCAGTTCGAGCCGGCTAATAAATAAATCTACTGATTTTTTTTCACCGAACCAAAAAAAAATTATTAATAAGATAAGTAAAATTTCTAATTTTAAAAAAATTAAAAAAATAATTGATAGTTTTAGCAAATTAAAAATACTAGTTATTGGCGAAACTATAATTGATCAATATAATTTTTGTGAGGCGGTTGGAAAATCAGGTAAAGAACCGATGTTAGTTTTTAAAGAGCTTAAAAGTGATCAGTATCTAGGGGGAGTACTTAACATAGCTAAAAATCTTTCTCAATTTTCAAACAAAATAACTGTATTATCAATGCTAGGAGAAAACAGGGAGTATTTAAAAGATATTAACAAACATTTACCTAAAAATATTAAAAGTAAATTTATTTTTAAAGATAATTCTCCGACAATATTAAAAAAACGTTTTGTCGATAGCATTAGTCAGAGCAAAGTAATAGGCATATATAACATTAACGATGAAATTTTGAATAGTAAAAATGAAGCATCATTTATAAAATTATTAAAAAAAGAAATTAAAAAAAATGATTTAGTAATTGTTTCCGATTATGGCCACGGTTTAATTTCAAAAAATAGCGCTAATTTAATTTGCAAGAATTCAAGATTTCTAGCTTTAAATGCACAAGTTAATGCCTCCAATATTGGTTATCATACGATTAGAAATTATAAAAATTTTAATACACTAATAATCAATGAAAGAGAGATCAGACATGAAATTAGAGACAGAAATAGTAAATTAGAAAATCTAATGAAAAAACTTGCTAGAGAAAAAAATATCTTAAATTTAATAGTTACGATGGGAAGTAGAGGATCAGTATTATTTAACAAAAAGAAAAATAAATTTTTTTATGCAGATGGCTTTGCTCATAAAATTGTAGATAAAATTGGTGCAGGAGATACAATGTTATCACTCATTGGACCTTGTATTAAATCCAATGCAGATAGTGACATCTCCTTGTTAATTAGTTCTTTGGCCGCAGCTGAATCAGTTGAAACAATTGGAAACAAATATACCATTGGAAAAACTCAAATATTGAAAACTTTAGAAAATTTTTTAAAATAATAAAATGTTACAAAAAGAGATAAATACTTATTGGAAATATCTTGAAAAAAATTATCCCGAACCAACTTTTGTTAAAAAAGTTAAAGATCTAGACTTTCAAAGATTAAAAAATGCCATAGATAAAAAAGATGGGCGTTTTGTAAAAAGAATTATCAAGAATATGTATGTTAATAAAGAGGCATTTATACTCAAAAGATCTGCAAGTAAAAATTTAAAAAAAATAATAATTGATCTGGCTAATTACTATAAAAGAAAAAAAAAAAACCTCATTTCATAAAATGTTAGATGGTAGTCCTAATTTTCATAGGATTATAGATAAAAAAATTACCAAAAAGTATAGTCTGTTTGCAATTAAACATTCATTTTACTTTTACAATTGGAACATTAAAACCAAGTTAGAAAAAAAACTTAAAGATGGTGTCTACAAGCATTGGCGCTACGTAAAATTTTTAGCAGGCAATCAGAAAAGTAAATATGAAAAAAATATACCTAGTGATGGACAAATTGATAGATTACAAATAGTAAGATATCCAGCAGGTGGAGGTGAATTAAGAGATCATGTTGATCCAAGAAAAAATCAAAGAGTTGTCTCAGGAATAATTATGAGTCAAATGGGTGAAGATTTTAAAAAAGGTGGATTTTATTTTAAATCAAAGAAAAACAAAAAAATTAATATTGAAAACAAATTGGAAGAGGGAGATGCGGTAATATTTTATGGCTCTATTGCTCATGGAGTTGCTAAAGTTGATCCAAAAGAAAAGCTAGTATGGAACTGTAATGCTGGAAGGTGGTTTATAGGTATGTTCGTTAATGATAGTGACCACGTTAAAAATAGGATTACAGCAAAAGATTTAACGGGAAGTGTGAAGAAGATCAATTAATTAAAGTTTAATAATTTAACTTATAAATTAAATATTTTATATTTTTTCAAACAAAAAATTTCATTGGATACAATTTAAAGAAAATGATTATAGCAAAAAAAAACATATTAATTAAATCGCCGTTTATAGTCGCCGAAATATCGGGGAACCATAGTGGAAGATTTGAAATACTAAAAAAAACAGTTAATGCTGCAATCAAATGTGGAGTTGATGCAATTAAATTACAAACTTATAAACCAGAGGATTTAACTCTAAAAACTAGGAAAAAAGATTTTTTGGTTAGAGGAACAGCTGCCAAATGGGATAAAAAATATTTATTTGAAATTTACAAAAAAGGTCAAACGCCAGTTCATTGGTATAAAAAGATCTTTCAATTATGCAAAAGAAAAAAAAAGTTATGTTTTACTTCACCTTTCAATCCCCAAACTATAAAGGAATTAGAAAAGCTCGGCTGTCCTGCTTACAAAATTGCGTCATTAGAAATAACAAACCTAGGCTTATTGAAAGCTATTTCCAAAACAAAAAAACCAGTAATAATTTCAACTGGTGGAGCTACATTGGCCGAAATTAATAGCGCTTTAAAAATATTCAAGAAAAATAAAAATGTTGCATTGTTAAAATGCACTGTTAAATATCCAGCAAAACCAGAAGTCTCTAATCTTAAAACAATAGAAAGTTTACAAAAAAAATTTAAAAAAATTACAGTTGGTTTTTCTGACCACACTATCGGAACTACAGCATCAATATTAGCCGTTAGTCTTGGTGCAAAAATAATAGAGAAACATTTTATTTTAAATAAAAAAATCAATTCAATAGATAATTTTTTTTCTGCTGACCCCATTGAGATGAAAGATTTAGTTAGAGATTGTAAAAGCGTTAAAAAATATTTAGGCAGTGTATTTTATGGACCTACAAAAGACGAAATTACATCAATAAAATATAGACGATCGATTTATTTTGCCAGGAATGCAAGAAAAGGAAAAAAATTGAATATAAATGATATTGCTATTGTGAGACCATCTTTAGGAACTAATTTAAAACTTTTAGACAAAATGATAGGAAAAAAATTAGATAAAAATTATCAGATGGGAGATAAATTAAGTAAAAATTTTACCAGGGGTTTAAGCTAATTTTTATGAACCTTTTAGATTTAAACTTAAATAAAGAATTTTTAGGAAAAAAAATAATAATTACAGGAGCATCAAGAGGTTTAGGCGCTGAGGCATGTAAAGTTCTAGCTGAGAAAGGCGCAGAAATTGCAATGTTATCGAGATCAAAAAACGAAATGGAAAATTTGAAAAATCGTTTGTTAAACTCGCCTAAACATATTTCCATTAAAGTAGATTTTTTAAAGAATAACTCTTTAAATAATGCATTTAAAAAAGCCATCAAATTTTTGAAAAAAATTGATATTATTATTCATGTTGCGGGTGGAGGGTTTGGACTAAAAAATCCTTTAATAAAAAATGATGATTTGAAAACTTTACTTCAAGTAAATCTTGGTGCAGTTGCAGAACTAAATAGATTGGCAGTAAATACCATCAGGAAAGGTGGAGACCTTAAATTAGTTCACGTGGGATCTATAACTTCAACTGAGGCAGTAGGATCAGTGGGTTATAATGTTGCTAAGGCAGCTCTAGCATCATATGTAAAAAGTCTAGGAAGAGAATTATACAAAAAAAAAATAATAGTCACTGGTATTTTACCAGGGGGATTTATTTCATCAGGCAATTCAATGGACAGACTGAAGAAAAAAAATATAAAAAGTTATAGAAATTTTATAAAAACAAGACTGCCTAGGAAAAAAATGGGTGATGTTGAAGAAATTTTACCAATGTTATTATTTCTATGCTCAAAACATTCATCTATGATGGGAGGTTGTTTAGTTCCTATTGATGCCGGAGAAGGCAAAGCTTACCAATTTTAAATAGTAGATTTGATAAAATTTAAAAAACATCTATATTCAAGAAGATTTAAATGAAACAAAAATTAGACGCAAATTTAATAAAAAAATATCATCAAGATATAGTATTTAACTACGCCGAGTATCCTACAAAGGATCACTGGTCATTTAAATTTAATGATAATGATTTTCAAAAAGCAATTAAAGATTGGTTTCCTAAAAACAAAGATAAAAAAATTTTCTTTTATGTACATATTCCTTTTTGTGAACAGCTTTGCTGGTTTTGTACTTGCAGCAAAATGATTACTAAAGATTATAATAAAGTAACTGAATATTTGAAATATCTAAATAAGGAAATAGATATATTGTTCAATTTTTTAGACGCAAATAATATTAAATTGAATGTAGGCACTGTTTTTTTTGGGGGCGGGTCACCTACAATCTTGAATAGAGAAGATTTAAAAGCCCTAGTAAACAAACTTAAAGGATTATTCGATTGGTCAAATGTTGAAAATTTCACTGTTGAGTCAGATCCTAGAAGAGTTGATGAAGACAGGTTGATTTATAATGCAGTAGAATGTAGTGCAAATAGAATTTCATTTGGAATGCAAGATTTTGATGAGAATGTTCAAAGAAGAGTGAATAGACCGCAACCACCCGAACTTTTTAAAAGAATTTTGACACCTAGAGTAAGAAAATTATACAAAGAAATAGCTTTTGATCTATTGATAGGACAGCCAGGACAAACAGTCGAAACAATGTCTAAAACTTGTGATCAAATTTTAGAATTAAAACCAACTTTAGTACAACTTTCTTTAATGGCATATAAACCCTGGGTTTCGAAGTATCAAATAAAAATGGTAGAAGAAGGTCCGTTGCCAGATTTTTTAGAAAGGAAAGAATTGTTACAAGTAATTCATGAAAAATTACAAAAGGGTGGTTACTTAAGAACTGGTTTTGAATGTTACTCCTTACCAAATAGTCCAATGACCAAAGCTTTCCACGAAGGAACTTCTCACTACGGTGCTTCTGGACATCAGACTGGTGGAAGAGTAAATTTTATTGCAGTTGGAAGTTCTTCAACTAGCAATTTAGGCGACGATTATTATGCGCAGAACTTTTATGATATTAACTCTTACAAAAAATGTATTGATAAGGGAACTTTGCCAGTGTTTAGAGGGCTAAAACTTAATATAGATGATAAAATAAGACAACATGCAACCCAGCAAATTAGAAGTTATTTTAAAATAGATTATAAAAACTTTGAAGAGAATTTTAATATAAATGCTAAAGAATATTTTAAAAAAGAAATAGAATTTCTAAAAGAGATGAAAAAAGATAATCTGATTAAGTTTGTAGACAGTGGGATCGAACTTACAGAATTCGGTAGAGATTTTGTTCAGAATATTATGAATGTTTTTGATAGTTACGACCCCCCAAATAAATCTTACCCTGAAAGGCTTGAAATAGTTAAAAAAGCTAAATTGGCTCAAGCAAGAGTCCAAGAAACAATTTAACAAAATCAATTTTTTCAATAGAAATAAATGAAATATAGACAATTTTCCGACTTAGGTTGGAATGTATCTGAAATAGGATTAGGTTGCTGGCAGATTGGATGGTGCTGGGGTGAAGTTACTGAACAAGATGCTAGAGGCTTATTAAAAAAAGCCTTAGATAAAGGTATTAATTTTTTTGATACATCTGACACTTACGGCGATGGTAGAAGTGAAAGATTTTTATCAGAAATTATAAAATCAACTTCAGAAAGAATATTCGTAACAACAAAAGTTGGAAGAAGAATAAGAGGCACTGACTATCCTAAAGGTTATAAACATCAACATATTGAGGAATTTATAGATAGATCTTTAAAAAATTTGGGAGTAGAGTGTATTGACTTGCTTCAATTACATTGTCCTCCAAGCGAAATTTATTCAAAAATAGAAACCTATCAAGTAATGGACGAGATTGTCAAAAAAGGTAAAATTGCGAATTATGGCGTTAGTGTGCATAAAATTTCTGACGCAATGGAAGCGATAAAATTTCCAAATGTAAAAAGTATTCAAATAGTTTTTAATATTTTCCGTCAAAAACCAGCTGAAGAATTTTTTAAGGAGGCAAAAAAAAAAAAGATTGGAGTAATAGTAAGAGGGCCATTAGCAAGTGGATTATTATCGGGCAGTATGAATAAAAATACTAAATTTCCAGAAAATGACCACAGAAATTATAACATTAATGGATCAGCATTTGATATTGGAGATACATTTTCAGGTGTTAATTTTAATAAAGGATTAGAGGCAGTAGACAAGATAAAAAAGCTGAAACCAAAAAATATTAGTTTGTCTGAACTAGCATTAAAATGGATTCTTTCCCATGATGCAGTTAGTGTAGTAATTCCAGGAGCAGTAAATAAGTCACAAGTTGAAATAAATGCAAATTCATCTGCTATAGAGGATATATCTAATATAATACCAAAAATTAACTCAATATATGATGAACTTATTAAGCCCGATGTGCATGATAAGTGGTAGGGATTAATTTATGCAATTCAGCAAATTAGGATCTACAAATTTAAAGGTAAGTAAAATTTGTTTGGGAACCATGACTTTTGGAGAACAAAATTCAAAAGAAGAGTCCGAGAAACTAATGGATTATGCTTATGAAAAAGGAATAAATTTTTATGATACTGCAGAAATGTATCCAGTTTACCCAAAAAAAGAAACCCAAGGAAAGTCAGAATTAATTATAGGAGATTGGATAAAAAAAAAGAAAAATAGAGGTAAGATAATTATTGCTACAAAAATTGCATCAAAACACCCAAAAGGTATAGGGGCAACTAAATTAGCTTGGATTAGAGGAGGAGGAAATAATCTTCGATTTGATAAAAAAAATTTAAACAAAGGATTGGATGATAGCTTGAAAAGATTAAAAACAGATTACATTGACTTATATCAACTCCACTGGCCAGAGAGAAATGTACCTTGCTTTGGACAGCTAGATTTCAAATATGATCCCTCTGATATTGACTGGACTTCTATAGAGGAAGTGCTTGAAAACTTAAATACATTAATAAAATCTGGAAAAGTGAAGCATATTGGACTTTGCAATGAAACTCCGTGGGGTTTAATGCAGTATTTAAAAATTGCAGATGAAAAAAAACTTCCTAGGGTGATGTCAATACAGAATGGATACAGTCTAGTTAATCGAGTTTTTGATATAGCTAATTCAGAAGTTTCTTTAAGAGAAAATTGCGGTTTGTTAGCTTACTCTCCGTTAGCTGGAGGTAGACTGACTGGAAAATATTTAAATGGAAAGCATTTAAATAATGCCAGATATTCATTATGGCCTCAAAGATTTAATAGAAATAACACTGTTAGAGGAGAAAAAGCCGTAAAAAAATACGTAAATTTAGCAAAAAAATACAACATTAAACCAAGCACATTTGCTAATGCTTTTGTATTAACTAGACCTTTTTTAACAAGTAACATTATTGGTGCAACGACCATTGACCACCTAAAAGAAAATATTGATAGTCTTAATATTAAATTTACTGAGGAAATGGCTAGAGATGTTGAAGATATACACTTGTCAGATCCTAATCCTTGTGTTTAAAAATATTTAAAAAAAATGGATATTAAAACTCAACTTATAAACGGAAAAGGATTTGCTGTTTTTTCAATTGAAAACATGAAGGTTTTTAATAAGCTAAGAAAATCTTTTATTGATAAGATAAATCTCCCAAAAGGTTCAAAAAATATAGATTTGGTTCGAAAAAAAATAGCAAAAATGTCTAAAGCTGAAATTAATAGATCAATGATAAGACTTTTAAAATTTACTAATTTATCAGAGATGATTATAAAATCTTGTCCAAAACTAATTAAAAAACTTTGCGGAAGTGAACTTTTTATTCAAAGAAGGGCGCATACAATTATTAATGTTCCAGGAAAAGGCCAGGCAAAGCAGTGGACACATTACGAACTAATGTCAGGAATTTCACCTTATACTTACGTTATATGGGCACCTTTACATAATTTAGATGATCAAGGCGGTGTGTACTATATTAAACAGGATAGATCTTTAAAAGTTATGAAAAAAGAGCAACGAGAAGGTCTTGTAAACGGACCGACGGTTTTAAATATGATGGAAAATCAAAAACCTACCCGTTTAAAATTTGGTCAGGCAATAATATTTAATCCATTTATTTTACATGGAAATATTGCTTTCGACTCTAAGTTTGCAAGAATTGCTTGTAATGTAAGATTTCAAAGTTGTAAAAAACCTCTTCTTCAAAAAAATAGCGACTATCTTAAATATTTTAAGTTGCAATAAAGATTAATGACAACAGCAACTGTTACTACAGACATTAATATTGGACCTTTTAAAATTCCTAGCAATGGACAAAATATGATAATGAATAATTATGCAGATAGACACAATCTAACTGTTGAACTAGTTATACCAGAACCTATGAAATCTAACTCATTGACTACTTCACAATGGCTACATAAAGAAAGAAAGTTGACTAAAATTATTTTATGCTCAATTCATCAGTTGCCAAAAAACAGGACAAGAATAAAGAGCTTGATTAAAAATTTAAAAAGTGTGGAGTTTCATTTCGCCTTAGAGGGTATCAGTGGAAAAGGTAAGTCATTTTTAATAAAATGTATAGAAGAAGCAGAAATATTTTCAAAGGCCAAAAAAATAGACAGCTCTAAAAAGACTTGGCTAGACCTATACAAAATGATGAAAAAATAATTATGAAAGTTTTTATTACAGGCGGAGCCGGTTATGTTGGATCAAGCTTAGTGCCAAAATTAGTAGAATTAGGTCATGATGTTACTGTTTTTGATTTAATGATTTATGGTGAAAGTGTTTTTGATAAAAAGATTAAAATTAAAAAAATTAAAGGAGATATTAGAGACACTAATTTATTATCAGAAAAGATCAAAGGTCATGATGCTGTAATCCACTTGGCATGTATTTCAAATGATCCAAGTTTTGAATTAAATCCATCTTTAGGTAAATCTATTAACTTTGATGCTTTTGAACCCTTAGTAAAATTAAGTAGAGATAATCAAGTAAATAAATTTATTTACGCATCATCTTCCTCTGTTTATGGCGTAAAAAAAGAAAAAAATGTTACTGAGGATATGGATTTAGAACCTCTTACTGATTATTCTAGGTATAAAGGAGAGTGTGAAAAAATTCTTAAAAAATACTCGTCGAAAGAATTTATAACAACGACAATAAGACCGTCAACTGTTTGTGGATACGCTAAAAGACAAAGATTAGATTTGGTAGTAAATATATTAACAAATCATGCATTTCATAATAGACAAATTAAAGTTTTTGGCGGTTCCCAATTAAGACCCAATATTCATTTAGATGACATGGTTAATTCTTACATTGCAATTTTGAATGCTGATGTAAATAAAATAAATAACGAAATTTTTAATGTTGGTTTCAAAAACCAGACAGTTAATGAACTGGCAAACAACGTAAAAGAAATTATTGGAAAAGATATAAAAATTGTAAAGTCTCACTCTGATGACAATAGATCTTATCATGTGAGTTGTGATAAAATAAAAGATGTTTTAGGTTTTATTCCATTAAAAACTATAAAAGATGCGGTGGAGGATTTAAAAAAAGCCTTTCAATCAGGACTGTTACCGAATTCATTCACTGACGAAAAATATTTCAATATTAAAAGGATGCAGTCGATCCACCTGAAGTAATCGTTTATGATTGATTTTTATTCAAATAAAGTAGTAACAAAGCCGTGGGGTTATGAATATGTCATTTTTAATAATAAAAAAAAATTAGCAATAACATTTTTAAAAATTAATCATGGACATAAAACCTCATTACATTGTCACCCACAGAAAAAAACTGGATTTATAATTCTTTCGGGAAAAGCTCAAGTTCAAATTGGTATTTATAAAAAAAATAAAAAAAATTTTGCATCGTTATCAAGGTTAGTTTTTAGAGCAGGATTATTTCACTCATTAAAAGCGTTATCTAAAAAAGGAGTTTACGCATTAGAATTTGAAACACCATATAAAAAAAAAGATCTAGTAAGATTTGAAGATAATTATGGAAGACAAAAAAAAGATTACGAGGGAAAAAAATTTACCAAGAATATTGACTCAACTTTTTTAAAATTTAAAAAACCAAAAATTGGAAATAAAAATAATTATACTTTTGGCAGTTTAGATATATCAATTGAAGTGACAAAAAATTTAAAGAATCTAAAAAAAAAAGATGATAGAAGTACATGTGCAATTCTAAATGGTAACCTTAAAGATAATAATGGTCAAAATGTTATCGCTTATGGTGAGATTATAAAAACTAGCACACTAAGGATTTTATCGGATAAATTTAAGATAAAAAAACCTTTGACAATACTGAAAGTATCAAAAAAAAATTTATGAAAGTAAGATATTCATATTTAAATCAACAATTTTCAAATTGTAATGATTTGTGGAAAAAACTAAAAACCTTTGTTTCGACCGGGGATTTTACACTTGGAAAGGAACTTAAAAAATTTGAAAAAAATTTTGCAAAACTTATTGGGACTAAGTATGCAGTAGGAGTTAATTCAGGCACAGACGCAATAAAGCTGTCACTTCGGACTCTCAATATTAAACAAGGTGATGAAGTAATAACTGCAGCGAATACATTCGTTGCTACGATTGGGGCAATTACTGAATTAGGAGCAAAACCTGTGTTTGTAGATTGTGATGATACTTTTTGTATGAATGTAAAATTATTAGAGAAAAAAATTACAAAAAAAACAAGAGCTATAGTTCCAGTGCATTTTACAGGCTACATGACAAATATGCCAAAGCTAAAAAGAATTTCAAAAAAATATAAAATTCCAATAGTTGAAGATGCTTGCCAGTCAATACTTGCCAACATTAATGGAAAAACTGCGGGGACCTGGGGTGAATTCGGGGCTTTCTCTCTTCACCCTCTTAAAAATATTAACGTTTGGTCGGATGGAGGTATAATTACAACTAATAATAAAAGTTATTACAAAAAACTTAAACTTCTCAGAAATCATGGTTTAATAGATAGAGATACGGTAGAAATAAATGGATATAACTCCAGATTGGATACTTTCCAAGCAGTTGTTGGGAATTGGCTTTTACCTAAAGCAAGAAACATAGCTAATAAAAGAATTAAGAATGCAATTTTTTATGATAAAAATTTTTCTAAAATTCCACAGATAAAAATTCCACCGAGACCAAAAAATTTTAAAATCGTTTATCATTTATATATAATTTTTGCTGAAAAAAGAGATAAACTATTAAAGTATTGTTTACAAAAAGGCATTGAAGCAAAAATTCATTATCCAATTCCTATGTATCTTCAAAATAGCCTCAAAGAGTTGAAACATAAGAAAGGAGATTTTCCGGTAACAGACGAACATACAAAAAAAATTATTACCTTTCCGTGCGATCAACACTTAAGTGACAAGGAAATGAAATATGTCGTAAAGTGTGTGCAGAATTTTTACAAAAAAAATTAATCTTTAATTAATATGAATAATCACTTAAATTTTTACAAAAAAATAAACAGTATCCCAACTGTGAATTTAAATGATTTAAAAAAAAAAGTTTTATTTAGTCAACGAGATAACTTTTACTTTAATATAGGTCTTACAAAAAAAAATTTCTTAGGCAAAAAAATTTTAGAATTTTGTCCTGGTACCGGATACAATGCGTATTATCTTTTAAAAAAATTTAAAATTAAAAAAATTAAACTTGTTGATAATAACATTACCTCTATTAAATTTTTAAAGAAGAATCTTTCAAAGTTGAAAAATGTTAATATTACAACGAAAGATTTAAATAAATTTAAGTCTAACGAAAAATATGATTTTGTAATAATGGAAAATGCAATAGACAATTTTTCAAATGAAAAGGTAGTGCTTAAAAAGGTTACTACATACGCTAAAAAAGACGGTTTTATTATTTTAACAATTGGAGATAAATACGGAATTTTATCTATGAAATTAAGATTCATTTATTCCCTTATTTTACTAGAACAAAAAAAAATTAAGGATTTTAATAAAAAGATAAGTTTCTTAACTAGTGTATTTAATTCACACTTAAAATATTTGTCAAAAAATACAAGAAAAACTAAAAAGTGGGTTTTAGATAACATTATTAATTCAGATTTTATAAGAAAAAAAAATTATCTAGATTACCCAAACTTAATAAATATGCTTAAGGAAAATATATTAATTCAAAATACTTCTCCACAATTTAGCAAGAATTTTATTTGGTATAAAAATTTCAAGATGGATAAAAATAATAGATTATATTTGAAAAACTATTTTTGCGAGAGAAAAAATTTCTTGGATTTTGAAACTTCTTTTGAGCATGACTTTAATATCGAACAAAACTTAAATTCTCTTTATGATTATATTTATAGACTAAACCTAGACAAAAAATTAGACATAAAAGTTTTACGAAAAATTAAAAGAGAAGTTGCGAACATCATTAGAAAACTTAAATATAAAAGAAAAATAAATTACAACAAAGTTATTTTAGCATTAATGGAATTTAATAAAATTTTAGAAAATTTTGATAAAAAAAAAATTATAAAAAAAAATACAAGATACTTTAAAAAATTTTGGGGTATATATAATCAAAACATTTTATTGTATAAAAGTTAATTATGAAATCTGCAATTTTAGTTGAGTCAAAAAAACCTCTAGTGGTAACAGATATTGATCTACCTAATGAACTTGAATTTGGCCAGGTATTAGTAAAAATTTGTTATAGTGGTATTTGTGGAGCTCAAATTAATGAGATAGACGCGATTAAGGGACCTGATAAATATTTACCACATCTATTAGGTCACGAGGGCTCAGGCATAGTTGAAAAAGTTGGAAAAGGTGTAACAAGGATTAAAAAGGGTGACCATGTAGTTCTTCATTGGAGAAAAAGTTCGGGCATACAAAGTACACCAGCAAGTTACCTCTGGAAGGGAAAACGAATAAATGCAGGCTGGGTAACAACATTCAGTGAAAAATCGATTGTTTCTGAAAACCGTTTAACAGTAATTCCTAAAGATTTTGATTTAAAAGTTGCAGCATTATTTGGGTGTGCAGTTACATCAGGTTTTGGTGCAGTTAATAATGACGCAAAAGTCAAAATTGGTCAATCAGTTCTTATTTTCGGAATTGGAGGAATGGGATTAAACATTGCTTATGCTTGTTCTCTAGTTTCAGCATTCCCAATTATTGGTGTAGATCTTCATCAGGAAAAATTAAATCTTGGAAAAGAGTTTGGTTTAACGCACGGTATTGTTTTTAATAAGGATAATTTAAATGAGAAAATTAGCAAAATACTTGGGGAAAAAGGTCCAGAAATAGTTTTCGAAACAACTGGTAGTTCAAAAATTATGGAACAGGCTTATGATATTACGCCCAATGACGCAAAAACCATTTATGTTGGAGTACCAGATAAGAAAATTTCCATTTACTCCTTACCCTTAGCTTTTAACAAAACCCTATCTGTTTCCCATGGCGGGGATTCGCAACCTGATAAGGATATTCCTCGGTATATAAGACTAATACAAAATAAAAAACTCAATTTTGAAAAAATAATAACAAACGAATTTAGTTTAGATAAAATAAATGATGCAATAAATCTATTTAGAAGTGGTAAAGCTGGTAGAATTGTTCTAAAAATTGCGAAAGATCAAGAGTAATGGGAAAACATTTTGATATAGGGTATTTTAAAAAACCGGTAAAGGTTCGAGCAAAAGTAGCAAAAGAGAGAACCGTTATCAATAAGATGTACGCTTGGCAGCTGGGTAAGGAATATTATGATGGAAGCAGATTAAACGGTTATGGTGGATTTAAGTATGATGGACGTTGGCTTAAATTATTACCTAAAATTATAAAAAAATATAAATTAACAAATAAATCTAAAGTACTAGATTTAGGTTGTAAAAAAGGATTTTTGCTTAAAGACTTAAATAAATTACTTCCAGGCATAAAAACTTATGGCATTGAAAATCACTCTTATGCTTTAAAAAAGTCCGTAAATTGTAAAAGTAAATTAATTAAATCTAATTATTACAATATTCCTTTTAAAAAAAATTATTTTGATTTTGTTATAGCATTTAATTCACTATATATGCAAAATTTAGGTGATGTAATTAAATCTCTTGAAGAAATACAAAGAGTTTCCAAAAAAAGCTACATCGTTTTAGCATCTGGTGAAAATGATAAAGAGAGAAATAAATTTTACAAATGGACGTTAATAGGTACAAGCATTCTTTTAAAAAAAGAATGGAAAACTCTTTTTAAAAAAATAGGCTTCAAAGGTGATTACTATTTTTCTTCAGCAAAATCACTAGGTGTTTAAATTTTAAAATAATAATAATGAGACTTGCAGATTACGTAATACAATTTTTAGAAAGTAAAAAAATAAATACAGTTTTTACTGTAAGTGGAGGGGGCTCAATATTCCTTTGCGATGCGTTGTACAAGTCAAAAAAAATTGATTATATACCTTGTCATCATGAGCAGGCAGTTTCATTCGCAACTGAAAGTTACTCTAGAGTTAAAAATAAACCAGGCGCTGCAATAGTAACGACAGGACCTGGAGGAACAAATTGTTCAACCGGTGTAGCTTGTTGCTGGATCGACTCTGTTCCAGCTTTATTCATTTCTGGGCAAGTTTTTTCAAATCAGACAATTGGAAATTCAGGTGTTCGCCAAGTTGGTGTGCAGGAATTCGATATTATAAACATGATTGAGTCCAGTACCAAATATTGCGTAATGATAAAAAAACCTGAAGAAATCAAATACCATTTGGAAAAAGCTTATTATCTGTCCACACATGGAAGACCAGGACCTGTTTGGATAGACATTCCTGCTAATGTTCAAAATGCAAATATAAATGAAAAAAAATTAAAGGGCTATAAACCAAAAAAATTAAAAAAAAAAAATATTATCTTAGATAAAAAAATAAAAAAAATTGCTGAAATGCTAGCCAAAAGTTCTCGACCAGTTTTGCATATAGGACACGGTGTTAAAATTGCGAAAGGTGAAAATTATTTAAGACAAATTATCAATAAGTTCAAATTACCATTTGCTCTTACATGGAATGCCTCAGATTTAATTGAGTCAGATCATAATTCTTATATAGGTAGACCTGGCGCATTTGCAGAGAGAGGTACAAATTTTATAATACAAAGTTGTGACTTTTACTTATCTATAGGATCCAGACTTCCATTTATGGTTACGGGCTACAATGCAAGAGATTTCGCAAGAAACGCAAAAAAAATTATGGTTGATATTGATAAGAATGAAATAAACAAAAGTCAGGTTAATCTTAATGAAAAAATTTGTTGTGATGCAAAATACTTTTTAAAGACATTATTAAGATACATGCCAAAAAAAATTGGCATATCCAAGGAATGGCTGGTCTATTGTAAAAATATAAGAAAAAAATATCCTATTGTATTAGAAGAATTTAAGAGACAAAAGAATACTATTAATTCCTATCATTTCATTGATCAATTGTCAGAAATTTTAAAAAAAGATGACGTAATCGTCACAGACATGGGTCTTTCATTTGTAGGAACCCATCAAGCATTTAAAATTAAAAAAGGTCAAAAGTTATTTACCAACTCAGGACATGCTCCAATGGGTTGGGGTTTACCTGCTGCAATAGGAGCATACTATGCTGGCAAACAAAAAAGAATTATTTGTTTAACAGGAGAGGGTGGTTTACAGATGAATATTCAAGAATTAGCAACAGTTATGCATTATAATATTCCGATCAAAATATTTATTTACAATAATGGAGGATATTTAACAATAAAACAAACTCAACAATTAGGTTTTAAAAGCAGAATTATGGGATCAAATAATGATAGTGGTATTTCATTCCCAAATTACAAAGATATAGCTAAATCTCATCAAATTAATTATAGCAAGATATCTCGAAGCAAAAATTTAAAATCCAAAATAACAAAAGCATTAAAAGGCGCAAAGCCCTCAATTTGTGAACTGATTATGGATCACGAGCAAGAACAAATGCCTAAGGCAATTAATAAACGATTGCCTAATGGTAAGACTGTACCTACAAAGTTTGAGGACATGTACCCTTTTTTACCCTCTAATGAAATTAAAGAAAGTATGATATAAAATAATATGTCAAAAGCGATTATTATTTCAGGAAATTTAGCGCAAGATCACGAATTTATTTACCCTTACTATAGACTTTTAGAAGAAAATTTTGAAGTTGATATTTGTTTACTTGAGGGAAAACCAGTTAAAGGAATTCTTGGAACAAGTTTGCCACCAAATAAAGATCAAAAAGTAAAATCAATAGATCAAGTAAATACTAAGGATTATAAAGTTTTAGTTCTTCCAGGCGGCGTCAAAGCTATGGAAAAAGTGAGGCAGGAAAAAAAGATAATAGATTTTATATCTAATTTTGATAAAGATAAGAAAATCATAGCTTGCATTTGTAGTGGAGCTCAACTTCTTATCTCAGCAAAAATTGTAAAAGGACGAAAAATAGCTGGATACTATAGTATGAAAGATGATTTGGTCAATGCAGGAGCGGTCTATACAGACAAACCCGCAGTTATAGATGAAAACATAATTACTACAGCTCATTATAAAGATATGGGTCCATGGATGAGAGAAGTAATTAATAAGTTAAAATAACAAACAATCTTAAATTAAAAGTTTCATTTCACATGAGTAAAGTCATTTCTTACGTTAACTTGATAAAGCAGGCTAAGGAGGAAAGAGGGGAAATATTTGCCTCGCTGAATAAATTATTCAGCAATGGTGAATTTATTTTAGGAAATGAAACAAAAAAATTTGAAAAAAAAATTTCAAAATATTTAAAAGTAAAAGAATGTGTGGCATTAAATAGTGGAACTGACGCATTAACTTTTGGTTTGTCTTTAGCAGGAGTTAGAAAAGGAGATGAAGTTATTACACCACCAAATTCTTTCATAGGATCTTCTGCTGCAATAGCTCATTTAGGAGCAATACCAATATTTGTTGACGTTAGGTTTGATCAAAATATAGATCCAGAAGAGATTGAAAAAAAAATAACAAAAAAAACTAAAGCTATAATGCCAGTTCATTTATCAGGACTTCCATGCGAGATGGAAAAAATCATGAAAATTTCAAAAAAATATAATTTACCAGTTATTGAGGACGCCGCCCAAGCTATTGGAACAAAATATAAAAATAAATTTGTAGGAACTTTTGGAGAAGTTGGATGTTTTTCAGCTCATCCTTTAAAAAATTTAAATGCTATGGGAGATGCTGGATATTTAGTTACCAATAACAAAAAAATTGCAGAAAAGGTAAGGCTGATGAGAAATCATGGAATAAAAAAAAGAGATAAAGTTGTTACATTTGGTTTTGTCTCGAGAATGGATAACATTCAAGCTACTGTTCTCAACTTGAGATTAAAAAAACTAAATAATGTGATAAGCAAAAGAAGAGCCAATGCGAAATTGTATTTTAAAGAGTTAAGCAATCTTAAAAATATATTATTACCCATAGAAAGAAAAAATTATTTTCATACTTACCACACATTTGTCATCCAAGCTGACCGTAGAAACAGGTTAAAAAAATACTTAGAAAAAAAGGAATTTCTACAAAAATTCACTATCCTTATTTAATCTTTGAGCAAGAGGCATATAAAAATAGATTCGAAAATATAGATTTAAAAAAATTTCCTATTGCTCGCAATTTGAATAAAAAAATTTTAACATTGCCTATCAATCAATACATGACAAGAAAAGAAATAAAAAAGATCTGCATAGAAATAAAAAATTTTTATAAAGATTAGATTTTTAATGGATGATCAAGAGGAATATCTTATAAGTTACGCAAACTTAAAATCTAACATTTTTAAATTTCAAAAAAAATTTGCAGATAAAAAAATTTTGGATTTATTTTATAAAAACGGGTATATGGGAATACCTCAATGCTTACCTGTTAATATAAAGTATTTTGATTATTCAAAAGCAAGATTTTTTGAAATTGATATGAAAAATTTTTCTAAGAAAATTTTCAAAACTAAAAATACTAATTACATAGGTAATAAAAAATTTTTTAGATATGGGACGGTTTTTGCCTACAATGTTTTTTTAAAAAAAAAATATAAAAAAAAATTAGATTTTTATATTAGACACACAAAATTTATTATAAAAACAGTAAAGAACTTAAAGCTAAAAAATAAAAAGATTTGCTCTATGCAAATTAGAAATGTTCCACATTTTGGGCACGAAGCAGTATTTAGATTTATTTTAGATAAATTTGATCTATTAGTGCTTAATCCCATATTTGGAATAAAAAAAAAGAAAGATTTTGAGAATAAAATAATCACCAAATCTCTGAAATTTATGGAGAGGAAATATAAAAAAATAAAATTTTTACCTTTTTGGACTAATTTTTATTATGGTGGGCCAAGAGAAGCACTTCATCATCTATCAATGCGCGAACAATTAGGGTTTAAATACTTCTATATTGGAAGAGATCATGCTGGTGCAGAAAATATATTTAACCCTGACGCAGCAACAAAAATTGTGAAAATACACAAAAACAAATTTAAAATTAAATCCATAACTAGTAGCGGGGGTTATTTTTGTAAAAAATGCAAAAAGTATCTTATAAAAGGAAGCTGTAAACATAAAAATCTTATCAATATATCAGGAACAGAATTTAGATCGTTTCTAAGTAAAAATAGACAATATAGACATGCTGATCTAGCCTTACAAAAAATTATATAGATTAAAAAAATATGACAAAAATTTTAGCAACTATTGGCCCAGCATCTACAGGAAAAAATCTAAAATTTTTCTCAGATAGAGCAGACTTATTAAGACTTAACACCTCTCACAATCTTCTAAGCTGGCATAAGCAAAATATAAAAAAAATAAAAAAAATTAATCCAGAAAAATTAATTTTAATTGATATTCCAGGGGTAAAACCAAGAACTTTAAATAAAGAACCAATTATCATTAAAAAAGGGCAAAAAATTAGATTTGCGTTTAAAATTAAGAAAAAAGAAAAAAATATTATTAGACTTTCAAATCCTTTACCAAAGATACACAATAAATCAAAAAATTTTTATCTTTCAGACGGAACATATGAATTTAAAAATATAAATATAAAAAACAATATTTTAAGTGGAGTTTCTTGTCAAAATTTTACACTTGAATCAAAAAAAGGTTTGAATATACCTAATTCAATTTATAATGATAATTTACAGCGAAGACTTTATTTATCTTACTTAAGAAAAATAAGTAAATTAAATATTAATTGTGTAGGTCTTAGTTTTATACAGAATCCAAATATTCTGCTTCAATTAAAAAAAAAATATCCTAAATTAATATTTATTTCTAAAATTGAAAATTTACTCGGTTATAAAAATAGAAAAAAAATTATACAGTTTAGCGATGCTATTATGATAGACAGAGGAGACTTAGCTGCTGAGGTTGGTCTTTCAAAATTATCGGAATATTCTGATAATATTATTCAAGATGCAAAAAAAATGGGTAAATCAATTATTATAGCTACTGAAAATCTAAATTCTTTAATTTACAACAATATCCCGACTAAAAGTGATGTTGTTAATATAGATTATTACGTTGAAAAAAAAGTCGATTTTCTAATGTTAAGTGATGAGACGGCCACATCTAAAAATTCAAAAAACACAATAAATTGGTTGAATAATTATTTAAAGAAAAAAAATATTCAACCTAATATTAATAACCCTCTGAAAATCGAAGAGATAATTTCCAACTTAAAAAATCAGACATTAGTAGTTTTTTCAAAAAAAGGGTACTTTTATGATAAGATTTCATCTTTTGAATATAAAAATCTAGTATTATTTACTGAAAATAAAAAATTGAAGAATACTTTACAATTAAAAAGAAATGCTAATTCAATATTAATAAAGTTTCCAAAAAAATACTTATATAGCTTTTTATATGAAAATATAAAAAAATATAAAAAAACCATTTTTAAAGGAAATAAATTTGTGTATTTAGTAAATGTAATTTTTCCAAGAAAAAATTCGAGAGCTAATACAGTTTCAATTATTGAACACAAAGATTTTTAAAATTGAAAAAAAATTATAAAGGAATTTGGTTTTACGGATTGTCTGGGTCAGGCAAAACCTATATTTCTAAAGTAATTTCAAAAAAAGTCTCTAACACAATACTCGTCGATGGAGATAATGTTAGAAAATTAGTAAGTTATGATCTTGGGTACTCAAAAAAAGATAGAGAAGTTCAAATAAACAGAATTTTTGGAATTTGCAAAATTATAATAAACTCAAAAAAAATACCTATAGCATCTTCTGTATATTTCAATAATGAATTGAATCTAAAATGTAGAAAAATTGGTATTTTACCAATTAAAATTGAGAGAAAAAGCTTTCATAAAATAATTAAAACACACAAAACTTATAAAAATAATAAGAATGTAGTAGGGAAAGATATCTCTTATTCAAAATTGAAAACTAGTGTCTTTGTTAATGATAATACAATTAACTTTAAAAAAATATCAAAACTTTTATAAAAAAAATTTAAATCAAAAAAATAATGAATTCAGCAAATAAGCAATACATCTCATTGCTATGTTTTAATGGAGCTGGTTCTAAATTATTACAAGCCCAATTAGGAAATGCTAAAGACGTTTTTACAATTCCAGCCTACCCATTAAAATATTTACCACTCTTTTTTGAAAAGTGGAAAAAATCACGAAGTTTTAAAAATAAAGAGAGCTTGTTGAAATTAGTAATTAAACAACATAAATCAATTCTAGATAGCAGATATATCAAGGGTTTTAACGGGTTAAATGCAATGGGAAGAAATCAATCTTCTCATATAAAAATTTCTGAAAATAAATTTAAAAAGAGTTTTTTAGATTTTTTAAGCAAAAAAGATCTAAGTCGAAAAAATATAATTTTAGCTATTCATCATGCTTATCAATACTCCATCAACAATAAAAGTAAAAATATTTTATATCATACGCATGCAACAGAAATTTACAGTAAATATCTTTTAAATGATTTTGATAAGAGTAAGGTAATTGCAATAAACAGAGATCCAATTCATAATTTTTGGAGGAGAGCATATGCAGATGAAAAAATTGAGCTAGAAAGATTTGATTTTACGGATTGTGAATATATCAAAAATTATAGGTACATAAATAGATTAAGAGATTTGTATTTAAATTTTAAATATTTCAATAAAAGAATAGGAGACAAATGTAAGTTTTATACATTTGAAGATTTGAAAGTTAAAAATTTTAATACTTTAAAAAAGATTTGTAATTTTTTAAAAGTACCTTTTGATTATAAAAAAATTCAAAACCCAAAGTTTCAGAATAAAATTTGGTGGGGGAGTAAAATTTATAAAGGTTTTACCAAAAAAAAAAGTTTTGTAAAAGATAATTTTAATAAAGATGAAAATTTGAAATTATTCTCAATGTATGAAATTTTTGTTTTAGAATTTTCCTTATTCCCTTACATAAAGAAATTTAATTTTACAAAAAAAATAGTCAAAGAGGAAAATTTTTTAAACCATATTCTTTTCTTTTTAAAAATTTTATTACCTACAAAATATGGCTTAAATTTATTTTTCAAAAGGTTACATCCCATGAATATTTCGAATTATTTAAATAATGTGTTTAAAGAAGCTTTTGGAAAAAAAAAGATTAAAAATTATTATTTTAATGGAATGTATTCTTATCATTTTTGTTACAGAATCACGTATTTGATAAATATCAATTTATTTAGAAAATTTTTTTTTAAGTATCATAAAAATATACTTGCAAAACTTTTTTATATTTTTTCAAAAGTTTTAGTTTTTATGCTTTTACAATTGGAATTACTAGGGCTCTACTTTATAAGAATTTTTTTGATTATATCTTTATATCTAAATGTAAGGCGTAAAATATCTTATATTAATTTAGGATAAGATTTACTAATGATTACTTCAACTTCACAATTTTTATACTTTGTAAAAAGATTCAAATTAAAACTTTTTACTTTATTTATTGTTGTTCTTCTACAAACAATCATAAATATAATTTCAGTAATTTCGTTAGCACCAATTATAGATTTATTTACAAAAAGAAAAGATGAAGAATTTTCAAATTTAACTTTATTCTTTAAGAAAATTTTTCTAAATTTTAATATTGATTTTCAGTTAATTCATTCATTTATTCTATTTGGATTTTTAATTTTTTTAGCTTCAATCGTCGGTCTATGGGCTTCACATCTAAATATTAAATTAAAATACTCAATTTTTTCACAAATTAAGGTAGGAATGATGAACTTATTTCTAAAGTCTGATTACTCATTTTTTAATCTAAAAAAATTAGGTGAATTTATTAATACTTTTGACTTTGAGGTTAATAAAGTTTGTGATGCTTTAGATCAATTAATAAGATTTTCTGTCGCTCTTATTCAGATAATGTTAATAATGATTATTCCATTATATCTCTCTATAAAATTTACTCTAATTTTTTTTATTTGTATTTTTTTAATAATATCACCAATGATTTTTTTTAAAAATTATATTCATAAACTTAGTGAGATGGATACGAAGTCATCTAACGAACTTACCAACGCACTATATCAAATTCTATCATCTGTAAAACTTATTTACAGTTATGGAATGAATGAAAATGCAAAAAAACATTTTACAGACTATGCCAATAAGCACGTGAATGCTGCTGTTTCCCGAATTTTTTTTGCTACAGGAATACCACTTATTTTTTCACCTCTTATAATAATTTCTCTAATGATTTCCTCTTACTTCATATTTAAAACAGGTTACCCATTAAGTGAGTTAGTTGTTATATTATTTTCTTTTCAAAAAATGGCCCCCCATATAGCAAATGCCGTTAAGTGCAGAGTAGTAATTACTTCTACAAAAGCGTCTTTTGATCAAATCAAAGATTATGAAAATGAAGCTAAAAAAGCTTCAAGTATCGATGGAAAGATTAACTTTAAAGGTTTTAATGATGATATAGTTTTCAAGGATATATCGTTTAATTATAAAAAAAACAAAAATCTTTTTGAAAAAATAAATTTAAGTTTTAAAAAAAATTCAATAACTGGTTTGATAGGTCCATCTGGATCAGGAAAAACTACACTTGTAGATTTGTTAACTGGAATGTTAAAACCTACTCGAGGACAAATTTTAATTGATAAAAAAAACTTGAATGACTATAAAATCTCGTCTTTTAGAAGTAAAATAGGTTATATTCCGCAAGATCCTACTCTTTTTAATATTTCTATTAAAGAAAACTTATTATGGGCTAACAATAAAGCATCTGAAGAAGATATAAAAAGGGCTTTAAGTTTTGTAGAAATCAATAAATTTATAGATACATTACCGGATGGTATTAATACAATAGTTGGTGAAAGAGGAGACGCACTATCAGGAGGACAAAGACAAAGAATAGCTTTTGCAAGAGCTATAATAAGAAAACCAGAAATATTAATAATGGATGAGGCAACCGCATCTCTAGATCAGAAAACTCAAGAATTAATCGAAAATAAACTAGAGGAACTTTCATCTGAAACAACTATTATTTTTATCTCACACTCTTCAAGATTATTTAAGCGATTAAGCAAAGTCTATAGTATTGATAATGGTATTATTAAAAAGATATAGTATTTAAGATAGTGGGCACAGTATTATTAAAATTAAAGTTAAAAATTAGGAGTTTTTTTTACTATTTCTGTATTTATCCAGTAAATATATTTTTAATTTTTCCACTTTTTTTATTTTTAAAAAAATTTTTTTTGAAAAAAAAAGATGTAAAATTCGTTTTGTTTGATGGCCATAAGATTGGACACATGGCGCTTTGCACTGAACCTTTTATTAAAAAACTTTACGAAAAAAAGTTAAAAAAAAATGATAAATTTTTATTCTTAATATTTTTTATAAAACCGATTGCAAACAATTATTACCATTATTTAATTAAAAAAAATTTGAAGAGAAAAAATGTTATCATTTTAAGTAATTACATTATATGGCTGAATTTTTGTAAGCTATACAAACTTATAACAAAAAAAAATATACTTATAAAAAATAATGCAAGACAAAAACTTCATAAAATTAACAATGATAATAATATTATAATTAAGATTCCAGTTAGCGATAATATTACTGGAGAAAAAATAATAAAGAAACTAGGTATATTAAGACATAACAAATGGATATGTATTACTAATAGAGATAGCGAATATTTAAAAAAAACTTTTAAAGGAGTAGATTCAAGATATCATGATTATCGTGATTTTAGTATTGGTACTATGAAAAAGGCAATAGAGTACTTTATTTCAAAAGATTATTATGTTGTTAGGATGGGCTCATTAATGAGTGAAAAACTAAATTTCGAGCACGAACTGTTTATTGATTATCCTTTTTCACAATTTAAAAATGATTTTCTTGACATTTATTTATCAGCGAAATGTTGTTTTTATTTTGGTTCAGGAGCTGGAATATCAAATGTGTCCAGACTTTTTAGAAGACCAATGTTTATGATAAATCAAGTACCCTTTAAGGGAGTTTTTCTTCATAAAAATAAACTTCAAATTTTTAAAAAACTAAAAGATAAAAATACTAATGAAATATTATCGATAAATGAGATTTTAAAAAGAAAGTTATTTGATATTGGAACATCTAAAGAATTTATTAATAAAAAAATTGAAATTATAAGTAATAATGAAGATGAAATATTAGAATTAGCTAAAGAGGCTTTATCTTTACATGAAAATAATTTTCAAAGTTTAGAAAAAAAATCAGAAACTAATCATAAAAATATGCAAGAGTTATTAAAAAATCATGACTTATTTAAAAACTTGTATTGGAGAAATAAAATTGGTAAGGACTTTATAAGTAATCTAAATATTTAAAATGTTTAATAATAAGTCAATTTTAATTACAGGCGGGACTGGATCTTTCGGAAATGCTTTTGTAAGCTTTATAATAAAAAACTATAAACCAAAAAAATTAATCATTTTTTCAAGAGATGAGTATAAACAATTTAAAATGGCTGAAAAATTTCCAACTACAAAATATAAATTTTTGAGATTTTTTATTGGAGATGTAAGAGATAAAAATAGGCTTAAACTTGCAAGCAAAAATGTTGATTTTTTAATCCACGCAGCTGCCTTAAAACAAGTCACAACTGCTGAGTACAATCCTCAAGAGTATATCAATACTAATATTCTTGGAGCACAAAATGTTTCAGACGTAGCTATTGAAAATAATATTTCAAAAGTAATTGCATTATCAACAGATAAAGCGGCGAACCCAATTAATTTATATGGTGCCACAAAGCTAGCTTCGGATAAGCTCTTTATAGCAGCAAACAATTTAGTAGGAACTGCAAAAACAAGGTTTACAGTAGTCAGATATGGAAATGTATTAAATTCCAGAGGATCAGTAGTTCCTTTATTTAAAAAATTATCAGCAAGTGGAGAAAAATTTTTACCAATAACGCACCCAAAAATGACGAGATTTTGGGTTTCCTTAAATGATGCTGTTAAATTTGTTGATTACTGTTTTAAGATAATGCAGGGAGGTGAAATTTTAATACCTAAAATTCCCTCAATTAAAATTACTGATTTAGCTAAAGCCATAAACCCGAAAATGCGCCAAAAAATTATAGGGATTAAACCAGGTGAAAAATTACATGAAATAATGTGTCCAAAGGACAGTGCACATTTAACCTACGAATTTAAAAAATATTATCTAATTACTACTGATATAATTTTTTTTAATAGAAATCGTAACTTTAAAAAAAACAAATTTTCAGAGGCCGGCAGACTTGTTGAGAGTGATTTTGAGTACAATTCATTAACAAATATAAATTTTCTAAATATTAGTAAGATTAAAAAACTGATATAAATCTTGATAAAGATAGTTTCACAAAATCAAAAAGTAAGTCCATTTTATAAAATTAATGATATTAGGTTAAAAAAACCTAAAAAATTTTCAGTGATTATTACTAAGAAACTTCATCAGGAATTTATAAAATTTAGCGGTGACAATAGTCCCATTCATCAAAATATGAAATTTTTGAAAAGAAATAATTTTAAAGCGAAAATGGGGCATGGGTTTTTGATTACTTCGATTTTATCAAAAATATATGGAAAATATTTTCCTGGCGGAACTGAACTATGTATTAAACAAACTTGTTTCTTCAGAAAACCTTTTTTTGTTGGCGATACATTTCATATAAATATTATACCCAAAAAAAAAAATATAAAATTAAAGCTTCTTGAGATATTTGTAGAAATAAAAGTTCAAAAAAAAATTATCTTTAACGGGGAAGCTGCTTTTATACTCAATTTAAAATAATGAAAGATTTAATTTTTGAATTTAATAAAATTAAATCTATTATCCCAAAAGGAAGCACAATTTATTTAGAGATAGACCTGATAAGGCTAAAAAATTTTTTTTATAAAAAAAATTATAAAGTTGTTCTAGAATTTTTGCTAAACGAATTCAAAAAAATTATTGGAAAAAATGGTAATTTAATTGTTCCTGCTTTTACATATTCTTGGGGAAAAGATAATAACAAAAAAATTTTTGATATCAAAAAAACTCTACCAAAGACAGGAATGTTTCCTAATTTTTTATTTTTGAAAAAGGAAGTACTTCGAACTAATGATCCCATGTTTTCATTTTTAATTTTAGGAAAAGATAAAAAAAAATTAAGTACAATTGGAAAAAGTTCTTTTGGGAAAAGAAGTTTATTTGAAAAAATTGATAAAGATAAAACCTATCTTGTTAGTTTTGGACTGGAAAGATTTGATCCAACCTTTGTGCACTACGTTGAGGAATACTTTGATAGAAATTATAAAAAAATTAATTATCGTTTTTCTAAAAAATATAATGGATTATTTAAAAAACACAATAAATTTAAAAAAGATTTTTTTCACTCTTTTTCCAGAAACTTAAAATTGAATATGTTTTATAATGAAAAAAAAATAAAAAAAATCTTATTAAAAAAAAAAAAATTAAAAATAGTTAATTTTCATTCTTTTGAAGTTTTTATTACACTAGCCAGAGATTTTTTTAACGAAGGAATATTAGGCATGAAAAATGATCAATTTTTTTTTGTAAAACATAGGCAATGACGATTGATAATCTTGGAAATTATTTTGAGAAAATAGCTATTCAGAACAAGAAAAAAATCGCTATTCAATTTTTAAACGGTGACAAAATAAGTTTTGGTAATTTAAACCTAAATTCTAATAAAATTTCAAACTGGATGATAAAATCAGGTGTAAAATCTAATAATTGCATATGTATTTTATCAAACAAAAATGAGTATGCGTTTTTTTTAATAATTGCTTGTCTTAAAGTTGGGGCGCCATATACAATTTTAGATAAGGATGTTCCTTTTTCTAGAAATTTAAGAATTATTAAGACATTAAAACCACGATTTATATTTTCCACAGTAGATCATAAAAGCAAGATAACTAAATTTAAGAATTTTATTTCTCAAAAAAAGATAAAGGAAATTTTAAAAAATAAATTAACTAAAGTTAAAAGGCCTAATTTTGAAGATAAAATTTTGGCTTATAATATGTTCACTTCAGGATCTACGGGTAATCCTAAAGGTGTTTCAATTACACACAAAAATGTATTTAATTTTATAAGTTGGGTTAAGAAGGAATACAAAATTAATAAAAAGGATATTTTTAGTAATTTAAATGGATTGCATTTTGATAATTCAATTTTTGACATATTCGGGGGACTATTTAATGGAGTAACTCTTGTTTCGATAAACAAGGAAGAACTCTTTGATCCAAGAAAATACCTCAGTTTATCCAAGAAATATCAAATAACCACTTGGTTTTCTGTTCCTTCGTTACTTGTGTATTTTATGTATTTTAATGCAATAAATAAAAGGAGTTTTGCAAGTTATAAAAGAGTTTTATTTGGTGGTGAAGCCTTTCCAAAGAAAGATCTAAAAAAATTATTTGATATTATCGGTTCTAGGACAAAAATTTATAATGTCTACGGACCCACTGAATGTACTTGCATATGTTCAAATTACAAAATTTCTAAATTTGATTTTTCTAAAAAAGAAATCACAAAATATGCCCCACTTGGAAAAAAGATGATAAAAAAATTTGACTATTATATATTGAATAAAAACAAAAAAATTAAATTTGGTGAAAAAGGAGAACTTGTTCTATGTGGCCCAAATGTAGGTCAAGGTTATTATAATAACAAACCAGAGACAAAAAAAAGATTCGTACAAAATCATTTTAAAAAGAAAAATAAAGACATAGTTTATATGACAGGAGATATTGTTTATCAGGAAAAAAAAAATCGCTTAATTTATTTTGTATCTAGAAGTGATAATCAAATAAAACATCTTGGACATAGAATAGAGCTCGACGAAATAGAGAAGGCTTTAAATAGTCTAAATAAAATAAAAGGCAGTATTGTTACTTACGGAAAAAAAAATAATATCAATGAAATAACCGGCTGGGTATTTAATTGTAAAAAAAAGGAGAGAGAAATTAAATACGAGCTTATAAAAATTTTACCCAATTATATGATTCCATCAAGAATAAATTATCTAAAAAAGATACCAATTAATAATAACGGAAAAATCGATAGGCTTAAAATTAAATCTAATTATTATGATCAAACAAAAAATTAAAAATATTATAAATAATATTATCCCTAAAAAAATAAATATTACCGATAATAAAGATTTAATTTCAAATGAGATATTAGACTCCTTATCAATTATGTTATTAATATCTGAAATTGAAAAAGAGTTTAATATTAAAATTAACATGTCAAAATTTAGACTTGATCATTTTAGAAATATCAAAAATATAGAAAAGTTTATTATTAAAAATAAGTAATATAAAATGAAAAATTCAATGTATTTTTGGGCAAAGGAACTTTTCCCTTTTAATAGAAGTATCACTGGAAAGGGTGTTAGAAAAACCTTAAAATATATAAAAAAGAAAATTCCTAAATTAAAAATTAAATCTATAAAAAGTGGAGTTAAGTGTTTTGACTGGAAAGTTCCTTTAGAGTGGGATGTAACGGAAGCTCATATAAAAGATAATAGCAATAAAAAGATAATTGTTGATTTTAAAAAAAATAATCTTCACTTAATGGGTTACTCAAGTCCAGTAAATAAATTAATGAATTTTAGAGAATTAAAAGAGAGATTACACACACTGCCCAAACAGCCAGATGCAATACCATATAGAACAAGTTATTACGCAAAAAATTGGGGATTTTGTTTAAAGCATAATCAGCTAAAGAAGTTTAAAATTGATTCCAAATATCATGTATTAATTAATTCAAAATTTTTTAAAGGTGTACTTAATCATGGAGAAATATTTATTAAAGGAAAAAGTAAAAAAGAAATTCTCTTTTCTACAAATATTTGCCATCCGTCACTTGCAAACAATGAAATTTCTGGACCGGTATTAGGAATGCAAATAGCAAAATATTTAAAAAATAAAAAAAGGAAATACTCCTATAGAGTAATATTTATTCCTGAAACTATCGGAGCAGTAGTTTTTTTGAAAAAAAACTTAAATCACTTAAAAAAAAATTTGATAGCAGGCTTTGTTTTAACATGCGTTGGTGATGATAATAATTATTCAAAAGTTAGTTCAAAATCTGGAAGATCATTTGCGGATAGAATTTTAGAAAAAACTTTTCAAGATAAAAAAATAAAATTTAAAAATTATTCTTACTTATTTAGAGGAAGCGATGAAAGACAGTACTGCAGTCCAGGTGTAGATCTTCCAGTGTGCTCTTTTTTAAGAACAAAATATGGTGAATTCAAAGAGTATCATACGTCAAATGATAACTTGAATTATATTTCAAACGGAGGGTTAAATAATTCTTTTAAAGTAATGAAAAAATTAATTAATAACATTGAAAGTAGTGACTTTTACAAAGTCACTAAATATTGTGAACCATTTATGACAAAATATAATTTAAAAAGGAGCATAAGTGGTGAACAGAAATTGGAAAAAAAAACAAAATTGATGATAGATGTAATAGCTTATTGTGATGGTCAAAATTCTCTTCATGATATTTCTAAAATATTAAATACAAATTTAAATGTACTAGGAACAATTATTAAAATTCTTACAAAATTAAAGATAATAAAGAAATTGTAAAATGAGTAACGTTGGAAAAAAATTATATATTAAAGCAAAGAAGATGATACCTGGAGGCAATCAATTGCTTTCAAAAAGACCAGAAATGTTTCTACCTAATCAATGGCCAGCATATTACAAAAAATCCAAAGGTATTAAAATATGGGATCTAAATAATAAGTGTTATGAAGATTTTAGTATAATGAGTATTGGACAATGTTCTCTTGGTTATGCGAATTCCTCAGTTAATAAAGCCGTGAAAAAGGCAATAAATTTAGGTTCGACATCGACCTTAAATTCAAGAGAGGAAGCAATTTTAGCCGAAAAACTTTTAAAAATTCATAAAGATCTCGACATGGTAAGATTTGCTAAAACAGGAGGAGAGGCTTGTGCAATAGCAGTAAGGATTGCTCGTGCATCAACAGGAAGATCAAAAATTATTGCGTCAGGTTATTTCGGCTGGCACGATTGGTATCTTGCTTCAAATTTGAAAAATAAAAAAAGTTTAGATAATTTATTGCTACCAGGATTAGATGTAGCTGGTGTTCCTAAAGAGTTAAAAGGGACTTCTCTTGCTTTAAAATATGGAGATGAAGAGGGACTAAAAAAATTATTTGCAAAACATCAAAATAAGATCGCTGGAATTATACTTGAAGTTCAAAGGAGCAGAATACCAAATTTGAAATTTTTGAAGTTAGCTAGGAGACTATGTGATAAATACAAATCAGTTTTAATTTTTGATGAAGTTTCTTCAGGATTCAGATTAAAAATTGGAGGTTTGTACTCAAATTATAAATTAAAGCCTGACTTAGTTACTCTCGGAAAAGCATTAGGAAATGGTTTTTCAATTTCCGCAGTAGTTGGAAAAAAAAGTGTTATGCAAGCAGCTCAAAGTACTTTTATTAGCAGTAGTTATTGGACAGAAAGAGTAGGGTATTCTGCTGCATTAGCTACTTTAGAGGAATATCAAAAACAAAAAACAGATCAACACTTAAAGAGAATTGGAATTTACTTTGACAAAAAATTTCAAAACATTATCAGCGAATTTACGCTTAACTATGAAAACAATGGGTTAATTTCTGTGCCGATTATATCCTATAATTCTGGGGATCAATTACTAGATTTAAAAATTAAAACTTTTTTAACACAAGAAATGCTTAAGAAAGGTTATATATTTTCAAATGTAATATACTTGTCCTTAAAACATAATTATAAAAATATTGATCGCTTTTTTGATAATTTACATCAGATTTTAAAAAAAGATAGCCAGCATTTCTCACATAGCTTTTTTGATAAAAAGATTAAAGGTCCAGTTGCCCACTCAGGATTTAGAAGACTTACTTAAAAAATGAATAGAACAAGTATTGTTATTCAAGCTAGACTTGGCTCGACCAGGTTAAAGAATAAAGTTTTAAAAAAGATATATGGAAAAACAATTATTGAAATAATGATGGATAGACTTAGTTTGTCTAAATACTCAGAAAATATTATTATAGCAATACCAAATAATAAACAAAATAAACAATTATATTTTTTTTTAAAAAAAAAGGGATTTAACGTACAGGTTGGTGATGAACATAATGTATTAAAAAGATTTTATAGAATTGCAAAAAATAATAATTTAAAAAATATTATTAGACTATCAAGTGATTGTCCCTTTATTGATCATAAAATAATTGAGCTTATGTCAAAAAAATTTTTTAAAAAAAAACTTGATTATATTTCAACTAGTAAGAAATTTGCAGACGGATTAGATTGCGAAATGATAAATTATAAATCTTTAGAAAAAATTTATAAAAGAGCAAAATATAGGTCAGAAAAAGAGCATGTTACATTATATCTTAAAAATAATAAAAATGGATTCAAAACAGATGAATTAACAACGAGCAAGGATAATTCAAATATAAGAATAACTTTAGATGAAAAAAAGGATTTGCATGTTTTAAAGAAAATCATCGAAAAGTTTCCAGAAATTTTGGAAAAAAAATATATTTCATCAAGTAAAATTATAAACTTTTTAAAAAAAAATAAAAAAATTTCCAATATCAATTCAACTATTGTTCGCAACCAAGGATTATTTAAATCTTATAAAAATGAAGGCATTAATATTCTTTTTATTTCTCAATTGATGAAAAAAACTGGAACTGGAAATACAATAAGACTTATCAATTACTCAAATTTGATTAACGAAAAACAATTTAAAAAGTATTTTATTATCAATTCTGATAGCAAACAATTAATAACCAATTTAAAAATAAATAATTATAAAAAAATTCATATTACAAAAAAATTAAAGCTAAATGTTTTTAAAAAAATAATTATAGGATTCATTCAAAAATATAATATAAAGATTATTTTTGCAGATTTAATTACAAGTGAAAACCTATATAAAAATGAAACAGATCAATTATTTCAATCCATAAAAGAAAGTTGCAATGTAAAAATAATTTCTATTGAGGATTACCGGAAAAAATCTTTAAACTCTGATTTAGCCATTATTCCACAATTTGTTAAAAAAAAACAAACAGAGTTTGAAAATAAAAATCTTTTAGAGGGATTGAAATATTATCCTTTTCCATCAGAGATGAGAAAACTAAGACAAAGTCAAAAAAATTTAAAAAAAATTAAAAATATTTTGGTATTTATTAGCGGTAGCGATCCTATGGATGTCACAACAAAAGTTGCAAATATACTTAAACATGAAATTTTTAGAAATCTTAATATAAAAATTTTTTTAAGTAAAAAATTAAATATTTTGAAATATAAAGAAATTGAAAATAAAATAAAGAATTTTAAAAATATCAATTTAAATGACTTCAGTAAAAAAAATTTTTTAGATACACTTAAATGGTCTCATGTAAATATAATAGGAGAAGGCTCAATATTAGTTGAGTCTATTTTTATTAAAAAAGTTGTTTTAGTAATTAAATCTTTAAATAACAATTATTCAAATATTAAATTTTTGAATTTTTTAAAATCAAAAAAAATAATAGATTTAATAAAGCTACCATATTTGAACCATAAAACTATATTTAATAAATTTAAAAATTTTGAAAATTTATTGACCAAAAATCATTTTAAAAAAAATAATCACTATATTTTTAATAAAAATTACTCATTTAATCTAAATAATTTAATGGTCCAAACTTTAAAACATGAAACGTAAAAAAAAAGTATCAATTGTTGGATCAGGAATCACAGGTCTATCTGCGGCTCTTATTTTCTTAAAAAAGAACATGGAAGTTGAAATTTTTGAAAAAGGTGATTTAGAAGGTGGCATCATCCAAGATATAACGGTAAATAATAAAAATTATTTATCAGGCTGTCAATATTTATCTACGGAGTCATTTTGGTATAAAAATGTTCCTCAAAAAATTAAAAAATTATTAAGGTTAGAAGATGTAAAGTATATGTCTTATTGTGATTTATTTAATAATAAAGAAAAATGTTTGGATAATTTTGCAGATGTTCACATAGATAGAAAAATTGAACTTAGTAAATTAAAAATAAATCAAATTGAAAATCTTTATGATAAACTATCATTATTTCCTGATAAAATATCAAAAGTTTTAGAGAATTGGTCAAATAGATTCAAAGTAGATCTTAAAAAATTAACGCCTGATAGTCATAGAAATGGATATATGTTTTCAAGAATATTTTTAAAAAAAAACAATGAAATTAAAAGATTAAAAAGCAGTAATAAGATTGTAGATGATTTATATGGAATTCCTCGGGCAAAAAATTTTGATTTAAAAGGGCTTTTACCTGTTAAAGGATATAATGTGTTTTTTAAAGAATTTTCAAAATATCTAAAAGAAAAAAAAATTAATATTAATCTTAAAACACCTGTAGCACCAATTTGGAAAGAAAAAAAAATTTTTTTAAAATCTAAGGGAAAATTGATAGAGTCAGATTATGTTCTTTGGACGGGCAATCCTGTTGCATTGATTAAAGGATTTAACAATAGTCTGCTAGAGTCTGCTAATATGAAATTGCGAAACATGACGTTTAAGGCAAGTGGAAGAATAAGCACAGATTTTTACATTCAAGTATATAAAAAAAAATCAAGTATTTTGAGGCTATTTGTTTATAAAGAAAACAAAAATCTATTCTGTTCTGTAGAATGTCTTAATGAGTCTGAAGATTTTAAAAAGATAAAAAAAGACGCAAACATAATTTTAAAATCTTTTAACAAAAAAGTTAATTTAGTAGGGGATAAAATTTTTGATATCATGCAAAAAAGATATTCTGTATTGTCCACAAAAGATTACAAAATTTTAAGAGATTTTAAAAAGAGAATTTTAGATACAAATTTAATTCCTTCACCATGGGAATTCGCATCAAGTCAGACAAGATTAAACATACTAGAGTCAACTTTAAAAGATATAAAATAAATTTTGAGTGATGAAAAGAAAATATCCATATAGTAGACAGTATTTAGATAATAAAGATATTAGTTCAGTAATTAAAACTCTTAAATCCGATGTAATTACAAGGGGAAATAAAGTAATTGAATTTGAAAACAAGGTCTCAAAATTTTGTAAAGCAAAATATGCAGTCGCAGTTAATAGTGCTACTAGCGCATTGCACATATCATGTTTAGCTTTAGGTGTTAAGAAAGATGATCTAGTTTGGACTGTTCCAAATACTTTTGCAGCAACAGCTAACGCAGCTATGTATTGTGGCGCAAAGGTTGATTTTGTTGATATTGAGTGGGAGACGGGTAATATGGATTTAAATAAATTAGAAAATAAACTTAAAAACTCAAATAAGAAACCTAAAATTATTATACCAGTACACTTTTCAGGACAACCAACAGATCAAGAAAAAATATTTAAGCTTTCAAGAAAATATAAATTTAAAATTTTGGAGGATGCTTCTCACTCAATAGGAGCTAGAAGAAATGATAATAAAGTAGGCAACTGTAAATGGTCCGATATTACCATTTTCAGTTTTCATCCAGTAAAAATTATTACAACAGGAGAAGGAGGGATGGCATTGTCTAATAATAAAAAATTATTTGAAAAACTAAAACTTTTCAGAAACCACGGGGTAACAAGAGAACCTATTTTGATGAAAAAAAAAAATAATTCAAAGTGGTACTATGAACAAATAGAACTAGGTTATAACTACTGGATATCCGATATAAATGCTTGTTTAGGAATATCTCAATTAAAAAAAATAAACAAATTTATTAAAAAGAGAAATGAAATAGCAAAAATATATAATCATAATTTACAAAACCTTCCAATATATTTACCAAAAATCAAAAAAGGAAATTTATCAACTTTTCATTTATATGTGATAAAATTGAAAAATAATAACGTTAAATATTACAATAATATTTTTAGTAAACTTTTAAAAAAAGGAATTGATGTTAATCTTCATTATTTACCAGTTCATCTTCACCCATATTATAAGAAACTAGGATTCAAAAGTGGAGACTACCCAGTATCAGAAAAACATGCTAAAAGTGCGATATCTCTTCCAATATATTTTGATCTTAATAAAAAACAGTTAAGCCATATAATCAAAACTTTAAAAAATATAATTTACAAATAATGTTTTCAGAAGAATGGAATAAAATTTACAAAACAAATTTACAACTTAGTGTTTGGCCTTGGTCAGATCTTGTGAGTTTTGTGAACAAATATAGGAATAAAAATAAAAAAATTAGTGTTTTGGAACTTGGTTGTGGTGCTGGTGCGAATATCCCATTTTTTCATCAATTAAAATATGACTATTATTCTATAGAGGGTAGTTCGGAAATTGTAAAAAGATTAAAAAAAAAATATCCCAAGTTTAAACAAAGAATAGTGGTTGGAGATTTTACTTACAAAATTCCATTCAAAAAAAAATTTAACATTATTATAGATAGAGGGTCTATGACTCATAATGATGATTTGGCAATTAAAAAATCCTTAATGCTAGTTTCAAAATCATTGAAAAATGGAGGTATTTTTATGGGTTTTGACTGGTTTTCAAAAAATGACACTGATTTTAAAAAAGGAAAAAAATTAGATAATTTTACAAAAACTAACATCAGAACTGGAAAATTAAAAAATGTTGGAAAAATTTATTTTACAGATTTAAAAAATTTAAAAAGATTATTTAATAAATGGAAAATTCTAGAAATTTATGAAAAAGTTTACAAGTATCACAAACCTCAAAAGAACTTTAAAAGAGCATCTTGGACTATAATTGCTAAAAAAAGATAAGTACTTAGCCAATGAACTTCCAGTATTATAGCAACAAAAAATATTCTAAATTAATAAAGAAAAAAAATAAATCTCCAACAGAGATTTCCGGAAGATATCCAGAAGATAGGGGATTAGAGAAATATATTTTTTTAGATATTGTCAAGAAATTAAAATTTAAAAACAAAGAAACAGTTTTAGATATTGGGTGTGGTTATGGAAACTTGGTTAAAAAAATAATTAAATTGTCCCATAAAAAAAATATTAAGCTCACACTTTGTGATATAAAAAATATTATTTCTGCAATAAAATTAAACATAAAAACTAAAAAAAATGTTGAATTTATAGAACAGAATTTTCAAAATTATAATTTTAGAAATAGAAAATATGATAAGATTTTAATTTATTCAGTCATACATTACATAGACAAACCGAAGTTATTTATCGATAAAGCCTTTGAACTGTTAAATAGAAATGGATGCATTTTGATAGGTGATTTGCCAAATATAGATAAAAAATATAGATTTTTAAAAAGTAATTTTGGAAGGAAATTTGAAAAAGATAGAATTAAAAGATTTGATATTAATAAATTAACAAAAAGTTATAGATCTTTTCTTAAAAATACAAAACAAAATTTAAAAATAAATGATAACTTTATTCGGTGGATCGAACAAAAATTTTCCAAAAAAAGAGCAAAAGTTTTTATTCTAAGGCAACCAAATAAATTACCTTATAGTTACACAAGAGAAGATATTTTAATAAAAAAATGATTAAAAATATTGCTATAATTAGTTCATCACCTTTGATGATGATGCTGGCTAAAAGTCTCCAGGCTAAAGGTCAAAAAGTAACTATATTTGATGTTGCAAGCAAGAAAGGTGGAGCTTGGGGATGGCACGATAAATCTCATAAAATAAAAAAAAAATACTTACCAAAATATTCTAACGCTATTGTTCCATTGAATAAAAAAGAGGAAAAATTTATAAATAAAATGAACAGTGTTCTTAAAAAAAAATATAAAGTAAAAATAAGAAGGACAAATAAAAAAATTCTTACACATTTTAATTTCAAAAATAAGTATATTTATGATTTTAGCAAGTTTTATGATTTTGCTTTAAATAATTTGAAATTTTCCAAATTGTTTGTTTCAACAATAGAAATTATAAGAAGTAATAAAGTAAAGATTAATAAAAATCTAATTTTTGATAAAGTTTATTTACCATCTTTTGTCGGTGTGAAATATATAAAAAATCCTCTAAATAAAAAAACTTATAAATTGGATTATAGAGAAATTACAAGCGAACATTTATTTATTTTAGCTAAAAAGTTTAAATTAAAAAATTTTTACTATTCGGATTATTTTGATGAAGAATTTGATAGAGTTAAAATTGATAAGGTAGGTGAATTATACACTATGACGACCAGACTAACTCATAAAATTAAAGGCATAGGTTTATCAAAATTAAAAACTAGAATTTTTAAATTTGTAGAGAAAAAAGATATAATCTTAACAAAACTCTCAAAATTTCATAATTATTATCGAAATATAGATCAATTAAAAAATTTGGAAAATGCCACAAAAAAAAGCAATGTAAAATATGTTAATACTACTCAATTTGTTTGTGGTTTTCACTTTTTAAGAAAAATTTTATAATTTACAATCAAATTTATGTCGAACTTTTTTCAGTGGCCTAAAACTCTCCCCTATAGTTTTAAAAAAATTGATAAAAAGGTATCAGATAAATCTGTTGATGAAATAGAGAGTTTTTTTTCTAAAAGTTACAAATCAAAATACTCGGTGTTAACTCCTTCTGGAAGATCTGCTTTAAATTTAATACTCTCCTTCAATAATTTTGATAGATCGAAAATTGTTAATATTCCAAAATGGAGTTCAAGTTGTCTTTTTCAAACAATCGGCGCAATAACTAATGTCACCGTAGGAAATTATTCTTCGGATTGTCAAGTAGTAGTTCACAAGTGGGGACATACATTCAAGCAAATTGAAAAAAGAAATTATAATCAATTAGTTATAGACGATTCTGCGGACACAATTCCTAATGTGAATTATGCACCATTTATAAATCAAAGTGATTATGAATTTATATCGATCCCCAAAATAATTGGATCATTTAGTGGAGGAATAATAATCACGAAAGATAAAAAATTTTACGAATTTTGTAAAAAAAAACAAACTGAAAATAAAAGTCTGGGAATGCATCAGTCACAAAAAAAATATGAAACTATTTTTTCTAAAAGAAAATATTCTGATTGGATGTATTTAGAGTCATTCAATACCTCACTAGAATACAATATGGTTGAAAATATTAAGAAAAATTTAAAAAACTATGAAATAAATAAAAATATAATTTTGAATAGAAGAAATTTTATTAAAGAAAAATTTAGAAATATTTATCTTGATAAGTATCGATTAGGACCTTGTTTGATAATTAAAAAAAAGAGAAAGAGTAAAACTTTAAATGTAAGACACTTTAATTTCTCAAAAAGAGCGGATAAAGAAAAATATTTTAAATCATATGTCTTACCAATACACTTTGGTATTAAAAATCAAGATTTTAAAAAAATGATCGGAAATCTGTCAAAATTTATCAAATAAGATGGAAAGATTTTTTGAGCAATAAAAATTTAAATAGTTTTCAAAATACGTTATTTCATGAACCAATATATTTATCCTATCAAAAAAAATATTATGAAAATAAAATTTATTCCGACATTTCATTAAATTTAGATAAAAATGATTTACTAAATTTAACTTTAGAAAAAACCAAAAATAGCAATCAAAAATCTTTAAATTTTTACGGAAACCCAATTTTTTTAAAGAACTCTAATGAAAATATCAAATTTAAGTTATTTGAAGAATTAAAAAAATTATTAACCTTACATGAAATTAACGAAATTATTTATAAAAAAAAGCTGTCTTTAAACGAAGTAGAAAAAATATCAAAAAAAAAATTCTCAAACGAAATTGTTGTTGAAAACTATATAGATCTAAATAAATCTTTAGATGAAATTCGTAAAAACTTTAGTAAAGGACATAAACATATTTTGAATAAGGATTATAAGGATTTAATATATGAAGTTTTTGATTATAAAAATTATACAAAAAATCAGATAGAAGAAATGAGAGAATTACATAAAAAAGTTTCAGGAAAAGTAACTAGATCAGTAGAAAGTTGGAAAGTAAATGAGGATATGATTCTTAACAAGAAAGGTTTTTTAATAAAAGTAAAAGAGAACGATAAGTTGATTTCATATAGCTTCATATTTAAAAACTCTGAAGAAGCTATTTATTTTTCTTCATGTACTTTAAGAGATAAATTCATCAAATATAAAAATATTACACATAAATCTATATGGAAGTGTATATCTTATTTAAAAGACTCAAATTGCAAAAAATTTCACCTGGGTATATCTAAAACCTTATATAGTAAAAAAAATATTGATCAAAAAAGAAAAAATATTGAGAGATTCAAATCCTCTTTCGGCGGTGAGAAAAAAATTTTTGCTATATTTGATCAATTGCCAATTAATTATAAAGATTTATAAAATGTTTAATCTTTTAAAAGTTAAGAGTATATAATAAAAAATTTATGAAATATAATAATTAAATGTTTGAAAAAGAATTTTTAAAATCCAATTCTACTATTGAAGAAAAATTAAACAATTTTCCTAAATTTGTTCGAAGACAAGCTATAGCAAGATTTTTATGTCAGTATCATATTTTTGAAAAGCAGATGAGCCTCAAAGGCAGCGTTGTAGAGTGTGGTGTCAATTTAGGTGGAGGTATTTTTTCTTGGGCGCATTTTTCAAGTATTTTAGAGCCATATAATTATCACAGAAAAATAATTGGTTTTGACACATTTGATGGTTTTCCATCTTTAAATAAAAAAGATGGAAAAGGTATTAAGAAAAAGAAATCTTGGTTTAAAAGAAAATATGATGTTAAAAAAGAGCTGTTAAATCTTACCAAAGTATTTGATAAAAATAGGTTTTTAAATAACAAGAAAAAAATTGAACTAATAAAAGGCGATGCTAACAAAACCATACCTTTATATTTAAAAAAAAACCCAGAGTTATTAGTCTCACTTTTGTTTTTAGATTTTGATATTTATCAACCTACTGTAGTTGCATTAGACCATTTTTTACCTAGAATGTCTAAAGGTGGAATTATTGCCTTTGATCAATTAAATAACCCTGACTGGCCAGGAGAAACACTTGCATATCTTGAGAAAAATCAATTACAAAAATATAAGATTGAAAATTTAACTTTTGAGCCAAATATCTCTTTTATTCAAATTAAATAATTTTATTTAAAGTTAATGTATAATTTTTTAAAAATTTTTAAAAGAATAATTTTTAATTATTCAATTGACTTTGAATATCCTAAAAAAGTCGATGTAATACTTTTAGATTATAATTATGCCAACTTAAAATTTGCACATCCAATATCCTATAAAGTTAAAAAAAAAAATTCTATAAATTTAATAACGTTGTTATTAACTATTTTAAGTTTTATCCTAAAATTTTATAAAATAAATTTTGCTGACTTATATTTTAAAAAATATATAGAACTTCATGACCCAAAAGTTACAATTGGACATGAAATAGATAGAAGCATATTTAGATTCAAAATGCTATTTCCTCACAAAAAATCAATTGTTTATCAATTTGCAAATTATTCAAATTTTTTCAAAAATACAGCTGTAAAAATGATGTCTCATAATAATAAATTTGAATTAAAGAGTGATTATTTTTTAATTAAAAATGATTACTTAAAAGATTTTTTTGATTTTGTTGATGCAAAATTTATTACTGTAGGATCGGTAAAAAATAATGAGTTAATAATAAAAAAAGCAGAAAAAAAATATGATATAATGTTTGTTTCCCAATATAGAGAACCAACCCCGTCATATTGGGGAACCAATAATAACATTGGATATATGAAAACTACTTTAGCCTCGATTTCATATTTAATGAAAATTTTAAATAGTTATAGCAGTGAAAGAAACAAAAAAATTTGTATTGCTATGTGTGCATACAGAGAAGATAAATCAACAAAATTAAATGATGAGATTGATTTTTATTCTAGAGATATAAAAAATTTTTATCATGAGAATACCAGCTCTTATGATTTAGCTGAAAAATCAGAAATGGTAATAACAATTCATTCAACTCTCGGCTCAGAACTACTTTCAAGGAATAAGAAAATTTTATTTATAGACTTATTACATTTTTTTGGAAGTGCACATGCACCATTTACAAATATTAAGGAAGATTTTTTTTATTATAAAGGTCAAGATCCTGTAGTTATAAAAGAAAAGATAGATCAAATTCTTCAAATTAAGAGTGATGAATGGATAAAGAAGTTAAATGAAAGCAGTTTTAAAATGAAATTTGACCAAAATAATTCAATATTAAAACAATTAGTTAAGGATCTGATTAAAAACAATTAGTGCTTACAAGAAATAAAAAAAAGAAATTAGTTATAGGAACTGCACAATTTGGGTTGAAATATGGAATTACTAATAAAAAAGGAAAAACTTCATTTAAAGAAATTAAAAAAATTTTCAATCTTCAAAAAAAATATAAAATAAATTTTTTAGATACTGCACAAGCATATAATTTTGAAAAAACATTTAAAAGTTTTAATTTAAAAAATTTTAATTTAATAATTAAATTAGACTCTTTTAAAAATAGGAAAAACGAGGAAAAATTGTTAGTAAGAAGCGTTTTAAGAACACTTCAGAAATTTAAGTTAGATAATATTTTTTGCTTAATGGTTCATCACTCAAATGATCTTCTAAAAAAAGGAAGTACTAAACTTTATAAAGCTCTCAAATTTTTAAAAGATAAAAAGTATGTTAAAAAAATCGGGTTTTCTACGTATGGCACAGAAAATATTTCAAAAATATTGAAAAAATACAAATTCGACGTAGTCCAAACAACATTTAATCCATTCGATAGAAGAATTTTAAAAAATGATATTTATAAACAACTTAAAAAAAAAGGAGTAGAAATACACGTAAGATCAATTTTTTTACAAGGTTTACTTTTATCTAATAAAATTAGAATTCCAATAAAATTAAGAAAATTCGAAAATCAATTTAAAAAATGGAATAATTTTGTAAAAAATTCCGACTTGAAACCTTTAGATATTTGTTTAAATTATGTTTTATCTCGGGACTTTGACAAAGTAATTGTAGGAATAAATAACCACAAACAATTTAAAGAAATTTTAAATTGTAAAAATAGAAAAATTAAAATACCTGAGAGTATTTCTACTAACAAAAAATTTTTAATCAATCCTTATAACTGGTCATAAATGAAAACTGTAGTCATAATTCCAATTAAGTCAAAGTCTATGAGGGTTCCAGGAAAGAATTTTAAAAAAATTAATGGAAAACCTTTATTTAAATATACCTTAGAAAAGGTAAAAAAATGCAATTTTGATAAAATTTACGTAGATACAGATAGCAAATTAATAAAGAGATATTGTAATAAAAAAAAGATCAACGTGATCAATAGATTAAAATCATTGAGTAAAAATTCTGCTAATGGTAATGATCTTTTAAACTATCATGGCAAAATAATTGATGCAGATATTTATTTTCAATTATTTGTAACAGCTCCATTAATTAAAATCTCAACGATTAATAATTGCATAAAGATCTTAAAAAAAAGCAATAAACATGACTCTATTTTAACAGTCAGATTATTATATACGTGGTTTTGGTTTGGTAAAAAACCGATAAATTACAATCCAAAAATATTACCTAGAAGCCAAGATGCAAAGCCCATAACTGTTGAAACTACAGCATTATACGGAATTAAAAAAAAATCACTTCAAAAAAGAAAATGTAGAATTGGTTATAAACCTTTTTTTTACGAAACAAGTGAAGAAGAATGCATTGATTTAGATAATAAAAAAGATTTTGATTATTTAAATTATTTAATTAAATAGATGAGCCAACAATTTTTTTCTTTTGTTCAATCTAAGGAGGAAATTGAATTTATATTAAGCAAACAACAAGACATTACTTTTATTCCACTCAACTTAAATACTTTAATTTATTTAAAGATTAATACCTTAAAGTTTTTAAATATTAAAAAAACCTTAAATAACGATGATTTTAAAAAATTTCTTAATTTTTCTGAAAGATTTTTAAATACGCTAAAGCTTGATAAAATTGAATACGAAGCTGTAAAAATTCAATTTAAGTCGCAGATAAGGTTTATAATAAATAGTTGCATATATGTACTAGAAATTTTTAATAAATTGAATAATTCAAAAAAAGTAAACCTAATCCAATCTGGTTGGAGTGGAAGAAAAACCAATTATGAAACTGATGAGTTATTTCTTGCCTCAAAAATTTTGGCACATTGTTTAAAAGGCAAAAATATTAAATTTTTAACTAAAGATTATGAACGTAAAATAAGAAAAAAAACTATCTATGAATACAAAACCAATTATTCCTTAATTTCCAATAACAGTATTTTAATTAATAATTTAGGATATAATTTTTATAGAATATTATTATTTAAAAAATTTTTTCAAAAAGTTTATAGATTTAAATTTGAGAACGAAAAAAAAAATATAACTAGTTTTTTTAAAAAAATATTTTTGTCACTTATTGGCTATAAAGAAATAGAAGTAATCAAAGATGATAAAAGGATTAATAAAAATTTTAAATTACCAGAAATTAAGTTGGCGTACGGAAAATTTGATATTTCAAAAATTATTAATGATCGAAAAAAAGAGCTAGAAGTTGAAGTGTCTGAAACATATTCAAAACTTACAGCTATAAAAAAAATTATAAATTTTGAAAATTTAAAGTTTTATTTTAGCTTTCACTGCAGAGGATTAGATGGCTCTATAAGTGAAATTTTAGCACCAACTAAATGTAAAACAATTAATATCAGTCACGGCACAGTATCAGAATTTTACAATAAGTATGATCGGTTATATAAAAAGATCATTGCCGAGTCTGTATTTTCAGGGAAATTTAAAAATTATGCAGTACAGTCAAAGATATGTGAACAATCTTTATTAAATACAAATAAAAAAATAAAAAAAATTATTAAAACAAAAAACTTAATTTATTCAAATGTAACGTCAAATATAAAATATAAAAATAAAATTTTATATGCCGTAACTTTAAAAAAATTTAATGGATTACAGTTTTACGGTGTCGAAATGTATTACGAATTTTACAATAATCTTGATTTATTAAATAGCTTATCATTAAAAGAAAAAAAAATAGAAATATTAGTAAATTTACATTCTTCACATAAAAGCTTGGTTAATGATATGAATCATCTTTTTCCCAATCTAAAATTTTCAAGTAAAAAAATAGACCATCTAATTAATCAATCATTCGCATTAATAAGTTTTTCCTCTACGGCAATTGAAGATGCAGTTTCTAGTAATAGATTTGTTGTACTATTAGACCAATGGAAAAGATATAGACATTTTAAGGGAAATATTTATAAAAATTTTAATTCAATATTTTATGTAAATAACAAATTACAATTAACTAAAACTATTGAGAGACTCTTAAAACAAAAGATGAAATTCAATTTTTTCATTAATCCTAATAATGTAAAGCATAATTTTAAAAAGATATTAAGAAACTAATGAAAAGTAAAATTAGATATAAATTTTCACCACAACTAAAGATTTACGATAAAATGCTAAATAACTGGAAACCTTATGTCATGTTTAAGCAACCACAAAATACAAATAATCAAATATTTAAAACAGATAAATTTGGCATGAGATATACAAATAACAAAAAAACGAGCGAAACATATTCATTGTTTAATTTTCCTGAAAAAAATCTAGATAAAAAACAAATAGCGATAGTTGGAGGTTCCACAGCTTTCGGAGTGGGCGCCACTGACGACTCAAAAACAATAAGTTCTTTTTTAGCATCAAATATTGATTATGATGTATTTAATTTAGGTTTTAGAGCTTTTAATCATTTTCAAGAGCTGATTATGTTTCAACAGGTGATGCATAAATTTAATAATTTGAAGTATGTAATACTTTTTTCAGGTTTTAATGATATTTTCTTTTCTAAATATACTCAAAATTCTGATGAGAACGATATTCCATTTTTTTTTGAATCAGAATTTAATCATCGAATGAATTATCCTCAAAATTCAATTTCAAAAAGCTTATTATATAATATTTTGCCTAAAAACTTTTCTGAAAGGATTAATTGGACAGGCGATAATAAAAGTCAAATTTTTAAAAAATTATTTAATAAAGCTCCTAAAACTGAAAAAGAAAATGAAAAAGATGAATGGAAAAAAAAATATGAGAGAAATTTGAATATATGGAAGATTATATCTCAAAGTCTAAATTTTAAAATTATATTTGCTTTACAACCTTTTATTAATTGGACAAGCAAAGAATTTTCAGAAGAGGAAAAATTAATATTCGAAGAGATAAAAGATAACAACTCTGAAAAAGTTATGAATGTTTTAAATTCTATTAAAAAAAAGGAGCATTATGATGCGTCAAATTTTTTTAAACAAGTTTGTGAGAATAATAAATTTGATTTCATAGATACGAATAATTTTATCAATAACGAGACTTATGGAAAAAAATGGTTTTTTGTTGACTCCGTTCATCTCAATGATTATGGGTATTCTGAAACAGCAAATCATCTTACAAAGCTGATAAATGGTTGAAACTATAATTATAATTATAGTAATAATATTAGCGATATTATTATATTTTTGGAAAAAAAATATTAATAAAAAAAAAAATGATGATGATATTTATCCATTATTTTAATTAATCTTTTTAATAATTTAAAACAATAATATGGTAATTAAAAAAAAATTAAAAAAAAAAATAACTGTTATAGTTTTTGGAGGATCTGGTTTTATCGGCTCTCATGTTGCTGAATCTTTAAATGGTAAAGGTTACAAAGTTATCGTCGCAGACTTAAAAAGATATAAGGGGCTGAGTAATAGTATTAAATTTGAGAAAGTTGATATAAATAATAAAAAGAAAGTAGATCAATTAGTTAAAAAAGCTTCAATAATTTATAACTTTGCAGCTATCGCAGATATACAAGATTGTTATGATAATCCTTTAAAGTCTCTAACTATTAATATAATTGGTTGTGCTAACATTTTACAATCATGTGTGGAAAATAAAATCAAAAAATTTATTTTGGCTAGCTCAATTTACGCTAATACGAGCCAAGGAGGTTTTTACAGAGTTAGCAAACTCGCATGTGAAACTATGGCTATGGAGTATTCAAAAGTTTACAACCTCAACTATACTATTTTACGATTCGGATCAATTTATGGACCAAGAGCAAATTTAAAAAATGGTTTACATAAAATAGTTTACGATAGTTTAAAAAAAAAAAAATTAATCTACCGAGGAACTAAAAAAGCAATTAGATCTTTTATCCATGTAAAAGATGCTGCAAAGTCAAGTATAGAAATTTTAAATAATAAGTTTAAAAATAAGGTAGTTTTAATAAAGGGAAAAAAAGAAATAAAAATAATCAATTTATTATTAATATTAAGAAAAATTCTTGAAATTAAATCTAAACTATTTTTTTTAAATAGAACTCAAAAAGGGCATTACGATAAAAGGCCAAAAGAAATTAAAAAAGTAAAAACTATTGAGTATTATACAAAAAGACCTCAAAATTTTGAAAAAAGTTTGCACGAGATAATAAACATCATAAGAAAAAAAAAATTCTAATATAGTAATTACAATAATTTAAAAAAACTGATAAGATAATTTATGTCCGAATTAAATTTTTTAAAAAATTATTTTAAAAATCTTTCGAATTTGATTAACAACGAAGAACATTTTGACAATCTAATTTTAACTAAAAAAATTCTGTGTGAAACTCATGAAAATGATAGAAAAACTTTAATCTTTGGCAATGGTGGTAGCGCAGCAATCGCAAGCCATTTTAGTGTAGATTTAACAAAAAATGCAAAGGTTAGATGTCAAAATTTTAATGAGGCGGATCTTTTAACATGTTTTTCTAACGATTACGGTTATGAGAAATGGGTAGAAAAAACTATAGAATTTTATGCTGATAAAGGAGATGCTTTAATATTAATTTCGGCAAGTGGAAATTCTCCAAATATGATTAACGCTGCTAATTATGCAAGAAAAAATAAAATTAATAAAATCATTACATTTACTGGAAATGATAGAGATAATAATTTAACTAAATTAGGAGATATTAATTTCTGGGTAAATAGCAAGTCTTATAATTTAATTGAAAATACTCATCAAGCACTTCTATTATCTTTGGTTGATTTAATAATCGGTAAATTAGAATATCCACCAAATTAGAAATTGAGTCAAAACTTATAAATTTCACAAAAGGGTAAATTAATCTATGAACGAGGAAGCAATTATTAAAAAAGTAAAAGAAAAAGGTATTATCAAATTAGAAAACTTTCTTAATTCTCACGATACTAATAGATTTTCAAAAATGATAAAATTTTATTCCGCTCCAAAGGGTGACCCCAAAAGTTATTTTCCAACTAATTATAAGAATGTTTTTTTGAAGCTTTTGACTTTTAATATACCTAAATTTTTTCATTCGTTAAGCGTTTTAAAAATTTCCAAAAAAAAAAATTTAGCAGGACTCACAGAAAAATATTTTGATACAAAAACAGAGCTTTCTTTCATTGATGCTTATTATAGCAAAGTGAGTAATATGGAGATTTTACCTTGGCATACAGATCAAGCGTATTCTGGAAAATTGAATATTTCAAAATTTAATAATCCTGATGCATTTTATCTTAAAATATTTATATATTTAACTGACGTAGGTCATAACAATGGTTGCATGAGCTATATACCTGAGTCACATAAAATAGGGCATGCGATAAGAAAAAGTATTTTTGAAAAAAAAATTAGATATCAACCATATTGGAGTGTTGGTGATTTTAAAAAGATAATTTTGGATAATAATGAATATTTTATAAATTATTTTAAAAATAAATCTATACTTGCAAATTTTTTAGAGAGAACTAAAAATTTAGATACATTAAAAAACACTGAAGCTTACAGTTATGAAGCTAAGGCAGGTACTGCTATTATTTTTGATGAAGGCGGGGTTCACAGAGGATCAAAACCTCAATTAAATGACAGAATGGTTTTAAGATATATGTATACCAAGAAAATTAACAATTAAACAAAATGGCTTCAAAGAAAAAAGTTATAATTTTACTTCCCGCAAGGCATTCTTCAATAAGAATAAAAAATAAATTATTAAAAAAATTTATATGGAATTCCACTGATAATACACACAATTTTAAGAGTAAAAATGATTAAAAATATTCATAAAATTGTTGTGTGTACCGATAATATTAATATAAAGAAATTAGTTGAAAGATTTGGTGTTAAATCAGTTATTACTTCATCGAAACACAGAAATGGTACAGAGCGTATTGCAGAGGTATCTAAACTGCTAAAAGCAGATTTATTTGTTGATATTCATTCGGACGAAGCGGTTTTAGATCCCAAAAATGTTGAAAAATTAATTAAGTTTCATTTAAAAAATAAACAATTTGATATTGTAGTGCCTCATAAAATTTCAAACTTATCAAACGGAAAAAACGTAGTAAAAATGGTTTTTAACAAGAATAATAAAATCCTTTATTTTAGTCGAGCGAACATCCCATTTGCTTTTAGATCAAATAAGCAAAAATTTTTCCATCATTTAGATAGTATATCTTTTAAACCGCATGCATTAAAAAAATTTGCAAAATCTCCGCAGGGTATCCTAGAAAAAATAGAAGGAATCGAACTAATGAGAGCTTTAGAAAATAATCTTGTTGTTGGAACCTTTTCGATAAAAACCAATACTTTTTCAATAAATACTATGGGGGATTTTCTTAGAGCAATAAAATATTTAAAAAATGACAAATTATTCAAGAAGTATAAAAAAAAAATTTCTCAATAAAAGAGGCATTATATTTGATTTAGATGGAGTATTAATTGACTCCCTCGAAAACATGAAGACATCCTGGAATTTAACTAACAAAAAATTTAATTTGAATATTTCTTTCAATAAATATTATAATTGCATAGGCAAACCTTTTAAAGAAATTTTAAAATCACTTGGCGTAGAAAAAAAAAAATTTAATTTAGTAGAAAAAGAATATAACTCAAAATCTTATAAAAATTTTAATAAAATCAGGTTTTATTCTAATGTTAGAACAGTTTTAAGATATTTAAAAAAAAAAAAATATTTTCTAGGCGTATTAACTTCAAAAGATAAATTTAGGACAAAAAAAATTTTGAAAAGACTCAATATAAAATTTGATATTATTCAATGTCCTGAAAAAAATTATAGAGGTAAACCCTATCCGGATTTAATCAAAAAAATTATCAAAAATAAAAAGTTAAAAATAAACGAATGTGTGTACATAGGGGACGCAATTTATGATCGTATGATGTGTCAAAGAGCAAAAGTTGATTTTATCTTTGCGGAATATGGCTATAAAATTGGAATAAAGAACTATAAATATAAGATAAATAAATTTAAAGATATTAAAAAAATTTTCTAATGAATGTAAATATAAGTTTATTAAAAAATTTGAA
>MDTB01070830.1_pt1 | contig 53210 bp, 50 predicted proteins | sample 811161 | NCBI WGS metagenome assembly MDTB01 (sample SAMN05326650, study PRJNA326480) | marine metagenome | isolation source: seawater | place: Mediterranean Sea | collected 2009
AGACCTATGTAATCCATAAAAATATCCCGAACTCCAACCCACGCATGATAAAAAAGAGCTACCATAAAGGCTAGAGTCCATAGTTTCATCCAAATTGGCTCGAAGAGTTTTTGCCATTCCGAGAAACCTACAGGGCCACTCAAATAAAATCTTACGGCAAAAGACAGGGTGTACAAAACCATTAAAACTGCTGTGAATCTTTGTCCCACCCATTGTCTTAGGCCGTATGGCAAAGGAAAAAATTTCTCAACCGTGTTGGCAAATGACTTAAGTACCTCTGACATATCTAACCTACCAAATTATCAATGCAAAAAACAATGTGCTAGCTATGCTTACCGCCATGACTAGGACACCTGACACCCTTGCCGAAAAAATATCTGCCCCCCAATGCAAGTCAAGTAACAAAAATCGAATACCGGCAAAAAAATGGTGAACAAATGCCCAAACTATTCCAATTACAAGTAGTTTTGCAATCCAAAATGTCATGAGGCTGATCACGAATTCAAATCCGGCTCTCGAATGCAAGCTAAGTTGAAATACCCACAAGATCAAGCCCATCAGAACAAACAAACCGAAACCACTAATCCGGTGTAATATTGATACCACACCGGGAAGAGGTAAACGAATTTTGAACAAATTAAGGTATTTTGGTTTATTAGATACTGCTGGCATTATTATCCCATTCTTTCACTTTTGCGAGCGCCCAGAGCCCCGTACTTCTCCAAGTAACTTCTTCATTATTACCATCCCAACTCTCGATTCGATTTTCGTTAGACAATCAATTTTGTTAAAATGAGGCCTCGGGCCTCTAATGATATCAAAAAACTAGCATTAGAAACTCACTTTTTTTAACTATAATTTTAGGAGTTTAAACATGAAAACTCCCGTTAGTGTGACGGTGACTGGAGCTGCAGGTCAAATTGGATACAGTTTGCTTTTTCGAATAGCTAATGGAGACATGCTTGGTAGTGATCAACCAGTGATACTCCGGCTTTTAGAAATGCCTCAGGCAATGCCTGCTCTTAGAGGGGTCGCGATGGAGCTAGATGACTGCGCTTTTCCCCTGCTAACCAAGATAGAAATGACTGAAGATCCGAATATTGCGTTCGAGGGAGCTGATATTGCTTTGCTAGTTGGTGCCCGACCGCGGGGTAAAGGAATGGAGCGCAAAGATTTGCTGGAAGCTAATGGCAAAATATTCACCGTTCAAGGTAAGGCAATCAACGACTTCGCCAAACCTAATGTTAAAGTGCTTGCAGTCGGAAACCCAGCCAACACAAACGCCTATATCACCATGAAAAGTGCGCCAAATATCCCCTCTCAGAATTTCACAGCAATGATGAGGCTCGATCATAACCGCGCCCTTTCGAAATTAGCGGAAAAAACGGGGGCCTCCGTTACGGAAATAGAAAATTTAGTCATTTGGGGTAATCACTCACCAACGATGTACCCGGACTACAGGTTTTCTAAAATTCGTGGAGCACCTGGCCCCCAAGTTGTTGACGATGAAAATTGGTACGTTAATACATTCATGCCTGAGGTGGGAAAACGCGGGGCAGCAATAATAAGCGCCCGTGGTTTATCATCGGCTGCGTCTGCTGCAAATGCAGCAATAGATCATATTAGAGACTGGGTACTAGGAAGTGACAAAAAATGGGTGACAATGGGAGTGCCGTCGAACGGAGAATATGGAATTCCCAACGGAATCATTTTTGGGTTTCCTTGCGTTTGTGAAAACGGCGATTACCAAATTGTCAATGGATTACAGATAGATAGTTTTAGCCAATCTCGAATAAATTTAACTTTAAAAGAACTTAAAGAGGAAGAGGCAGCGATAAAAGACATGCTCGGATGATGATGGAAGAAAATTCAAAATCGATATCTATTCAACATCCAGAAAAAATACTTTTCAAAGAGGAAACGGATCTCCCCTCTTTAGCGAGTTGCGAGCATTATTGCGGAAACGAAAAATTCATCAAAAAGGCTTTTGCCTTACAGGGAGAACTCGGTCCAATTTTTGACATTACTTGCGATTGTGAAGACGGCGCGCGCTCCGGGCAAGAACGAGAGCACGCAGTGTTAGTCGCGGATCTGGTAAACCACGCAGATAACGAGGAAAAAAGAGCTGGAGTTCGAATTCACGACCCTTCAACGCCATCCTGTAAAACAGATATTGATACGCTGGTCGGGATTGCTGGTAATAATTTAGCATACATCACTGTTCCGAAAACAGTATCCTATGATAGCGCAGCAAGCACTTTGGAATACATAGCTAACAGGTGCATTGTGGCTGGCATTGAACCTATTCCTATTCACCTCATTGTAGAAATGCAAGGAGCTGCTTCTGATTTAAAAAAAATTGCGCAATTACCTTATTTGGAAACCTTGGACTTTGGTTTATTAGATTTTGTGAGCGATCATTTTGGAGCAATACCAGAGACGTTTATGCAATCACCAGATCAGTTTTCCCATGAGCTCATTAACCGAGCAAAAACAGATCTCGTAGCTACCGCACTTCAATGCGGAATTATTCCTACTCATAACCCTTGCGTCAGTTATAAGGACCTAGGGCGCTGCGCCGAAGATGCAAGAATTGCCCGTCAAAATTATGGTTTCTTACGAATGTATAGCATTCACCCGAAGCAAATTCCTTTTATCGTCGAAGCTATGCAACCAAGCGTTGACGAAGTAGCAAAGGCATCAGAGATATTAATCAAGGCAAAAAATAACAATTGGGGGCCAATATCTCACGCTAATTCTATGCATGACCGCGCAAGTTACCGCTTGTATTGGCAGACACTGAAGAGAGCTCGGAGCACAGGAGTCAATTTGCCGGTCGATGCCCAAAACGCATTTTTTAGAGATGAGCCTCTTATTGATTGGCAGGCCATTAAACAATTTAGGAGGTAAATATGACGGAATCACAAGGTAAAAAGTTTAGGGAGGCAGTTCTTGTAGAAAAACCTCTTCAAGTTATTGGCACTATAAATGCTTATCATGCAAAACTTGCAGAAAAGGTTGGTTATAAGGCGATATATTTGTCCGGCGGCGGGGTTGCTGCTGGATCCCTAGGTCTACCGGATCTAGGCATTTCAACTCTAGATGATGTAACAACAGATCTAAAGAGAATCACTGACGTTTGCAGCTTACCAATACTAGTGGACGCCGACACAGGTTTTGGAAATAGTGCATTTAACATTGCAAGAACTGTAAAAACATTGATAAAAAATGGTGCGGCAGCGATGCATATTGAAGATCAAGTGGGTGCAAAAAGATGTGGTCATAGACCTGGAAAGGCATTGGTATCGACCCAGGAAATGTGTGACAGAATCAAAGCAGCCGTCGATGCTCGCAGCGATGCCTGTTTCACGATAATGGCACGTACCGACGCATACGCCAACGAGGGACTTAACGCCACTCTGGAGCGAATTCAAAAATATATTGAAGCTGGTGCGGATATGATTTTTCCCGAAGCATTGAGCGAGTTAACGACTTATGAACTGATATCCGACACGACAAAAGTCCCTGTTCTTGCAAATCTAACTGAATTTGGAAAAACTCCTTTGTTTACCCTAGAGGAACTACGTGGCGCGAAGGTAAGTCTCGCACTCTACCCCCTTTCCGCTTTTCGGGCCATGAACAAAGCCGCGCTTAATGTGTATGAATCGATTCGTGAACATGGTACACAAAAAACTGTGGTCGAGCGCATGCAATCTAGAGATGATTTGTATGATTTTTTAAATTACCACGAATTTGAAAAAAAATTGGACTCGTTATTTGAAAAGAAATAATTGTAATAAAGAGGAAAATATAAAAATGGATACAACCAAAACTAATAACTTAGTAAAACCAAAAAAATCAGTTGCCTTATCAGGAGTACCTGCAGGGAACACTTCTCTTTGTACCGTAGGTCGTACGGGAAATGATTTGCATTACCGGGGGTACGATATTTTGGATTTTGCTGAAACTGCCGAGTTTGAGGAGATCGCCTATCTCTTGGTCCATGGCGCTTTGCCCACAAAACCAGAACTAAAAGCATATAAACAGAAATTGAAATCTTATCGAGGTCTTCCTACAAACTTAAAAGCCATTCTTGAATGGATACCTGCATCTGCACACCCAATGGATGTTTTAAGAACAGGCTGCTCTGCCCTGGGGACAATACTGCCTGAAAAAGACGACCACAACGAGCCCGATGCGAAGAGTATCGCTGATCGTTTAATGGCATCTCTGGGGTCGATGCTGTTATATTGGTATCAATGGAGCCACAACGGACGCAGAATTGATACCGAGACTGATGACGACTCAATAGGGGCGCACTTTCTGCACCTTTTGCATGGTAAACCACCCTCTCCCACTTGGGAAAGAGCCATGCATACTTCGTTAATCCTTTACGCTGAACACGAATTCAATGCTTCAACTTTTACAGCAAGAGTGATAACAGGAACCTCGTCAGACTTTCACTCGGCGATTTGCGGAGCCATTGGCGCACTCAGGGGCCCCAAGCATGGCGGTGCAAATGAGGTCGCTTACGAAATTCAACAGAGGTACTCGTCTGCACAAGAGGCCGAGATGGATATAAAAACCCGGATCGCAAAAAAGGAGATCATTATTGGTTTCGGTCATCCGGTATATACAACCGGTGACCCGAGAAATGACGTAATAAAAAAAGTTTCTCTCCAATTATGTAACGAGACAGGAAACAAAAACTTGTTTAACATTGCTGAACGAATTGAAACGGTGATGTGGGCGGAGAAAAAAATGTTTCCTAATTTAGACTGGTTTTCTGCTGTCAGCTATAGCCAAATGGGAGTTCCTACCGCAATGTTTACACCCCTATTTGTAATTAGCAGGACATCTGGATGGGCTGCACATATTTTAGAGCAAAGGATTGATGGCAAAATTATTAGACCGAGTGCAAACTATACCGGACCTGAAAATCAAACTTGGATTCCAATAACAAGCAGATAGTAAAATATAAAATAAAGAATAAAAAGGGCAAATAAAAATGGCAGTAAAAACCGCAACAAAAAAAACAATAATTGACAAAGTAATCACTGATATAGTCGACTACGTCACCAAATATGAGGTTAAGAGCAAATCAGCGTACTCGACAGCACATTACTGTTTACTCGATACCCTCGGCTGCGGGCTTGAAGCCCTTGAGTACCCAGCTTGCACAAAGCTCTTAGGCCCTATTGTCCCCGGAACCAATGTTCCGAACGGAGCAAAGGTTTTTGGTACACAGCACCAACTTGATCCTGTCCACGCAGCTTTCAACATTGGCACAATGATTAGGTGGTTGGACTTTAATGATACTTGGCTTGCAGCTGAGTGGGGTCACCCTTCAGACAATTTAGGGGCTATTTTAGCAGTTGCTGATTGGATGTCTCGAACCGCAGTCTCGAATGGAAAAAAACCTTTAAAAATGCGAGATGTCCTTACCGCGATGATAAAAGCCCACGAAATCCAAGGATGCATTGCGCTTGAAAATAGTTTCAATAAAGTCGGACTAGATCATGTTGTCTTGGTGAAGGTGGCGTCAACCGCAGTTGCAGCGCAACTGTTAGGGCTTGATCGAGAGAGCACAATAAATGCCGTTTCCCTTGCATGGGTCGATGGTCAAAGCCTTCGCACCTATCGACATGCTCCCAATACCGGCTCTAGGAAAAGTTGGGCTGCAGGTGACGCCACCAGTCGAGCAGTCCGCCTCGCAATGATCGCAAAAACAGGTGAAATGGGATACCCAACAGCCCTAACAGCAAAAACATGGGGATTCTATGATGTTTCTTTCAAAGGTAAAAGCTTCAAATTTCAAAGAAACTATGGGAGCTATGTCATGGAAAATGTTTTGTTTAAAATTTCATACCCAGCAGAATTTCACTCGCAAACAGCCGTTGAAGCGGCCATGGCAATTCACAATCAGCTAAAAAAACTTGGATTGAATTCCGACCACATAAAGAACATAACCATAAAAACACATGAAGCGTGTATTCGAATTATTGATAAAAAAGGACCGTTAAAAAACCCAGCTGATCGAGACCACTGCATTCAATACATGGTAGCCGTGCCACTTATATTTGGAAGGTTAACAGCTTACGATTACGAGGACGTAATAGCAAATGACGTCCGAATTGACCAATTGAGGAAAAAAATTATTTGCGTCGAAAACAAATCGTTCACGAAAGATTACCATGATCCGAAAAAACGCTCTATCGCAAATGCCCTCACGGTCGAATTAAAAAATGGCAAAAAACTAACCGAGGTTAAGGTCGACTACCCGATAGGACATAAACGGCGCAGAAAAGAGGGCATTCCGCTGCTGGTGTCAAAATTTAAAACTAATCTTGCGCGACGTTTTCCGACAAAACAGCAAAACCGTATAATAGCGATGTGCAATAATCCTAAAATACTAGCCAACACACCGGTCAACGAATTTGTAGACCAATTTATAATTTGAGAAATTAATTACGATATTATGAGCATAACAAATCCGTTCGAAAAAGTTCTTCAAACCTTTGCCGTAGGCAATAAAAAGCTAGGGAAATATTATTCTCTTCCCGCACTACAAAAAAGCGGTTTTACTTCAATTTCAAAACTTCCTTTATCAATAAGGGTAGTGCTCGAGTCAGTGGTACGTAATTGCGACGAGGAAAAAATAACCAGTAAACACGTTACACAGCTTGCCAATTGGAAGCCAAACGGAAAGAGAAAAAATGAAATACCGTTTGTCGTTTCGAGAATAGTTCTCCAAGACTTCACAGGAGTACCGCTTCTTGCTGACTTGGCTGCCATGCGAGGAGTTGCCACAAAAATGGGTAAAAATCCCAAAATTGTTGAGCCACGCGTACCAGTTGATCTCGTAGTAGATCATTCAGTTCAGGTAGATGAATACGGTAACAAAGATTCCCTAGAACAAAATATGAAATTAGAATTCCAGCGTAACGAGGAACGGTATCGGTTTATGAAATGGGGAATGCAAGCCTTTGAATCTTTCAAAGTAGTACCACCAGGGGTTGGAATAGTGCATCAGGTAAATCTTGAATATTTAGCGCGTGGCATTCATCAGAAAGGCAAAGTTTTCTATCCTGATTCTTTAGTTGGAACAGACTCACACACTACAATGATAAATGGAATTGGGGTCGTGGGCTGGGGAGTCGGTGGCATCGAGGCAGAGGCTGGGATGTTGGGTCAACCAGTGTACTTTTTAACGCCAGATGTGATTGGGGTCAACCTGACTGGTCAACTACGATGGGGAGTCACAGCAACAGATTTAGTACTTACGCTAACGGAAATGCTCCGAAAAGCAAAAGTCGTCGGCAAATTTGTTGAATTTTTTGGTGATGGCACTGAAAAACTCACTGTGCCAGATCGCGCGACTATTGCTAATATGGCTCCCGAATATGGGGCTACAATGGGATTTTTCCCGGTCGATAAAAATACTATAAAATTTATGAGTGATACAGGTCGCTCAAAAGAAGAGGTTAATCGATTAGAGAGTTACTTTAAAGCACAAGAAATGTTCGGAGTCCCAAAATTAGGCGACATTAAATATACAAAACAATTGACATTGGATTTGTCGACCATAGAGCCGTCTCTCGCTGGGCCGAAAAGACCGCAAGATAGGATTCCTTTGGGCAAACTAAAAGAGAGCTTTGTAGATATAGTTCAGAAACCCATCAAACATGGAGGCTTCAACAAAGCATCGGCATCCATACACGAGAAAAAGTCTGTTGCCAGTAAGCCAAATTTATCTCTTGGTCACGGAAATATCCTTATTGCGGCAATAACATCCTGTACAAACACCTCTAACCCCAGTGTTCTAGTCGCGGCAGGGATATTGGCAAAGAAAGCTGTTAAACGTGGTTTAAAAGTTCCTGATTATGTAAAAACTTCACTCGCACCGGGTTCTCGTGTCGTCACGGATTATCTACGAGAAGCTGGTCTTCTGACTTATCTTGAAAAACTGGGGTTTTATGTCTCAGCGTATGGGTGCACAACTTGCATTGGAAATTCAGGACCACTCGATAAAAATATTGAAGCAACGGTTGTCGAAAATGAACTTGTTTGCTCAGCGGTGCTTTCGGGGAACAGAAACTTTGAAGCAAGGATTCACGGTAATATTAAGACAAATTATCTCGCAAGCCCTCCTTTGGTTGTCGCGCTCGCAATATCGGGAACCGTTCATAAAGACCTTATGACTGAGCCGATTGGGCTTGGATCAGACGGGAAACCAGTGTTCATCGGCGATATCTGGCCGTCCAAAGGAGAAGTAACGTCAGCAATGAAATTTGCTAAGAACCCCAAGGTGTTCCAAAAGTTATACAATAATCTCGACAAATCAAGTGATTTATGGAACCAGGTCTCCTCAACAAAAGGAGAAACATACAACTGGCCTGATTCGACCTATATTGCGGAACCTCCGTTTTTCAAAGAATTCAGTTTGCAAACAAAGGCCACCAGTAATATTAAAAAAGCTCGAGCCTTAGCAATTTTTGGAAATTCCCTAACTACGGATCATATTTCTCCTGCGGGTGCCATAAAACAAAGCGCTCCCGCCGGAAGATTTTTAAATGATCATGGGATCGAAGCTGCTAATTTTAACAGTTATGGATCACGACGGGGTAACCACGATGTCATGCTAAGGGGAACGTTTGCTAATGTAAGAATTAAAAATTTGATGATCCCCCCCCTTCCCTCGGGAGAACTAGTCGAAGGCGGATTAACGATTCTCTATCCACAAAACCTCCAGATGCCCATTTTTGACGCAGCTATGGAATACACAAAAAGAGAAACTCCAACAATCGTCTTTGGTGGAGAAGAATATGGAACAGGTTCCTCACGAGACTGGGCTGCAAAAGGTACACAGCTTCTTGGCGTAAAGGCAGTGATAGCAAAGTCTTTCGAACGCATCCACAGATCAAATTTGGTTGGCATGGGTGTATTACCATTACAATTTATGGAAAATGATTCCACTGAATCCCTTGAAATAAAAGGCAATGAAACTTTTGATTTCGAGGGATTGATGAATTTATATCCCCAAAAAATTACTGAATTAAAGATTAATCGTAGCGACGGAACTTCCACCAAAGTTCAATTATTACTGCGCATCGATACTTCAATTGAAGTTAAGTACTTTTTGAATGGAGGAATTCTTCCCTATGTCCTAAGAGATTTATTAATTGCTGCCTGAATAATCGATTCGGAAAATTAAAACATAAACGTGGAAACAAAAAAAGTCCGAATTTCGAAGCTAATGTCTGAACAAGGGCTTGCATCTCGAAGAGAAGCCGACAAATATATACAACGGGGTATAGTGTATGCCAACGGTCAGCAAGTTACCGAGGTTGGCACCAAAGTATTTCCCAACACGGATATAGTGATCGAAAGGCCAATGTATGAACCATCAAAAATAACCATATTGATGAATAAACCAGTAGGTTATGTCTCTGGTCAACCCGAAAAAAACTATAAACCCGCAATAACTCTAATAAATCCAAAGAGTAGGTTAACGAGTCATAATAACAAAAGGCGCTTCAGAAGGGCTCATCTTGTTGGTCTTGCTGTGGCAGGAAGACTAGACATTGATTCAACCGGCCTTTTAGTTTTCACCCAGGACGGAACACTTGCTAAAAGGTTAATTGGAGAAAATACATCTGTCGAGAAAGAATATATTGTAAAATTTAGCGGCAACTTGGATGAAGTAAAAGTAAAAAAACTAAACGGAGATGTTTCGATAGATGGTTTTAAATTGAAACCAGCCATTGTTACATGGCCATATAAAAACCAACTGAATTTTGTTTTGAAGCAAGGAAAAAAAAGACAAATTAGAAAAATGTGCGATCAGGTCGGTATAAAAGTTTTAGCCCTTCACCGAAAGAGAATCGGACGGATTTCTTTGGGTACACTACCATCGGGAAATTGGCGGTACTTAAATAAAAACGAGGAGTTTTAGTAATATTGATTTCCCCTGTCTTAGTTCTGGATACTAATATTTGGCTTGACTGGCTTATATTTGACGATATTTCAACTCTTCCCCTTACGAATGCAAAAAAAAACAAAGAGCTTCGAATAGTGATTGACGAACCTTGCAAAGACGAATTTGTAAGAGTTTTATCATATCCAAAATTGAGACTAACAAAATTTGAAAAAGCAAAATATATATCAAAATTCGAGGAACATTCTATCGACATCAAAATTCCCTCAAAAAAAAGCCTGTCTTCGTTACCACAATGCCGTGACAAAGATGATCAAAAGTTTTTGCGTTTAGCGGAGTTTGCAAGAGCGGATTGGCTAATAAGTAGAGATAAAGATTTACTGCGTTTGAACACCAAACTATCTAAAAACTGCTTTCAAATAATTACTTGTCTAGACTGGGGTAACATATATGTTAACCAACCCAATTTACGACATCCGATATGTCTGCTCGATCGGTTCGATAATGATTGATTGGACTATCTTTTTCTTCGAATCCCATGGATATTCCGCATACAACCATTCTGTCGTCGGATAAATGCAAATGCTCTCGAATATATGCTGGATAAGATGCTAAGGCGGCTTGAGCAATGCTGTTTATACCTAAATCCGCTGCTGCTAACATTAAAGTATTGATGTACAAACCACAATCTACAGCGCCATATACTCCTAATAACTTTGTTGATGTAATCATTGCCAGATGTGGAGCATCAAAGCACTTAAAATTTTCCAAAAGCTGTTTGCGAGCAGCCTCAGGTTGATCTTTCCCAATACCAAGTGATTCATATAATTGAACACCACACACCTTCCTTCTATCTTTATAAACTCCATCATATCTTTCCGGAAAAATGAAGTCGGGCGTTTGTTTTATATTTTTACTCGCAAGATCATAGATTCCGTGTTTAAAATCCTCCAAAGCTTCGCCCGAAAGAAGCTCTCCCTGCCAAGCCTGACTATTACACCAAGAGGGTGTTCTTTGCGCCATCTTAAAGACTTTTTCCAAAATTTCCCTAGGTATTTTCCTATTTTGAAATTTCCGACAACTGAATCTATTATCTAATATATTTTTTAATGTTTTCATTTTTATACCTAATTAAATCGCTGTAAAACCTCCATCAACTAGTATGGTTTCACCGGTTATAAATTTTCCTGCGTCCGAAGCCAAAAACACAACAACAGAGGCGATTTCATGCGGCTCCGCCGGGCGACCTAACGGAATTTTCTCAAAGTTTTTTCTGAATTTTGAGTTCTTTGAGGCCTCTTTTATCATATCCGTATTTGTGAAAGTTGGAGAAACCCCAACAACTCGGACACCTTCTTTTGCCCACTCAACTGCTAGCGATTGAGTTATCGAGTTGAGGCCACCCTTTGCTCCCGAGTATGCCGCCCTCAAAGGTCCACCAACATGAGCTACCTGTGAGCTAATATTAATAATAATGCCCTTATTTGCCTGTTTCACCATATACGAGTGAGCTTTGACAGAAGCGAAATAAGGTGCTTTAAAGTTAATATTCGTAACTTTGTCAAATTCCTCTTCAGTAATATCAGATGCTGGCTTTACCACGGTTAGCCCGACATTATTAACGAGAACATCTATTTTCCCAAAATAATGAACTGTCTGGTCAATGAAACTACTGATACTTGGCAAAATTTCCACATCTAATTTTATTGATTCAGCCTTAACACCATATTTAAGGCATTTCCTAGCAACCAACTCGCAAGCATCGCGATCTCTGCTACCTAAACTGATGTTAGCACCAGCTTTTGCACACTCTATCGCTATAGCTTTCCCAATCCCACGGCTAGCTCCTGTAATAGCTACAACCCTTTTTTCCAGACTAAAATTAGTCATGACCAGTTAAAAAAATCAATCTAGTTTCCATCTAGTTTCCTCATAATCATCCTTCAGAATATTATCCACATCTACCTGCAACCCTTGGGTCAGTCGATTCCCTTGATTTGCCAATCCAACAATTTCATTTAATTCACAAAGAACTTCATCATCCATTCCCTTAGATCTGGCGGCCGCAATATGAGAGTTGATACAATAATCACAATTATTTGTTATGCTAACGGCAAGATAAATCATTTCCTTAGTTAGTGGATCAATTCTTGAAGGCTTCACCATTACTTCCCTCATTTGCTCCCAAAACCTTTTTAATAATGGGGGATAATTAGCTAAAGCACGCCAAATATTGTTAACATACTTAGTTCCTCGTACCTCCATAATGTCATCGAATACTTTTTTTGCTTCTTCTACCGCGTCGCCATAATTTATGAGTTTAACTTTCGCCATATTACACTCCTATGTTTTTAAATATAGTAACATTCAAAGACCATCCGATGTTGCTAACATCTTTAATATAGGGTTATTTAAATAGTCTTGAAAGGAATCAATTATGAAATTTCTGTTTGATCTTTTTCCGATCTTGCTTTTTTTCATTGTCTTTAAAACTCACGACATATACGCGGCCACTGCAGTAGCCATAGTGGCTACTTTCGTCCAAGTAGGATGGTCTTGGCTTAAAAACGGAAAAGTCGAAAAAACACTCCTCGTCAACCTTGGAATTATCGTTATATTTGGGGGAGCTACACTATTATTGAAAGACGAAACTTTTATAAAATGGAAACCAACCGTACTTTATTGGTTTTTCTCAGCTTCTTTGATTGGGAGTCAGCTTATCTTCAAAAAAAACTTGATTAAAATGATGATGGAGAAAAACATGACTTTACCGACATCAATTTGGAATAAGGTTAATTATAGCTGGGCACTATTTTTTTTAGTAATGGGCATTCTTAATTTGTTCTTTGCATTTAATTTCTCTACCGATGTATGGGTTAATTTCAAACTTTTCGGAGGAATGGGACTCTTATTGATCTTCGCTATTATTCAAGCTCTTGTTCTCGCAAAATATATGGAAAAAACAAATCAACCGGAGTAGCCAATGAATTCACTGAAAAAAGAAATAACTTACAGGTTGCAAACGCTTCAACCAAGCAAACTAACAATTTACGATGACAGTGCTGCCCATGCCGGTCATCCTGGAGCGCTCGAGTCCGGAGGGGGACACTTTAATATCTTAATAGTGGCAGAAATCTTTACCAGTAAAACCTTGATTCATCGCCAACGGTTAGTTTACCAACGGCTTGAGGATTTGATGCCAAAAAGAATCCATGCATTATCCCTGAAAACTTTGGCTCCAAGTGAAATTTAATCAACCCACTTTCTAACGTTTTGAAACATTCTAATCCAGCCTGAAAATTCATATTTGTAGCTATCTATCCATGAGTTCTGAACACTTCTAAATACTCTCTCGGGGTGAGGCATCATAATAGTAAAACGTCCATCAGCATTGGTAAAAGCCGTTACCCCCCCCTTTGATCCATTTGGATTAAATGGATATTTTTGCGTCGGGTTTCCATAATTATCAACGTAGCGCATAGCAACAGAAAAATTTAAACTATTTTTTTTTCTTAGAATTTTATCACTAATCTCTACGCATCCCTCTCCATGGGCCACTGCAATCGGCAACTGTGACCCCTCCATATCTTTAAAAAAGACAGAGGGTGACTTAAGAATCTCTACCATTACAAGCCGAGACTCAAATTGCTCTGACTTGTTTTTTGTAAACCTTGGCCAATGCATAGCACCAGGAATTATCTCCTTGATGACTGACATCATCTGACAACCATTGCAAACTCCTAAACCAAAAGTCTCTGAACGATTACAAAAAACTTCAAAAACATCTCTAACTTTCTCATTCAAAAGAATTGACTTGCCCCAACCTACCCCAGCCCCCAAAACATCACCAAAAGAAAACCCACCACACGCGACCAACCCATGATATCCAGATAAGTTAATTTTCGATGATATCAAATCCGTCATGTGAACATCGATGGTTTCAAATCCAACCCGAGAAAATACTGCAGCCATTTCGGTTTGCCCGTTAATTCCCTGCTCACGCAAAATAGCAACCTTGGGCTTTATCTTCTTGGAAATATAGCTTGATCCAACTTTCTGGACACGATCAAACGAGAGTTTTACGCTGAGCCCTGGATCCTCAACATCTAACAAGTTATCAAACTCAGCTTTTGCACAAACTGGATTATCCCTGAGTTCCTGCATCTTAAAAGAGGTTTCTGACCACAGCCTATTTAGATATGCTCCTGACGCATTAAAAATTTTATGATTTTGATGTTTTATAGTCATGACGCCCGCTCGATTTATTTTGCCGATTTGGCGCACGTATTTTTCAAGACCCAAATTTGCAAAACACTTCAGCACACTATCAAAATCTTTTTTTCTAATTTGAAGGACAGCCCCTAACTCCTCATTAAAAAGTTTCTCTATTGCAGAACAATTTGAGGACCCCAAATCGATATCCACTCCAATATGGGACGCAAACATCATTTCTGCCAACGTAACAAATAGACCTCCGTCCGATCGATCATGATAAGCCAATATTTTTGAGGTTGAAATAAGCGTTTGAATCGCGGCAAAGAATTGTTTAAGTATATTAGGTGAATCCAAATCAGGCGGCATCCCTTGAGAGATTCGATAGGTTTGGCATATAGCCGAACCACCCATACGACATTTTCCACCACCCAAATCGACTAGGAGTAAAACACTGGTTTGATCCGCCACTAGTTGGGGAGTTAATGTCTCTCTTACATCCAACAAAGGGGCGAATGCGCTGATAACAACAGTCATCGGTGATGTGACCTGCCGCACTTTCTCCTTGTCTAGCCAAGTTGTTTTCATTGACAGAGAGTCTTTCCCAACTGGAATACTGATCCCCAAAGCTATACATGTCTCCATAGTCAAAGCCTTTACAGAATCAAACAAAATCGCATCCTCACCATCCTCATCACAAGCAGCCATCCAGTTTGCAGATAACTTTACATCCGATAGTTTTTGGATCCCAGCGGCAGCAATATTGGTTATTGCCTCGCCAATAGCCAAACGCGCAGAGGCCGGACCGTCAATCACCGCAACAGGCCCTCTCTCGCCGAGGGCAAAACATTCGCCACTATAACCATCAAAGTCCCGAATCGTAACGGCCACATCAGCAACCGGAGTTTGCCATGGGCCAACGAAAGAATCTCGCGAACAAAGCCCTCCAACACTACGATCATTAATAGTTATTAGAAAACTTTTATCTGCGACCGCGGGAAGTCTCAGAACACGTGTCACCGCATCTTCAAGTGTAATGTCACAAACATCCTCTTTTTTTATAACTTTACTTAATCTTTTTACTTTTCGATTTAGATTAGGTAAACCACCAAGAATAGTATCTAGTGCGACATCCACCGGAAAATTTCCAAACAATTTATCCCTCACAACTAATTGTTGCTGATCACACACTATTGCAATCACTGAGTATGGACAACGCTCCCTTTTACAAATACTTTCGAAAACTTTTAATTTTTCGGGAGACAAGGCAATGACATAACGCTCTTGTGATTCGTTACACCATATTTGTGCTGGATTCATCCCTTCGTCCTCTACTGGGATATTTCTTAAAGCAACCTCTGCTCCTTTTTTTGCTGAATACACAAGCTCAGGTAACGCATTAGAGAGACCTCCAGCTCCAACATCATGTACCGAAAGTATCGGATTTTTATCCCCTCGCGCCCAACAGTAATTAATTACCTCTTGAGCTCTTCGCTGCATCTCTGGATTTCCGCGTTGAACCGAGTCATAATCAAGCTTTTCGGAGTTTGTACCCGTTTTCAGACTTGATGCAGCCCCTCCACCCATACCAATCAACATACCGGGTCCACCAAGCTGTACTATTAATGTTCCTGACGCGAAATCCGTTTTTATGGATTGATCATCAACAATACTACCAATACCACCTGCAAGCATAATTGGTTTATGATAGCCCCTTATAATCCCCAGCTCATCTCCCATCTCATAGGAACGAAAATAGCCTGCCAAATTGGGGCGACCAAACTCGTTGTTAAACGCTGCACTACCCAGTGGTCCGTCCAGCATTATTTCAAGCGGAGACGCTATCCAGCTCGGTTTTTTTGGCTCGTCGGTCTCCCATGGCTGAATAAACCCAGGGATTCGGAGATGGGAAACACTGAAACCAACCAAGCCAGCTTTTGGCTTTGCACCTCTCCCAGTGGCGCCCTCATCCCTAATTTCTCCTCCAGCCCCGGTGCTAGCTCCTGAGAACGGAGATATTGCGGTGGGGTGATTATGCGTTTCTACTTTCAACACTGTATGAGTCAAAACGCGACGGTTTGCGTATGTGCCTAATAGGTTGGGAGAAAAAATATTAGTTTCGATGCCTTCCATAATAGCGCCGTTATCTGAGTATGCTACAACCGTGCCTTTAGGACTCGCCCGATGGGTGCTTTTTACCATTTCAAAAAGGGATTTATCTTGAATCTCGTTGTCTATCGACCAAGTTGAATTAAAAATTTTATGCCTGCAGTGCTCTGAATTAGCCTGGGCAAACATCGATAGCTCAACATCACTTGGATTTCTACCTAATTTTCGAAATTTATCCCTTAAATATTTGATCTCTATGCTTGACAGAGCCCACCCAAATTGAATATTAGCATTTTCCAAAATTTGATCATCATTTAAAATTTCGATCGTTTTAAAAGATTGTGGCTTTAAGATACCAAACAAGTCAGGGAATTTTTTTCCAAAAATCACCTCCTCTGTCATTCGATCAAAAAGCAAACTTGCTAATAACTTTGCATCAGTTTTAAGAAGTTTCCTCCCATCTGATAAATTAAAAATATATTCAATACCACGCTCAACTCTTTTTATCCCATCTAAACCGCAAACATGAGCGATTTCAGTTGCCTTTGAGGACCACGGAGAAATGGTCCCAATTCTTGGTATTACGAGCATTTCAAAGACATAATGTTGCCACTCATGAAGATTTATCTCAGAATCAAAAAGTTCTGCCAATACTTTAATATCTGCTCTAGAAAAGTGATTTGCATCAAAAAAATACCAAAATCTGGCATCTATATCGGTTACCCTTGGTATTTTACGATTAACTCTTTTGATAAGCTTTTGTCTTCGAAATTTTGAAATCGCAGACCTGCCGCGTAATTTAATTTGCTCTGACATTTTGAATTAGCTGAATTAAAATTAAATGTAGCTGGGTAGTATAACCGAGCATAATTGAAGTCACTAAGAAATTTTTAGCTTTATATATAACTTATGGAAAATTCAAAAGAACCAGTTTTGCTTACACGAAATATCAAAAATATTGAATTACAAGCAAATTCTCAAAAACACAGCTCGTCTCTTATGGAAAAAGCTGGCCTTGAAATTGCCGTCCATGCAAGAGCTTTAAGTGTCGATAAAAAAAAAGGAACTATTTTAATCTTGATTGGACCTGGTAATAATGGCATCGACGCCTTAATAGCCGCTTTTCTTTTAAAAAGCTGGTGGTTTGACGTAACAGTTTTTTTACCACTTGGAAGAAAACCCAAGGATTTAATACTTACACGGAAATTAAATAAGTGGGTTCAAGCCGGTGGAGAAGTGATAGACGACATTGAGAGCGAAACCGATATAAAACTTGTTATCGATGGTATTTTCGGTATCGGACTCAACAAAATAATTACCGGAAAACTGAGTTCAGTTATTAAACAGATCAATAAATTAGAATGTAATATTTTGTCGATTGACATACCTTCAGGTATAGACTCTGACACCGGCACTGTGATGGGAATCGCCATAAAAGCTACTAACACCGTAACCTTTATTGGACATAAACCAGGACTTTATATGAACTCTGGCCCTGATCATGCGGGAACTATAACGGTAAAAAAGCTAGGTACTAAGAATCTGGATCTTGGCCCAGGTCACGGTTATCTTATAAGTGATCGCAATATAAAATCCGTAATAGAAAAAAGGGATATAAATTCGCATAAAGGTATGTTCGGAAAGGTACTCATAATTGGTGGAGCAGAAGGAATGTGTGGGGCACCCATTCTGACTGGCCGAGCTGCCATTAAACTCGGTGCTGGAAAAGTTCAAATCGGAATATTAGATAAAAATATCGTCGTCGATTTTTCTCAACCAGATATTATGATCGATCGCGCCGAAAACCTAACAAAAAAAATTACAAAAGACTATATAATCATAATCGGACCGGGACTAGGTAAAACCAAGGAAGCGTTAACCTGTTTGGAAAGATGCATTAAATCAACCGCAAAACTTATTGTGGATGCTGATGCTTTAAACCTCATTGCCGAAAATAAAAATTTAGGTAAAAGTCTAGGCCTTCGAAAAATTCCAACAGTTTTTACTCCCCACCCGGCTGAAGCAGCCCGCTTAATTAATGAATCTACAACCGTTATTCAGAGAAATCGAATTTCCGCTGCGAAAAGAATATCGAAACAATTCAATGTTACGTGTGTTTTAAAAGGATGTGGCACCATTATTTGCGATTTAAATGGAATGTGGCACTTGAATATTACTGGCAACCCGGGCATGTCCACATCTGGAATGGGAGATGTTCTTGCGGGAATAATTGGAGCTCTAGTTGCTCAAGACTCTAGTGTTTTAAATGCGGCATTAGCTGGCTGTAGGCTACACGGTTTAGCGGCAGATGCTTTGGTTTCCGACGGAAAAGGTCCAATTGGACTAACAGCGTCGGAAACAATCGATGAGACAAGAAAAATACTCAACAAAATTTTAAAAGAAAAAAATCTGTAGATAAGTTTATCTTTATTGATTGGTACGGGGTCTTCTGTGACCCCGTTTTTTTATATAATAATTTTTTTTATTCCTCGCACGATGTATATTCCAGTTAATGTAAAAAGGATTGACCCAAAAACATGTGCAAATATATTTGTCATCGCGAAAATATATTGTTGCCTCATTAACATGTTTACAGTCTCTAACGAAAAAGTAGAGAAAGTGGTTAAGGCCCCTAGTAAACCTGTCACGATTAGCAATCTAATCTGAGGAGAAATACTCGGATTAATTGCCAAATATTCAACTGTAACTCCAATCAAAAACGCTCCGATTAAGTTAGCTATTAATGTACCCAGTGGTAAAAAAGATAAAGAAGCGTTATAGCTAAGAGACAAAACCCACCTAAGCCAAGCACCAATTCCTGCTCCAAGGGCTACACTTAGAAAACCAGCCGCTGTCAAAACGAGAAACTCATAAAATGTTTACGGTTTTGAAAAACCATATTCCGCCAAAACCTCTTGCCCTCTCGTCGAAAGAACGAATTGTAAAAATTTCCTAGCCTCTATTAAATTGTGACTAGATTCAGTAATTCCTATAGGGTAGGTAATTTTTTCCAAAGTCGGAATAGTCTCGACTATTTTTACCCTTTCTGGCTGCGTCCCTGCATCTGTTCGGTAAACAAAACCTGCATCAACTTCTCCCCTTAAAACATACGACAGGGTCTGCCGAACATTCATTGTATTTATAACTTTACCTTTGAGAACCTTCCAATATCCTAGTTTTTTTAGGGTATCGATTGTATATCGCCCTACGGGTACTCCGTAATTTGATACCGCCACCCTCTTGACTTCATCCCTTACCAAATCTTTCAATGCTAAAAGCGATCCATGCTCAATTTTTTTTGGCACTATAAGCACTAACTCATTAGATGTAAAAACCGTGACAGTCTCTTTCTTTAGTGCCTTACGCTCAATAGCTTGATTTACTAGCACCATATTTGCGCTGGCATAAACGTCCACAGGTGCTCCTTTATAAATTTGTTGTAGAAGTGCGCCCGAACCTCCCAAATTTAATAATACTTCAGATGAAGGGTTTTCACTCTCGTAAACCTCAATCATATGTGTGAAAACATCTGTCAGACTGGCTGCTGCAGATACTATAAGTTCGTCCCCATAAGCTTTACCATTGATCACAGCAGCAATAAGCAAAGGTAAAAAGTTCGAGTACCAAGGAGATTTTAATTTCATACCTTCCCAATCATTAAAAGGCAGAGGCAAACAGAATAATACCGAAAGATATCATAAGCTTCCACGAAAAATGGAATTCCGAATTTTCATCCGTAGTAACCAAATAATTTTCAAAAGACGAGTTTGATTCTTCAACAACCAAATGAGAATGAGTCAAATCTTTAAGCACTCTTTGTTTTGTTATCTCCTCTTCAACGGCTTTTTTATTTATTTGAGAGGCCATTGATTCAAGAGATTTCAGCGTATCAACCGGAGCCTGTTTAAGAGTGGACCCCTCTTTTTGTCGATCTTTTAACATGTCAGATGCATAGATAAAACCGCAATTTGAAAACCACAAAAAAAATAAGATTGTCAATAAATACCAAAATTCTAAAATTCTATTGTCTTGCATATCAAAGTTTGTAACTTGTTTGAAGAATTAAAATTACCATGGTGTAGTTCCTTTTTCATTTATCCCAGAGGTTTTTAACAATAATTCCCTAATCTCTCCTCGAACCGGTTTACCATGTTTATCTCTGTAAGGAGCCTCGTCAAGTTGTATTTTACTCTGTACACGTCCCTCTTTGAAAATTATTAATTTCTCTGCTAAAACAACAACGTCTTGAGGATCGTGCGATATTATAACTATGGGTATGTTGAATAATAATTGAGTCTTTATAAGTTCCTCCCTCATTTTTATTCGCAACAGTGGATCCAGCGCCGCAAATGGTTCGTCAAGAAGAAGTAGCTTCGGTTTCAAAAGTAACGCTCTAGCGATGGCAACTCTCTGCCTTTGCCCACCAGAAATTTGCCAAGGAAAATTATTCTCCAAGTGAGTCAATTCAAAAAGTTGCAGTAACTCTTTTAATCTAACTAAGATTCTCTTATCTGGTCTTGTCTGAAACCACTTTTTCCCTGCAAACGCTATATTTTCACCTACCCTAAGATGCGGAAAAAGCGCATAGTCTTGAAAAACATAACCAATACTTCGGTTTCGAGGTGGGATTGAAATATTATTCCGAGAATCGTAGACTGCCTCATTATCCACAACAATCTTACCCTCGTCCGGAGTTACCAAACCGGCCAAGGACTTCAAAGTTAATGTTTTTCCTGAGCCCGATGCTCCGAATACAACCGTCAATTTATCTTCCACTAAAAAGTTCACATTTAGTGCGAACTGGCTGGAGCGAGATCCAAAAGTTTTCTTTATGTTTACAGAAATTCTCATGTGACTAGTTTCGCCCCGCCTCGTATTTTGATTTTAATATCTGACCAGACCCTATTAATATTACCAAACAAACCAAAGAAGTGAGTAAAACCAAAAAATTTGCCAAATTGTCGCGCCCCATCTCTACTGCTTCGTAAATAGCAACTGAAACCGTCTGAGTCCTACCAGGCAAACTACCGGCCACCATAAGAGTTGCGCCAAACTCTCCTAAAGCTCGGGCGAAAGCCATCAAACACCCTGCTAATATTCCTCGCCACGCTAGAGGCATACTCACAGTAATAAAAATTGCCCATTCCGATTTTCCTAGGACTTGGGCAGCTTGACTGTACTGAATGTTAACGGCTTCAAATGCCGCTCTTGCGGATTTATAAACTAGGGGAAACGCGACTACCGTAGCAGCTATTACAGCACCCTGCCATGTGAACACAAGATGAATTCCTAAAACACGATCTAGCCACTCCCCTAGATAACCCTCTCTTCCAATTAAAACTAGAAGATAGTAACCAATTACAGTCGGGGGTAAAACCATCGGTAGTGTAAAAACGGCGTCAAAAAACTCCCTGAAAAAAAAAGCACGTCGGCTAAAAAGATAACCCAAAGCAATTCCAAGAATGCCCGCCAATATACTAGCCCAAAAAGCCACTTTTATACTTAGTAAAAGTGGAACAAGCGCGTAACCGAGATTATTTTCAATCACAGCTTATAAGGAGCTAACTCGTAGTCCAACGTTTCGCTGCATCGTCATCCGCCGATCTTGCATCTACCCACCGCTCTCCCTGATTAGTTATTTCTTTTTTCCAAAAAGGGGCCCGTGTTTTCAAATAATCCATCAAAAACTCGCAAGCTTTAAATGCATCTCCCCTATGCTCACTGGAGACAATCACCAAAACTATTTGATCTGTAGGTTTTAATTTTCCATAACGATGGATAATTCGAATACCGAGTAGGCGCCATTTTTTTTTACATTGCTCTTCAATTAAATTAAGTGATTTTTCCGTCATGGCTGGATAATGCTCCAGATTCATTTCTCGAACCTCCAGTCCTTCATTAACGTCTCTAACCAAGCCAGTAAACGATACGATTGCCCCAACTTTCGGGTTTTTCGAATGCAACAGAGCAATTTCCTTCCCCACCTCAAAATCTTCTTTTTGAACCGTTACACTCAACCTCTACCCTCCTGTCACTGGGGGGAAAAAAGCAACTTCATCACCATCTTTTAAAACTATTTTTTTGTGTGCGATATTTTGATTCACCGCTATTCTAACTGCCTTTTTATCACTAAATTCTTTTGCCCATACCCCACCTCTTCCACATAAAAATTGCTGTAATTCTTGAGTATGCGTAATGGTGTCAGGCAATTCAAGCTTTTCGGTATCTAGCTCAACAACCTCCCTTAACTTCGCAAAATAAAGAATTGTTATTTTTTTCACTGTTACTAGCCTTCTTACAAAAAAAAATCGTTTGCTAAAGCAGTGACCTCAACTGCCTCTTTCTCTATAAAGTCAGCAATACTAGCATAATCTGTAATCTGGAAAACTGGCAATATTGTATCTAACTGGAAATCAGAAGCAATGGCTTTGATGGAAAGATCATTCATAAATAAGAGCGGGAGTTTTGTTATTTTTCTACAAACTTCTATTTTAGGAAAATTAATTTGTTTAAACCCCTCCACTAAAACAAGATCACAAGGCGAAATTTTCTTTAAAAGATCCCTGAGCTGGAGTTCCGGCTCTGTAACTATCTCATGAATTAATGCCCATCGACGGCTCGATGAAATGAGCACTTCATATGCCCCAGATTTTCGGTGCCGGTATGAATCCTTACCAGGCTTATCAATGTCAAAATCGTGGTGGGCATGCTTGATAATTGATATTCTACTGTCACGATCTTTGAACTCGTAGATTAGCTTTTCGATAAGCGTCGTTTTACCGCTCCCTGAATATCCGGCGATTCCAAAAATACGCATTATCGATTTACGGAGGTTTTAAGTGGTAGTCACTCTGGCTGCACAATACTTAAATTCTGGAATCTTGCCGACCGGGTCGAGTGTAGGGTTAGTAAGAAAGTTAGCCGGAGCCTCGTTAAAACAAAATGGTATGAAGAGCATGCCCTGAGTAACATCTCTGTCTGCCCGCACCTTAAGGGTGATCCCGCCTCTCCTTGTCTCTACCCTGACTTTTTCACCTCGCTTTAGCCTCATCCTACCTATGTCTTTTGGATGCATTGACACAACTGGTTCTGGTTCATGAGCATTCAGCGCTTCAGACCGCGTTGTCATGGCCCCGGTGTGCCAGTGCTCCAACATTCTTCCAGTGGTTAAAACTAATGGAAATTCATCGTCAGGTAGTTCGTCAGGTGGCACCAAGTCTGCCGGAACGATCTTACCCTTTCCACTAGGGGTGGGAAAACCTTCACCAAAGAGGATTTCCTGTCCTGGTGTTTTTGGCCCAGATGAAGGATAAGTAACTGCATCTTCTTCTAGAAGACGATCCCAGGTGATATTGTCCAAAGACGCCATAGTTTGAGACATTTCCTTGAAAACATCCGATATGTCCTTATAATCCCAACCGCAGCCGATTCTGTTGGCGATTTGGACTATCACTTCCCAGTCCTGCCTTGAATCCCCGGGAAGATCGACGATAGGTCTGCCTATTTGAATTTGTCTGTTGGTATTTGTGTAAGTTCCCAACTTTTCAGCTTGTGACGACGCAGGAAGGACTACATCCGCAAAAAATGCCGTTTCCGTTGGGAAAATATCTTGGACGACAAGATGGTCAAGCATTGCAAAGCCCTCTCGGGCATGCTTTTGGTCAGGATCAGACATCGCAGGATTTTCTCCTTGAACATACATACCTTTGATGGTGTTTTCATGAACAGCATTCATTATCTCAACCACAGTTAAACCTTTATTTGGGTCCAGCTTAGTTCCCCAAAGATTCTCTAACTTACCCCTAAAATCTGGATTTTCAACAGAGCGATAATCTGGAAATACCATGGGTATCAAACCAGCATCAGACGCACCTTGAACATTGTTTTGCCCCCTGAGTGGATGCAGCCCAGCTCCCTCTCTACCTACTTGACCTGTGGAAAGCGCCAGAGCAATAAGACAGCGCGCATTATCAGTCCCATGAACATGCTGTGATATCCCCATTCCCCAAAAAATAATCGACCTCTCAGATGTTGCATATTTACGGGCAACCGCTCTAATAGTGTCTGCATCGATTCCACAAACAGAAGCCATATTTTCAGGTTTGAATTCCTTCACCTTCACTCTCAATGATTCAAAACCCTCCACATGATCCTTAAGGTATTGTTTATTATATAGTTCTTCTTCTACAATTACGTGTAACATGGCGTTTAACAACGCGACATCGGTTCCTGGCTTGAAAACCAATGAGTACTCAGCGTGTCTCATAAGTTCCTGTCTACGGGGATCCATAACGATAAGCGAGGCTCCTCTTTTGGCAGCCTGTTTGATAAAAGTGGCTGCAACTGGATGATTCTGCTCCGGCCGTGCACCGATGACAATTATACAATCGGCTTCCTTTGCCGCCGCAAATGGCGCCGTAACAGCACCAGAACCTATTCCCTCCATCAATGCCGCAACAGAGGATGCATGACATAGTCGGGTGCAGTGGTCCACATTGTTGGTCCCAAAACCTTGTCTTACCAATTTTTGAAACAAATACGCCTCTTCGTTCGTGCCTTTTGCAGAACCGAAACCCGCTAGGGCGTTCCCCCCGGACGATTTTAGAATACGGTTAAGTCCATTTGCTGCCTTCGTTAATGCTTCCTCCCAAGTACTTTCGCGAAAGGTCTTCGCAAACTCATCTGGAGTCATTTTAACATCCCACTTCTTTGGAACGCCGTCTCTACGAATCAATGGTTGTCTTAAGCGTTCACGACTTCCAACGTAGTCGAACCCAAACCTTCCCTTTATACAAAGACGATTTTGATTCGCAGGTCCGCCCCTTCCATCAACCTTCACGATTTTGTTATCCTTGACGGACACAGATGTCTGACAACCAACTCCGCAAAATGGACACACCGATTTAACGACTTTATCGGGGTAAACGGTCCTCTGAACGGATTGTTTATCCAGAAGGCTTTTCTCCATCAATGCGCCTGTAGGACAAGCTTGTATACACTCACCACATGCAACACAGCTTGACAACCCCATCGGATCGTCAAAATCAAAGATTGGCTTGGTATCGTGTCCTCTATATCCCATCCCAATAACGTCATTCACCTGAACTTCCCGACATGCCCTTTCACACAATCCGCATGCTATGCATGCGTCAAGGTTCACCGCTATTGACGGATGGGACACATCGCGAAATATTGAATCCACTGGTACTGATTTTTGCGATGCCGGACGATTACCATCAAATCTGGGGGTGTTGTTGAATCCAGCCAATTCTGCTTGAGACCAAAACGCGGCCTTGGGGTCCGGACTTATGTTTTTCTCCGGCATATCTGCCGCCAATAATTCGAAGACTAGTTTACGATTTCGCTGCACTCTGTCGTTATTCGTCTTTACCACCATGCCATCGGAAACCTCACGGCAACACGAAGCTGCCAAAGTCCTCTCGCCCTCTACCTCCACCATACATGCCCTACAATTTCCATCACTCCGATATCCTGGCTGATCTCTCCAACACAAGTGGGGAATTTGGACTCCTTCTTTTTTCGCTACATTCCAAATTGTCTGCCCTTTTTTGGCTTTGACCTGCCGTTCATCAAGAACAATGTTCACAGTCTCCGCCTCTTGAGCGCCTTGCTTCGGAATATCAATAATTTTATTCATTATTTATGTCGCAAAAAATCTGCTGGAAAATGTTTAATCATAAGTTTAACCGGATTTGCAGCCGCCTGCCCTAATCCACAAATCGAAGAGTCCTGCATCACCTCAGCTAACTCCCCAATTAGCACGGTATCAAGTTTCTTTTTCTCAAGCAACCCAACCAACTTTTCAGTTCCAGATCTGCAGGGAGTGCATTGTCCACAACTTTCGTGCCTAAAGAACTTGATCAAATTGGTGGCAACGTCTTTTACCGAATCTTTTTGGGACAAAATAATTATCGCGTGGCTTCCTATAAAACCGCCATGCTCTTCGAAGGTTCCGAAATCAAGAGGCAATTTGGACATTTCAGCAGGAAAAATCCCCCCTGAAGCTCCCCCAGGAAGGAACCCTTTGAGGATGTGACCGTCGATCATACCCCCGCAATGTTCAGAAATTAGTTCGTCTATCGTCGTGCCGGCTGGCACCACTTTTACGCCGGGAATTTTTACTCGCCCAGAAACTGAGAAGGAGCGTAATCCACAATGCCCGCTCTTCCCTTTTTTTGCAAACCATGGCGCACCGTGAGCTACAATATCAGGAATCCAGCTTAGGGTTTCAACATTATGGTTTAGTGTAGGCAAGCCAAACAGTCCTACTTCCGCGATGTAAGGTGGCCTTTGCCGTGGGAGACCTCGTTTTCCCTCGATAGACTCGATCATAGCGGATTCTTCACCGCATATGTAGGCCCCGGCCCCTCTCCTTAGCTCAATAGGTGTTTTCTTGGTTAATCCCGCTTGATCAAGGGATTTAATTTCTCTCCTTAGTATTTCAAGTACAGCAGGGTATTCATCTCTCATGTAGATGTAAATTTTTTCGCACCCAACAGTCCACGCTGCTATTAAGGCTCCCTCAAACATGCGATGCGGCTGTTTTTCTAACCAAAACCTATCCTTAAAAGTCCCGACCTCACCTTCATCACCGTTAATTGTCATCAACCTCGGACCCGGAAATCCTTTAACTATGCTCCACTTTCTTCCTGCTGGAAAACCGGCCCCCCCCATTCCTCTGAGGCCCGAATCGGACATTGTCTCTATTATTTTTTTAGAATCTTGCTTGCCGTCTAGGCAGGACCTGTAAAAATCATAACCCCCTCTTGAAAGATATGAAGTAAGATCCTCATATTTCGGCAGTTTTGGGGAAGTTCCGTTTTTCGTTGCTTCAATTATTTTATCTACGGTAGCATTATCGACAGATCTTTTTCCCACATTCGCTGCAGGAGCAGACGCACACCGGCCTATGCATGGGACCCTCGACACTCGCATCCTCTTCCCATCAACCTTTTTTTCGAGAGCAGCAACTAGCTCGTTTGCCCCAGCCAGCATACATGACACACTGTCACATACCCTGATAGTCAATTCAGGCGGGGGATTTTCTTCTTCCCTGACTATGTCAAAGTGATGATAAAAGCTTCCGACCTCAAACACTTCGGCCTGAGACAGTTTAAAAATTTCTGCGACAGCTGACAAATGATCCGCTCGGAGATGACCGATTTGGTCCTGAATTTTGTGCAACGCTTCGATCAACAAATCGCGACGTGGCTCTAAACCAGCTAAAAGACGCCTAACCTCTGCAACAGCCGAGGACTCTACCTGCCGCCCTTTTGGCTGGCTGGTATCCCTTTTGAGATATCCGGCCTCATGTTTGTTAAACAAAACTCTTTGTCTCCTATCTGCCCACTCATTGCCCCTCACGGCGTGTAAGGAGGCCCACGTTTAACCAACTCCTTACTCCGCTCAGCCCGAAAACCCTGGATGAGTTCGCTCAACATTGTGCTTCTCGTCAACAGGTTTCATGAACAAGTTAGAGAAAAATGCAATTATGAGTAACCCAGCCATAGCATACATCGTTGTGTTGTAGAGACTCGGTGTTGGATCTATAGTTCCAGCAGGCGCTATTTCCATCAACTTGGAAATAGTTACCGTTTTCGCATCCAGAAGAGATTGCAACTCAGATATTGGGGCCCCAAACTTTTCCGTAAACCGAGCGGGATCAACCTTGGCCGCCAAATCATTTATTGCATTATTCAAGGACATCGCCCGCAATTTTGTTATAGCGAAAGGACCCAAAACGCCAGCGGTTGCCCAAGCTGTTAACAACCGACCGTGAATGCCGCCAACATGCAGAGTGCCAAACATATCTGCCAAGTATGCAGGAATAGTGGCAAACCCGCCGCCGTACATTGTAAAAATTATCATTGTCGCCGCATAAAAAAGCACCAACCACGTAATTACAGGATCGGCACTTACCGCCGATGCGGTAAATGGAATTGACAAATATAGCAAGGTTCCTATGACGAAAAAACAATGGTAGGTGTTTTTCCTGCCAATGTAATCAGACGTCGAGGCCCAAATGAATCTTCCTACCATGTTAAAGGCCGAAATCATGAAAACATAAAAACCAGCAAACCCAGCAGTGACTATGCCTGGCATCGTAGTTCCAAAAATCTCCGTCATCATCGTTTTTGCAACCCCTATGACCCCTATTCCTGCGCTAACGTTGAAACATAGAACTATCCAAAGCTGCCAAAATTGCGGAGTCTTATGCGCCTCGTTGATGTGCACATTATTTTTCGTCATCATACGCTTAGTTTGCTCATCTGCCGCTGGTGGAGTCCATCCCTCCGGCTTCCACCCTACCGCCGGGACCCGGTAGGAAAAGGCCGCAAGAATCATAACTACAAAATAAACGATTCCAAGTGTGACAAAAGCCATAGCTGCACCAGTATCTCCCGTTCCCACCAAGTAAACTCCGGCTTCACCCGGAATCGGCATACTTCCGGCTTCAACAGCATTGGCAATCACAACCTCTTTGAGCCCCTCCGCGGTTTCAATAAATCTTTTTCCACCTTCTGTTAGCAGCTGAACTGACCCCTCGGTTCCAAGATATTCCGGTGCAGTGGAAAACTTTTCCAACAAGTATTTTTTCAACTGTTGACCGATCATCGCTCCCCCACCAAAACCCATGATAGCCATCCCTGTCGCCATTCCTCGCCTGTCTGGAAACCATCGAATCAAAGTTGATACAGGCGAGACATAACCTAACCCTAAGCCACATCCACCAAGAACTCCATATCCAAAATATACTAGCCAGAGCTGGTGATAAATTATTCCTAGGGACCCAACTAAGAAACCTCCCCCCCAGAGGAATGCTGCTGTTACTCCTACACACCTGGGTCCGACATCCTCCAGCCAACGTCCAGCCACCGCAGCGGCTAAACCCAAGCAAACTATCGCTACCGAAAAAATCCAAACCACGCTACCAAGTGACCAGTCCCCCGCTGCGCTAACCACAACCCCCAGTTCACGGGTTAAAGCAGGATTAAAAACGCTCCATGCGTAAACTGATCCTATACATAAATGAATTGATATCGATGCCGGCGGCACCCACCATCTATTAAAACCCGGCTTCGCAACAATTTTATCCTTCAAAAGGAACGAAAAAAAACCACCTTTGTTGTTATCTGCCATGACTATCAGGCCCCCCCTTACTTAAACCCTAATTAAATTCGTCTCACCGCACTCAATTTTATTAACTCGTCGGCGTAATTCTATATGAAATCAATCTCGTGTGGGGAAAATGTGCGACATTAGTTAAAGCGAACCCACAACCAAAAGTTTTGTCATATGTTTGTACACCATTTTGTTAGGTGAAGCTAGCGTGTATATAATACAAAGTAAGATGTCGATTTAATTAAAAAATGGGAAAATTAAAATTGGAACATAATTCAAATAAATCATTCGATAGTTTCGGAAGAAGTCTAGGCGACCTGCGTATATCCGTTACCGACAGATGTAACTTTCGATGTACTTATTGCATGCCAAAAGAAATCTATGGGAGAGATTTCGAATACCTAAATCGTAAACAACTTTTAAGCTTTGACGAAATAACTCGATTAGCCACCATCTTCAAAAACTTTGGCGTAAAAAAACTAAGAATTACTGGCGGTGAACCTTTGTTGAGGAAACAGATTGAGGTATTGATTGAAAAACTAGCAAAAATCGGGTTTGACGATCTAACTCTTACCACAAATGGGGCGTTGCTAGAAAAAAAAGCCAAGGCTCTTAAAAATGCAGGCCTAAATAGAATCACCGTTAGTCTCGATTCCTTGGATAACAAAGTTTTCACCTCCATGAATGATGTTGACTTTCCCGTGTCAAAGGTTTTGAAAGGTATAGAAGAAGCGGACCGAGTGGGATTAAATCCGATAAAAATAAATATGGTAGTAAAACGAAACGTAAACGAAAACGCGGTACTCGACATGTGTAAATATTTCAAGAGATCTGGACATATTTTGCGTTTTATTGAATTTATGGATGTTGGATCGACGAATGATTGGCAGCTTGAGCATGTTGTATCCTCAAAAGAACTCACTAAATTAGTTAATAGCGAGTTTCCTATTGTTCCAGCTAATCCTAACTATTTTGGTGAAGTCGCAGAGCGGTGGAAATATGTTGATGGAGCCGGAGAAATCGGATTCATCTCGTCCGTTACACAAGCATTTTGTGAAGGATGCACCCGAGCAAGAATTTCAGCCGATGGAAAACTATATACCTGTCTATTTGCTAACAAAGGAACCGATCTAAAAGAAATTCTGCGAACGACCGAGGATAATAAGGTTATAGCGAATAAAATAAACGAAATATGGGAAAAGCGTAAAGATCGATACTCCGAAATACGAAGCATGAATACTTCCCAAAAATCTAAAATTGAAATGAGCTACATTGGAGGGTAATTAATTGGACATAAATAATATTCAATCACTCAAAGAGCTATCAAAACTTGAGGATTACGATCCGAGATCTCTCCCAGTTAAACAAGCGAGGGAGTACATTCTCAAGTTTCTCGCACCGGTTAAACAGACCGAAAGAATTCCAATTATTGAATCTCTAGGGCGGGTTACTTCGTCAGACATTTTATCACCGATCAATGTTCCCCCTCATAACAACTCTGCCATGGATGGATACGCCGTTAAAGCTTCAGATTTAAATAGCAATATGGAAACTCGTCTAAAAGTAGTGGGAAAAGCATTTGCGGGGAAACCCTTCTTTGGAGACCTAGCTCCGGGCGAAGCTGTAAGGATTATGACGGGAGCAGTGGTCCCTCAAAACTTAGACACAGTTGTGATGCAAGAGAACGTGGAGTTGCAAAAGGAAGAAATTATTATTAACAACCGTATCGCAAAGGGTACAAATACAAGAAATGCTGGGGAAGACCTTCAAAAAGGTAAAATCGCCATTGGAAAAGGAAAGTTGATTCGTCCCGGAGATATGGGTCTATTAGCTTCTCTGGGCATCCCAACAGTCGAAGTGTTTAGAAAAGTTAAAGTGGTATTCTTTTCCACCGGTGACGAACTCGTTGGAGTGGGAGAAAAGCTTGGAATAGGCGAAATTTATGATAGCAATCGCTACACTTTACGTGGACTTCTTGACAGATTAGGTTGCGATATTACTGACATGGGAGTGATCAAAGACGAAAAAAAAACCGTTGAAAATGCATTACTCGAGGCATCTGCAAGTGCTGATGTAATAATAACCACTGGCGGAGTGTCAGTGGGTGAAGCAGATTACATAAAAGAAATACTGGACAAATTAGGACAAGTTCTTTTCTGGAAAATTGCAATGAAGCCCGGAAGACCTTTGGCTTACGGTAAAATAAATGACTGTCACTTTTTTGGTTTGCCTGGCAATCCTGTATCGGTAGTTGTAACTTTTTACCAATTTGTCCAAAATGCGTTAAAAATATTACAAGGCGAAAATCAAGCGAAAATGCAACCGATCCAAAAGATAAAAAGTGGGGAAAGAATTCGAAAAATCCCGGGACGTACTGAATATCAGAGAGGGATAATTTCATTTGAGAATGGAGAGTGGATGGTTAAAACAACGGGAGACCAAGGCTCTGGGATTTTGTCTTCAGTGAGTCAAGCGGATTGTTTCATAATATTGGACGCGACTGAAGAGACTATTGAACCCGGACATTACGTCAACGTCCAAGTTTTGGAAGGATTGGTGTAAATTCTAGAAGGGATTCAAAACAAGGAGGTATCGTGGCAAACCCAACAGGGCTATCTGATAGACAAAAACATATACTTCATCACGAGGGTACAGAACCTCCTTATTCAAGTGTACTCAATAATGAAAAAAGGACTGGGACCTACCACTGCGCGCAATGTAATCAACCCCTTTTCCATTCATCCAAGAAATATGAGAGCGGCTCCGGGTGGCCAAGTTTCTATGATGTAATCGACGGTGCCATTGATACTAAAATCGATCGTTCCCTCTTTGTTACTAGAACCGAATACCATTGTTCTAATTGCAAAGGACACCAAGGACACGTATTTGATGATGGTCCTGAGCCAACGGGGTTACGTTATTGCAACAATGGAGTTGCGTTACAATTCGTAGAGGAGTAGCTCTTGAAAATAAAAACACTCGATAGAGGTTCTAAGGAACCGCCGTCGAACATTAACGTTAAATCAATAGACGAAAATCAAATTGCCGCACTAATATCTATTACAGGTGAATACCCTCTAACACTTTACGTTAATAAGGTCCCTTTGGTTACACTCATGACCATGGGGCAACATCCCGAGGCGCTATCGGTCGGATATCTTGTAAATCAGGGACTCATCTCATCGATTGATGATATCAGCTCTATCACGGTAGATTGGGAAACTAATTCCAGCATTATCGTGCTTTCAAACAAAACTAATTTAGAAGAACAAAGACTAGCGGAAAGAACTATTACCTCAGGGTGTGGTCAGGGGACTATGCTTGGTAATCTTCTAGACAAAACAGATGAAATCGAATTACCTGAAACCACTCACATATCAAAAGGTACACTCTATAAAATCTTGCATGACATCCGTCAAAGAGAAACTGTTTATAAAACATCAGGAGCGGTACACGGATGTGCTTTGCTAGAGGCTGAGAAGATAATTTACTTTATCGAAGATGTTGGGCGGCACAACGCTGTCGACGCCATAGCAGGGAAAATGATGATGGAAAATATTAAAGGGCAAAACAAGTATTTCTACACGACTGGAAGATTGACGTCTGAAATGGTGATTAAATGTGCCCAAATGCGAATTCCTATTTTAATCTCGAGGTCTGGGGTTACTCATATGGGGTGGAAAATAGCAAAAGATATAAATCTAACGATGATAGGCAGGGCGAAGGGAAAACATTTTTTATTGTTTTCTGGCGAAAGTAGATTTTTATTTGATGAGGCTGAATACGCAGAAAACTAAACCTATGAATGATATAAGAAAAGATATTTTAGGACTCATCTTAGCTGGAGGGCAAAGTCGAAGAATGGATGGTATTGATAAAGGATTAGTTTGTTTCAAAAAAAAACCCATGATGTCCTGGATTGTAGATAGCCTTCAAGGTCAGGTAAATTCGATCGCAATTAACGCTAACAGAAACCAAGAAAAATACAGAATCTTCACAGATCAAATTTTTTCAGATGAGTTGGGAGGATTTAAAGGTCCGTTAGCCGGATTACACGCGGCGATGACTCACTCCAACGAGTCATTGATTGCTACTGTTCCTTGCGATTCTCCATTCATACCTAACAACTTAATTTGTCGTTTGCGTGAGCCCCTCAATGATTCCTCTATTGATTTAACCGTCGTTCAAACTGGTTCGCGAATTCAGCCCGTATTTTCAATGGCTCGAAAATCCCTAAAATCGTCTTTAGAAAAATTTCTGGTCGATGGAGGAAGAAAGATCGACATTTGGTACCAACATATAAACATTTACAAGGTCACTTTTCCAAATAATACTAAACATTTCGTAAACTTCAATAGTTTGAAGGAACTACGAAATGCCGAAGTAACCGTCAATCATCCAAATCCATGAACTGGGTGTTGGCATCGATTACTCTATAAAAAACCTCACCTGACCCTATCATTCCAAGCTCACTTCTCGCTAATTCTTCCAAAGCGTCATATCCGTTTTTTAAGTCCTGTAATTGTGCTTCAAGACCGGCATTTCTTATTTCTAATTTTTCGTTGTAACGTTTCTGAGCCTTTATACTTCGTTTTAATTCCCAAACATCCAACCAACCCCCTTTCCCCAACCAAAGAGGATATTGAACCAGTGTTAAAAGGGCAACTAAAAAAAAAAGTGGAAACCTGCTCTTCATTCTATCCATTGAGGTTAAACGCTTGTTCGCCGGCAAAAGAGCTACAATCACCTAATTCTTCCTCAATACGCATAAGTTGATTGTATTTAGCAAGCCGATCTGTACGAGACAAAGAGCCTGTCTTAATTTGCAAAGCGTTACATGCCACCGCCAGATCGGCGATGAAACTGTCCTCTGTTTCTCCCGATCTATGGGAAATAACAGTACCATATCCAGCTCTTTTAGCCATTTCTATGGCTGCATAAGTCTCGGTAAGAGTGCCGATTTGATTGATTTTGATTAAAATTGCGTTGGCAATACCCATTTGTATTCCTTCACCTAACATTTTTGTGTTTGTAACAAATAAGTCGTCTCCCACCAATTGTATTTGAGATCCCAATTCATCTGTCAAAAGCTTCCACCCAACAAAGTCATCTTCAGCCATACCATCTTCGATTGAAATAATCGGATATTGGTTAACCAGTTCCTTCAAATAAGCAGAAAAATTGACTGGCGAAAATTCCTTTTTCTCAGCCGCCAACAAATACTTCTGATTTTTGTAAAACTCTGTACTAGCGCAATCAAGGGCTAGCCCAACTTGCCGACCCGGTTTAAAACCTGCATGCTCTATTGCCTCTAAGATTAAATCCAGTGCTGCCTTATTCCCTTTAAGGTTAGGCGCGAACCCTCCTTCATCACCTACAGTTGTTGACATTCCTCCTTTTGATAGAAGTGATTTAAGGCATTGAAAAACTTCTGCCCCACATCTTATTGAATCTGATACGCTAGAGAAACCGAATGGCACTATCATGAATTCTTGTATGTCGATATTGTTATTCGCATGAGATCCGCCATTTATAATATTCATCATAGGCGTTGGAAGTATTTTCTCTCCTATTCCTCCAAGGTATCTGAAAAGAGAGGTGCCATTTTCGACTGCTGAAGCTCTAGCCACTGCCATCGAAACAGCAAGCATAGCATTTGCCCCTAACCTTTTTTTGAATTCGGTGCCATCCAATTCAATAAGTTTACTATCAATGTTTTCTTGTGCGGTGGAGTCAAGTCCAACCAAGCATTCATATATTTCTCCACCAATATTATTAATTGCTTCTCTGACCCCTTTGCCGTTATATCGGCTGGATTCTCCACTATCCCTGAGCTCGACAGCTTCTTTTGATCCAGTTGATGCGCCCGATGGTACCGAAGCTCTTCCTATAACTCCTGTATCAAGATGAACGTCAGCCTCGACGGTTGGATTGCCTCGAGAATCTAGTATTTCCCGACCAACTATATTTACTATAAAACCCATAATTAAAACATTCCCCCATTAATCAATAAGGTCTTCTTCGAAAGAGCCGCCTTTTACAATAACATCAAGCGCCTTTAATTTCTTGAGTAATTCTCCCATTTGATTCAAAGGCCAAGAATTCGGTCCATCAGACAATGCTTCGCTTGGGTTGGGATGGGTCTCCATGAATATTCCGGACACCCCAACTGAGACCGCAGCTCGAGCTAGTGGTGGAACAAACTCCCTTTGCCCTCCACTAGATTTTCCTGAACCTCCCGGCAATTGAACCGAATGAGTAGCATCGAATACCACGGGGCATTGAGTTTCTCTCATAATAACCAACGACCTCATATCCGACACAAGATTATTATATCCAAATGAACTACCTCGTTCACAAACCATAATGTTGTTTTCTCCACTTGAGTTTAAAGCTTTTTCTACAACAAATTTCATTTCACTAGGAGCTAAAAACTGCCCTTTCTTAATATTAACGGGCTTTCCCGCAGAGGCTACTTTTTGTATAAAATCGGTTTGTCTGCAAAGAAATGCTGGGGTTTGGAGTACGTCTACAACACTGGCCACCTCTCCGATATGATCTATGCTGTGGACATCCGTCAAAACTGGACAACCGAAGGTATTTTGAACTTCTTCAAGTATCTTCAGACCTTGCTCTATACCGAGGCCCCTAAAAGATTCCCCCGAAGTTCTGTTGGCTTTATCAAACGAAGCCTTGAAAATTAATGGAACATTCGCATCATCAGTAATACTTTTGAGTTGATTCGCAATCTCCAATACGATTCCTCGGGATTCGATAACGCACGGACCAGCAATCAAAAAAAAAGGATCACCCAAACCAACTTTGATATTTTTTATTTTCAAATCCAACCTCCCTGTGAGACGGTCATATCAACCTTTGCTTCTTATCCTATTTTCCTTTGCGGCCGTAATAAAGTGACTGAATAGGGCATGTCCTTTCCGTGGGGTAGAATTAAACTCCGGATGAAACTGGCACCCAACAAACCACGGATGATTAGGCAACTCAACTATCTCACACAGACGCTCCATTGTTGAAAAACCAGAAAAGACCAACCCCGCATTCTTTAGTGTGTTTAAATAACTGTTATTAAATTCATAACGGTGTCGATGTCTCTCAGAGATGCATGATTTACCATAAATTTTTCTTACTAAAGAATTATCCATTAGCTCTGCCTCTTGAGCGCCCAACCTCATAGTTCCACCCATGTCGTCAGTCTCAATATATTTTTTTGTTTCTCCTCTCAAGGTAATCCATTCCTCTACCAAGCTGATTACAGGATGCGGAGTATCTACCATAAATTCCGTGCTGTGGGCCCTGGTCAGATCTGCCACGTTTCTTGCAAATTCGACCACTGCGAGTTGCATTCCTAGACAAATACCTAGAAATGGCAAGGCGTTTTCACGAGCATATTTAATAGCCTGTATTTTTCCTTCAACTCCCCTTTCTCCAAACCCCCCGGGCACTAATACCGCATCTACATCTTTTAAATCGGCTAACCCGTTCCTTTCAATATTTTCTGAGTCAATATATCTGATGTTTATCCGACAATTGGTGTGTATTCCAGAATGAACAAGAGCTTCTGAAAGAGACTTGTAAGACTCCGTTAATTCTACGTACTTGCCTACGAGCGCCACATCAACTGCACAAGCGGGATTCTCTATAATTTCAACGAGGCGTCGCCATTCCGACAAGTCAGCTGCCGCCGCATTCTTGATTTTCAATTTATCTAAAACTATTTCATCAAGCTTTTGGTCATGTAGTACTTGTGGAATCTTGTAAATACAATCTACGTCAATGGCTGAAATAACGGCGGCCGGATCGACGTTAGTAAATAGAGCTATTTTTTCTCTCTCTTGGTCAGGAATCATTTTTTGCCCACGGCATAACAGAACATCCGCTTGCACGCCAATTTCTCGAAGTTCCTTTACCGAGTGCTGGGTCGGTTTAGTCTTAATTTCTCCGGCAGAGGCAATATATGGCAAAAGCGTAAGGTGAATGAAACAAATAGCATTCCTACCGAGCTCGATCGCCATTTGTCGAGCTGCCTCAATAAATGGTAAGGATTCAATATCACCAACTGTCCCGCCCACCTCAATAATTGCAACATCAGCGTTTCCGGCTCCCCTCTTAATAAAGGTTTTAATTTCATCAGTGATGTGGGGAATGACCTGTACCGTTCCTCCTAGATATTCGCCCCTTCTTTCTTTCCTGATAACACTCTCGTAGATCTGTCCGGTAGTAAAATTATTGTGTCTGAACATCTTTACATTTACAAATCTTTCATAATGGCCAAGATCTAAATCAGTTTCGGCCCCATCCTCTGTAACGAATACCTCTCCATGCTGAAAAGGACTCATCGTACCGGGATCAACATTGATGTAGGGATCAAGCTTCAATAACGTGACATCCAAAAGTCGCGACTCTAAAATGGACGCCAGCGAAGCAGATGCAATTCCTTTGCCCAATGATGATACAACCCCACCAGTGACAAAGATATATTTTGTCATTTTAATACGATACTCGATATAAACATATTTTTCATTTGCCAAATTAAAAAAACAATTTAAATAGTTCTTCGAAGAACCCTAAACCAAACACCCTTTACTATGCAGCTTTTTTTCTTTTCAAATGCTTAATTAGAAAAAACCAAGTATCAACAACCGTATCTGGATTTAATGAAATTGAATCTATCCCTTCATCAAGAAGCCACTCAGCAAAATCTGGGTAATCCGAGGGACCTTGCCCGCATATACCAACATATTTTGACTCTTCCTTGGCAGCGTCGATAGCCATATGCAGAAGCTTTTTAACCGCTGGGTCCCGCTCATCAAATTGCCCCGCAACAATGCCGGAATCGCGATCAAGCCCGAGAGCCAGTTGCGTCATATCATTTGACCCAATTGAGAAACCGTCAAAGTATTCCAAATATTGGTTAGCGAGTAGTGCATTAGTCGGCAATTCACACATCATGATAATTCGTAGGCCATTCTCACCCCTTTTTAAACCATGCTCCCCTAAAAGCTTTATAACTTGACGGGCCTCCTCCAAGGTCCTTACGAATGGGATCATGATCTCGATATTTAAGAGGCCCATTTGTTCCCTTACGAACTTAAGTGCCTGACATTCTAAAGCAAAACAATCTTTAAAACTTTGTGAGATATATCTCCCAGCCCCCCTGAAGCCCAGCATTGGGTTCTCCTCAACCGGCTCATATATTTTTCCTCCAATAAGGCTTGAATACTCGTTCGATTTAAAATCTGACATCCTAACAATTACGGGTTTTGGATAAAACGCCCCACCGAGAGTAGCAATCCCTTCTGACAATTTTTCTACATAAAACCTTTTAGGGTTATCATAACCAGCACTCTGTCTTTCAACTGATTTTTTAATATCTTCAGGTAAATCTGGGTAGGCTAGAGCGGCGTTTGGATGAATACCAATTGTCCTTGCTATTATAAACTCCAACCTTGCAAGACCAACACCGTTGTTGGGAAGCCTCTGAAAATCAAAGGCTAGATCCGGGTTAGCAACATTCATCATTATTTTTACAGGGATTTCCTCTAGCTTGTTTACGTCAACTTGATTAACCTCAACATCTAAAGCTCCCCTGTAAATATATCCCGTATCTCCTTCAGAGCAAGAAACGGTAACTTGAACACCATCGTGGAGCACATCAGTTGCATCTACACAGCCTACCACCGCTGGCACCCCCAACTCACGAGCAATAATAGCAGCATGGCAGGTCCTACCACCGCGATTTGTTACGATCGCAGCAGCTCTTTTCATGACTGGCTCCCAATCCGGATCAGTCATATCTGCTACTAAAATATCCCCTTTTTGGACAGAATTCATTTGCGATATACTTGTCACAACACGAACTACACCTGTTCCAATTTTATTACCTATAGCACGACCGGTAAGGATGACCTCACCCTTTTTTTTCAGTTTGAATCTCTCTTGGACTCCTTTCCTCTCTCTGGACTTCACAGTTTCTGGTCTAGCTTGCAGTACATATAATTTTCCATCTTGACCGTCCCGGCCCCATTCAATATCCATCGGCCGTCCATAATGCTCTTCGATAAGTAAAGCTGTTTTCGCCAATTCTGTAACTTCTACATCTGAAATTGAGAATTTATCTTGATCACGAGGAGGAACGTTTTCAATAATTGTCGAGTGCCCTTTTTTTGGATTCCCTGAAAAAAGCATACGTTCCGATTTTGTTCCAAGAACCTTTTTTAAAATTGCGATTTTTTTTGCTTTTAGTGCCGGTTTAAATACATAAAACTCATCCGGGTTAACTTGTCCTTGTACAACCGTCTCCCCCAATCCGTAAGCAGAAGTAATGAAGACCACCTTATCGAACCCGGATTCCGTGTCTAGGGTAAACATCACCCCACTCGCTCCTTGGTCTGACCTAACCATTCTTTGAATAGCAGCGGAAAGCGCGACAGACTCGTGGTCAAAACCTTGATGGACTCGATAGGCAATGGCCCTATCGTTATAAAGGGATGCAAATACATGTTTTATAGCATCAAGGATATTTGGGAGCCCAGAGATATTCAAAAAAGACTCTTGCTGACCTGCAAAAGATGCATCAGGCAAATCCTCAGCGGTTGCAGAGGAACGGACCGCAAAAGAGGATTTATCCTTACCTGATTTAACAAGATCAACATATGCCTTCTCAATTTCTTTTTCCATTTCAGCAGAAAACTCAGCTGAAACAACTTGCTCGCGAATATCTGCTCCTACTTTTGCTAATTCATCAACATCTTCAATATCTAAAGATGCAAGAGCGTTATCTATTTTATTTTTTAATCCGCTATTTATTAGAAAATTTTTAAACGCGTAGGACGTTGTGGCGAATCCTCCCGGAACCAATACTCCAGCCTGTGTTAACTGGCTGATCATCTCTCCTAAGGATGCATTTTTGCCACCTACTATATCTGAATCTCTGAGCCTAACATCAGCTAGCGGAATTACGTAACGGGAATCAATCATCGTTCTCTCAGTTATTTATTTAAAAAACATGTTATTTTACCGTTTTCGGTTATAACTTGTACAATACCAAATAAAAGAAATAGAATGACAGACCAAAACAAAAAATTGACCGCCTTTTTCATATCTGATGGCACGGGAATCACCGTAGAAATGCTAGGGCACAGTTTGATTGCCCAATTCGACCATGTAATACCGGAGAAAATCACCATTCCCTTCGTAGATACAAATCAGTCCGCAAGAGAAGCTGTAAACCGCATAAATTCTGCGCGAAACAGAGATGGGCACAGACCCATCATTCTGAGCACTATTGTTAACTCAGAAATCGCCGGAATACTACAAGAAGCAGACGCCCTATATCTTGATTGTTTTCAAGTATATATAAAACAAATTGAGAATGAGCTAGAAGTCAATGCGTCTCACATATCGGGAAGATCGCACACCGTTCAAAATACCGATTACTCAAAAAGGATGGATGCAATTAACTATTCTCTGCTTTGTGACGACGGACAGGGATCAAAACACCTTGATAACGCTGATGTAATACTCGTCGGGGTGTCTAGATGCGGCAAAACTCCTACATGCCTTTTTCTTGCACTTCAGTATGGAATTAGGGCTGCTAACTATCCCTTGATTCCAGAAGATTTTGAAAAACAGGCCCTCCCTCCCACATTGCAAAATTACAAAGATAAATTATTCGCTCTCACTATCTTGCCTGATCGGCTACACAGGATAAGACAAGAAAGACGGCCAGACAGTGAATATGCATCGATCGAAAACTGCAAATATGAGGTAAGATCAGCAGAGGCTTTGATAGAACGAGAAAAATTACCTTTAATAGACACTACGACAAGATCTATCGAAGAAGTCGCGACCGTAATTCGCCAACGTCCCCAAACTAAGAATAAATCTATCAGCCAGATTTAATAGCAAGCTTTACCGGTTTAAAAGTTTTACGATGCTCTTCTGTAGGCCCGTAAGTTTTTAATACACGCAAATGGAGTTGGGTCGGGTAACCCTTATGCTGTGCAAATTTAAACTCAGGGTATTTGAGATCCAAGTGGCACATATAGTCATCTCTAGCTACTTTAGCCAAGATTGATGCAGCCGAGATCTCTGCAACCTTACTGTCTCCCTTTATGACAGTATAAACCTTTTTTCCTCCCAGATAAGGACTATGAAGACCATCTACTAATACGTGGGAATATGTCGTCTTGATCTTATTTACAGCTTTCGCCATCGCAAGTAAGCTAGCTCTTAGTATGTTTATACTATCAATTTGCTCAGCAGAAACGTTTGCAATTGCAAAATCATCTGCATCTCTACAAATTTGCTGATAAAGGGTTCTCCGCGCTTTTTCGGATAGCTTCTTGGAATCTTTTAGACCATAAGGAACATTTTGTTTGTGTAATACCACTGCAGCTGCAAATACAGGACCCGCAAGCGGTCCTCTCCCCGCTTCGTCCACTCCACATATTTTCAATTCTTTGTCCATTTACAATAAGGTAAAAAGCACTGGTATCTTACTTTGGCGCCAGCAAATCCAGCACTGAATCCACCGCTCTAGCTGAGGCATTTTTTTTCAAAGATAAAGCTATCTTATCGAATTTCTCTCTGAGCCGATTTCTAACAACATTGTCATTCAATAAGTTGTACAGAGCACAACTCAGGTTTTCTGAATTTGCCTCTTCCAGTAGTAACTCCGGGACTATGTAAGAATTCGATAAAATGTTAGGCAAACCCACGTAAGGCAAGTCAGTTTTCTTAAAGCGCATTATCCATTCAGAAATTTTCGGCATTTTGTAAGTGATAACCATTGGGACACCCAAAAGTGCGGCCTCCAAAGTTGCTGTGCCCGAAGCGATTAAGGCCACATCGCTCGAACTCAACGCTTCTGTCGAGTGACCATGCATTATTCTAAAATGCTTTTTTATCTTCTTGTGTTGATTGAGTGCATTATCAAAAACGTTTATGGTTTCACTACTTACAAGAGGCACTAAAAATATAATTTCTGGAAACTGTGACACAAGAATATCGGCTGCCGCCACCATCACTGGAGCTAGTTGTTCTACCTCACTTTGGCGGCTGCCCGGTAAAAGCGAGACAACTGGATTACAATTATTTAGCTCCAACTCCTTGCGCATTACATAATTTGGTGCTGTCGTGCTGAGAGAATCAGCAAGGGGATGTCCGACAAAACTTACGGGAATCTCATATTTTTCATATATTTTGTTTTCGAATGGGAAAAGCGTCAACACTTTGTCTACTGATTTTCCTATTTTTTTTATCCTGTTTTTTCGCCATGCCCAAATCGATGGACTGACATATTGAATTGTTTTAATTCCATTTTTTTTTAGCAGAAACTCTAAGTGCAAATTGAAATCTGGCGCGTCAATCCCTATAAAAATATCTGGCTGATATTCAATCAGTTGTCGTTTTAACCGACTTCTAATTAACAGTAATTCTGGCAAGGACTGTAATACTTCCACATATCCTCTAATTGACAATTTTTCCATGTCATAAAGAGACTTAAACCCTTGGGACTGCATGCGACTACCGCCAATTCCGAGAGCCTCAAATTTTAACGAACGCAGATGCATTTCTCGCAAAAAGTCAGCACCAATTGTGTCCCCGGAAGTCTCTCCTGCAACGATAGCCAATTTCATTTTTTTTGGCATGTTTTATGCAACGTGTTACCGCACTATGCTTCTTTTAGAACCGTCAATAAACTCTATAATCTTTTTTACTGATGCGCTATTAACCATTTCAGTTTTCATACGCTCTATAGCTTCCTCTAACGTAAGGCTGGACCGATAGATAATTTTGTATGCCATTTTAATATCTGCAATGACTGCACGATTATAGCCTAGCCGTTTCAACCCCTCTGTATTAATTCCGTGAGGTTTCGCTTTATTACCCATGACTGTTACAAACGGAGGGACATCCGCCAACACCACACTTCCAACTCCACTCATTGCATGAGCACCGATTCGGCAGAACTGATGCACCCCGGTAAATCCACCAAGAAACACATTGTCCTGAACGATAATATGCCCACCCAATTGTACACAGTTTGCAAAGATTACGTTATTGCCAATTACACAATCGTGAGCCACATGAACGTAAGCCATAATCCAATTATTATTCCCAACAAAGGTATTTGCCCTATCTTGAATAGTTCCTGTGTTAAAGCTACAAAACTCTCGAATTACGTTGTCATCTCCGATGGTTAAAGTCGTATCTTCATTGCGGTATTTTTTATCCTGAGGAATTTCACCAATCGATACATGGTGAAAAATTGTATTGTTTTTTCCTATACTTGTTTGACCCTCGATAACGGCGTGAGATCCGATCTTAGTACCTGCACCTATAGTAACTTGCTCCCCAATGACTGAAAAAGGTCCAACCTCTACATCGTCAGCAACGGATGCTCCAGAATGTATTATCGCGCTCGGATGAATCATGATTCTTTCATTGTGCACATTAACTGAGCTTCAGTTACAACCTGTTCTTCTACTTCTGCTTTAGCCGAAAATTTCCATATTCCACGTAACGTCCTTAATATCTTTGACGTAATGACTAAACTATCTCCCGGAACTACGGGCCTTTTAAATCTCACCTTCTCTATCCCCACAAAATAAAAAGTATTCTTCTGACTATGCTTAACTTCATATTTTTTCAGGGCTACTAGAGCAGACGCTTGAGCCATAGCCTCAACTATTAGGACACCGGGCATAACACATTGATGAGGAAAATGACCAGAAAAAAAAGGTTCATTAAACGTAACGTTCTTTATCGCAACAATCTGCTCTGGATCACAGGAAATTACGCGATCTATTAATAGAAAAGGATATCGATGCGGCAGGTACTCCATAATATCCTGAATATTCATACTTTCGATTTTTATCTCCTAGTCAATATTTGTGATTATTAATTCTTTTTTAGTTTTCCAACCAATTTGCGCAAACTTCTAACTAAAGAGGCGTTACGTTTCCACTCTTCATGAGGATTAGTTGGATAAACCCCTGTGTATCTTCCTGGTTTCTTCAATGATTTATATATAAAGGTACCCCCCGAAATAATAATATCGTTTGCAATCTCCAAATGGCCTGAAATTCTCGCGCCCCCGCCAATTCGACAATTATCTCCTATTACGGTGCTGCCAGCTATTCCAACGCAAGCTGCGATCGCAGTATTTTCACCGACGTAACAATTATGTCCTATTTGAATTTGGTTATCCAACTTTACTCCCGATTTTATAATTGTATCGTCTAGTGCGCCTCTATCAATTGTTGTGTTGGCACCAATTTCACAATTGTCGCCGATAATTACCCTACCAAGTTGCGGAATTTTTATCCAAGATTTACCACTCCTTGCTAGCCCAAACCCATCTCCTCCAATTACTGCGCCTGCCTGAATAACTGTGTTAGCACCAATAATGCACCCATCTGCAATAGTAACATTCGGATACATTGTCACCCCTTCACCGATGGTAGCTTTTTTACCAATATAGCATCCGGCTTCGACATTAGCATTCGAATGAATATGGGCGTGATCACTAATAACGACGTTTGGGCCAATGGAGGAGTTATGTGCTATTTTTGCTGTTTCAGATACCACTGCATACTTTGATACCCCGCATGGCATTTTGTCTGGCGGATTAATGAATCTAGAAACTTGGGCGAAGTAGGCATAGGGATTGGTGGTCACAATTTTAGGTAAATTCGTGAGACTCGAGTCGTCATGACTCAAAATCACTGCGCTTGCTTTAGTATTCAAAAGCTCTTTGCGAAGTCGTTTATCACCAAAAAATATGAGATTACCTGATTTGGCAGACTTGATTGAGGCTACTTGGGTTACCATCGTCCCCGCGTCCCCTATTATATCGCCTCCAAAGAGCTCTACTATGTCTCTAAGCCGAAAAGACTTGGAATCTGGAACCTCCTCCATGGGTTTCCTATAGAAAAACCACTCTGTACATTATGAATAAATATCCAGTGATCTCGCTCACTTATCGGCGAGCGCCTTAATAACTTTGTCCGTAATATCTATTCTGGGACTTCGGTAAACTGCCTCTTGTAAAATTAAATCAAATTTTTCAGCCTCTGCTATTTCCTCAATGACTTTGTTGGCAATTTGCAGTACTACAGACAACTCCTCATTTCTTCTCATATTGAGATCTTCCCTGAATTCTCTCTGTTCTCGTTTAAATTCTCTATTAATTTTTGCTATTTCCTGTTCTCGTTTGCGCACTTGAGACTCGCTCATGGTCATAGATTCTTTTTCAAGCTTGGCTTGCATGTCTCTAACTTGTTTACCAAGCTTCTTAATGCTTTGTTCACGAGGAGCAAACTCTTTCTCGAGAGCCTTTAAAGCCTTTAATGCCGGTGCTGATTCCCTAAAAACTTTGTCGGTGCTGACAAAGCCTAACTTTAATTCCTCCGAATTTGATGCCAATGGGTTTCCAATACATATTATGAAAAAGAATATTGCTAAAAACCTATTCACTTTAAATCTCCTCTGTTGGTCCTCTTATTAATCTTTATTCTAAAATACCGTGCCAAGGGAAAATTGTATTCTCTCTTTTCTATCCGAATTGCTTGGGTTAAGAGGAAAACCGTAACTCAATTTTATCGGCCCAATCGGAGAGTACCAATTTAAACCAATACCTATCGAAGTTCTCAATTGGTCTATAATATCCAAATCCTCCCCGACATAGCCTTGATCTAGAAAGGCTGCCATCCGTAAGGTCCTGTCGCCATCTGTACCCGGCATTGGAAACAATACCGCGAGATTGGCCACAACAAGGTGATTGCCGCCCATAGAGTCCCCGTTGCTATCTTTTGGACCTATAGTAGACGTTCTATATCCTCTCACTGAGTTAACCCCACCCGCATAAAAATTTTTGTAAAAAGGCAATGGTTTATTACTAAATCCGTCAGCATAACCTAGGTTTCCCTTTAAGAACATTGTTAAATCCTCCGTCAACGGATAATACCACTGATGCTGATAGGTTAGACGGTAATAAGTCAAATCTCCTCCAGGTAATCCAGCCTCTCCTGATAACCTTTGTAAAGTACCATTATTGGGATAGATTGCGCTGTCTCTTTGATCTCTCATCCACCCTAATGTCCCTTTGTAAGTTACCGTATTTTCGCCGACGAGGTCTATAAATTCAACATATCTTTGTGTAGCATTTATCCCCAGTTTTGTCGTAGTATCCTCCATGGCGAGTCCATAATTTATACGGTCATACTCAGTAAGAGGAACTGAAAATCTAACCCCACCACCCAATGTGGCGGTATCATAAGTAGAAACACTCAGACTTGATACGTCAGTGTTTTGCTTGTAGATATCAAAACCACGGCTAACACCATCATCGGTGTAGTACGGATTCGTATAAGAAATTGAATACGATTGGTTTACTTCTCCAGTCTCTACCGCTAGTGATAGAGCGTTTCCTGAACCAAAAATATTTTGCTGTGTAACTCCCGCCGATAGAAGTAAACGTTCCGACGTAGAATACCCGATTCCTAAATTAATGTTTCCAGTGGCCCTCTCCGCAACTTTTATATCAAGTTCAACCTGATCTGGAACTCCATCAATTGGCTTTGTATCAATCTCCACCTCAGAAAAAAAGCCCAACATATCAATTCTTTGCTTCGATCTCTGTAGTTTTTTTGTAGAATACCAACTTCCTTCAAGCTGCCGCAACTCGCGCCTAACCACCTCATCCTTCGTGTCGGAGTTACCCCTTATCGAAATTTTTTTCACGTAGACTCGCCGTCCAGGATCTATGAATAGCGTGAAATCAACTTCTCCTTTTTCACGGTCTACATCAGGAACAGCTTTAACTACAGCATAGGCAAATCCGTCGTCACCGAGTCTATCGGAAATTTTTCCGGTGCTTTCGGTGAGTTTTTTACGCGAGAAGAACTCTCCTACTCGAATATTAACTAGCGAAAAAAGTTCTGACTCCTTGACACTAGTTTTACCCAGCAATTTTATGCCTGTTACAACAAACTTTTTTCCTTCTGTTAAATTAACCGTTATGAATATGCCTTTTTTATCAGGAGAAATTGACACTTGAGTTGAATCGATTGAAAATTCAAGAAAGCCGTTATCCAAATAAAGCGACCTTATAGCTTCCAGGTCAGCCTCAAGTTTGGGCTTGGAGTATTGATCATTTTTTGTTAGCCAAGTCCAAAAACTACGTGTTGTTAATTTAAATTCGTCTAAAAGATCTCGGTTGCTATATGCCGAATTGCCGACAAATTGAATTTGTTTTATTTTCGCAATATCACCCTCTGATATTTCAAAATTTAATCCTACCCTATTTCTCTCCAATGGAGTCAAAGTCGACACAATATCAACGGCGTACCTACCGCGTGAAATATACTGATTTTTTAATTCAACCTCTGCCCTCTCCAAGATCGCTCTGTCAAAAATTCGAGATTCTGCAAGACCAATTCCGTTCAAAGCACTCTCAAGCTCTTCAATATCAAACTCCTCAGCACCAGTGATATTTATCTCTGCTATTGCCGGCCTTTCAACGAGGCGGATCACAAGAACATCTCCCTCAGCAGACATATGGATTTCTTTGAAGAAACCGGTTGCGAATAACTCCTTGATTGCGAGCGTTACCTTTCGGTCTGTCACTATGTCTCCTACCTTTATTGGCAAATACGCGAATACTGTTCCTGGCTCTGTTCTTTGGACCCCGTCGACAACTATGTCTCTTACCTCGAACGGCTCAAGAGCAAAAACGCCCTTGGACATTAGTAGACTCAAAAATATTAGTTTTGTTATTATTTGTTTCATTTGCCTAATTACTATAGAGCCGAATAACGTCGTTATAAATCGCAAGAACAAAGATTGTACCAATAAGTCCCAAACCTACACTTTGAATTGCCACAAATGACTTCTCTGATATAGCACTCCCCTTAACCGCTTCAATTGTTAAAAACACTAACCATCCCCCGTCCAAGACCGGTATCGGTAACAAATTAATCACTCCGAGACTAATGCTAACAAGCGCAAGAAAACCGATAAAACTAGCAATACCAAAATTTGCAGTCTTGCCAGCATAGTCCGCTATTGTGACGGGCCCCGATAGATTTGATAAACTCACATCTCCTACCAACATTCTACCAATCATTTTAAGGGAAAAAACACTTATATCCCAAGTTTTTACTACACCCATGGCTAATGCCTTGGGTACGGAGTATTCTACCCGTACCAACAAATCTCGCTCTAGCGCTTCTGGAACTTCAGCCTTCACACCCAACCGCCCGACCAACTCTCCGTTTGCATCTACCGAGTCTATATTTACTCGCACTCTGACAAGTTGACCATCCCTATCTATTAAAATCATCCTCTCCGTTCCCGCTGATGCGCTTACGATCTCAACTAGGTGGGTAAAATTTTTAACCTGTTCGGCATCAATTTCTAGTATTTCATCCCCTGCTCTTAAACCCGCTCTAGATGCTCCTCCTCCTTCTATTAACTCACCAATGACTGCGGGAAAATCATACTTAATGGGCGACAAACCGATCGATTTCATAATGTCTGTATCAGACTCATAAAAGTCCATTTGAGCCGTGTCGAGGGTAGCAAGTCTCAACGCACCGTCTGTCCCCTGGACCTCCAGAGATATTTCAGAGTTATACATATTTTCTAGTATTTCCCACCTAAGCTGTTGCCAATTCTCTACCCTCTCATTATTTACTTTTTTTACCTCATCTCCTCTTTGGAGATCAGTTTGACCAGCTGCCGAGGAGCTGATCGGAGTGTCTAAAATTGGTTTTAGGCTAGGGACTCCCATAACAAAAAGTATTGAATACAGAAATATTGCGAGTAAAAAATTCGCAAAAGGTCCTCCCGAAACAATTGCAGCCTTCGCGAAAAAATTTTGACGATAAAACGCTCGGTCATCATCATTTTGCGAAACCCGATTTTCTCGCATACCTAAAAAGTCGACAAAGCCTCCCAAGGGAATAGCCCCTATAGAAAACAGAGTCTTATCTCTCCCAAAACTTCTAGAAAAAATCGGTTTGCCAAATCCTATTGAAAATCTGAGCACTTTCACATTAAAAAATCTACCGACTAAATAATGTCCTAATTCATGAAAGACTACTAATATGCCAACAGAAATCACAAACCATAAAATATTGTCTATCCAAACCATATGATTAACCATAACTAAATTAACTCGAACGCACTATTTCTTGCCATTTTATCTGCCTCAAGAATATCATCTAAATTTTCGATTGGTGCATTGGGAAGATGATTGAGTACTTTCTCAATGATTGTTGAGATAGATGTAAAATCAAGAGAATGATTTAAAAATTCGGCCACTGCAACCTCATTAGCAGCATTCAGATATATTAGCGACCTGCCTCCTGAATTTAATGCTTGATATGCAAGTGCCAAGCAAGGAAACTTATCGAGATCCGGCTCCAAAAAAGATAGTTTACCGACCTCCGACAAAGACAAGTTTGAAGAAAAACTTTTTATTCGCTCCGGAAAACCCAGTGAGTAGGAAATAGGCGTTTTCATATCTGGTGTTCCAAGTTGGGCGAGAGTTGATCCGTCTATATACTCTACGAGTGAGTGAATGATACTCTCAGGATGAATCAAAACCTCTATTTGCTCCGAACTAAGATTGAAAAGATAAGAAGCCTCTATAACCTCCAGCCCTTTATTCATCATAGTTGCTGAATCTACCGATATTTTTTTCCCCATTTTCCACGTGGGATGCTCACATGCCTCCGTCGGATTTACTGTTTTTAACTTGTTTTTGTGGAAATGCAAAAAAGGGCCGCCTGAGGCTGTAAGAATAATTTTTTTTATCCCATGACGTTTAGGGTCTCGCCTATAATTAGATGGAAGCACTTGAAAAATGGCATTGTGCTCACTGTCTATTGGCAACAACAAACCTTTATTTTTCTGAACTAAATTTGTAAGTAAATCACCTGCCATTACCAAGGATTCTTTATTTGCCAGCATAATTTTTTTCCCTGCCTTGGCAGCCTCTAAGGTCGATCGGAGTCCTGCTGACCCAACGATGGCTGCCATGACAGAGTCCACTGAGTTTGACCGAACAATATCTTCAATTGATTCTAATCCAGTTAAAACAGTGCAATTTATTCTATTATTTTCCAATTTGAGAGATAGTGCTTTCGCAGCATCTTCCGACGCAAGACACACAACCTCCGGTTTAAATTCCACACATTGCTCAAACATTTTCTCAACGTTGGTATTCGCCACCAGAGCAAATGCCCTAAATTTACTAGGATTATGTCTTATGACTTCCAAGGTGCTGATGCCCACACTACCGGTCGAGCCTAGTATAGCGACGTTTTGCCTAGACACCAGAGGCTAAGCTCCTATTCCAGAAACCATTAAAAAAGCAAAGGGTAAAGCCAAAATCATACTATCTACACGATCAAGTACCCCCCCATGTCCGGGCAACAAATTACCACTATCCTTCAAATCACCTAGTCGTTTCAAAAGGGAAACAAACAAATCACCAAAAACACACAGAGCTACAAACAATCCAGTGTAAAGATATATTAATAAGGCGTCTCTCATCTCTGGCTGTAACAAATATACGAAGATTGATACAAAAATCGTGGCGCCGACGAAGGCCCCTTGGACTCCCTCCCAAGTTTTGTTTGGACTTATTTGGGGAGCTAAACTTGATTTTCCAAATTTTTTCCCCGTGAAATAGGCCGCTGTATCAGAAACAAAAACAATCCCAAGGACAGCCAGGAAAAAAAACGGATCTCTTTGCAACTCTAATATAGACAACCAAAGGTTGAAAAGAAGTATCCACCCTGTTATCGCTAATATAATTTTAGACTTGATATACCACCTAAAGTATATCGCCAATATTATTAATACTACCGACATTAATGTAATGAAAAAAACAATATTTTCCACGGTTTCTCTTGACGAATGGTAAAACTGAGGCATATTTAAACAAAGAAGAACTAATACATTCGCAAGCACAAGCGAAACTATAAAATAATTTTTTTTAAATCCGGTTAAACCAGAAATACTGCACCATTCTTTACCGCAAACAGAAATAAGGATAATTGTCAGTAAGGCCCATACCAACTGACTTGAGAAAATTACAAGAATGAGGAGAGAAGGTAAAGCTACCGCTGCAGTGAGAACTCTTTGTCTAAGCATAATTATATAGGTACGATAAAGTTAGCGTTATAGCTTTTAAACACTCATTTAATACTCTCTGATTCAACATCTCGCCCCACACCACCAAACCGCCTTTGTCTTTTACGAAAAGATCCTATTGCTTGTTTGAGCGAATATTCATTAAAATCTGGCCATAATTTATCTGTGAAATAAAATTCAGTGTAAGCCATTTGCCATAATAAAAAATTACTAATTCTCTGTTCTCCACCAGTTCTTATAAACAACTCAGGCTCAGGGGCAAAACTGGTAGATAAATATTTACCCAAATCTTCCTCCGAAAAATTTTTTTTTCCTTGATACTCAATATCCGTGGTCATTAAGTTGACAGCTCGTACTAAATCCCACCGGCCACCATAATTTGCCGCAATTGTAAGATTGAGTCCATCGTTTTCAGCTGTTAGATTTTCTGCTTCATTGATAGCACTTACAAGAACTTCTCCAAAAACGGTTCGATCGCCAATTATCCGGAGCCGAATATTATTAGAATGTAATTCTCTAACCTCCTTTCGCAACGCTATCAAAAACAAATCCATAAGAAAAGATACTTCCTCAGCCGGGCGTCGCCAATTTTCAGTTGAAAACGCGAATAAAGTAAGATACTTTATTCCCAATTTAGCAGAACCGGTCACGACATCCCTAACGGCCTCTAATCCTTTTCGATGTCCAATTGCTCTGGGTAATTTTTTGTTTTTTGCCCACCGACCATTGCCGTCCATAATTATCGCAATATGCTCAATTGATGATCTTTTTTTTGGTCTTTCATTGGTAGCCGACTTAAACAATTGTCTCATACTGATAGCAAATCGGTCTCTTTTGCCGAAAAAATTTTTTCCGCTTCTGAAATAGTCAGATTGGTCAGTTCTTGAACAGAACTAGCAGCCCGGCGTTCATCATCCTCAGAAATATTTTTTCCCTTTAGCAAATCCTTCAAACGGTTATTAGCGTCCCGCCTTACATTTCTTATCGAAATTTTACAGCTTTCTGTATGAGATTTAACCACTTTGACTAACTCCCTTCTCCTTTCCTCGGTAAGGGGGGGCATGGGTACTCTGATAGCATCGCCGTTGACGGCGGGATTAAGCCCGAGATCAGCCTCCCTTACAGCTTTATCCACTACAGCAACTAGTTTTTTATCCCAGGGCGTCACAATAAGAGTTTGTGAATCAAGCACACTAACATTAGCAACTTGGCTTAAAGGAGTCATCGTTCCGTAATAATCAATTTGAATTTGATCGAACAAACCAGCATGCGCTCGACCCGACCTGACCTTACTTAACTCATTTTTAAGGGAATTAAGTGAGCTATGCATTTTTTCTCGTGCTTCGTCTTGAACTTGTTTAATTGACATTTTTTTCTCAGTTGTGAACAAAGGTTCCCTCATCTTCGCCAAGAACTACTCTTTTAAGAGCCCCTTTTTTTAGAATACTAAAAACACAAATTGGGAGTCTTTGATCACGACATAGCGTTAGTGCCGTAGCATCCATAACTTGTAGTTTTTTTACTATAGCATCATCGAAGCTAATTTTGTTATATAGTGAAGCATTTGGATTTGTTTTAGGATCTTCGTCGTAGACACCATCAACCTTTGTACCCTTCA
>MDTB01030858.1_pt1 | contig 53183 bp, 51 predicted proteins | sample 811161 | NCBI WGS metagenome assembly MDTB01 (sample SAMN05326650, study PRJNA326480) | marine metagenome | isolation source: seawater | place: Mediterranean Sea | collected 2009
GGAGGCTCGGAACGGAATCGAACCGCCGTAGACGGATTTGCAATCCGCTGCATAACCACTCTGCCACCGAGCCAAAGAAATAAATTAACATTATAGAATAATAGTATCAATGTTAATTTACATAACAGCTAAACAAAATATAAATAAATGATTTTTAATTAATTAAAAAAAATGATTATATTATAAATTATGATATAAATAATTATGTCAAAATTATTTTCTAAATTAAAAATTAGAGGGGTAGAGTTTCCTAATAGATTAGTCTTATCACCACTTTGCATGTATTCAGCTAAAGGTGGTATACCTAACGAATGGCATTTTTCTCATTTAAGTACTTTTGCTAGAGCAAGAATAGGATGTATTTTTGCAGAAGCAACTGCAGTAAGAGAAGATGGAAAAATTACACCTTATTGTTTAGGGTTATGGAATGATGAGCAAAAAAATGCTTTTAAGCAAATTGTAAACTTTATTAAGAAGATGGGATCTATACCTGCATTTCAGTTAGCGCATGCAGGAAGAAAAGCATCAGTAAAAGAGCCTTGGAAAGGTGGATTACCTCTTGATAAGGATGACGAAAAAGATGGCATTTTACCATGGGATACAGTAGCTCCTTCTGCCATACCATTAGCTAATGGATTTAGAACTCCTAGAGCATTAGAAAATAAAGATATAGATAATATAATTCAGGCATATGTTAAAAGTGCAAAGTTAGCTATAGAAGCTGGTTTTGAAGTTTTAGAAATTCATGCCGCTCATGGATACTTAATTCATAGTTTTCTTTCTCCTATATCAAATAAAAGAAATGATGAGTATGGAGGTAATTTGGAAGGAAGAGCAAAAATTCTCAAAGATATTACAGTTGCAATAAGAAATAATATACCAGATACTACGCCATTATTTTGTAGGATATCAGCTGTAGATGGAATAGAAAATGGTTGGGAAATAGAAGACTCTATACTATTAGCAAATATGCTTTCTGAGATTGGGATAGATGTAATTGACTGTTCTTCAGGCGGAATTTCTGGAAGACCAAGGTTCGCAGCTAATGATGACGGAAGTGTACTAAAAAGTATTATCGATAGAGGATTAGGTTTTCAAGTGCCTTACGCTGAAGAGATTAAGAGAAATAGTAATATAAAAACAATGGCTGTAGGAGTTATTGTAGAGCCAGAGCAGGCAGAAAATATTTTATTAGAGGGTCAAGCAGACTTAATAGCCATGGGAAGAGAACTGATGTATAATCCTTTTTGGTCTTTACACGCAGCTCAAAAGCTAGGTGCAGATCCAGAATATAGTTTGTGGCCTGATCAATATAGGTGGGGTGTAAGCAGGAGATCAAAAATTGAAAAATTTAAAAATGTTAAATAATTTATTTTATTTGGCATATAAATAGCAATACAATTTATGGTGTACAGTGTCTGATATTAGATTGAAAAAACAAATTAGTGAGTTAAGAAACTCACTTTTTGAAAAAAAGAATCTGGATGACAAGAAAGAACTCAAACCAGCCAATGTGAATTCAAAAGAAAAGCCAAAAGCTACAGGTATTTTTAACGATGTTAGGTCTATGGATAACAGATTGGCGAAGCTTGAAGAGACATTTTATAACTATGCATATGATTCCACTAAAATATTAACTAGTTTTCATCGTAATACTAAAATATTAGAAAAGTTAATAAATGAAATTACAGAAAAAAATGAGATTTCACTCAAAACTATCAGAAAAATAGAAAGACAATTACCACACACCTGCCCGTTAGTGCCAAAAGGAAATAGCACTGTTGTAAGAAAAAGAAAAGATCTTTTTAAAACAATAGTTTATTACTTTGGTATTTTAATTTTATTAGCTTTTGCAGTTTTTGTATCAAACATAGTTTATGAAATTATCTACTTTAAGTTGAGAACTTAATTTAGGTCTTTTTATTTTTATTTAATTTATTATTATATTTAAATGACAAATTTTGCTCACATGAGAAAGAATATGATTTTAGGACAGTTTTTGCCTGAGTCTATAAAAGATAAAAAAATTTTAAAAGCTTATGAAACTATTTCTAGAGAAAAGTTTTTACCTGATCAATTTAAACCTATGGCATATAGTGATTTGAATATTAAAATTACTCAGTCAAGATATATACCTTCTCCTTTAAACGCAGCAAAAATATTTCAAGAAGCAAGTTTCTCAGGTAAAGAAGTAGTTTTATTAATTGGTGCCAATTATGGATATGAAGCAGTAATTCTTTCAAGTATGGTAGATACCATTATAGCAATAGAAGAAGACATTAAGTTAACTAGCTTAGCTAATAATAATATTAGAGGCTTAAATATTGAAAATTTAGTTTTTTTAAATAGTAAACATTCCAATGGTTACAAAAAACTTGGTCTTTATGATATTATTATATGTTTAGATTTAAGATATTTAGTAAGTGAAGAACTAATTAATCAGCTTGTAGATAAAGGTAAGGTTTTTTTCTGCGAACAACACAATAATGAGGTAAAAGAAAGTAAGCTGTGTGTAATTCATAAATCAAAAAAAAATTATATCAAGCAAACATTGTTTGATATAAATATTCCATTTGTTGATACCGTTAATAATAATTATTTTAAATTTGGTTGATTAGATGCTGAAATTAAAAGTAATTATTTTTTTTTTTATTAGTAATGTTTGTTTTCCTCAGTCACTATATGACACTCTTTCTAAAGTATATGATTCGAGCCCTATATTAAAAGGTAATAGACTTAAACTTGAATCCATAAATGAAGAATTAGCTAAGGCTATAAGTAAAAATAGACCTCAGATTAATATGTACGGAAGTATTGGTACTGATAAAACTACAACTATAAATACTTCTAATATTGAAAGCACAAAAAATAATAATCCAAAATCAGTTACTTTAGAGGTAAAACAGAACTTATATGATTTTGGAAGAACTAAGCATCTAATAAATATAGCAGATGCTAGTATTTTTGCTCAAAGAGCAGATTTGAGATATCAAGAGCAGGAAGTTTTATTAGAGGCATCAAAAATTTATCTTACACTTTTAGCATCTTTAGAAATAAATAAGTTAGCTAAGAATAACTTAGTTTTGTTACAGAAGCATTTTCAGGCGACCAATGATAAATTTAAATTAGGAGAAGCAACATCTACGGATTTATCTTTAGCTAAAGCTAGATTTCTTAGAGCAAGATCAGATGAAATTAAATCAAGAGGAGAAGTAGAAAAAGAAAGATCAAAATACTTTTCTTACGTAGGAACTGAGGCACCTTCAGATTTAAAGTTTCCTGAAATTAAAATAGAAGTACCTAAAAAATTAAAAGATATTACAAAAGAAACTTTACGAGGAAATCCAAAAATAATAGCAGGGGGTTTTAGAAAAAAACTATCATTCATAAAAGTCTCATCTGTAGCAGCTGAATTATTACCTTCTTTGGACTTAAGTTTATCAGCACAGAATGCATGGGCTCCAAATACTTTCTTTGATGAATATGAAAATTATAAAATGGAATTAAATCTTAAATTTCCTTTATATTCAGGAGGATATAATTACTCAAATATAAGACAAAAGAAAAAAGAAGCTTTGCAAAACTCAAAAATGCTTGATTACAATATTAAAAATACACTTAAAGAAGTTGAAATATCATGGATAGAATATAAGAGTTTAGAGTTTCAAATTATTTCTATTGAAGCCGCTATAAATGCAAATGAAATGGCTGTGGAAGGTGTAAAAAAAGAAAATGAAGTAGGATCTAGGACATTATTAGATGTATTAGATGCTGAACAAGACTTATTAGAAGAAAAAGTTGAATTAATTAAAGCAAAAAGAGATAAATTTCAAAATATTTTTACTTTGATTGCTAATATGGGAAAGCTATCTGCTACTGAAATGGAGTTAGATGTAAATATTTATGATTATGAAAAAAATTATACTGCGGTAAAAAAAGTGTGGCTTGGATTTGAAGAGTGATGTAATTTAAATATAGTATTATTATGGAAAATGATAAACCAAATATAAAAGAAGAACTTAATCATATAAGAGAGAGTATAAATAAAAAAAAAGATAAAAAAGAAATTATTAATGATGAGAATGATTTTATCTTATTAGATAAAATAGTCGTAAAAAGTAATAAAGAAATGTTTAAAATTTCAAATAATAAAGGAGGTATAATAAAAAATACTTCTTATAAAAACCATAAACCTTTAGAGAATAAAGAAAAAAAAAATGACGTTAAAAGTAATAACTTAAATAAAGGCAATCATAATAAAAAACTGGCATCTACAAAAAAGCAAAAAGATCCAGTTGCTGATTTAGTAGATAGAGAAATTAAGCCAATTATAAAAAAATGGATTAATAAAAATTTAAAGTCTTTTGTTAAAAATTTAGTAATTGAGGAGATGAAATTAATTTGCAAAGCTACTCAAAAAAATAAATAAAAAGTATGTCATTAAAATTGATTGATAAAGATGTTGATCATCTAAATTTAGAAAAGAAAATTTATAATACATGGTTAGATGAAGATTTGTTTTGTTCAAATCCATCTAATGAAAAAGATAAATTTTCTATAATGATGCCTCCTCCAAATGTTACTGGTACCCTTCATATAGGTCATGCACTAAATATGACTATACAGGATATACTAGCTAGATACTGGAGAATGAACAACAAAGATGTATTATGGCAACCAGGAACTGATCATGCTGGAATAGCTACTCAAAAAATAGTAGAAACAAATCTTAAAAATGAAACTAATTTAAACAAAATAGATATAGGAAAAGAAGAATTCATAAAACAAATATGGATTTGGAAAAAGAAATCGGGAGATAAAATTACCAATCAAATTAAAAGGTTAGGAGCTTCTCCAGACTGGAGTAGACAAAGGTTTACTTTAGATGAAGAGATGACAAAAGCCGTAACTTATACATTTGTAGAACTTTTCAAAAAGGGCTTAATATATAGAGATAAAAGATTAGTTAATTGGGATATTGGCCTGCAAACAGCTGTGTCTGATTTAGAAGTTGAGCAAATTGAAAAAGAAGGAGATTTTTTTTATATAAAATATTATCTAGAAGATAGTTTAGAATATTTAGAAGTAGCAACTACTAGGCCTGAAACATTATTTGGAGATCAATGTTTAGCTGTAAATCCAAAAGATAGTAGGTACAAAAAATTTATAGGAAAAAGAGTTTATTTGCCATTAACAAATGAAACTATACCTATAATATCTGATGATTTTGTTGACATAGAAAAAGGAAGTGGTGTTTTAAAAATTACGCCTGCGCATGATTTCAATGACTATAAGATAGGAAAAAAAAATAATTTAAATTTAAAAATTGTTTTTGATAAACTCGGTAAATTTAATGCAAATGTTCCTTCTAAATATCAGGGAATGGACAGAATAGAGTCTAGAAGTATAATTATTAGTGATTTAAAAAAAAATGGAAACTTTTTAAAAATAGAAAAAATAAAGCATACTGTTCCATACGGAGATAGATCCTCTAGTATTATTGAGCCTTATTTAACAGACCAATGGTTCATGAGTGTTCATACAATAGCAAAAGAAGTAATTCAATTTGTAAAAAAAAATGAAACAAAATTTTACCCTGCCTCATGGAGTAAAATTTTCTTTTTATGGTTGGAAAATATCGAACCTTGGTGTATTTCTAGACAAATTTGGTGGGGGCACAGAATGCCCATCTGGTACGGGCCAGATGGTAAGGTTTTTTGTGCTCATACTGAAAAAGAAGCTAAAGAGTTAGCAAAAAAATTCTATAAAGAAACAAAAATTTTAACACAAGAAACTGATGTGTTAGATACTTGGTTCTCTTCTGCTTTGTGGCCTATGTCAACTTTAGGTTGGCCTAATGACAAAGATATTTTTTTTAAAAAATATTTTCCTACAAGTGTTTTAGTTACTGGTTTTGATATAATATTTTTTTGGGTTGCAAGAATGATGATACAATCCGTAAATTTTACAAATAAGACACCATTTAAAGATGTGTATATTCATGCTTTAGTTAGAGATAAAGATGGAAATAAAATGTCAAAGTCAAAAGGGAATGTAATAGACCCTATTGATATTATTAATAAATTTGGGGCAGACTCATTAAGATACACTTTGTCTTTGATGGCAGCACAGGGAAGAGATATTAAACTTTCAGAAGAAAATGTAAAGGTTAATAGAAATTTTATAACTAAGATAAGAAATGCTTATAATTTTCTTTGTAAAAATCAATGTTTTGATTCGAAAGCTGTGATTAATTATGAATTAAAAAAAAATGAAAATATATGGATCCTTAAAGCACTTAATGATCATATATTAAGTATTTCTGATAATATTGAAAATTATAAATTTAATGAAGCTACGAAAGATATATATAAATTTACAAAAAATATTTTTTGCGATTGGTATTTGGAGTTTATTAAAATTAGTTTAAACAATGAAACAGATTTAAGTATTAAACAAGAGATAAAAGCATGCGCTAGTAAAGTATTTCAATACATTCTTAAATTAGCACATCCGTTCATACCCTTTATTACTGATGATATTTATGTAAATTATTTAAAAAATAAAAAATTTTTGATACAAGACGAATGGCCTTCTACTATATCTTTTAAGTTTTTAATTGAAAGTAATAATGAGATTGAAAATATTATTAAAATAATAACTATATGTAGAAATATTAAAGCGAGTTTGAAAATTGAACCTAAAAAAATATTAGAAGTATTTTATACATCAGATGACTTAACTATTGAAAACAACAACTTTTTAATTAATAAATTAGGAAGAATCAATATTAAAAAGGTAAAAAATTCAGCATTAAGGTTTGAAAATTTATTGAAATTTGTAAATAATAATATTGTTTTTTATGTAAATAAAATGCAAATTGATAACGAGAGTTTAGTTTCTAAGAACACTAGCATATTAAAAGAGCAGTTATTAAATTTAGAAAAGGATATAGCAATTTTGAAAAGCAAAGTAGAAAATGACGATTTTTTAAAAAAAGCGCCAAAACTAGTTATAGATAAGTTTGTAAAAAAAATGAAATATAAATTATCTTTAAAAAATAAAATCTTATCTCAAATTAAATCTTAATAGTCAGGAGGAGTAATGACAAAATTTGATAAATCAAAATTACCAAGTAGATATACAAGTATAGGACCAAGTAGTGCTCCTCATAGATCTTATTATTATGCTATGGGTATGACTAAGGAGCAAATCAGTCAGCCATTTGTGGGAGTTGTAAGTACATGGAATGAGTCAGCTCCTTGTAATATTACTTTAAGAAGACAAGCTCAAGCAGTAAAAAAAGGAGTTCTGGATGCCCAGGGTACACCTAGAGAGTTTACAACTATTACAGTAACTGATGGAATTGCAATGGGTCATCAGGGTATGAAAGCGTCTCTAGCTAGCAGGGAAGCGATAGCTGACAGTATTGAATTAAGTGTTAGAGGTCATTCTTATGATAGTTTAGTAGGACTTGCTGGTTGTGATAAGGCTTTACCAGGAGTAATGATGGCTATGCTAAGGTTAAATATACCATCTGTATTTATTTATGGTGGCTCAATTTTACCAGGAAGGTACAAGGATAAAGATATAACCGTTCAGGATGTTTTTGAGGCTGTAGGAAATTTTTCTGGTGGTACTATAACCCAAGAAGAGTTAGAAGATATTGAAAAAGTAGCTTGTCCATCTGCTGGAAGTTGTGGAGGGCAGTTTACAGCAAACACAATGGCATGTGTCTCTGAAGCCATTGGCTTAGCTTTACCAAATTCTACTATGGCTCCTGCACCATATGAAAGTAGGGATGAATACGCGTATAATGCAGGAAAGGTCGTTATGGAATGTATTAAAAATAAAATTAGACCTAGAGACATAGTTACATTGGACTCACTTGAAAATGCTGCTAGAGCGGTAGCGGCATCAGGGGGTTCTACTAATGCAGCTTTACATTTGCCTGCTATGGCTCACGAAGCAGGAATAAAATTTGATTTATTTGATGTGGCAGAAATATTTAAATCTACTCCTTATATAGCTGACCTTAAACCTGGAGGAAATTATGTTGCTAAAGATTTATATGAAGCAGGAGGAGTACCAGTATTATTAAAGGCACTTGCTGAAGGAGGTTTTTTAAATATGAAATGTTTAACTGTAACAGGAAAAACAATTAAAGAAAATTTAGAGCATATAACATTTCCCAAAGATCAAAAAGTGATAAGGAATATAAATAATCCAATTACTCATACAGGAGGAGTTGTTGGCTTAAAGGGAAATATTGCTGAAGAAGGAGCCATAGTTAAAGTTGCTGGTATGTCAAAACTTATACATAAAGGCCCCGCAAGAGTATTTGATAGTGAAGAAGCAGCTTATGAAGCAGTACAAAACAAAAAATATAAAGAAGGGGATGTATTTGTTATTAGATATGAAGGACCAAGAGGAGGACCTGGGATGAGAGAAATGCTTGCTACTACATCAGCAATTTATGGACAAGGTATGGGAGATAAAGTGGCGTTAATAACAGATGGTAGATTTTCTGGAGCTACAAGAGGGTTCTGTATAGGTCATGTTGGCCCAGAAGCAGCAGTTGGAGGTAATATAGCTCTAATAAAAGATGGAGATGAAATTTTTATTGACGCTAATAAAGGAATTTTAGAGGTTAATTTAACAAATGAAGAGCTGTCAATAAGAAAAAAAGATTGGAAGCCTAAAAAACATGATTATCAATCAGGAGATTTATGGAAATATTCTCAATTAGTTGGTTCAGCTTTAAATGGTGCAGTTACCCACCCTGGAGCAGATAAAGAAAAGTTTTGTTATGCAGATATTTAATTTAATACAATTTTAATTGTATCTGAAACATTTAGTTTTTTTAATATTTCAATAAAACAAATTTTTTTTAATGCTATACACCCAGAGGTAGGAGAAAAATTTTTTTTTGCTATGTGCAAAAAAATAGCACTACCTTTATTTTTGATAATGGGTTTTGTATTATAATTGACAACTAAAATCAAGTCGTAAGTGCTGTTAATTTTATACAAACTTTCAAAAGAAATATCTTTAAAATTTAATAACTTATTATAATAGATGCCGTTAGAATAATCTGACCAAAACATATTTTTTTGTATAGGAATAAATTTATGACAGCTTTTAAATTTTTTTATTCTATCAGAGCGATAGTATAAAGGTCCTAATGAAAATTCTCCTTCAGGTGTATAACCATCTCCTTCTATTTTTTCTTTTCTTATTCCGTTTCTTCCTAAAGCACATTTATATATTTTATTTTTAAAATGTAGTTCTCCATTTTTAAAAACAGTAATCATAATTCTATTTCTACAAATAAAGGTGTATGATCAGAAGGTTTTTGCCATGCACGAGGTACTTTATCAACATATACTTTTTTTACACTATCTAAAGCATATGGAGACATGAGAAAATGATCTATTCTCACACCTATATCATTTTTAAATGATTGACCGTAATCCCAATAAGTAAAACCTGGACTTGTTGGATTTATGTTTCTAAACACATCATAATATCCTAAATTTATAGTGCTTTTATATAAAGTTTTAACTTCTTTTGTAAATATTGCATCGTTACTTAAAAGGTTTTCATCAGCTGCATCTAAACGAGTAGGACAAATATTGAAGTCTCCACCTAATATTGTATATTCTTCATATTCTAAAAGCTTTTTTGCATGATCATAAAATTTTTTTAACCACTGAATTTTATAATCATATTTTTCTGTATTAACAGGGTTACCATTTGGAGCATAAATAGAACCTATTCTAATGCCTTTATTTGCAATACTTATAAAGGCTTCTATGTATCTTGCTTGTATATCTTCCTTAAAGTTTGGTAAATTAAATGTTATATCTGATACTGGAAATTTAGATAAAATTGCTACTCCGTTGTAAGCTTTTTGACCATAGGTTATGAAATTATAATTTAGATCTTCAATATCTTCTCTAGGTATATTTTCTTCTTGTGCCTTTAATTCTTGTAATAGTAAAATATCAGGATTATTTGATTTAAGCCATTTTAATAATACTTCTAGTCTTGCTCTAATAGAATTTACATTCCATGTAGCAATAGATACTTTTGTCATATTGAAAATGAAGAGCCACAACCACAACTAGACTTTGCTATTGGATTTGAGATAGTAAACTGTGCATTAGTTAAACTTTCAACCCAGTCTATAGATGAGTTTTTAATATAATTTAATGATATTTTATCGCTGACAAATAAACTCTTATTTTTATCTGTAAATAAGATAACATCATTTTCATTATCAATTTCTTTATCAACTGAGAATTTATATGAAAAACCTGAGCAGCCCCCACTATCTACTAATAACCTTACAAATGATTTACTATTCTCTTGTAAAAGTATTTTCTTAAATTGCTTTATAGCAGTTTCAGATAACGAAATTATTTTATCATTTTTATTAGAAGTTTTGTCCATATTAAGTATATAATACTTAAGGTAAATTATTACAATGTTAAAAAGCAATTTTTCTACAGATTTTAAAGTAAGTAAAGGCAGACTTTATAAAGAAAAAGAAGACAATAATAGATCCATATATCAAAGAGATAGAGATAGAGTAATTCATTCTTCAGCTTTTAGAAGATTAGAGCATAAAACACAAGTTTTTGTATATCATGAAGGTGACCATTATAGATCTAGGCTTACTCATAGCCTTGAAGTAAGTCAAATTGCAAGAACTATTGCAAGAATGTTAGCATTAGATGAAGATTTATCAGAAGTTATAGCCTTAGCTCACGACCTTGGACATACTCCTTTTGGTCATGCTGGAGAAGAAGCTTTAAATAGAGCAGTATTAGATTATGGAGGTTTTGATCACAATGCTCAGACATTAAGAATAATAACTTTATTAGAAAAAAAATATTTTGATTTTGATGGACTTAATTTAACATGGGAAACTCTAGAAGGAATTGTTAAGCATAATGGACCATTACAAAAAGATAACCTACCTTTTGCAATACAAGACTATATCAAAGGTGGAATGAATTTAGAAATCAATACATGGTGTGGTCCTGAAGCTCAAGTTGCTGCATTATCTGATGATATTGCCTATTTTAGTCATGATTTTGAAGACGGTATAAGAGCAAATTTTTTTTCAATGGAGGAGATATTAAATTCATTTAAAATTTTAAACGATGAAAAAAAAAATTTAGAAAATAAAATTAAATACTACTCTAAAAAAAGAATGGTAAATGAAATTAGAAGACTCATTATATCTAAAATGATTGATGATTTAATTTTACAAGCTAAAGATAATATAAAAAAATTTAAGCCTCAATCTAGTGATGATGTAAGGTTATTAGGAAAGGCATTAATAGTATTTTCAGATGAAATGAGTGTTAACATGAAAGAAATAAGAAAATTTCTAACAACTAAAATGTACAAGCATTATGAAATTAATAGAATGACTAGCAAGGCAAAGAGAATAGTTGCTGACTTATATAAAATATATTCTCAAGAATCTGATTGCTTGCCCTATGAGTGGAAGAGAAACTATGATAATGCTAAAAATTCTTTTTTTAAAAATAGAATAATAGCAGATTACATAGCTGGTATGACAGATAGATTTGCTATTAATGAACATAAAAAGTTATATGATTTCAATAAAGGTTGGTAATGGATATTTATAATATAGTTAGACAGAAAATTATAGAATTGGTTACTAAAAGATATAAAAAAGTTGATCAAAAAACTCTTAATTTAATAACCTGTGAACAACCTAAAAATTTAAAATTTGGAGACTTATCGACTAACGTATTAATGGTTTTGAAAAAACAAAACAGCGAAGATTTAAATGATACTAAAATTTATATAATTAACGAATTAAAATCTATTTCATTATTTGAAGAAGTATCATACATAAAGCCAGGTTTTATAAACTTTATCATGAAAAAGGAAGTTTGGTATAAGGTTTTATGTGAGATAATTAAAGATATCAATTATGGTTTTAAAGATTTAGGTTTAAATAGAAATGTAAATTTAGAATTTATTTCTGCTAACCCTACGGGACCATTGCATGTTGGACATTTAAGAGGAGCTGTATTTGGAGATGTGCTAGCAAGGTTGATGAAAAAGACAGGCTATACAGTTTGTAAAGAATACTATGTCAATGATCTTGGAAATCAAATAGAAAACTTATATGAAACTGTAAAGTTTCACTTTGAAAATTTTAATAATAATAGCAAAAAAAAATTAAGTGAAGAGATGTATTTTGGAGAATATTTAAAAGATATAGCTAAAGAGTTGATAAATGAAAAAATAAATATAAACGATATAAAAACGGTTAAAGAAGAAATAATATATAAAGTTCTTAATCTTATTAAGAGAGATTTAGATAATCTAGGAATAATCTTTGATAACTTTGTTTCTGAAAAAGATATACATGATCAAGGTTTACTTGAGGAAGTATTGGCTAAATTAAATAAAAAAAACCTAATATACCAAGGAGTTTTGGAAAAGCCAAAAGGTAAAATAGATAAAAACTGGAAGGCAGAGAAACAGCTTATTTTCAAGTCTACAAATTTCGGAGATAACTCTGATAGAGCAATAAAAAAAAATAATGGTGAATGGACTTATTTTGCATCAGATATTGCTTATCATCACAATAAGATTAGTAGAGGTTTTGATTACATTATTAATATATGGGGAGCTGATCATGCCGGTTACGTAAAGAGGGTAAAGGCTTCATTAGAAGCATTAGGGTATGATAGGATAAGATTTGATGTAAAATTATGTCAAATTGTTAACTTATTAGAAAATAATAAAAGTGTAAAAATGTCAAAAAGATCAGGTAATTTTATTTTGATTAATGATATTTTAAAAAAAGTTGATAAGGATATAGTTAGATTTTTCATGCTGATTAGAAAGAATGATGCTCATTTAGACTTTGATATTAAGAAATGTTTAGATGAAAGTAAAGAAAATCCTATTTTTTACATTCAGTATGCTATTGCAAGAATAAATTCATTAAATAATCATTTTAAGAAAAAAAAATTGTACTTTTCTGGTTTCAATGAAAAATCATTTAATAAATTAAACAGTAATGAAATTAATTTGATCAAAGTTTTATCTTTGTGGCCTAAGGTAATAGAAAGCTCAGTTATTTTTAAAGAACCACATAGAGTTGTTTATTATTTAATTGACTTAGCTGGAGCTTTTCATAATTACTGGAGTAAGGGAAACTTAGATAGTAGTATGAGAGTTATTAATGAATCGGATATTGAATTAACTGAAAGTAGATTAACTATATTAAATAGCTTAAGTAAAGTAATCAGGTCAGGACTAGATGTACTTGCAATAAAACCAATGGAAAAAATGTGATAAAAAATTCTTATAAAATTTGGATTATATTTTTTACTTTAGTTAATTTATTTTTACTTTTTTGGTCTTTGGAATTAGTGAACTATTTTGAAAACCAATATTCAGAAAAAGAAAACATCAATGTTATTAAACCAGAACAAGAATTTAAAAAATCACTTCCACCCAAAGATGAAAGTTTTCCTAATGAGAAGAGCAAAGTTTGGAATGCATTTGAAGATAATAAAAATATAGAGAATAATAAAAACATAGAAGGTAACAATAATATAAATGAAGTTACTAAAGAGGATAGTTTTTTAGAGAATAATATAAAAAAAATTGATAACGTTAAGGAAGCCGGAAATAATTTACTTAAAAAAGAAAAAGTTGAAATAAATGAAGATATTGCAAATAAAGAGGAAGAAATAAATGAAGATATTGCAAATAAAGAGGAAGAAATAAATAATAACTCTAGTTTTAAGGACAATGAACAAAAACCCATTAATAATATTATTGCAAAGAAAAAGGAAAAGAAAAAAAGCAATAATCAAAGTCTAGTTTTTTATGTTCAAATTGCTTCACTCTCAAAAAAAGATTTAGTTCAAACAGAATGGACAAGACTTAAAAAAAAATACACTGAAGATATGGAAAACTTAATCTATATTTCTCAAGAAGTTAATTTTAAAGATAATAGAACCTTTTATAGACTTTTAGTAGGCAAATTTAAAAATAAAAATATAGCTAAAATTTTTTGTGAAAAATTAAATATTAAAAAAGACTGTATTATAAAAAGTATTTATGAATAGGCATTCAATAATTATCGGCATTAAGAGTTTTAGTTTACATTTAGATGAGATAGAATTGCTTAAAAAAAAACTTCCATTAGGCGTTATTCTTTTTAAAAGAAATATTAAAGATCCTAAGCAAGCATTAAAATTGACAACATCAATTAAAAAAATTTTAGGTAAAGATGTAATGATACTTATTGATCAAGAGGGAGGAAGAGTTTCTAGATTAAATAGCGATCATTGGGACACTTATCCAGAAGCTTCTTATTTTGGTCAGCTAGCAAAAAAAAATCTTAATAAAGCAAAAAAGACAACATTTAAAAATTATAAGGATATAGGTAAACAGCTTAAAGATATTGGAATAAATTTTAATTGCGCACCAGTTTTAGACTTGAAATTTAAGGGTGCAAGTAGTGTTATAGGAAATAGAGCTTTTTCTAGAAACCCTTCTACTACTAGCTATTTATCTTTAGAGGCATGTAAAGGTCTATTATCAGAAAATGTTTTTCCTATCATTAAGCATATTCCTGGTCACGGAAGGTCTAAAATAGATAGTCATTATAATTTACCAATAATAAAGTCTTCTAAAAAAGTATTACAAGAGGATTTTTATCCGTTTATTAAATTAAAAAAAATGCCTTTAGCTATGTTAGCTCATATAAAGTATTTAGATTTAGATAAGATAGAGTGTGCAACTCATTCTAAACTAACTATTGATTATATTAAAAATCAAATAGGGTTTAAGGGTATTTTATTATCTGATGATCTTTGCATGAAAGCTTTGACAGGTAAATATTATAGTAGGGCTAGAAAAGCAATAGAAGCAGGATGTGACATTGTTCTTCACTGTGATCCTAGTATATCAAACATAATTAAATCATGTGAAGGAGCAGGTTATGTTTCTAATATTCTTTCTAATAAAATAAAACAATTAAAAAATTTTTTATAATCACTTTATCTTGATAATCTAGTATATATAGTATTATAATATTAATGGGAGTACTATAAGTTGTATCAGATTGACAATAAAGATTTTGAAAAACAAGAAAAACTAGATAAGGAAAATAATCTTATTTTTAATTTAGACATTGATGGTTTTAATGGACCTTTAGACCTTCTTTTACAGTTAGCACAGACAAAAAAGCTTGATATTACAAAAATATCTATTTTAGAATTAGTAGATCAGTATCTTAATTTCGTTAAAAAAGTAAAAGAGTTAGATTTACATATTGCTTCTGATTATTTAGTTATGGCTGCTATATTAGCATATATAAAATCAAAAATGTTACTGCCTAATCAAGAAGGAGATAATAAAGAGAATACTACATTGCCAGAAATATTAGAATTTAATTTAAAAAGGCTGAATGCAATAAGAAAATGTGCTGAAAGTCTGTCTAAGAATGACCTACTTAATGATACAAGGTTTCTAAAAGGAAATATCTTAGATCAAGCTATAGTATTAGAAACAGAATATTATTGTAGTGCTAAAAATCTTATTATATGCTTTTCAAACATTTTTAATAGAAAAGCGTCTAAAACTCTCAACCTTAAAACTAATAACTATTATAATATAGAAAATGCTATAGAAAGAATAAGAGAATTATATAATATATTTAAAGATTGGGCTTCTATAAATAAATTTTATCCTAAATTTAAAGGAGCTCAAAAATTTAGAAACGAATTTAAAGTAGCAATGGTATCAACATTAGCTGCATCATTAGAACTTGCAAAACAAGGTGAAATATATATAAAACAAGATAAAGAATTTGGAGATATTCTTCTTAAAAAGAAAAAATTATGAGTAAAAATAAAGAAGATAATATTAGGATTATAGAAGCACTTATCTTTGCCAGTGAAAAATCTATTAATATTAAGGATTTAAAAAATAAACTACCACACGTTAAAGATCTAAAAAATATATTATATGATTTACAAAAATTTTATAAAAATAGAGGAATAATATTAAAAGAAGTAGATAATGCTTGGTATTTTGAAACGGCAACAGATATTTCTGATTATCTGACACAACATAAAGTAGTAAAAAAAAAATTATCAAAAGCTGCTATGGAAACCTTATCTATAATTGCTTACTTTCAACCTATTACTAAACCTGAGATAGAGGAGATAAGAGGAGTATCTTCACATTCTGGTATTTTTGAAATTTTATTTAATAATGAATGGATTGAAACTAAAGGAAGAAAAGAAGTTCCAGGCAGACCATTATTATGGCATACAACTAGAGATTTTCTTATTTATTTTAATTTAAACTCAATTAAAGACTTGCCTTCTAAAAAAGAACTTTTAGATTCTGGTCTTTTAGCTAAAGGAGATAATTTAAATCTCGAAATATTAAAGTAGTTTTAGACTGCAAATGTTAATTATTATCATTTACATTACATAATCTTTTATTTATTATAATTTTCTTATAGGAGTAGTTTAATTTTAATAAAAAAGGCTTACAGTGTATTTAATTTCTGGTTAGTGGGTTCTATTTTTTTTGCACTAATTACTTCTATACCGTTACTGGTAATTTTTTTTTCTGCTTTTCAAGTAAATAACGAAGTTTGGTCACATATTTACGATTATCTAATTATTTCGTATGTTTCAAATTCCTTGCTTTTATTGAGTGGAGTAGTTGTATTAACAGTTTTTATGGGAGTATTAGCAGCTTGGTTTACAGTTTTTTATAATGTTCCTTGTAAAAAACTTCTTTCAACTATGTTAGTTCTTCCTATTGCAATTCCACCATATGCTATGGCCTACTGTTATGCTGATTTAACTGATAAAGGAGGTATTATTGATAATATCCTAGCATATATTTCCACAGAAGGTCTTGTTTTTACATCTCCATCAATTCGATCATTAACAGGTTCAGTTTTAATATTATCATTAACTTTATTTCCTTACATATTTTTGATAGTAAGGTATTCCTTTCAAAATAATGCACTAAAGATTATTGAGTCCGCTGCAAACCTAGGTGCTTCTAAAGCAAAACTATTTTTTAAGTTTGCTTTGCCCATTTCAAGACCAGCATTAGTTGCGGCTATTACACTAGTTATAATGGAAACCCTTGCTGATTTTGGAGTAGTTCATTATTTAGGTATAAATACTTTATCTGTAGGAGTGTATAAAGCATGGTTTGGATTTGATGACTTAAATAGTTCTGCAAGGTTATCATTAATATTACTTATTTTGACACTAAGTGTAATTCTAATTGAAAAATACATGAGATTAGGGCAAAAAGAAAATTATTCTACATTTGGTTTGCAATCAAATATAACTATTTTATTTAATTCAAAAGTATTTTTTCCTACATTTTTTTTAATAATAGTTATTTTATTATCTTTTGTTATACCTATTTCTTGGTTAGTTTCTAATGTAAGATTACATTCTTTAAATGATTTAAATCAAATTATAGTAGCAACTTTTAATAGCACGAAAATTGCATTTTTGGGCGCTTTTATAATAGTGTCATTTGCTACATTTTTAATATTTACTAAAAGAATTTTTAAAATAGGATACTTATCTTTTATAATAAATTTTTCAAAGATTGGTTACGCAGCACCAGGAATTGTTGTAGCAATAGGTGTAATTACACCGACAATATTTTTTGATAAAAAAATTAACTATTTTTTTTCTTTTTTTGGAATGGAAGTGGGTTTAATTATTAGTGGATCAATTGCAATCTTAATTTTTGCTTATTTAGTTAGGTTTTTGTCTGTAGCATTTAATCCAATAGAATCTGGTTTAGAAAAGATAAGTGAAAAAATAGATTATTCAGCATTAAATCTCGGTGCTACCCGAAATCAATTGTTATTTAAAGTTCATTTGCCAATGATACTTACAACTTGCTCAATTGGTTTTTTACTAATCTTCATTGATATTTTAAAGGAGTTACCGATTACCTTAATACTTAGACCTTTTAATTACAACACTTTATCAGTATTTACGTTTGAGTATGCTAGCTCTGAGCAATTAGTATTAGCATCTTTGCCAGCACTTCTTATAACAGCTATTGGGCTTATACCATTAGTTTTTATAGATAGAATAGTTAATTATAAAATAGGATCATAGTATGGGTATAATTAATTTAAAAAATATTTCTTTAAATTTAAATGATCTGAATATACTTAAAAATATTACTTTTTCTTTAAATAAGAAAGAAATTGTTTCTTTAGTAGGTCCTTCTGGATCAGGAAAGTCGAGTATTTTAAGAATTATAGCCGGATTATTAAAACCTACTGAAGGTTATGTGTTCTATTATAGACAATTGCTTTCATCAAATAAAAATATGATACCCACAGGACAGAGAAAAATTGCTCTTATGTTTCAAGAAGACGTATTATTTCCTCATCTATCTGTTTTTAAAAATATTTCCTTTGGTATAGAAAATAAGTCTTCTTATGAAAAAGATGAATTAGTTTTACATTATTTAAAAGAATTTAATCTCCTAGAGAAAAAAAATAATTTTCCTAATTCTCTTTCAGGTGGAGAAAAACAAAGAGTTGCTTTAGCAAGAGTTTTAATTACAGAACCTAAAGCCCTGTTAATGGATGAACCTTTTTCAAATTTAGATATTAATCTTAGAAAAGATGTATGTAATTATACGATAGAAACGCTGAAAAAAAATAATATACCAGTTATTTTTGTTACTCATGATATTGAGGAAGCAATGAGTATTAGTGATAAAATTATTGTTATTAAAAAAGGAAAGATTTTACAGATAGACACACCAAAAAAAATATATAGCAATCCTAATAATAAATGTGTAGCGGAAATGCTAGGTTCTATTAATCAATTAGAGATAAAGCCAGATAAATATGGTATTTTGGAAACACCTTTTGGAAAAATTAATTGTAATAAATGTAATATTAAAGATAATAACTATAAAACAATGAAGCATTATTGTTTAATTAGACCAGAAAATATTATTATTGGTAAAAAAGGAGTTAAAGCAAAAGTTATTAATAAGTACTTTTTAGGAGCTAGCTGGAGTTATCAACTAGATCTAGGTGATAAATTTCCTATATTAAGTATTACAAATTGTAAAAAAGAATTAAAAAAAAATCAGTATATAAGAGTAAATGCAAGTAAAAAAAATATATTAATTTTTCAGGAGTGAAAAATTTCATTGCCGATAATAGAATTATTATATAAATTTTAAATAAACAGGAGATTTTAATGGGAATAAGTATTTGGCAAGTAGTATTGGTTTTAGTAATTATTTTAATTTTATTTGGAGCAGGTAAAATACCAAGAGTAATGGGTGATGTTGCTAAAGGTATAAAAAGTTTTAAAGCTGGAATGAAAGAAGGTGAGAATGAAGAAATAGAAGTTTCAGCAGAAGAGGTTGTTGCTGATAAAAAGACAAAAAAGACCAAAACGAAAGCATCTAAAAAGAAAGACAATTAATTTTATAAATAGCTTATGAAATTTTATAGATATTACTGGTAGAGTAGTTGTAAGAAATAACAATTTGATTTTTAGAATTAAAATAATAACTCTATATTTTCTAATATAAAACACTATAGGTTTTTTTGCATTATCAATGGATATAGAAACTAAAAGTAGAAATAAAGATAAAGATCTTGATATTGAAGACTCTAGAGCTCCTCTTATATCTCATTTAATAGAATTAAGAGACAGGCTTAAATGGGCTGTAGTTTTCTTTTTTATGGCATTTTGTTTGTGTTATTATTTTGCAACTGACATTTATAATTTTCTAGTATCACCTTTGTATGATATTTATATTGAAAAAGGAATAGAAAATCCTAGGATGATCTATACGGCTTTAACTGAAGCTTTTTTTACTTTTTTAAAAGTATCTTTTTATGGAGCACTTTTTATATCTTTTCCTGTAATTGCACTTCAAATTTATAAGTTTGCTGCACCTGGTTTATATAAAAATGAAAAAAAGGCTTTCCTCCCCTTTCTAATCGCTACACCTATATTATTTGGGGCAGGAGCTGCTTTAGTTTATTATTTTATTTTTCCTTTAGCTTGGAGATTTTTTCTAGGCTTTCAAACAAATGCTATTGAATCAGGAATGGCTATAGAATTAGAAGCAAAAGTAAATGAATATTTGTCTTTGGTTTTGAAACTTATGTTTGCATTTGGTTTAGCATTTCAAATACCAGTAGCTTTAACATTACTTTCGAGAGCAGGTTTAGTAAATAGCGATGATTTAAAAAAAAGAAGAAAATATGCTATTGTAATAGCATTTTTAGTTGCTGCTATTTTAACGCCACCAGATTTAATAAGTCAGATTGGGTTAGGAATACCTATAATCATATTATTTGAAATTTCTATTCTATTAGCAAAAGTTTTTGAGAAAAGAAAAGATAAATTAAAGAAAAAAAATAATATTAAAAAAAATATTGGAGAAACAGATTATAATGAGTAGGGTATGATTGATTTGAATTATATAAAAGAGAATTCAGAAAAATTTTCTGAGTTAATGAAAAATAGAAATATTATTATTTCAGTTGAAGACATCTTGAGATTAGAAATAGAAAAGAAAAATATCACATCCAATCTTCAAGAATTACAAACAGAAAGAAACTTAGTATCAAAGGTTATAGGAACATATAAAAAAGAGAAAAAAAATACTTTACATTTAGAAGACAAGGTAACTTAATTAAAAAATAAGATAACCACAGTTGAGATGAACTTAAAGGAAATTGAGATTGAATTAAATAAAATACTTTTTTCTTTACCTAATGTCCCAGACGAAGATGTTCCGATTGGAAAAAGCGAAAGTCATAATAAAGAAGTATATAGAAAGTTTATTCCTATTGAATTTAAGTTTCAGCCGATGGCACATGATATTCTTGGGAAAAATATAAATAATATGATGGATTTTGATTTAGGAGCATCACTATCAGGAGCTCGTTTTGTTGTTCTTAAGTCACAACTTGCTTTATTAGAAAGAGCATTAATTAATTTTATGCTGGATTTACATACAACAAAACATAGTTACGTTGAAGTAAGTGCTCCTCATATAGTTAAAAAAGAAGCTTTAATTGGAACAGGACAATTGCCAAAGTTTGTAGAAGATTTATATAAAGTAGGAGAAGATAAATGGCTAATACCTACTGCAGAAGTTACTCTTACAAATTTTTATAGAAATAGTATTTTGAATGAAAGGGAGTTACCAATTCGGTTAGTTTCCTATAGTAGCTGTTACAGATCAGAAGCTGGCTCAGCTGGTCAAGATACAAAAGGTATGATTAGATTACATGAGTTTAAGAAAGTAGAACTAGTATCTATTGTTAAAAAAGACAAATCAGAAGAAGAATTAGAAAGATTATTGAAAAGTGCTACAACAGTATTAGATTTATTAGAGTTACCATATAGAGTGATTAAACTTAGTACTGGTGATATGGGTTTTTCTGCTAGTAAAACTTATGACATTGAAGTTTGGTTACCTAGTCAAAATAAATATAGAGAGATATCTAGTTGTTCTAATTGTAGAGATTTTCAAGCTAGAAGAATGAAAACGAAATATAAAGACAGTTATGGTATGAAAGAATTTGTACATACTCTAAATGGATCAGGATTGGCAGTAGGTAGAACATTATTAGCAATTTTAGAAAACAATCAGATTAATGAAAATACGATAAAAATTCCAAATATTCTAGTTAATTATATGAATGGAAAAAAAGAAATAAGCACAAAAAAATGAATGATGATAATCTTCTTATTTTTCTTACAAATGATGATGGTTTTAAATCAGAAGGTTTTGATTTTTTAAAAAAAATTAGTAAATACATTAGCAAAAATATTTGGTCATTTGCTCCCAAAGAAAATCAATCTGCAAAAAGTCACGCTATCACAATCAATAAAAATATTAATGTTAAAATGATTAATTATAAAGAATATATTGTAACAGGCACACCATCTGACTGTGTAATTTTAGGTTTAGAAAAATTAAAACATAGTCTTAAAGAAAATATGTTATTAATATCAGGAATAAATCAAGGAGTAAACTTAGGTTATGACCTTTTATATTCTGGTACCGTAGCAGCTGCTAGAGAAGGAGCTTTAAATGGTATAAAGTCAGTTGCTATTTCTATTGATAACAAAAATAAACTAGCAGAATGGAGTGGAGTTGAGTGCTATGTTCCTAAAATACTTGATTTATATATTAAAACAAAATTATCAAATAATTTTTTTTTAAATATTAATTTGCCTAACATTGAAAAAAAAAAAATTAAAGGTATAAAAATAGTAAGTCTTGGAGATAGAAAACCTGGGAAATTAAAAAAAATAAATAATAACTATTATACAATGCCTTCTGAAAGAAATATTTCAAAAACGGCTAAACCAAATGAAGATGAATATGAATTAAAGAAAGGGTACATTACTATTACAATTCATGACAGGACTAATTTGGTAGTAAACTATAAAGATATATTAAAATTAAAAAAAATTTTTAGGAAAAAATTTGAATAATAGAGAATATTTAATTCATATACTATTAAAGTTAAAAAGAACAGGAATAAAAGACGAAAAAATTTTAAAAGTAGTAGAAAAAATACCTCCTCATTATTATTTAAATATTTTTTATGATAATAGCGTAATTTATAAAGTTGATATTAATGAAGTCGTAGAAATAGTAAAACTATTGGAACTTAGTTTGCATTTAAATTTTAAACTTGAAAATGTTTTATTACTAGGCTTTAAAAATGGGTGGCTTTTAGTTCTATTGACAAACTTTTGCAAGCGTATTTATGGTATATGCGATAATATCAGTCATAAAGAAAAATTGGAATTATTTTTCTTTAATAATAACTATAGTAATATTTATTTAAGTAATGGCAAAAATATTACAGCATGGAATAAAGTAGCACCTTTTGATTTAATATTGTGTTTAAACATTAATAGTTTTTCTATTATTGATATTATTAATTTATTATCTAAAAGTGGCATTGCAATAATTCCTAGGTTTTCAAAATTTAATTCAATTGAAATCATAAGTATAAATAAAAATAACTTTGTATTTAAACAAAATTGTGATTTTAATTTATTAAAAAAGAGTAATTTAATATGAGTAATAGAATAATTTTTTCTTTAATTATGTTTCTTTCAGTCATTTTATTTTTTAGTGGATGCGGAAAGTACTCAACAGTAAAGGATATTGTTCAAGGTGTATATGATAGTTCTGAAAAAAATAAAAGATATAAAAGTAAAAATATAAAAATTTTAACGGGTGATACTATACATTCCTTATCAAAAAAATACCGTATTACTGTTAAGGAAATCATTAGATTTAATAAAATTAAACCTCCTTTTATACTTAAACCAGGTAAATTTATTAAAATACCTGCGTCAAAAATCTATAAAATTAAAAAGGGAGATACTTTTTATAAAATAGCTAAGTGTAATTCAGTGTATATAAAAGATATTAAGGAGAAGAACATAAATCTAAATGAGAAAAAGCTAATTATAGGAGCAAAAATTTTCCTCCCATATTATGCAGTAAATAACTGTAATTTTAAAAACCAAGATAGAAAAAAACAAAAAAAAAATAAATCGTATAATATAAAGTCTAAAGAGATTTTTAGTTGGCCTGTTAAAGGAAAAATTGTTACTAATTTTGGAAAACAAACTGGAGGAAGAATGAATGATGGGATTAATTTGATATCGGCTAAAGGTAATCCCGTTAGAGCCGCTTTAAATGGAAAAGTTATATATATAGGTAATGAGTTGTTAGCGTGGGGTAATCTTATTATAATTAAACATAAAAATAATTGGACAACTGCATATGCTCACCTTGATAAATTTCTTGTACAAAAAGGAGAAATTGTTAAAACTGGAGACATAATAGGTTCTATTGGCTCTACTGGCAATGTAGTTAAAAGCCAATTACATTTTCAAGTTAGAAAAAAATCGAAACCATTAAATCCAATTAATTTTTTAAAAAAACAATAAAGATTATATTGCTTGATTAAACAAGCTTTTTACAAAATAATATGCTTCTCTTCCAGATTTTGAACCTCTATTTAGTGACCATTGTAGTGCCTTTTTATTGATTAGATGATTAGCATTATTTATATTATGTTTAATGCAATAATTTTTTACTATATTTAGGTATTGGTCATCTGTAAACTTTTCAAAACCAAGCCATATACCAAATCTATCTGATAGTGCTGTTTCATTATCGGAAACTTCTTGTTTTTGCAGCATAGAGAGATTTGTTTGATTATAATTTTTATTTTGTATAAAACTTCTAAAATTAGATGTAGCGTAATAAAGGTATTTGGTATTCTTACTTAAAGCACCATCTAAAATATTTTTAAAAATAATAAAGTCTTCACTTTCTGAGTTAAAAGAAAAATCATCAAAAAATATAATAAACTTCTGATTGATATTATCTAATTTTCGTAATATAGAAGTTATAAATTTAATTTGATTTCTCTTTATTTCTAACAAAGAAATATTATGATTTTTAATAAGATAATTAAAAATGGTAAAAATCAAAGATGACTTACCTGTTCCTCTAGCACCCCACAATAGTCCGTAATTATAAGGCATGCCTTTTGCAAATAAGATTGTATTTTGCAAAAGAATTTTTTTTTGCCCTTCTATAAATAAGAGTTCATCAATATTTATATTTAAATTATTCTTTATAAAATAAAATTTTTTTTCATATTCATCCCAAGCAAATATCTTTTTTTTAAAATTATTAATTGTCATACATAAATTAAAGGGTTTACACTATTGTTAGAATTACTAATAAATTAATAAATTATTGTTAATTATAAAAAAATATCTAAAATATTCATTTCTTGCAATACACTAGTTGAAATGTATATTGTTTTAAATATTAGGAGTTATTTATGATTATAAATTTTGCATATGCCCAATCTGTCGCGTCAGGCGGAGGACAAGGGCTATTAGTTCAATTATTACCATTAATTTTAATTTTTGTAGTATTTTATTTTCTTTTAATAAGACCTCAACAAAAGAGAGTTAAACAGCATAAAGAAATGGTTGCTTCATTAAAAGTTGGTTCATTGGTGGTTACTTCAGGGGGTATATTATCTAAAGTAGTTAAATTAAATGATGATCTGTATATAACTGTTAACATTGCAGCAAATGTTGATGTGAAAATTAAAATAGATACTATAGTTGAAACACTAGAAAATAGTATCGAAAAAAAATAGTTTAAAGGTTAATTCTTAATGAAGAAGTATTCATTCAAATTTATAAGTTTTATTACGATTGCATTATTTAGTTTATTTTTTGCTATTCCGGCTTTAATAAATATTGATAAAAATTTGCCAAATTGGGTAAATAAAAATAAATTAAAACTAGGACTAGACTTGCAAGGAGGTTCACAGCTCTTACTTCAAGTAGAAACAGATAAGGCTATTCAAGAAAAAGTACAAACGCAACTTGAAGACATTAGAGTAGCTTTACTAAATGTTGACATACAACCAGAATATATGAAACTAATTAATAATACTATTGCTATTAAAGTGGTTGAAGAAGATATTAATCAACTTGAAAAAATAGTAAATGAAAATAATCAGTTAAGAGTAGAGTCTAATAATGGGGTTTTCAAAATTAACTTTACTGAGAAATTTATAAGAGAATTTCAAAGCTCAGTAATAGTGCAATCATTAGAGATTATTAGAAAAAGAGTAGATGAAGTAGGTACTAACGAGCCTATTATTCAGATTCAGGGCAAGCAGAGAGTACTGGTACAACTTCCAGGTTTAGAAGATCCAGACAGAATAAAAAGTTTACTTGGAAAAACAGCAAAGATGAACTTTAGAATGGTTGATGAAAAATCTATGAGTCAGTTAGGTGAAAAAAATATTTTGTAGGTTCAGAAATATTAGAAGGAGAAGAGTTTGGAGTCGATTATATTATAAAAAAAAGAATAGGAGTTAGTGGAGATAATTTAGTAGACGCAAGTGCATCAGTTGATCAGTTTAATAGACCTATTGTTTCTATAAGATTTGATAGCATAGGATCTAGAAAATTTGCTGATCTTACAGCCAAAAATGTGGGGAAGAGATTTGCAATTGTTTTAGATAAAAAAGTAATTTCAGCACCTGTAATAAGAGAAGCTATACCTTCAGGTAGTGCTCAAATATCAGGAAACTTTTCTTTCGATAGTGCAAATGATTTGGCTATTTTACTAAGAGCAGGTTCGCTACCCGCTCCTATTAGTATTATAGAAGAAAGATCAGTGGGACCTAGTTTAGGACAAGACTCTATTAATGCAGGTGTAGTATCGGTAATAATTGCTTTATCTTTGGTTTTAGTTTACATGGTATTTATTTATGGCAAAATAGGGTTAATAGCTAATTTTGTCTTAGTGATTAATTTTTTATTTATAATTGCTTGGTTAGTATTATTGCAGGCGACTCTAACTTTACCTGGTATAGCAGGAATAGCATTAACTGTAGGAATGGCAGTGGATGCAAATGTATTAGTTTTTGAGAGAATTCGTGAGGAAAAAATGTTGGGAAGAAGTAAAATTAGTGCAATCAATACCGGCTTTGATCAAGCTTTAAGAGCTATTCTAGATGCTAATGTTACAACCTTAATTGCAGCTTTAATATTATTTTTTCTTGGTTCAGGTCCAATTAGAGGATTCTCTATTACTTTAGGTTTAGGTGTAGTAAGTACTATTTTATGTACAATGATTATAAGTAGACTTTTAATAAATCATTTTTATATACAAAATTCAAAAAGGGATATAGAGATTTAAAATGTTATTTAGATTTATAAAAAAAACTCCAAACATTAATTTTATTGAAAATAGAAAGATATTCTTTTCTTTATCCTTATTGTTAGCTTTGGTTTCTATACTCTCACTTTGGATTAAAGGATTAAATTTTGGTATTGATTTTAAAGGAGGACTGCTAGTTGAAGCAAAGTTTGACAAAAATATAGAATTAGAAAATTTAAGAAATACAATATATGAACTTAAATTAGGTGATTTTTCTATACAAGGGTTAGATAATTCTAATGATAATTTTTTAATAAAAATAGAATTATCTCAAGAGTTCAAGGTAGATCAAGCAAAGTTAATTTTAGAATTAAAAAAATCAATCAATAAAAATTTTGATAGTAATGTAGATTATAGAAGAATTGAATATGTTGGACCTACAGTTAGCAGTGAATTAATAATGACTGGAATTATTGCTATTCTTATGGCTATTTTTTCAATGTTAATTTATATATGGTTTAGATTTGAGTTACCATTTGCTATTGGTGCTGTGATTGCATTAGTGCATGATACTATTCTTACAATAGGAATGTTTTCTATTTCTAGTTTAGAGTTTAATTTATCTACTGTTGCAGCAATACTATTGATTATTGGTTATTCTATGAACGATACAGTAGTAGTATATGACAGAGTTAGAGAAAACCTTAAAAAATTTAAAAAGTTAGATACCTTTTCTTTACTTAATAAATCTATTAATGAAACATTATCTAGAACTATAAATACTACAGCGACTACTATTCTGGCGTTATTAGCTTTATTTATATTTGGTGGCAATATTATAAAAGATTTTAGTTTAGCAATGATATGGGGAATTATTATTGGAACATATTCTTCAATTTTAATAGCTACACCTATTTTATTAAATATGAATATAAGAAAAGTTAAGGAGACAGAAGAATAAATATACAGGTCGATATAGAAAATTTAGAAAATAAAGCATTTATATCTGCTTTTGGTAAAAATTACGTAGTAATAAATAAAAATAGATATTTTGATTTATTATTTTTTTCTAATAATGAAATTAAAACTTTTGTTAATCCTATAAATGTTTTTGATGATAAGGTATTAAAACATTTATTTTTAGTTTTAAAAAATTTTTCTTTTGATCTTGTCTTATTTGGCACAGGAAAAAATCTTATTAAAGTTCCTGTGCAACTGAAAAAGTTTTTAGTTCAAAATAAATACAGTTTTGAAATTATGAATTCTATTTCAGCCTATAATACTCACAATATTTTATTATCAGAAAAAAGAAACATAGTTTCTATTATAAAATTAACTTAGATGTTTTAATAAATACTTTCCTGTATAGCTTTCTTTAACTTTTACTATTTTTTCAGGTGGTCCTTGAGCAATAATTTCACCTCCATTAATGCCGCCATCTTTGCCTAAATCAACTATCCAGTCTGCACTTTTTATAACGTCTAGATTATGTTCTATTACTAATACGGTATTTCCACTATTTACTAACTCTTGAAGAACATTTATAAGTTTTTTTACATCATCAAAATGCAATCCAGTAGTAGGTTCATCCAATATATATAAAGTTTTACCCGTAGCCTTTTTAGAAAGTTCTTTTGCTATTTTTATTCTTTGAGCTTCTCCTCCAGATAATGTTGTAGCAGATTGGCCTATGCTGATATATCCTAAGCCAACTTTATTTAACATTTTTAATTTATTATTTATATTAGGTATAACTTTAAAAAAATCTAAAGCTTCCTCTACTGATAAATTTAAAATATCTGAAATATTTTTTTTATTATATTTAATTTCTAAAGTTTCCTGGTTATACCTTGATCCATCACATTCTTCACATTTTACATATATATCAGAAAGAAAATGCATTTCTACTTTTTTAACTCCATCACCACTACAAGATTCACAGCGACCACCACTTGTATTAAAGGAAAATCTACCTGCTTTATATCCTCTAGCTTTTGCTTCTGGCAGTAAAGCAAACCAATCTCTTATAGGTGTAAATGTTCCAGTATAAGTAGCAGGGTTAGATCTAGGAGTTCTTCCTATGGGTGATTGAGTAATATTTACAATTTTATCAAAATAATGATCTCCAATTATTTTATTAAAACTACCACTTTGCTTGTTAGAATTATTTAATTTATTATATAATGCTGGATAAATGGTATCAATTATTAAGCTAGATTTACCGCTACCAGATACTCCCGTTACACAACAAAAAATGCCTACAGGAAATTTAACATTTATATTTTTTAAGTTATTAGTAGTAATACCATGAAATTCTAAAGATTTTTTCTTTTCAATAATTCTCCTTTTTTTTGGTACAGAAATTTTCTTTATTCCAGTTAAATATTGAGCAGTTAAACTATCTTGATTTTTTAATACTTCTTTTAAATTACCTTTAGCTACTACTTCTCCGCCGTGCACACCTGCTAGAGGACCAATATCTATAATATAATCTGCTGCACTAATCGCTTCTTCGTCATGTTCTACTACTATAACAGAGTTTCCGAGGTCTCTTAGCTTATACAAAGTCTTAAGTAATCTACTATTATCTTTCTGATGAAGTCCAATTGAAGGTTCATCCAAAACATATATAACGCCTGTAAGTCCTGATCCTATCTGAGAGGCTAAACGAATTCTTTGACTTTCTCCTCCAGATAATGTCGAAGACTTTCTATTTAGCGTTAAATAATCTAAGCCCACATCTCTTAAAAATTTAATTCTATTTAATATTTCTTTAAGTATAGGGCTAGCAATAATTTTGTTACTACCTTTTAACCTATCTTGGCATTTATCAAACCAATTAAATAATTTTTCTATGGAAAAGTTACAGATCTCTCCAATATTTTTTTCTAAAACTCTTACTGAAAGAGATTTAGGGTTTAGTCGATAGCCATTACATTTTTCACACACTTTAGATACTCTATATTTATCAAAATCATCTTTAAGCCAAGAGTCTTTAATAAAATTATAATGTTTTTGTAATAAATATAATAACCCTTTAAAAGGAATTAGTTTGCTTTTATAAAACCTTTTAAATTGTAATTCTTCTATAAATATCTCTTCTGAGCCGTATAGTAATATATCAATAATTTTTTTATCTATTTGTTTAAAAGGTATGTCTAAAGGCAGATTTATTTGAGTATTAAGTTGATTTAAAATTTTTCTATAATATCGATTTATTCCTTTTTCCCATATTTTAATTGCACCTTCAGAAATTGATAAGTTTTTATTAGGAATTAATAATTCAGGATCAAAAAAATTACTTTCTCCTAGACCATCACAATCTATACAGGCACCTTGAGGACTATTAAAAGAAAAAATTCTGGGTTCAATCTCTTCCAAAGAAAAACCTGATATAGGACAAGAAAAATTTGAAGAAAAAATTTCTAACTCTTTTGTTTCAACATGATATATATAAACTAAACCTTTTGATATATTAAGACATAACTCAATACTGTCAGCTAATCTATTTTCTAATGTTTTGGATATAATAAGTCTATCAATTACAATATCTATGTCATGTTTTTTGTTTTTATCTAATTTAGGAACTTCATCAATATTATACAATTTTTTATTAACAAAAACTCTTTGAAAGCCCTTTTTTTGAAATTTAGCAAATTCATTTTTGAATTCTCCTTTTTTAGATTTAGCAATAGGAGCTAAAATTAAAATTTTTGTACCAACTTTTAGGTTACGTACTTTTTTAATTATTTCAGTAGATGTTTGTTTTGATATTGGTTTACCAGTAGCTGGAGAATAAGGAATGCCAATTCTTGCATATAGAAGTCTAATATAATCATAGATTTCAGTAATAGTGCCTACAGTTGACCTAGGGTTTTTGGAAACTGTTTTTTGATCAATTGCGATTGCAGGAGATAACCCATCAATTCTACTAACTTCAGGCTTTTGCATCATTTGTAAAAATTGTCTAGCATAAGCTGATAAACTCTCTACATACCTTCTTTGTCCCTCTGCATATATAGTATCAAAGGCTAAAGTTGACTTACCGCTTCCAGATACACCAGTAATAAGTACTATTTTATTTTTAGGTATTTCTATAGAAATATTTTTTAGGTTATTTCCTCGTGCATCTTTGATGATTATATTTTCTTTCATATGGTGTAAATAGTATTAATTTTTAAAACAATATATATTATTACAAATTAATATAGTAAATAATATTTCAATCTGATATATAACTTATATGGCATATAGCATAAATAAAGTAATATTAGTAGGAAACGTAGGAAATGAACCAGAGTTAAAAACATTTCAAAGCGGAGATAGAGTTATTAATTTTTCTATTGCAACCAGTGAAAGTTGGAAAGATAAAGAAAGTGGTGAACAAAAGTCAATTACAGAGTGGCATAAAATTGCTATTTTCAATAATGCATTAGTAGAAATTGCAGATAAATATATTAAAAAAGGCATGAAAGTTTACGTGGAAGGACAAGTTCAAACTAGAAAATGGCAGGATTCATCAGGAAATGATAGGTATACTACCGAAATTGTTCTTCAAAAGTATAGAGGGGAACTTGTTTTACTTGACAAAGCAGATCCAAAATCAGTGGAAAGTATTAAAAATACTGAAAATAAAAGTCCGATTGATGATTTTAATGGCAAAAGTATAAATTTAGATGATGATATACCCTTTTAGTAACTGGAAAAAAATTGTCAGAAAATAGTCAAGACCCAATAAAAAAAAATGATAATTTGAATTCTTCGATTGAAAGAGTGGAAATTGAAGATGAAATGAAAAAGTCTTATCTAGACTATGCTATGAGTGTAATTGTAAGTAGAGCTCTTCCTGACATACGAGACGGTTTAAAACCAGTTCACAGAAGAATACTTTTTTCAATGTATGATGGAAATTATGATTGGAATAAACCTTATAGAAAATCAGCTAGAATAGTAGGTGAGGTTATGGGTAAATTTCACCCACACGGGGATAATGCAATTTACGAGTCTATGGTAAGAATGGCACAAAGTTTTTCAATGAGTTTAAAACTATTAGACGGTCAGGGCAACTTTGGTTCTATGGATGGTGATCCTCCCGCAGCAATGAGATATACAGAAATTAGATTGGGTAAAGTAGCTACAACTCTTCTTGATGATATAGATAAAGATACTGTTAATTTTGTAGAAAACTATGATAATTCCTTAAAAGAGCCTTCAGTTTTACCAGCAAAATATCCAAATTTATTAGTTAATGGTGCAGGAGGAATTGCCGTTGGTATGGCAACAAACATTCCTCCACATAATTTAGGGGAAATAATTGATGCTACTATTCTTCTTTTAAATGACCCTAAAGTAGATGACAGCAAGATTAAAGAGTTTATTTTAGGACCTGACTTTCCTACAGGTGGAATTATTATTGGCAATAATGGTATTCAAAGTTCCTATTCCACTGGAAGAGGTTCAATTATTGTAAGAGGAAATACTGAAATAGAAACAAATACTAAGGAAAAGTCCTCTATTATAATAAATGAAATCCCTTATCAGGTTAATAAATCAAGACTTGTAGAACAAATAGCTGATTGCGTTAGAGCTAAAAAAATAGAAGGAATTACAGATCTAAGAGATGAATCTGATAAGGATGGAGTCCGTGTTGTAATAGAGCTTAAACGTGATGCAACACCCGAAGTAGTTCTGAATCAACTACATAAATTTACATCGTTACAAACTAGTTTTGGTTCAAATATTTTGGCTTTAAAGAATGGGATGCCTACTCAATTCGGAGTCAGAGAAATTATTGAAACTTTTATTGATTATAGAATAGAAGTAGTAATTAAACGAACATCATTTGAACTGAATAAGGCTAGAGAAAAAGAACATATTTTAATTGGGCTAGCTATAGCAATAGAAAATATAGACAGAATTATAGAAATTATAAGATCTTCAAAAGATTCAACTGAAGCTAAAGAAAATCTTATTAAAAATAAATGGCAATCAGATAATTTAGTTGCTTTTTTGAAAAAAGATAAAGATGAAAGGTTATTAAAAAAAATTGATGACACTATGTATCTTTCAGAAGAACAAGCAAAAGCAATTTTAGAGTTGAGGCTTCAAAGACTTACTGGGTTAGAGAGGAATAAAGTAGAAACTGATTTATTAGAAATATCGAAAAAAATAGCAGAGTTATTAAAAATCCTTTCTTCAGATAAATTAATAAGGCAAATTATTATTAATGAATTAAGTGATATTAAAAATAATTATGCAGTTGATAGAAGAACTAAAATATTTGAGAATTATGAAGAGAAAAATATTGATGATTTAATTGAAAAAGAAGATGTAGTTTTAACTCTTACTAACTCTGGTTATGTTAAAACCGTTCCAATGGACCTTTATAGATCTCAAAAAAGAGGAGGAAAAGGTAGATCAGGGATGTCAACAAAAGAAGATGACTTTGTTGAGAAAGTATTAACTGTAAATAGTCATGATATTGTTTTATTTTTTACCAACAAAGGAATAGTTCATCAGATTAAAGTATATAAACTACCAAAAGGTTCGCCTCAGTCAAAAGGTAGACCACTCATAAATGTTATTCCTTTAACAGAAAATGAGTTAACTACTGCTATGTTAATTTTACCAAATGAAGAAACAGATAAAACTTTAATTTTTGTAACAAAATTTGGTAATGTTAGGAGAAATAAAGTTTCTGACTTCATAAATATTAAGGCTAACGGTAAAAGAGCTATGAAGTTAGATAATAATGACAAACTTATACAGGTCTTATTAGTAGGAAATGAAAAGGACATAATTTTATCTACTTCAAAAGGAAAATGTGTAAGATTTAGCTCAGATGACGTAAGAGTTTTTTCTGGAAGAACTTCGATGGGTGTTAGAGGAATAAGGCTTCAAAATAATGATAGGATAATATCTGCTTCTATACTTAATTCGATTGATATAAAAACTGATGAAAGAGAAGAATATTTGAAATATAGTAGTTCAATTAGAAGAAAAGAAAAAAGAAAAGTGAATATTGAGAAAAGCAGGGTTACAATTTTAAAAGATAAAGAACAATTTTTGTTGTCAGTAACAGAAAATGGATATGGAAAGAGATCATCATCATATGAGTATAGAAAGACTAGAAGGGGTGGTCAGGGAATATTAAATATTGAAACATCAGAAAGAAATGGTGGAGTTGTAGCTTCTTTTCCTGTTGAAGAGGAAGAAGAGGTAATGTTAGTCACTAATAAAGGAAAGTTAATTAGGTTACCTGTAAATGGTATTAGAGTAGCAGGTAGAGTTACTCAAGGAGTAACCTTGCTTAATACAGAAAATAATGAAAGAGTAGTATCGGTAACTAAAGTTAAAAAAAATATAGAATAAAGCTTTTTATGAAGGAAAAAATTGGATTATACCCAGGGTCTTTTGATCCAATAACAAATGGACATCTAGATATAATATGTAGAGCATCAAAAATAGTTGATACTCTTATTATAGGTGTTGCTATTAATGAAAATAAGAAGCATTTATTTGATATGAATGAAAGAACTAAATTAATTAATGAACAACTTTTAATTAATAAATCAAAGTTATCAAATACTAAAGTTTTAACATTTAATGAACTTTTAATGAGCTTTGCTGAAAAGTTAAAAGCTAGTATTATAATAAGAGGTTTAAGAGCAGTATCAGACTTTGACTATGAATTTCAAATGACAGGAATGAATGCAAGATTAAATTCTGATATTGAAACCGTTTTTTTAATGGCAAGTGAAAAGCATCAATTTATATCTTCTAGGTTTGTTAAGGAAATTTGTTTATTAAAAGGAGATGTCAAATCATTTGTTCCTCCAGAAGTACACAATAAGTTAAAAGAAAAACTAAATAAAAATTAGTTGAAGTAAATGAATTTAGAGGACTTTAATTATTCTTTACCAAAGCAATTAATAGCAAAAAGACCAAATGTTAAAAAAAAATCTAAAGTTTTGATCCATGATAAAAGAAAAATAATAGAGTTTGATCAAATATTAAATGAATTTAATAAAGATGATGTTATTATTTTCAATAATACAAAAGTAATTCCTTCAATTATAAAGGGAATTCATGATGGAAAAATGATAAAGTTAACTTTATTAGATAACTATAAAAAATACTTTTGGAATGCATTTATAAAACCTGCGAAGAAGGTAAAAGAAAATACAAAAATTGAATTTAATAAAAATTTTTATTGTACTATAACAAAAAAAACTTCTGCGATTGCAGAAGTTAAGTTTAACTATAACTATAATCAAGTGATGAACTATTTAGATAAGTGTGGAGATTTACCTTTACCTCCATATATAAAAACTTTATCTGACAGGCAATTAGATGAGAAGTATTATCAAACAGTGTTTGCTAAAAATATTGGAGCTGTCGCATGTCCTACAGCAGGACTACATTTTAGTGAATCTCTATTAAAAAAATTTAAAAATAAGAATATTGAAACTATTTTTATAACATTGCATGTAGGAGCAGGAACTTTTTTACCTTTAAAAAATGAAAAAGTAACTAAAAATATACTTCATAAGGAAAGGGGTATTATTACTAAAGAGGTAGCTGAAAAAATTAACAATGCAATCTCAAACAAAAAAAGAATAGTTGCTGTTGGAACAACTGTAGTAAGGTTATTAGAAGCCTGTTATTGTAAATATGGAAAAATAAGGGATTTTAATGAAGATACAAATTTATTTATTTACCCTGGTTTTAAGTTTAATGTAATTAATAAATTAATTACTAATTTTCATCTTCCTAAATCGAGTTTATTAATTTTAGTTTCAGCCTTTTCTGGAGAAAATAAAATAAAAGAAATTTATAAATTTGCTATAAGACATAATATGAGATTTTTTAGTTTTGGTGATGCAATGCTTTTAGATAAAAATGAATTTTAAACTTTTAGCTAATTCTGGCAAAGCAAGAGTTGGTCAATTAATAACTAAATATAGCACTATAGAAACTCCTGTTTTTATGCCTGTAGGAACTTTAGGAACTGTAAAGGGAATTACTAAACAAGATCTATACCGATTAAATTTCAATATTATTTTATCTAATACTTATCATTTAATGTTAAGACCAGGGTTAGATGTAATTAAAAAAATAGGTGGATTAAATAAGTTTATGTCTTGGGATAAGTCAATACTCACCGACTCAGGTGGGTTTCAAGTTATGTCATTAGGAAAAAGTGTAGAGGTTGATAAAAATGGCGTTACTTTTAGATCTCATATTGATGGAAAACTAGTTCGTTTAGATGCTGAAAAAGCTATGGATATCCAGTATCATTTAGGATCAACTATATCAATGATATTTGATGAATGCGTTGCATATCCAAGTTCTTATATTAACACAAAAGAGTCTTTAACGAGATCTATCGATTGGTCAAGACGCTCACGTTTAGCATATAGAGAAAGAGACGGTCACGGTGCATTTGGAATAGTGCAAGGTGGTATGTACAAAGACTTAAGAAAATTATCAGTTAAGGAGAACTTAGAAAGTGACTTTGATGGCTATGCTATAGGCGGTTTAGCGGTTGGGGAGGAGCAAGATCAATTGATAAGTATAACATCATTTACAGCCGACTTATTGCCTGAAAATAAACCAAGGTATTTAATGGGAGTAGGTTATCCAGAAGATATTCTTAAGGCAGTAAAGTCTGGAATTGATATGTTTGATTGTGTTTTGCCTACTAGATCAGGAAGGACTGGGTTAGCATTTACTTCATTAGGAAATGTAAAAATTAAAAATGCTAAATATGCGTATGATAATTCGGCTTTAGACCCTAATTGTAATTGTATAGTTTGTAGTAATTATTCTAAAGCATACTTACATCATTTAGTAAAATCCTCTGAAATCTTAGGAAGTGTTTTTTTATCTTATCACAATTTGTGTTTTTATAGTGACTTGATGAAAAAAATTAGATCAGCTATAAAAGAGAATAATTTAAATAATTTAAAAGTTTAACTTGAAATATATTTAAATAAATATATAGATATATGTGAGAGCCCGTAGCTCAGCGGTAGAGCATTCGCCTTTTAAGCGAGGGGCCCTGGGTTCGAATCCCAGCGGGCTCACCAAAGGATAGTATGAGATTTATAATATTTTTATGTAGTTTAGTTTATTGTTTACCTGCGCAAACATTTGATAACAAAGACTTAGAAAAATTAAAGATTACAAATAAGTGTGAAAATTGTGATTTATCAAAAGCTAATTTAAGTAACCTTAATCTTTCTAATGCAATTTTATTAGGTTCTAATTTATCTTATGCAGACTTAACCAATACAAACCTTTTCAAAGCAGATATGTCATTTACATCTTTAGTTAGAAGTAAAGCTTATATTGCTAATATGGATTACGCTAACTTAGAGGGTGCAGACTTAACGGAAGCCAGATTAAACGGTGCAACCCTGAGAAATGCAAATTTAATTGACGCAACTTTAATTTCTACGGTAATGTCGAAAAGTAAATTACAAGAAATTATATTAGATGGAGCAAACCTTAAATATACTAAGTTTAGAGGAGCTAATTTAAATAAAGCAAAATTTAATGGGAGTATTATGTCTTTTACTGATTTCAGAGCTGCAGATCTTACAGAAGCTGAAATGATAGCATTAGATTTAACAAACTCAATTTTTGTGAGCACTAAATTAGATAAAGTAAATTTTATGTCTTCTAATGTGTCTGGTATGAATCTTGCTAATTTTAAATTAGAAAAAAATAACTTTATTAATAGTATTACTTGTGAGACTATTTTTCCTTGGAAAAATAAAAAAGAAGAATGTTAAAAAAACAAATTAATAATACATTTATATTAAAACTTTTAGTAATTATACTATTTAACATTAATCCAGTTCTCGGAAATAACTTAAATGAATGCATTAGAATAGCATTTTCAAAAAAAATTGAGTTGAATAGAATTTTAACATTATGTAGAGAAAATATTAACCCTGTAAATGTCTATAGTAATGATTATAAAGTAGATAAAAAAACAAATGGAAGTGAATATATATCTACAAATAAAATGGATAAAGTTATAAATGAATTTATTGAGCAGGGAGAATTATCTAGAGCTGGTAATTTAGCAACTAGACAGGAAATGGAAAAAACTAAAAGAATAAAAGCTAGAGCAGAAGCAGAAGCTCTAAGGTCGCCTCAAATAATAGCAACTCATCAAAACTCAAATAACATAGATAATAATAGCATTAGAAGTACTCTAGCTCTTGAGGCAAATCCTATAAAAAGTATTTCGGCAGGCTCTAAGGTTTTAGAAATAACGACACCAGGAGTACATGGTGCTATTCCTGGTCAATATGTTCAAATCACTAACGTAAACGCTTCTATAGATGGTATAGCTGCAAATGAAATAAATAAATTTCATGTAATATCTAGTGTACCGACTACAACTTCATTTAGAATATCTGTATTATCTTCTGCTACAAATGGAGCAATTACAGGTGGGGGGTCTGATGTAATAGCTATTTTTCAGAATTAGTTCTTCCTATTTTAATTTCATGATATTTTTTTTTCTTATTAATTTGTAAAAGTTTTAGTCCCGTATTCTTGCAAAAATCTTTAAAATCTTTTGGAGCTGATGAATCATCGGTAAGAAATATAAATTCTTTTGTAGTTTTTTTTTCCTTAATGATTTTGAATGCTTTCAAAACGGGTACTGGACATTTTAGTCCTTTAAAATTATGAACACTCATTTGAAAATATCATAGGGATAAAATTGTAAATAGTCATTAATTTTTATTTTATTAACATCTGAATTTAATTTTATTAATCCATCAGACCAAACTACAGAACTAAGTATACCAGCTCCTTCTGTAGAATACTTTATCACAAATAACTCATTATTTTTTCTAATAAGTTTTCCCCTTAAAAATTCTTCTCTTCCTAATTTTTTTATCATATTAAAATTTGATTTTACTAAAAAAAAATTTGGTTGTTTAGAAATTAAACCATGCATACAATTTATTAGAAAATTTCCAAATAAATTAAAAGTAACAAAACTTGCCACAGGATTACCTGGTAATATTAAAATAGGTACTTCGTTATCTAAAATACCAAAAGACATTGGTCTACCAGGTTTTATAGCAAGAGAAGAAAATACTAGCTTACCAATTTTTTTGATTATTTTTACCACATAGTCTTTATGGCCAACAGATGCTCCTCCACTCATTACTATTAAATCATATTTATTTTTTAATTTTAAAATTTTTTCTTTAATTTTATCGTAATCATCTTTAAGTATTCCGCAATCTGTTACATTAATGCATGGAATTTTTAATAAACTCATAAGCATAAATCTATTGCTATCGTAAATTTGATTATTTTTTTTATTTATACCAGGGTTAACTAATTCATTGCCATTAGAAATTATAGCAACTTTAATTTTTTTAAAAACTTTAATTTCCAACTTATTTATTGAGGCTAATAAACCAATTTCTTGAGATCTTAAAATATTTTTTTTAGCTATAATTATTTTACCTTTCTTGATATCCTCACCTTTTTTTCTAACGTTTTTTTTAGTAGATAAAATTTTTGGGAGCTCTATAAAGTTATTATTTATATATTTTATATCCTCAAGCATTATTACTGTATCTAAATAATATGGTAAATGGCTACCAGTAGATACCTTGACACATTGATTTTTTTCTATTTTCTTTTTAAAAACATCTCCAGCATTTATTTCAGAAATTATTTTATAATTTAGGTTAGAGTTATTTTTTTTTTGGGAATAATTTATAGCAAAACCATCAACTGCTGAATTGTTCTGAGGAGGAATGTTTATATTTGATTTGATGTCCTCTGCTAAAAATCTACCTAAAGAGTTTTTAAGAGTTACCTTTGAAATTTTTAGGTTTTTATTAATATTTTTTTTTATTAAATTAAAGGCTTTTTCAGTAGTAATCATATTATATATCAAATTTATTTTTTACAATAAAGTCTGCAATACCAAAATGGTCATTTAAGTTTAACTTTTGTATAGGTTTTTTTATTTGAATATTAGTGTTGTCTAGAGCAATTGCCACGATATTTTTATCCTTTATGTGCAAAAAATCTTTATTTATTTTTTCTCTATAAATTTCTATTTTTTTTAGATTAGAATGTTTCCAACCTTCTACTATTACAATATCTGAATTAGTAGTTTTCTTTAATAAATATTGAAGTTCTTTTTCTTTGTCATTTAAATTATTTATTACAGCCCATTGTTTCTTAGAACTTATTATGACTTGATTAGCTCCAGCTTTTGAAAATCTAAAGCTATCTTTGCCTTCTTGATCTATTTTAAAATTTTCATGAGCATGTTTTAAAGCACAAACTGTGAAATTATATTTTGTTTTAAATATCTTTATTAGGCTTTCTACAACAGTAGTTTTACCTGACCCACTCCATCCAGCTATACCTATTATTTTTTTCAAATCAAAATTAATTTCTAATTGTTTAAAAAATATTACCATTACAAACATACAAGAAACTTTAAATTTTAAAAACCTAAATTTCTATTGACAATGTAATTAGTGATAAAAAAAATAAATTAAAAGATATTTCTTTAATTTTTATATTATATTCATATATTTATAATAAGAGGTAATAATGACTATAGTAAATAAAAGAGCTCCGGGTAGGAGAAAGAGAGTTTATTACAATAAAGGAAGACAAGTAGATCAGATATCACTTGATGAGGCTAAAGTATTATTAAAAGCCTCTTTCCCTTTACAGAAAGACATGCTTATAGAATACCTACATTTTTTCAATGACAAATATAATGGTCTCTATGCACGACATTTAAGAGCTTTATCAGAATTAATGAAATTAAGTATGTCAGAGGTTTATGAAGTAGCTAGTTTTTATGCTCACTTTCATCTAGTAGATGGAGAAAATATCATTTCTCCTGAAGTTACCGTAAAGGTTTGTGATAGTGTCACTTGTGAAATGTATGGTGCAGAAAAAATTTTTACAGAAGCAAAATTAAAACACAAAAATGTAAGAGTAGAAAAAGCACCTTGTATGGGAAGATGTAATTATGCTCCAGTGGTAGAGGTTAATCATAATCATTTGTTAAAAGCAAATAATAAAGCTATAGATCAGGCAATAATTAACAAAGACTTTTCTTACTCTAATGAAAAATTTATTGATTTTGATACATATACTAACAATGGTGGTTACAAACTTTATAATAAAATTATAAAAAAAGATGTAACTTTTGAACAGATGATAGATATTTTTTCTGTTTCCGAGCTCAGAGGCTTAGGTGGAGCTGGATTTCCAGCTTTCAAAAAATGGCAGTTTGTAAAATCATATAAAGGGCCTCGTTTAATGTGCATTAACGCAGATGAGGGAGAACCAGGTACTTTCAAAGATAGATATTACTTAAATAAAGATCCACACAGATTCTTAGAAGGTACATTAGTTGCAGCAAAATTAGTTGAAGCGGAAAAGTGCTATATCTATATCAGAGATGAATATTATGGACTAATCAAATTAATTGAAAAGCAAATAAATATTCTAGAGGATAAAAAAATTATTCCTGAAAATTTTTTATTGATTAGAAGAGGAGCTGGTGCTTATATATGTGGAGAAGAGTCAGCTCTCATTGAATCTATAGAAGGTAAAAGAGGACTTCCTAGAAATAGACCACCATATGTTGCAGAAGTTGGTCTCTTTGGAAGACCTACTTTAGTCCATAATGTTGAAACTGTATATTGGATTAGAGAAATTTATGAAAAAGGAGGAAAATGGTTCAGCTCGCATGGTAGAAATGGAAGAAAAGGTTTAAGAACTTTTTCTGTTTCTGGTTTTGTCAAAAAACCAGGCATTAAGTTGACTGATGCTGGAATTACCATCAAACAACTAATTGAAGAACATTGTGAAGGCATGCTAGATGGACACCAATTCAAAGGATATTTGCCTGGAGGAGCCTCAGGAGGGATTTTACCAGCTAGTTTAGGAGATATTCCTCTAGACTTTGATACTCTTCAGGAGTATGATTGTTTTATCGGTTCTGCGGCAGTTGTTGTATTATCAGATAAGGTAAATATGAAAGACATTGGACTGAATTTGATGCGGTTTTTTGAAGATGAAAGCTGTGGTCAATGTACACCTTGTAGAAATGGAACTTCTATGGCTGTAAAACTTATGCAGGAAAAAAAGTGGAATGTAGAATTGTTAATGGAATTATCTAAAACAATGAATAAAGCTTCAATCTGCGGTTTAGGGCAAGCTGCTCCAAACCCTTTGCAATCTATTATTAGGTATTTTAAAAAAGATATTAGTTAAATGATTAAATTTAAATTAAATGGAACAGAGATTGTTGCTGAAAAAAATGAAACTATCTGGCAGGCTGCAAAAAAAAATAATATAGAAATACCACATCTATGTCATGCAGATGAAGTTGGCTACGACCCAAATGGTAATTGTAGAGCTTGCGTTGTTCAAGTTAAAGGAGAAAGAACCTTAGCTGCATCGTGTATTAGAAAACCTTCTGAAGGTATGGAGGTAGACTCAATATCTGATGAAGTTAACTCTACACAAAAAATGATTTTTGAACTATTAGCTGCGGATCAGCCATGTAAAGAAAATCATCCTGATCCTGAATCTAAGTTTTGGCAATGGGGAGATAAGTTAAAGGTAAACGAAAAAAAATTTCCAAGTAATAAGACCATGAAAAAAGATATTTCTCATCCGTCTATGCACGTAAACCTAGAGGCATGTATAAATTGTAATTTGTGCGTGAGGGCCTGTAGAGAAGTTCAATCAAATGATGTTATTGGAATGGCTTTTAGAGGACACGAATCAAAAGTAATTTTTGATTTTGATGATGAGATGGCTTCTTCTTCTTGTGTTGGTTGTGGAGAATGTGTGCAAGCTTGTCCAACTGGAGCACTTATGGAAAAAAGCTTGCTAAATGTTGATGGTAAAAGAAATGTTTATCCTGAAAAAACAGTTAATACTCTTTGCCCTTATTGTGGAGTTGGTTGTCAAACAAAGGTTTTTGTTAAAGATGATAAAATAGTACAGGTAGATGGAAGAGATGGTCCAGCAAATAACCAAAAATTATGTGTAAAAGGAAGGTTTGGTTTTGATTATATTCATAACGAAGGAAGGTTGACAAAACCTTTGATTAGAAAAAATAGTGCTAAAAAAGAACCAATAGAAGATTATTCTAAATTGAAAGTTAGCGACTACTTTCGAGAAGCCAGCTGGGATGAAGTTATCAGTTTATCATCTCTGAAGCTTAAAAATATACACGAAAATTTCGGTTCTTCATCAATTTGTGGCTTTGGATCGGCAAAAGGTTCTAATGAAGAAGCTTATTTGTTTCAAAAGTTAATAAGAACAGCATTTCACACTAATAATGTTGATCATTGTACGAGGTTGTGCCATGCTTCATCTGTTGCAGCATTAATGGAGTGTGTAGGCTCAGGAGCAGTTTCTGCACCATTTACTACTGTTAATGAATCCGACTGTATGATAATTATTGGCGCTAGACCTACAACTAATCATCCTGTTGCTGCAACTTATTTCAAGAGAGCAGCCAAAGATGGAAAAAAACTAATTATAATGGATCCAAGAACTCAGGATCTAACAAGACATGCATATAAACATTTACAATTTAAGCCAGGAAAAGATGTAGCCTTATTAAACGCTTTAATTTTTACTATTATTGAAGAAGAATTATATGACAGACAATATGTAGCATCAATGACAGAGGGATTTGATGCTCTTAAGGAAAATATAAGTAAGTTTAAACCAGAAGAAATGGAGCAGGTATGCGGAATTAGTGCTAAGGAGATAAGAGAAGTAGCTAGGACATACGCAACTGCAGATAAATCTATTATTTTTTGGGGTATGGGAATTTCTCAACATATACATGGCACAGATAATTCTAGATGTTTAATCACGTTAGCTTTAATTACAGGTCACATTGGTAGGCCAGGAACAGGCCTTCATCCTCTTAGGGGACAAAATAACGTACAGGGAGCATCCGATGCAGGATTAATACCTATGGTATTTCCTGATTATAAACCTGTAGAAGATAAAAGTATTCACGAAAATATGGAAAAATTTTGGGATACAAAGTTAGATGATAAAAAGGGTCTTACAGTTGTAGAGATTATTGATGGAGTTTGTAAGGGAAAAATAAAAGGTATGTATGTTATGGGGGAAAATCCAGTAATGTCAGACCCAGATCAAAATCATACTATAGAGGGAATGTGTAAATTAGATACTTTAGTAGTGCAAGATATTTTTATGACTGAAACTGCATGGTATGCAGATATTATACTTCCAGCTTCTGCACATGCGGAGAAAAATGGTACATTTACAAATACTAACAGACAAGTACAAATGGGAAGAAAGGTTGTAAATGCTCCCGGAGAAGCAAGGGAAGATTTAGATATTATAATAGACTTAGGCAAATCATTAGGACTGAATTGGAAATATAATCATGTTTCAGAAGTTTTTAACGAAATGTCAAGTATTATGCCATCATTAAATAATATTACCTGGGAAAGAGTAGATAAAGAGGACTCAGTTACATATCCTTGTGAAGGAAAAGATATGCCTGGTTCAGAAATTGTTTTTTCTCAAAACTTCCCTACTCAATCTGGATTAGGTAAAATTGTACCTACCAATATTATATCTCCCGATGAACTTCCTGATCAGAATTATCCTTTTGTATTAACAACGGGTCGTCTTTTAGAACATTGGCATACTGGATCAATGACTAGAAAATCCCAAACTTTAGATAAAATAGAACCAGAAGCTATAGTTAGTATGAATAGTCAAGATATGAATTATCTTAAGTTAGAACCTGGAAATAAAGTCACAGTAAAAACTAGAAGAGGCTCAGTGGAATTAAGTGTTAGGCAAGATAGAGAATTACCAAAAGGCATGATATTTATTCCATTTTGTTTTTCTGAGGCCGCTGCAAATAAGTTAACAAACCCTCAACTTGACCCTTATGGTAAGATCCCAGAATTTAAATATTGTGCAGCTAACATAGAAGCCTGCTAATTACTGTTGCACTTAGCGTAACGAGATGCTAATTTCTTATAAAGGGAGATTTTTATGAGTAATGATAACATGTCCAGTGGAATATTTTCTTTTCTTCTTAAAGATAGAATAGTGGCACCAAAAAATTTTAATAGATGGAGAATACCTCCAGCTTCAATAGCAATTCACCTATGTATTGGATCAGTCTATGCTTGGAGTATATTTAACCCAGCTTTGATAAAAGAATTAGGTGTTGTCTCAAGTTCAGCAGATGATTGGAGTTTAAGCAGTGTTATTTGGATATTTTCAGTAGCTATTGTTTGTTTAGGTTTAGCTGCAGCCATAGCAGGAAAGTGGTTAGAGGATGTGGGGCCTAGATGCGTAGGAGTAACTGCCGCATGTCTGTGGGGTGGAGGCTTTATAGTAGGTAGTTTTGGTATATTAACACACCAACTTTGGTTAATTTATCTAGGCTATGGTGTTTTTGGAGGTTGTGGATTAGGACTTGGATATGTATCTCCCGTATCTACTCTAATAAGGTGGTTTCCAGACAGAAGAGGAATGGCTACTGGTATGGCCATTATGGGTTTTGGAGGTGGAGCTATGATAGGAGCTCCTCTAAAAAAGTATTTATTAGATTTTTATGCTAAAGCACCACAGTATTTGGGTACAGAAAATGCTATTAATTTAATTACGGAAAATGGAAGAAGGTTTGCAGAAGTTGCAGGAGAAAAAGTTGAGGTAGTAGTTGCTACAGCTACAGAGGCAGCTCAACTGGCTGTACCAGGTGATGCTGGAGTATATGTAGTAGGTACTGGAAATACAGGAGCGGCAGGAGCATTCCTGACCTTGGGGATTGTTTATTTTATTATTATGATTATTGCTGCATTTCAATACAGAGTACCTGCTGATGGCTGGAAACCTAAAGGTTATGAGCCTCCATCTGAAGCTGAGTCAGCATCAAAAATGAAAACTCTAAATAATGTTCATATTAATCAAGCCATCAAAACTCCTCAGTTCTATCAGTTATGGATTGTTTTATGCTTTAATGTCTCTGCGGGTATTGGTGTTATAGGTGTTGCTAAAACTATGATGTCAGAGATATTTGGGTCTGCTCCACCTACGTCTGAGTTAGCTTCTATAGTAACAGCTACTTTTGCAGGAACGTATGTTTTAATGATTAGTGTCTTTAATATGTGCGGACGAATTATATGGGCTTCTTTATCTGATTTTATAGGTAGAAAAAATACTTATCATTGTTTCTTTTTATTAGGAACTTTACTTTATTTATCTATACCTTTTACAGCTAGTGCCGTGAGTGTAGATCCTAAAATTATGTATTTAGTAATGTTTTATGCAGCAACTATGATAATTTTTACCATGTATGGAGGGGGTTTTGCTACAATACCAGCCTATTTGGCAGATATATTCGGAACTATGCATGTTGGAGGAATACATGGTAGGCTTTTAACTGCTTGGAGTACCGCAGGAGTAATTGGCCCAGTTGCCATTGCTCAATTAAGGAGTATTTCTTATAACAACTCTCTTGATATTTTAATGAATAAAATTGATCCGAAAGCTTTTTTAGATAAATTTGGAGCACCAGTAGAACAATTAGATCAACTAGTTAAAGCTAAAACAGTTACTATATCTAAATTAATGGAGATAGCTCCTTCAGGTACAGTTGACCCAACGCCGAGTTTATATAATACAACTATGTATGCTATGGCTGGTTTATTAGTGGTGGCTTTCTTTTCTAATTTGTTTATGAGACCAGTTAACTCTAAGCATTTTGTAGAAAATACACATCCTGGCACTATAAAGTAACTTATAAATTAAGGTGAATTTTCATATATATTAAACCAAAACCTGAAAATTCGCCTTTTATTAAAGAAGTAGATGCGTATGATGAGTTAGGAAATAAGGTTTCTACCTTTTCTATAGTAGAAAAACCACTTTCAATTTACTTAAACGATAATCACATAGTAACTGCTATGACTGTAGGAGATTATCCTAATTATTTAGCAGTAGGTTATTTAGTTAATCAAAATATTATTAAAGATCCATATAAATTAGAAAAAATAGAGGTAGTAGATGATATTAATGCAGTAATTGTAAGATCTAAAGAAGAGACAGTAATTGATATTTCCAACAATAGAAAAATTAAAACATCAGGTTGTGCTAATGGTACAATTTTTGATAATATAATAGATCAAATTGATGAAGTTAGATTAGAATCTAGATTTAAAGTAAGCGCTGATGAAATTTTTAATTTATATAAAACCATAAATTTAACTCCTTCATTATATTTAAAGTCTGGAGCTATACATGGTTGTGTATTATGTTCTCAAGATAAGCCTTTAGTTTTTTTTGAGGATGTAGGAAGACACAATGCTATTGATAAATTAGCAGGGTATATGTTTTTAAATAAAATAGACTCAAAAGATAAAGTATTATATACAACAGGAAGACTAACCAGTGAAATGGTTATAAAGTCTGTCATGATGGAGATTCCAATAATAGCTTCTAGATCAGGTTATACGGCGTGGGCTGTAGAGTTAGCTAAAAAGTCAAATTTAACAATGATAGGAAGACTAAGGGGAAGAAAGTTTACTATTTTATCTGGTTATGGAAGGTTAATATCTAAATAATTATTTAATATGATTTATAACTCATTATGTATAATAATAGCTGGAGGAAAAGGTAGCAGGTTAGATGGTAAAGGAAAGTTAAATCAAACTTTTAAAAATAATAAAACATTATTAGAACAAGTTTATAACAAAGTTAAAAATCAGTTTACTTATGTAGCAGTCAATGTTAATAGTAAAAAAAGTAGTACTAAATTAAAGCTAGAAATTGTATATGATAGGTTTTCAGATAATATTGGACCACTAGCTGGCATACATGCTGCTCTTTGTTTAGGTAATGAAAAACTAGGTGAAAATGGATATGTTTGTGTAGTACCTGTAGATACTCCTTTTTTACCCAAAGATTTAGGAAAGAGGTTTTATAATAATATTTTTAAAAATAACTCTGAAGTAGTTTTTGCTAGATCGGGAAACAGAGTTCATCCTACAGTAGGACTCTGGAAAAATAATATAAAAACAAAACTAGAATACAGCATAAATAAAGGCATAAGAAAGATAGATAAGTTTACTGCTAGTTTAAAAGTATCATATGAGGAATGGACTATTAATAAAATAGATCCTTTTTATAATATTAATAATCATGAAGATTTGAATAAAGCAAAAAAAATGACTACATTTTTTAAATAGCGGTCGTGGCGGAATTGGTATACGCGCAACGTTGAGGTCGTTGTGGAGGAAACTCCATGGAGGTTCAAGTCCTCTCGGCCGCACCAAATTAGATAAGGAAAATATATGTACTATAAATCTTTTTTATGTCTTTTGATCTTTTTTACAAATAATTTACTTATGGCTGATAATTTTATGATGAATTGCATTAGTCCAGATTATAAAAATACTTTTTTTTATAAATATAGTAATTCTGAAAGATATTTGTTTATAAGGCCCATGAAAAATAAGTGGAAAAATTTTTGCGAAGTAAATTTTAAAGATGAAAAAAATATAAGCTGTAATTTTGATAATCTAAATATAATTAGAAGTAGTATTGTAGAAAATGGTAATATTTATATTGAAAAAAATTTAAATATAAACTTCTCAGAATACTCATTAATAGAAAAAATTAAAGTATTTAATAACAATAATTTAACAAAGGAAACTAATTTAATTTATAAGTGTCGAAAAATTAAAATTTAGTAATCCAGTATAAATTGATTGCAATAATATTTTAGAATATTGCTTTTTATCAAAGAATTATTATAAATTTTTTTAAATGAGTAGAGTAGTCTTAGAGACAAGCTTAAGTCTTATTTTACCTTGAAAAGATGTTACTAATAACTCAGACATATATATTTAATGATCTTGATAGGGTAAACCTCGTTATTGAGATACATTTATGCAGATGACGTACTTTTATCAAAAGATAGTATATTTTTTTAATATCATATTATTGTTCTATAAAATAATAAAGGTTGTAATCAAGATTTTTAATGCTGGCAATCTAGTTTAATAAGGGATAAGTCAATTAATTTAAATTAGAAATAGTTGGATTAAATAGACATACTATTATAGTTAGTTCTATTGCAATTTATTAATAAATGAAATATTACACTAAAAAATATTTTGGAATTATATAAATATCTTGAATAATAATAAATTTATATTAAAATTTAATAATTATTAACTAAGATTAAAAAGAAAGACGTGTATAATGGCTAAAGGCGAAGTAAGATGGTTTAATTATAAAAAAGGTTATGGTTTCATTTCTCAAGATGGAGCAGATGATCAAGATATTTTCGTACATATTTCAGCAGTAAAAGATTCTGGTATAACTAAATTACAGGAAGGTCAGAAAGTAGAGTATGAAATTAAAGAACAAGAAAACGGCAAAATGGCCGCAGAAAACATTAAAACAACTGAATAATTAATTTAAAATTAGTTGAAAACAACAGTTCTGTTTTCATTAATAATTATTCTGTGTTCTAAGTGCCAGTTTATGGATCTAGTAAGAACTAAACTTTCTATATCTCTTCCTATAGATATAAAGTTTTTTAGTGTTTTTGTGTGATCTACTCTTGCAACATCTTGTTCTATAATCTGACCCTCATCTAGTTGATTAGTTACATAGTGCGCGGTGGCACCTATTATTTTTACTCCTTGAAGGTATGCTTGATTATATGGTCTTGCACCTTTAAAGCTAGGTAAGAAAGAATGATGTATATTTATAATTTTTCCTTCAAGAAGTTTACATATCTCTGGAGATAATACTTGCATGTACCTAGCTAATACAACTAAATCTATTTTATTTTTTATTATTAGTTCGTAAAGTTTCTTTTCTTGTTTAAGTTTATTATTTTTATTAACTTTTAGTAATTTATACTTGATATTGTAAGGTTTTACAATTTCTCTCATATCTGAATGATTTGAAACTATAAGAGGTATAGCGCAATTTAAAGAATTAGTTTTCCATTGATAAAGAATGTTATTTAAACAATGTCCAAATTTAGAAACCATAATTAAAACATTCTGCTTCTTTGATATTTCAAAGAAGTTATATTTCATTCTATACTGTTTAGATATAATTAAAAAATCCGACTTAAGTTTTTTAAAAGCAATTGTTTTTATATTTTCTAAACTAGCAAAAGATACTCTCATAAAAAATTGATTATTTTTAGAATCCTTATATTGAGAACTCTCTAATATATTAAATTTTCTTTTAAATAAAAAGGAAGAAACTGAAGCAATAATTCCTGCTTTATCAGGGCAATTAATAATTAGGATTAATTTTTTATTAGACATTTATTTAATATTAAAATCTTATGAATTATCGTTGAAAATATATAGGTGCATCATTCAAATTCCATACCTCGTATTTATACATAATATTTTTAAAAAATATAGTATTAATTAAATTAGTTAGCCAAACATTAAGTGCAGTTAACTCTATATTTTTTTCAAAAAAACTTGGATCAGCTATTTTAAATTGTCTTATTAAAGGAAATAATGCTAAATCTAAAATACTTATTGTATTTTTATACAAATACTTAGAATTATTTTTCAATAGTAATTTTTCTAAAACTTTAAGATGTTCAACTCCTTTATCTCTATGAATTTCTTTACTAATAAATTTTCTTTCATTTATATATCTATTATTATATTTGTAACGATCAAGATGATATTTAAATTCATTATCAAAAATATTTATTATATTTAAATTATCTTTTTTATTTTCTCTAAAAGGACATAACAAGTTTTCTTTATCATTAATATTTAATGCCCATAACATAATATCAATACTTTCTTCTAAAACAGCATTTTTTAATTTTAGAACAGGCACTGTTCCTTTTGGAGATATCTCTAGCATTTGTCTAGGTTTCTGTCTTAACGCAATTTCTCTTAATTCAACTTTAACTTTACTAAAATAAATAGCAGATCTTGCTCGCATGGCAAATGGACACCTTCTAAAGGAATATAAAATTGGTATTTCTGAATAAATTTTATCTTTCATGATTGTTTATTTTTTTTAATTGCTTATTTCTCATACTATATTTATCTATTTGTAATTGAGTTTTAGTTCCATGACATTTATGACATGATACCCCTTTAATATATTTTTTATTTTTTATAGCTGTTTTACTTAAAGGCATTCTGCATGCAAAACATAACTCAAAAGTTCCTTTATTCAAATTTTTATCTACTGTAACTCTATCATCAAAAACAAAGCACTCTCCCACCCAAGAGTTGTTTCCTTTTATTTTTTCAAGATATTTTAAAATTCCACCTTCTAAATGAAATACATTAGCATGTCCTTTTACTTTTAAGTATGAGGTAGCTTTTTCACATCTAATTCCTCCAGTACAAAACATTGCAATTTTTTTTTTTTTATTTTTTTTATTAAGTATATTTTTATCTAGCCAAATAAGTAGTTCTGTAAAGTTTCTTGCATTAGGATTCACAGCATTAGAAAAAGTTCCAACTTCATTTTCATAAAAATTCCGAGTATCTACTAATATTACATCAGGCTCCTTTATAAAATTATCCCACTTAGTAGGGTTAATATAGTCACCTATATTTTCATTTAAATTTATTTGGTTTTGCAATCTCGTAGTTAAAATCTCTTCTTTAACTTTAATTTTTAATTTTCTAAAAATATGCTTATTAGAATAAGATATTTTTAATTCATTGTCTAAAAATTTAAATAATATACTTAATCTTTTTATAAATATCTTACTTTGTGAAGTAAGCATAGATAAATTTAAATTTATACCTTCTGGAGCTATTAATATGATCCCTCTGCAATCTAAATCTTTAGTATATTTATTAAAAATGTTTTTATGCTTAAATATATTTTCTATTTTTATAAATTTATAATATGATATTATTGTATATAAATTATCATTCATTAGAATACTTTCAAAATTATTATGAGAATAACAAAAAAAGATAATACTTATAAGAAAAATATTTTTCAAAAAATAAGAAGATATTTTTTTACAGGCTTGGCTATAACAGCTCCATTAGGTATTACTATTTATTTGTCTTTTATATTTATAAATTTTGTTGATAATAATGTAAAAAACTTAGTACCAGAAAAGTATAATCCTGATAATTATCTGCCTTTTAATATACCTGGAACTGGCTTAATAGTTGCAGTTTTCTCCTTGATTGTAATTGGTTTTTTTACAGCAGGTATTTTTGGAAGATTTTTTGTTAATTTAGGAGAAAATCTAATTAATAAACTGCCTGTAATTAGAAGTGTGTATAATGCTTTAAAACAAATTTTTCAAACAATTCTAGGTTCATCTTCTAAAGCTTTCAGAGAAGTCGTTATAATAGAATATCCTAGAAAAGGATTATGGGCTGTAGCTTTCATTACATCGGAAACTAAGGGAGAAGTTAAAACTAAGCTAAAAGATGATTCTGTAAATGTATTTTTGCCAACTACTCCAAATCCTACTTCTGGTTTTATGTTGTTCGTGCCTAAAAAAGACTTAATTAGACTAAATATGAATATTGAAGAGGGTATGAAGTTGGTTATTTCTGGCGGTATAATAATTCCGCCCATAAAAAAAAAAAATTTAACCGGCTGAGATAAGGTCTACTGCTTTTTCTTTTTCAAATAAGTATAATAAGTCTATTAATTTTTTTCCTCTATCTGATTGTAAATTAGGGTCAGCGTTAAGTATACCATTAACCTCCATTATTGCCATTTTTAATAAGTTTTGATGATTTATTATATTATAAAATATAAAGTTCTCAAAACCGTATTGATTTTTTCCCAAAACATCCCCGCCTCCCCGCATTATCAAATCTTTTTCAGATAAATCAAAACCATTATTAGAGTTTTTAACTACTTTTAATCTTTCTTTAGCTATATCATTTAAAGGTTCTTTGTATAATAATATACATAGACCATCTTTTTTTCCTCTGCCAACTCTTCCACGTAGTTGATGAATTTGGGCTAATCCAAATCTGTCAGCATTATCTATTAACATTATATTTGCATCTGGTATATCAATACCTACTTCAATAACAACTGTAGATATTAATATTTTTATTTCACTATTTTTAAATGAATCTAAAACTTTATTTTTATCTTCTATTGATAGTTTTCCATGTAGATAACCAATCTCGTTAAAATTTTTTTTTAAAAGCTTATATCGTTTTTCTATACTAGCATTATTAGTTTCTTCATCAATACTTTCAATTAGAGGGCAAATCCAAAAAACTTTATTATTATTTATTTTGTCTTTTATAAATTTTATTACTTCATTGATA
>MDTB01026550.1_pt1 | contig 53163 bp, 52 predicted proteins | sample 811161 | NCBI WGS metagenome assembly MDTB01 (sample SAMN05326650, study PRJNA326480) | marine metagenome | isolation source: seawater | place: Mediterranean Sea | collected 2009
TGCAATCGATACTATAATAGACTCTATCGTTGAAGCAGTAGCTTTTGATAAGAAAGTAGAGATAAGAGGATTTGGTACATTTTCTAAAAAATTCATAAGACCAAGAAAATTTATTAATCCTAAAACTAAAGAAATATCATATTTAGGTGAAACATCTACTATGCATTTCAAATCATCAAAATCATTGATACAAAAGTAACTTGAGTTTAACATTTATAAATTATGTCAAAATCTATCATTGTTGCAGTTGATGAGACGGAGTTAACTTTCTTTAAAAAAATAGTTGATTCCTTGGATAACCATTTATGTATGATAAAAATTGGTAGTGCAAGTTTTAATTCAATTGGTCATGAAGCAATAGAATATGTTGCAAGCAAAGGGTTTAAAATTTTTTTAGATCTAAAATTTCATGATATTCCTAATACTGTAAAGAAATCTATAGAAGGATTGACTACATTACCAATATGCATGATGACTGTTCACATATCTGGAGGAATTGAAATGATGAAGGCAGCTAAAGATGCAGTATATGGAAAAAATATAAAAATATTCGGTGTTACAGCTTTGACCAGTTTATCTCATGAAGATACCTTTTCTATTTTTAAAAGAACTCCTCTCCAACAAGTTGAAGCAATGCTAAATTTAGCTCAAGAAGCAGGTATTGACGGAGTTGTTTGTTCTCCTCATGAGCTTGAACTTGTGGCAAAAAGAAAATCTTTACTGTCTATTACACCAGGAATAAGATTATCGAAAACTAATGATGACCAAAGCAGAGTAATGTCACCAAAAGAAGCTATCTTAAAAGGAGCTAACTTTCTTGTTATAGGAAGACCAATCACATCTGCGAAAAATATAATGCATGCTTTAAAGAAAATTCATAACTCAATATAATTTGATGAAAACTTTAGATCAAATTAAAATTGAAACATCAAATACAAATGATGAAACTTATAACCATTTATTTGTGTGCGAACATCTTGAATATAAATCTCTCTTAAGCGGTTTTAGCAGCAAACTTTTTAACCTTTTTAATTCTCATTATAATGAACTAAATATTTCAGAATCTATTAAAAATTTATTAAGAGGTAATATAGTTAATGAAACTGAAAATCAATCAGCGCTGCATTATATTTACAGAGATTTGTATTCAAGAAATCCTAATGATTTTGTATCAAAAGATATAGTCGAGTCTTGTCATTTTTCTATTCAAAAGTGCATTAATCTTAAAAAAAAACTTATAAAAAAAAGAATTAAAAATATAGTTACTATCGGTATTGGCGGATCATATGAAGGGCCTAAATTACTAATTGAAACATTAACTAGCAAGAATAAAAGAAGCTTTAATCATATTTTTTTAACAGGACCTGATTTAAATGAATTTAATGAAAAAATTAGACCATTAAAACAACAACAGACATTTTTCATCGTGGCATCCAAATCATTTACTACAGACGAGACTTTACAAAGCATGAAGTTATCTAAAACCTGGCTTGAATCTAAATGTAAGTTTGAAGATCATTTTGTTGCAGTTACATCTATGCCAAATGAAGCTCATAATTTCGGCTTCAAAGAAAATGTAATTCAATTTCCTAAAGAAATTGGTGGAAGATATTCGATATGGTCTCCAATATCACTTTCAGCAATATTAGAGCTAGGTAGTACTTTTAAAGATTTTTTGATTGGAGGACATGATGCTGATGATCTTTTATTGAATGATAAAAAATACAATGAATTCATAAAGTTATTAAGTTTTAGTGATATTTGTTTCAATAATTTTATGGATAAGAATGTTAGAGTTCTTCTTTTGTATAGCTGGAAAATGCGATTTTTTTCTGATTATGCGCAGCAACTTGAAATGGAATCTATAGGAAAAAAGAAAAATCCTTTATCAATTTTTAATAAAACAGGTCAGGTTGTTTTTGGTGGTTTTGGTTCAACAGCCCAACATAGCTACTTTCAATTGCTACATCAAGGTACTGCTTCTATATGTGCAGATATTATTACAATTGAAGATAATAAAGATTTTAATAGGCTTCTATACGCTCAATCAAAGGCACAATCTAATCTCTTGGCAAACGGACCAAATAAAGAATTGAAAATAAATGAACAAGTGAATGGTAATGTTCCTACCAATCTTTTTATATTAAAAACTTTAAATCCAAGAACCCTTGGTTTTTTAATTGCTACTTGGGAGCATAGAACTTTTGTCAGCTCAAAAATGCTTCAGATTAATCCATTTGATCAATATGGTGTAAGCGCTGGAAAAACTTTTACTCAAAAGTACATAAATAAAAATGGCGGTTGATCTAAAAAAAGTTCCATCAACGCCAGGAATTTATAAATTTTTTAATAACAATGAAATTATTTATATTGGAAAAGCTAAAGATTTAAAAAAAAGAGTTTCAAGTTATTTTGGTAAATCATTTAAAGACAAAAAAACATCACAGATAAAATTTTTAACTGATAAAATTGAGACTTTTACAACAAAAAATGAAGTAGAAGCCTTGCTGCTTGAGCAAACATTAATTAAAGAAAATAAACCTAAGTTCAACATTCTTTTAAGAGATGATAAAACATATCCATATATCTATTTTTCTTTGGACCACGAATACCCTGGAATTTATCTAAAAAGAACAAGAAAGGCAGTTAATTACAGTTATTTTGGTCCATTTGTGAGCTCAGGCGCTGTAAAAAAGTCTATTAAAGAAATTCAAAAAATTTTTAGATTAAGAAATTGCAACGACTCTACATTTTCAAATAGATCTCGCCCATGCATCGAATTTCAAATGAAGAGATGTTCAGCACCATGTGTTAAAAATATTAAAAGAATTAATTACTTTGAAGATGTCGAATCTGCAAAATCTTATTTATCTTCATCTGACTCTCAGACGATTGGGCGATTAAAAAAAGACCTAAATAAAGCATCTAATAGATTAGATTTTGAAAAAGCTGCAGAAATCAGAGATAGATTAAAAAGGATAGAGCTTATTCACGAAGAACAATCTGTTGTTACTATGACAAAGGATCTAGATATATTTTCAATATATTTAGAAAATAATTATATAGGTATATCAATAATAGTAGTCAGGAAAGGAAAGATTAGAGGAACAAAGACTAATTTAATTAAAAGAGCTTTTTTTGAATCCATTGAAAATATTTATCAGATGGCGATTATTAATTTTTATGATTCTCAACTCGATATTCCCAAGAAAGTTTTGTGCACTGATCATCTTGAAAGCAAAAAATTAATTATTAAAGTCTTAAAAAAGAAATTTAATGTAAATGTTTTAATCACTCATAGCCCAAGTAAATCTATTCGACCAATTTATAATCTATGCAAGCTTAATGCTAGGCAAATAATTGAAAATCATTTAAGTAAATCTGACAAATATAATTATGCATTTGAAGATTTAAAAAATTATATAGGAAGTAAAAATCAAATTAAAAGAATTGAGGCATATGATGTCAGTCATATTTCTGGAAATCATGCTGTAGCAGCATGTATTGTTTATTCAAATCAAGGACCATGCAAAAGAGAATATAGAAGTTTTAATATACCAAAAGAATTGTCAGGCAACGATGTTGGCTCTTTGGAACATGTAATTCAAAGAAGATTAAAATATTATGACAATCAAAAAATAAAACCTGACTTAATTCTTATTGATGGCGGCAAGAATCAACTTAGCTACTGTCAGTCTGTGATTCAAAATTCTGAATATAATGATATAAACGTTATTTCAATTGCAAAGGGTTCAAATAGAATAAGAGCGACTGAGACAATCTTGTCAAAAAAAGGAATTATTGAATTCAACAAGAACTCAAAGGGATATCTTTTGTTACAAGAAGTGAGAGATGAATCTCACAGATTTGCAATTACTGCTCAAAGAAAAAAGAAAAATAAATTGACTAGAAAATCTACACTAGACAATATTAATGGAATCGGAGAAGTTTTAAAGAAAAGATTATTATTAAAATATAAGAATATTAACAATATAAAAAATTCAAGTGAAAAGGAATTAATGACTATAAAAGGTATTAATGCCAAAATAGCTAAAACAATTTTAGAAAAAATTTGATATGAAGGTTTTTTTAATTAATATTTTAACTCTTAGCAGAATTTTCTTGGCAGCAATAATATTTCTTTTGTTAATGACAAAAGATGGATATTTATTAGCTTTAATATTATTTTTCGTGGCAAGTGTAACTGATTATTTTGATGGATATTTTGCAAGAAAATATAATGCTTCATCCCAAATTGGAGAAATAATAGATCCACTTTCAGACAAAATTTTAATTTTATTCTTAATAATTGGGTTAGCAATAAATCTATCTAGTTATTTAATAGGTTTTGTTGGTGCATTAATAATTGCAAGGGAAATATGGGTCTTAGCATTAAGAGATTTTAATGCTCGCAATAATAAGATTAATGCAACTAAAGTAACATTTATTGCAAAAACTAAAACTTTTACACAAATGTTAATGATTTCAATTTATTTAACAGGCCTTGCATTCAGCAATATGTTTTTAATAATAATTGGAGATATTTTCTTATTTATGTCTCTTTTTATAACATTATATACTGGCTTAATTTACACTTTGAAATCCTTTCAACAAAATGGATTATAAAATCTTATATGCAAAGAAATAAGAAAATAGTTGTTGTTAGTGGAGGATTTGATCCAATTCATTCTGGACACATAGCTTATTTCAAGTCTGCAAAAAAACATGGTGATATCTTAATAGTTGCTCTCAATAGTGATGATTGGCTTATTAATAAAAAAGGAAAGTTTTTTATGCCATTTCAAGAAAGAAAAATAATCGTAGAAAATCTCTCTTTCGTTGACCAAGTGATTGATTTTAAAGATGATGATTTAGGTAGTGCAAAAAATGCTTTAATTAAGGTTAAGGAAATGTACCCAAATGATGATATTGCATTTGCAAATGGAGGCGATAGAAATAAAGAAAATACTTTAGAAATGTCAATTAAAGACATAGAGTTTATGTTTGATGTTGGTGGAGCTAATAAAATAAATTCATCATCATGGATTTTAAAAAAATGGCAATATTATTTTGAAAAAAGATCATGGGGGTCTTTTTACAACCTTTTTGAAGAGAAAGGCATAAAAGTTAAAGAATTAATAGTCAAATCAGGAAAAGAAATGAGTTTTCAAAAACATTTTAAAAGAAATGAAATTTGGATGATTAGCAAAGGCAGATGCCTTGTTACTCATAGCAATCAAAATCCTGATGATACTAACACTCTTGAATTGAACAAGTTTGAACATTATTTAGTATCCAAAAGAGAATGGCATAAAATATCAAATCCTTTTAATAAATCTTGTCATATAATTGAAATACAGTATGGAGAAGAGTGCACTGAGGAAGATATTCAAAGAAAGTAATTTTTATTTTCCTAGTAATACTAAATGAGACAATTTTTATCAAAACTATTATACAATGCGCATTAAATATTGGCTGGATGGCAGAGTGGTTATGCAGCGGCCTGCAAAGCCGTTTACTCCGGTTCGATTCCGGATTCAGCCTCCACATAAATTTGTAATATGTTAATTTTTTCTACAGATAACAAACTTTCATGCCCGAGTGGTGGAATTGGTAGACACAAGGGACTTAAAATCCCTCGATAGAAATATCGTGCCGGTTCAAGTCCGGCCTCGGGTACCATCATTAAAAAATCAATGGCCTTTAAGTATTTAAGCAACATGTTATTAATATAATTAGTATCTTTTATGATTCACAAAATATACACTAGCATTTTTATAGGAATCCAGTATATGAAAATTTTAGTAATGGGATTGCCTGGATCAGGTAAAACATACTTAACTGAAAGATTAGCTCCTTTACTAAAGGCCGCCTGGTATAACGCTGATAAGGTTAGAGATATGGCAAATGATTGGGATTTTAGCGATGAAGGAAGAATTAGACAGTCAAAAAGAATGAGAACTTTTGCAGATTTTGAAAAAAGTGAGGGAAGATTTGTTATTTGTGATTTTGTCTGCCCAACAAAAAATACAAGAAAAAACTTTAAAGCAGATATTATTATCTGGATGGATACTATCAAAGAAGGAAGATTTGTTGACACTAATAATTTATTTGAATCTCCAAAAAATGTTACTTTCCATATAACTAAGTGGAATGATAAAAATCACATAAATATAGCTTTTGACATTAAAGAAAAATATGTTTGATTGGAAAAAACCTACAGTTCAAATGCTAGGACGCTGGCAACCATGGCATGAAGGTCACCAAGCACTTTTCAAAAGATGTGTTAAAAAGACTGGACAGGTAATAATACAAGTAAGAGATGTTCAAGGTGCATCTGGTGGAACCAATCAAGACGATAATCCATTTAATTGGGATCAAGTTTGCTTAAATATTGAATCTGCCCTTTTATTAGATGGCTATAAGAGAGGATTTGATTATGAAATCATGCTTGTACCAAATGTAGTGAATATTACATATGGCAGAGGTGTTGGATATGTTTTTGAGGAAGAAACATTTGATAATTCAATAACATCTATAAGTGCTACAAAAATAAGAAAAAAGTTAAGAAAAGAGGGAAAATTAGATTAATACATTTGGTATGTTAAAATTTGAAAAGTTAGATTCTATCTGTTGACGATTATGAGCTACATTACAAATATTTTTGACTAAAATGAACAACGAAAATAATAAATTATTTGAAGATGAAATAGATCTTAGAACACTTTTTCAAATAGTATGGAAAAAAAAGTTTCTTATTTTAAGCATTTCATCAATTGCGGCAATATTTTCAATATTTTATGCTTTAAGTCTTCCAAATATATATACATCATCAAGTCTTTTAGCACCAACAAGCGAAGAAGATTCTCTATCTTCTCAGCTCGGTCGGTATTCTGGATTAGCAGGTCTGGCAGGCGTTCAGCTTCAAGGAAATAGTTCTTCTAAAAGTGAGGAAGCTATAAAGAGAATAAAGTCATTTAGTTTTTTTTATGAATATTTTTTAACGAATGTAAAGCTTGAAAATCTAATGGCTCTTGAAGATTGGATTCAAAAAGGTAATAAACTAATTTATGATGATGATCAATTTGATTCTGAATCTGGTAAATGGGTAAGAAAAGTTTCTTTTCCTCAGACAACCATACCTTCTGCTCAAGAAGCATTTATTAAATATAAAAGCATTCTCAACATAAAAAAGGAGGCAGATACTGGGTTTGTAGCAATATCTGTAGATCATATGTCTCCAATAGTTGCAAAGAAATGGGTAGACATCATAATCTATAACATTAATGAAAGCATGAGAGAGTTAGATAAAGTTAAAGCTGTAAATTCAATCGCTTTTTTAAATGAATCAGCAAAGTCAACAAACATCCAATCTATAAGAGAAGTAATCGCAAATCTTCAGGAAACACAAATGCAAACTCTAATGCTTGCATCTTCAAATAAAGAATATATTTTTAAAATAATTGATTCGGCGATTGTACCTGAAAGAAAATCTGCACCTAATAGAGCTTTTATTTGTATTTTAGGCACCATCTTTGGTGGAATACTATCTTTACTAATTGTTTTTATGCAGGTTTATAGAGAATCCTCTAAAACCTAATATTTATTGTGGACATATTGTCTAAAAAATTTATGAGAATTCTCGGTTCCAAAGGTTGGGTTCCATCTGGAGATTCCCTGCCGTGGCAAAGAGATTGGTTAGATCAATATGGCGAGATTCCACTCGGCGTTGCAAGACCTAAATCTGCAGAAGAACTGCAAGCTGTTCTAAAATTTTGTAATGAAGAGAATATTTTTGCTGTACCTCAAGGAGGAAACACAGGACTTGTAGGCTCGAGTGTCCTAAATTCATCAGGCGGCATAATTATCTCTTTAAGTAGAATGAATTCAATTTCAAATTTGGATTTATCAAGCTCAACTATTTCGGTTGAGTCTGGTGTAATACTTGAGAATTTGCACTCATTTCTTAGTGATACTCAACAAATGTTTCCCATGCAGCTAGGTTCAGGGGGTAGTGCTCAAATCGGAGGTTTAATAGCTACTAACGCAGGAGGTTCCCATGCTTTTAGATATGGAATGATGCAAGATTTAGTTTTGGGTTTAGAGGTTGTTCTAGCTGATGGAACAATATGGAACGGAATGAGATCTGTTCAAAAAGATAATGCAGGCTATCAGCTTAGAAAATTTTTTTGTGGTTCAGAGGGCACACTTGGAGTTGTCTCTAAAGCAATTCTTAAATTAGTACCTAAACCTAAACAAAGTTTCACAGCTTTGTTAGCTTTTGAAAATGCAACTGGGTTGATTGAAATCGTTGATAATTTAAGAAATGAGTGTGGAGAATTTTTATCTGCTCTTGAATTTTTTTCAGACACTGGAGTGGAAATAGCACTTAATCAGATCGATGGTCTTATATTTCCATTACAAAAAAGAACAACACTTTATTTATTAATAGAAGTGGGATCTATTTCAAAGGAAGTGCCTTTGGACAATATACTTTCTAAAGTAATTGAAAAAGGAATGGAGAAAAATATTATTTCTGATGGTTCAATTGCGACTTCAGAATCTCAAAAAAAGGTTTTTTGGCGTTTGAGAGATGAGCAACCTGAGGGACAAAAGAGACTTGGATTACAACTTAAGCATGATCTTTCAGTTCCGCCAAGTAAGTTGGTAGATTTCTTAATGAGCGCAAAGAAAATTTGTCATCAGATATTGCCAAATATAAGAATTAATTCTTTTGGTCATATAGGTGATGGAAATATTCACTACAATCTTTCACCTCCAGAGGGACAAAAATCCTTTAATAATAAGGATAAAGAATTTGCATATGAATTAGGTAAATTAGTAACAAGTATGGGAGGTAGTTTTGCAGCTGAGCATGGAATTGGAAGATCTAAGATTGAACTGACTAACCAATTAAGAGACCCAATTGAACGAGAGTTAATGAAAAAAATTAAAAAATCATTAGATAAAAAAAATAACTTAAATCCCGATGTTCTTATTTCAATTAATTAAATTTGTGTTATTAAAATTACAATCAAATGAATGAGGAGCAATTTTGGATAATAATTTAAAAATAACAGTTGTTGGTTCTGGATATGTAGGCATGTCTGTAGCTGCTCTTCTAGCAAAAAGAAATGAATTAACAATTCTAGATATTGATAAAGATAGAATTAATAAGATTAATTCTAACCAATCTACAATCGAAGATGCTGAAATCAAAAAACTTTTTTTAAAGAAAAAATTATCTATTAAAGCAACATTAGATGAATTTGAGGCATATCAAGGAGCTGAATTTATAATTGTTGCGACACCCACTGATTATTGTGTCGATAAAAAATCGTTTGATACCAGCTCTGTTGATAATGTTATAAAGAATGCTATTAATTATAATGAAGAAGCACTTATCATAATAAAATCTACAATTCCGGTTGGGCATACAGATTATCTTCAGTCAAAATTTAAAACTGATAGGGTTATTTTTTCTCCTGAATTTCTTAGAGAGGGAAATGCTCTAAAAGATAACTTATATCCTTCAAGAATTATTGTTGGTGGTAAATGCAAAAAATCTAAAAAGTTTGCTAAGATTTTGGGTGATAGTGCTGAAGAGAAAAATATCAAAATTTTACATATGCAATCAAAAGAAGCTGAATCCGTAAAACTATTTTCTAATGCGTATCTTGCCATGAGAGTCTCATTTTTTAACGAATTGGATTCATTTGCATTGCGCAATAAGCTTAATACTAAAGATATTATTGATGGAATGTCTTATGATAAGAGGATTGGTAACACATACAATAATCCATCCCTAGGTTATGGGGGGTATTGTCTTCCTAAGGATACCAAGCAACTTCTAGATAATTTTAAAGATACTCCACAAAATTTAATTAAAGCAATCATTTCGTCTAATGAGACTAGAAAAACATTCTTATCAAATCAAATTTATAGAGAAAAACCTAAGACGGTAGGCTTCTACAAACTTGAGATGAAAAAAAATAGTAATAATTTTAGATCAGCAGCTGTTATTGACATAATTGAGAATATAAAAAAGATGGCTTGTAAGGTAATTATTTTTGAACCGTCCATAAAAGATAAATCTTTTTTAGGGGTAGAGGTTGTGAAAGATTTATCTGATTTTAAAGAACGATCAGCGGTAATTGTTGCAAATAGAATTTCAAATGAGCTTTTAGATGTTAAGAATAAGATCTTTTCAAGAGATGTTTACCAAAATAATTAAATTTAAAAATGAATAAAGGTTTTTTTTTAGATCGTGATGGAGTTATAAATATAGATCATGGTTATGTATACAAAGTTGAAGACTTTGAATTTATTGAAGGAATTTTTGATTTAACTAAGGAAGCCAAGAAAAAAGGCTATCTTATCTTTGTAATTACAAATCAAGCAGGAATAGGAAGAGGTTTATACAGCTTAAATGATTTCAATCATCTTACTAATTGGATGATCGAAGAATTCAAGAAAAAAGGTATTTTATTAAGTAAAGTATATTTTTCTCCTTATCATTCAAAACATGGAAAAGGGAAGTATAAACAAGATCATATTTCAAGAAAGCCTAATCCTGGAATGATTTATCAAGCAAAAGAAGATTTTAATATTGATTTATCAAGGTCTTTATTAATTGGTGATAAATTAACAGATATCAAAGCTGGACAAAATGCAGGAATTGGAACCAATGTTTTATATACTGGAAAAGATGAAATAAAAACAGATTCAGAATATGCTAATCATTCAGTTTCATCATTAAATGAAGTTAAACTATTTTTATTAGATCGATAATATATGAAAAACAAATTGAATTTTAATTCTGATAAATATGTGATTAATGAGAATGCATCTGTAAAAGAGGCGCTTTTAAAGGTTGAAGACAATCATTATGGAATGATTTTTACAAAAAAAAGTTCAGGAAAAATTATTGGTCTGGCTACTGATGGCGACATTCGTCGTGCTTTGCTTAGAGGAATAACTCTTGATGACAGTATTTCAAACTGCGTGAATAACGATTTTGTATGGGCTGATGCAGGAAGTTCACGGGAACAACTTATTAAGCGTTTGGACAGTCATATAAAATATATTCCAATATTAGATAAATCTAAAAAGCTAGTTTCGATTATATCTAGGGACTATTTGCCTCTTGATGATGAAAAATCAGTTTATATTCGTTCAAGAGCTCCAGTAAGAGTTAGCTTTGGTGGCGGAGGTTCAGATTTAACCTACTATTTTGAGGACAATCCTGGCGCAGTAATCAATTCAGCAATATCTATATATAGCCATGCTGCAATGAAGTTAAGAAGTGACTCAAAGATTTTAATAAAATCTCATGACTTAAATGCTGAATTAAAAGCAGATGATTTAAGTGAGGCATTATCTGCAAAAGGAGACTTTGGCCTAATTCAATCAATTCTTCAGGTTGTTCAGCCCAAATACGGATTCGAATTATATTTGAATTCTGATTTCCCTGTAGGATCTGGTCTTGGAGGCTCAGCAACTTTATCAGCTGCAATACTTGGATGTTTTAATATGCTTAGAAAAGACCAATGGAATCAATATGAGATGGCTGAAATAGCATTTCAAGCAGAAAGACTTAACCTTGGTATTGCTGGAGGTTGGCAAGATCAATATGCAGCTGTATTTGGAGGTTTTAATTTTATAGAATTTAATTCCATTGAAAATATTGTTAATCCTATCAGAGTTCATCACGATACTGTACTTGAACTGGAGGAGAGTTTAGTCCTTTGTAATACAGGCATAGGACATAATTCAGGTAACATTCATAAAGATCAGAAAGCAACAATGAGCTCAAAATTTGTTAAAGATATGGTAAAAAAGAATGTAGATCTTACATATGAAACAAGAAATTTATTACTTCGAGGTGAATTAGAAAAATTTGGTGAATGTTTAGACGCAGCATGGAAATTAAAAAGAAATTTCAGCAACATGATTTCAAATAAAAAAATTGATTCGATTTATAATGGAGCTATCAAAAATGGCGCGATCGGTGGAAAACTTCTTGGTGCTGGAGGCGGTGGCTTTTTCATATTTTATGTACCGCCATTTCAAAAACATCAATTGCTTGCTTTTTTAAAGTCAAAAAAATTGGATATACAAAACTTTCGTTTTGAACCAGAGGGTTTAAAGACTTGGACTTCAAGAGGCAGTTCAGGTTATTAATTTTAAAAATTAGATTACTATGAAAATTGCAGATTTTAATATTGGGAAAGATAAAGTTTTTGTTATAGCAGAAATTGGAAATAATCATAATGGTAGTCTCAGTCAAGCAATCAAAATGATTGATGCTGCAATAGATGCTGGAGCTGATTGTGTTAAGTTTCAAATGCGAAACATGAAATCTGTTTATAGAAAAAAGAGCTTGTCAAAAAGTGGAGAAGATTTAGGTACAGAGTATATTTTAGACCTACTAAAACGTTTTGAACTTTCTGAAGATGAACACAGAAAAATTGCAAAATATTGTCAAGATAAGAACATATTATATATGTGCACACCATGGGATTTTAAAAGTATTGAAATCTTGGAAAGTTTTGAAGTCCCCGCATATAAAGTTGCATCCGCAGACTTAACTAATATACCCTTAATAACTAAATTGGTTGAAACCGGCAAACCATTAATACTATCTACGGGCATGAGTTCAAAAGATGAGGTACAAATAACTGTCGATTTTTTAAATAAAAAAAATTCTGATTTTGTTCTACTGCATTGTAATAGCACTTATCCAGCTCCAGTCTATGACATAAATCTTAATTGGATGAGTAAACTTAAAGAAATTCACCCATATGTAGGATATTCAGGCCATGAAAGAGGCACATCAATTTCTTTAGCAGCTGTTGGGCTTGGTGCAAAAGTTGTTGAGAGGCATTTTACTTTTGATAGAAATGCAGAGGGACCAGATCATGCTGCTAGCCTTGAACCCAAAGAGTTTTTATCAATGATTAAAGGAATTAGAGAAATAGAACAGGCTTTAGGAGATGGCAAAAAAAGAGTTGTTTCACAAGGAGAAATGATAAATAGAGAAAATCTTGCAAAAAGTTTAGTAGCTGCAATGAATATCGAAAAGGGCACAACTATTTCGTCTAAACACATTAATGTTTTGAGTCCTGGTCAGGGCCTATCTCCACAAAATTATGAAAAGCTTTTAGGTAAAACACTTCAAAGAGATATGTCTGAAGATGATTATTTCTATTTATCAGATATTAATCAGAAAAAAATTAAGCCTCGACAATATAATTTCAACAGACCATGGGGAGTTCCGGTTAGGTACCATGATTTTAATGAATATAACAATATGATTCGTCCAGATTTATTTGAATTTCATCTTTCATATTCAGACTTAGATTTAAAAATAGATGATTTTCTTAATAATGAATATCAATGTGACTTTGTTGTTCATGCTCCTGAACTTTTTTCAGGAAGTCACTTAATGGATCTAGCATCTCCGGATGATGACTATAGAAAAATTTCTCTTAAGGAAACTCAGAGAGTTGTTGATATTACACGGTCTATAAAACAGTTTTTTCCCTCTACAAAAAAACCAATGATTGTTGAAAATGTTGGTGGATTTACAATGGACGCAGTTCTTCCAATTAAAGAGCTAAATAATTATTATGGGCGCTTTGAAAAAAGCCTTGATGAACTGGATTTAGATGGAGTTGAGTTAATTCCTCAGACTATGGCTCCATTTCCATGGCATTTCGGAGGCCAAAGATACCAAAATATGTTTGTTGATGCAGATGAGTGTCTAGAATGGTGCAAAAAGCTCGATTTAAGGATGTGTTTTGATATTTCTCATTCATGTTTAACAAGCAATCATTTCGATCTTAATTTCTATGAATTTGCTGAAAAAATTGCACCAATTACAGGTCATCTTCATATTGGTGATGCATCAGGAGTCAATGGAGAAGGGCTTCAAGTAGGCGAAGGAGAAATTGATTTTAAAAAACTAGCAACAATATTAAACAAGTACTGCCCTCATGCATCCTTTATTCCTGAAATATGGCAAGGACATAAAAATGGTGGAGAAGGTTTCTGGATTGCACTTGAGAATTTAGAAAATATAATTTAGGTAAACTTATGACAATAAAAAAAATTAAATCTGAGATAGAGTCTTCAATTGATGTTAAAAAGATACTTTTAGATGATACTTTAGTGCTACCAAAGATTTTAGATTTATCAAATAGATGTATTGCTGCTCTTAAAAATGGTGGCAAGATAATTTTTTGTGGAAATGGTGGCAGTTTTGCTGATGCTCAACATATATCTGCAGAATTTACTTCAAGATTTTTATTTGACCGTCCTGGATTAGCTTCAATTGCTTTGGGAACTAACAGTTCCTCTATGACTGCCATAGGAAATGATTATGGTTATAGAAATGTTTTTTCTAGAGAAATAGAATCTATAGGAAATCCCAACGATATATTAATTGCCATAACCACAAGCGGTAATAGCCTTAATATTATAGAAGCTCTTAAAGCAGCAAAGAAGAAAAAAATATATTCTGTTGTTTTAACGGGAAAGAGCATAGGTAAATTGCCAAATGGAATAGATTTAATTAATGTTCCATCTTCAATAACCGCAAGAATACAAGAAAGCCATATTTTAATTGGCCATATAATATGTGGAATTGTTGAGGAATCTATCTACGGGAGTGAACAAAATTAATATTCCTAAATTTTATGCAATAATTCCTGCTAGAAGTGGCTCAAAAGGAATAAAGGATAAGAATCTAGCTAACCTTGGGGGCCATCCTTTAATATCCTATAGCATAGCTTTGGCAAAGATGACTAAAGGTATTGAAAAAGTTGTGGTTTCTACTGATTCTGATGAATACGCAAAAGTAGCAAAAAAATATGGAGCCGAAATTCCTTTTATTCGACCAGAACATCTTTCTCAAGATAATTCAACAGATTATGATTTTATGAGTCATGCCGTTGAATGGTTTGATGACAATTCAAACACATCACCAGAATTTTGGATTCACTTAAGACCAACCACACCTCTAAGAGAGGTGAGTATGGTAGAAAAAGCTATGACTTTTATTTATGACAGAAAAGACGCTACTTCATTAAGATCAGGGCATTTTTCTCCAGAGTCACCATTTAAATGGTTAAGAGAAAATAAAGATGGATTTTTAACTAATTTAATAGGTGACGACACCGATTTAGACAAATATAATGGCCCAAGACAAAACTATCCAGATGTACTTATTCCAAATGGTTATGTTGATATTGTCAGGAGTTCATTTATAAGGGAAAAAAAATTATTGCATGGAAATAGAGTATTAGCATTTAAAACTCCTTTCTGTAATGAGTTAGATGTTATAGAAGAACTCGATATACTAGAACATCAATTGATGAAAAATACTTCTTTATTAATAAATTACTTAAAGGATTTTGAATAATTATGGCAGGATTTAATTTTAATCATAAACCTAAGGATGTTTCGAAAGTTAAAACAAAATATAGGAATATTTGTACGATGATTCCAAATCCTGATGATGTAAAGATGCTTGAGAAGGCATATAAATTAGAATCAAGATCTATGCATGGACAAATGCCAATTGTTTGGAATCGTGCAGATGATTTTCAAGTTTATGATGCCCATGGTAATTGTTGGATTGATTTTACAAGTACTATATTTGTTTCAAATGCTGGCCATGGAAATTCTAGAATAAAAACTGCCGTTAGAGATGTTATAGATAAACCACTTTTTCATACATACACATATATGAGTAAGGAACGTCTTGATTATTTAGAATTATTGATAGAGAAGACCCCAAAGCAGTTTGAAAAAGCATTTATGCTATCTGCTGGAACAGAAGCTACAGAGTGTGCTTTAAAACTTATCCGTGAAAATGGAATTAAGAATAAAAAAAGTAAAGGCGGAGTAATTTGTTTTGAGGGCAATTGGCATGGCAGAACAATGGGTGCTCAAATGATGGGATGGAATCCTGATCAGAAGTCTTGGATTGGATATCATGATCCAAATATTTTTCATATTCCATTTCCATATCCATGGAATAAAGATGCAATTGGGAACCCAAAGAAATTTTTTATCGATGGTATTGAGAGTCTATGTAAAGAAAATGATTTAAATCCTGAAAAAGATATATGTGGTTTTATGCTTGAAACATTCCAAGGCTGGGGAGCTGTTTTTTATCCTAAAGAATTTGTTCAAGCTGTCTCTGAGTTTTCAAAAGAAAATAATATTTTGGTAGCATTTGACGAGATGCAGTCTGGTTTTGGAAGAACAGGTGAATTGTTTGGGTATATGCATTATGGTATTGAGCCTGATATTTTATGCTGTGGAAAGGGAGCTAGCTCAGGTTTTCCTTTAGCTTTAGTGCTAGGATCTGCTGAAGTGTTAGACATCCCTAATATAGGATCAATGAGTTCAACACATTCAGCTAATCCAGTTGTATGTGCAGCAGGTAAAGCAAATTTAGAAGCACTTTTTGAAGATGGACTAATAGAAAACTCAAACAAACTTGGTGAAAAGTTCCACAAAGAATTAGATAAAATTAAGAATAAATATACAGAACATTTAAATTGGGTTGAAGGAAAAGGCCTGCTTGCAGCCTTAATATTTAAGAATAGCGATAATGAACCTTTGTCTTCTTTGTGTGATTCTATATCTGAATTATGTATGCAAAAAGGTCTTTTAGTAGTTCATACAGGAAGAGAATCAATTAAATTAGCTCCTCCGTTATCAATAAATGAAGAAGCTCTTTTCGAGGGATTAAATGTCTTAGATGAGTGTATTTCAGAAGCAATATCTAATTTGTAGTTATGATCATTAAAACAAGACATACTGGGTTAGTCGTCAAAGACATTGATAAATCCATAAAGTTCTATGAGGAGCTTGGTCTTGAGGTATGGAAGCGTGAATTTGAAAAAGGTGAATTTTTATCAAAAGTAGTTGGAATAAACGGCGCTGAAATTGAAACTGCTAAACTAAAGATAGATGACGGATCTTTGTTAGAATTATTAGAATATAAGTCTCACCCAACATCATCTTCTAATGAAAATTATTCTTCAAATAAACATGGCTGTTCTCATGTAGCATTTACGGTAAAGAACATAGAAGAAACCTCTTCAAAAATAAAAAAATTAGGTGGATCTATAGTAAATCCACCTGCGCTGTCTGATAATGGTCGTTTCTTAGTCATGTATTGTCATGATATTGACGGTATTTTGATGGAAATAGTTGAGGAGTTATAGATAGTGGCAGATTATTTAAAAGTTGTATATGGAGAAGGCGTTCGTCCTTTTACTGATTATCCTGCAAAAATGGTAAAACATTTATTTGATAGATTTAATATGAAAGAGGGTATGAAAATTTTAGAACCAGGATCTGGTCGTGGTGAATTTTTAAGAGTATTCAAGCATTTAGGTATGGATGCGGTTGCTCTTGATATATCCGAAGAATGTAAAGATTTATTAAGTGAAGATGATATAGATTTAGTTGTTTGTGATGTTGAAGCAGATGAGGGCCTACCTTTTCCAGATAATCACTTCGATGTAATTTATAATAAGAGTTTTATGGAACATTTAAGGCATCCTGACACTTTTTTGCGTGAAGCTCATCGAATACTTAAACCAGGAGGGATGATACTTTGTTTAATACCAGACTGGGAATCAAATTATAAAACATATTTCGATGACTTTACCCATGTTTCTCCTTTTACAAAACCATCATTAGAAGATATTTATAAAATATGTGACTTCGAAAATATCAATGTTTTTAAATTTCGCCAATTACCTATTGTATGGAAATATCCAATATTAAATTACTTTTGTGCTGCAATAAGCCCTTTCATACCTGTGCGTGTTCAAAATAAGTTTTTACGATGGTCTAGAGAACTAATGTTGGTTGGATGCGCATATAAACCTTTATAGAAAAAATGAATAATTCTCGAATCGGCTTCATGCAAGGAAGATTATCGCCTATTACTAACGGCAAAATTCAAGAATTTCCTTGGAAAAATTGGCGTCAGGAATTTCAAGTAGCCAATAAACTAGGATTTAGTATTATGGAGTGGACACTTGATCAAGAAAGACTTTACGAAAATCCATTAATGACAGAAACTGGTCGATTGGAAATTAAGAAATTGTGTCTGGAAAACGATATCAGAATATTATCTTTAACTGGAGATTGTTTTATGCAGGCGCCATTTTGGAAGACAAATGGCTCTGAAAAAAATATGTTACAAGATGATTTTATGAATATTTTAGATGCATGTGCAAACCTAGGAATATCAAAGATTGTTCTACCTCTAGTTGATAATGGGCGTATAGAAAATACTAGTCAATCAAATGAACTAATAAATTTTTTACAACAAAAAGAGGATTCTATTAAGAGTAGAGGCTTGCAAGTAATTTTTGAGTCTGATTTTAGTCCCACCGAACTCAAATCCTTTATTAATCAGCTTAATAAAAAAACGTTTGGCATTAATTACGATATTGGCAATAGCGCCTCATTAGGATTTGATGTGAATAATGAATTTGAGGAATATGGCGATAGAATTCTTAATGTTCATGTCAAAGATAGGATTCTTAATGGCAGCACTGTTCCTTTGGGTGATGGTGACGCAAAATTTGATCAAGTATTTAAAAATTTAAGTAAATTCAAATATGCAGGCAATCTAATTTTACAAACTGCTAGAGCTACTAATGAAGAACATTCTAAAGTTTTAGGTTACTATAAGAAAATGACTGAAAATTGGATAAAAGTATATGGGCTTTAATTTAAAAGATAAAAAAGTATTTATTTCAGGCTCTTCAAGAGGTATTGGACTCTCAATAGCAAAAAGATTTTTGGAAGAGGGCGCTAAAGTAGTAATAAATTCAAGAAATGCAGATGAATTAAAAGATGTTAGTAGTTCACTTAATAATTGTTTTGCAGTAGCAGGAGATCTTACCGAAACTAAAGAAGCTAAAACTGTAATTAGTAAGTCTGTAGAAATACTGGGAGGTTTAGATATCCTTATTTGCAATGTTGGAAGTGGGTCATCAGTTCCTCCTGGAGAGGAAACATATGAAGAATGGCTTCGTATTTTCGATATTAATTTTTTTAGTGCTACAAATATAATAGAAGCATCAAAAAAATTTTTAGCTGACTCTCAAGGTTCGATAGTATGCATTTCATCAATTTGTGGAAATGAAACTATACCAGGAGCACCTATAACATATTCAGTTGCGAAATCAGCATTAAATGCTTACGTGAAATCAATATCTCTCCCATTAGCTAAAGATAAAATAAGAATAAATTCAGTATCTCCAGGAAATATATATTTTGAGGACTCTGTTTGGTCTAAGAAGATGGAAAAAAGTCCTGATTCGGTGAAATCAATGCTAAAACAAAATGTTCCTTTAGAAAAATTTGGTACTCCGGAGGATGTTGCTAATTTGGTTGTATGGTTGAGTTCAGATTTGTCTAATTTTGTTACAGGATCTGTAATGACTACAGATGGAGGTCAAACCCGATCATAAAATAATATACTATGACACTTTCTAAATTTGATCTTAATACAAAATCAGCTCTTATTACAGGAGCATCCGGTCTGCTGGGCATTGAACATGCTCATGCCTTACTTGAATTAGGAGCTAAAGTTGTATTAACAGATATTTCTGAAAAAGGACTTGAAATAGCAAAAGCAAAGTTAATTCAATTTTATAAAGAAGAAGATATTGTTGTAAAAAAGATGGATGTGTCAAAAAAGAGTGATATCCAAAAAGTTTATGAAGATCTATCTAATGAAGATGTTCGTATTGATATTTTAATCAATAATGCAGCCATAGATCCAAAAGTTAGAAAAGGAAAAGAATTGAATGAAAGCACACGGTTTGAAAACTTTGATATCGAACAATGGAATTTGGAATTAAATGTAGGATTAACAGGAGCTTTTTTATGCAGTCAGATATTTGGATCAAAAATGGCTGAAGATCATAAAGGTGGAGTTATACTAAATATTGCATCAGATTTATCAGTTATATCTCCTGATCAAAGGCTTTATAAACAAGATGGAGTCGCTGAAAATATGCAGAAAGTAAAACCCGTTACATATTCTGTTATAAAAACTGGTTTGATAGGACTTACTAGATATTTAGCTACTTATTGGGTAAATAGCGGCGTTCGATGCAATGCATTATCACCTGGTGGAGTTTTACATGATCAAGATGATCAATTTGTTAAAAGAATAACTGAACTTATTCCTTTAAATAGGATGGCAAATTCTGATGAGTATAGAGGTACCGTGCAATATTTGTGCTCTGATGCATCTTCGTATATGAATGGGCAAAATATTGTTGTAGATGGCGGAAGATCAATTTGGTGATCAATAAAACTTTAGTAACTACGGCATTAGAATCCACGTGGCCAAAAGAAGGACCAATTTTATTTTTGGGATCATGGTGCTGTTCGTTTTCTCGAAAATCTTATTGGTCTTCTTTAGACTTTAAAATTGCCCCATATCATTGGGACGATCGTAAAAAGTTATACCATGATTACAAAAATCTTGAGCAAATATATGAGCAATATTTAATAGAATTCGTTTCAAAATTAAACAATATTCACGGCACTGATTTTTCTGAAAGATTCTGGAGAATATTGATAGGCCCCTGGTTGTTCACATGTATTCAAGTAATATTTGATAGATGGTATATGCTTAATGAAGTCTCTAAGAAAGATGAATCTTTAAAATTAAATACTTCACAAAATTATACACAGTCTTTACTTGTAAATGATATGGATGGATTTAATCAAGCCATTGAAACTGATATCTGGAATGAAGCGCTTTATAGTTTAATGGCTGAAAAATTTTTTAGCACAAAATTTATAATTTCTTCATCAAGTGAATCCAATTCATCAGAAGGAAATATTAAAAGTTTAAAAACAAATAAATTTTCTATAAAGAAATTAATAAAAAAGTTTAGTAATACTATTTCAAGTATCTTTTTAGGTGATAAAAGTGTTTTTATAATTGCGCCTCATATGTCTATTTTTAAATTGATATTTTTACAAATTAAATTAAAACAATTTCCGGCTATATGGTTCAGAGATGATACTGATTTTGATTCCATAGAAACTTCTCTACTTCGAGATAATACTTTTTTTATATGTAAGCCTGGGATAATTGATGGATTTGAAGATGTGCTTAACCAAATTATTTTTAAATTAATTCCAAAAATTTATCTTGAAGGATTTAAGACTCTTATGGAATCTTCAAAATCACAGGGTTGGCCAAAATCACCAGTATCCATATTTACAAGTAACGCATATGCTTCGGATGAGGTATTTAAGTGTTGGGCTGCAGATCAAACTGAATTTGGATCTAAATTGATAATAGGTCAACATGGAGGGAATTTTGGCATGACTCCAATGGCAATTCATGAATCTCATCAAATTAAAATATCTAATAAATGGCTTTCATGGGGTTGGAATGAAAAATATGAAAGCAAGGTAATGCCTGTTGGAAATTTTAAGTCAAAACATACAAGAATTAGGAATAAATCAAATGGAGATGCGCTGATAGCCTCAATGACGTTACCAAAATATAGTTACTATTTGTATAGCGTTCCAATTGCAGGGCAAGTAGAAAATTATTTTAATGATCAGTTTAAATTTGCTGAAGCACTTCCAAATCACATAAGAAATAACCTAAAAGTAAGAGTTTACCCAAAAGATCGTGAGTGGGATCAAAAAAACAGATGGAAATCGAAGTTCCATGACATCAATTTTGATGACAATAAAAACTCTTTAAGAGATTCATTAAAAAAATCCCGAGTTTTCATAGGTACCTACAATGCTACAACATATTTAGAAACCTTTAGTGCCAATATGCCGAGTATATTATTTTGGAATCCTGAACATTGGGAGATTAATAATCAAGCTAATGATTTTTTTATGAGTTTAAAAAGTGTTGGAGTATTACATTTTTCTCCAGAAGATGCTGCAAATCATCTTAATTTGATATGGGATGATATTGATGATTGGTGGCATAGCGGCGATGTACAAAACGTTATAAATGATTTTAATAATCAATATTCGAAGTATAATCCTCATGTTATTGGCTCAATTGCCGATAATTTAGTTTAAAAAGAAAAAGAGGAGATTAAAATTTTTTCGACAATTAAAAAATCATTATCTATATTACAAGCAAATAAAAAAAAGTTACCCTTGTTTTTATTTTACTTTTGCATACTGGCTCTTGTTGATTTAGCAGGAATAGGGTTGCTTGGCCCATATATTGGGATTGCTATGGATCAATCAAAAATTGCGGAAATTGGATTTCTATCCCTCATAATGGAAAATCTAAATATTAACGTTTCGCCGATTTCATTTATCAGCATTTGCATGATTTTAATATTTTCATTTAGGTTTGCTTTAGCTATTTTGGTAAATAAAAAAATATTATTTTTTTGTCGTGATATGCAGGTCGCCTTGAGGTCCGATCTAATGAAAACCTATCAAAATATGAGTTATGAAGATTTTACTGAAAACGATAGTTCAGATGCAATTGCAAATACAACTGTTCTCTCAATGTACTTCACAAATAATGTTCTATATTCAACATTAAAAGCATTTGCAGAAGTAATACTTGCTATTTTCTTGTTTTCTTTTTTATTATTTATAAATGGATTATTAGTTTTAATACTGGTTATAGGCCTAGGATCTCTAGTTACTCTATACAGTAACTTCTTTAAATCGAGAATGATTTCGTATGGCCAAAAAATTAATGCAGCAAACTCTAATTTAGTTCAATCTGTAAAACAATCTATGGAGGGAATCAAAGAAGTAAGAGTATTGGGTAAAGAAAATTTTTTTTACAAAAGATACATTTCTAATGCTGAAACATATGGAGATCTTCATGCCAGCTCACAATTAATTAATACAGGCTCAAGATACTTTATTGAGTTTGCAATAATAGGATTTTTTGTTTTTAGTATCTCAGCCTCGGATTTTCTAATGTTAGGAGATTCATCAGATATATTTGCAACATTAGGTATGTTTGCGTTTGCAGCAATTAGACTGTTGCCAGGAGTAAATGTTTTGTCTTCCGCCATATTGCAGTTACGCTCACAAAAGAATACTGTAGATAGACTATATGAAACTCTTATAGATTTACGAATAGAAATTGATTTTTCTAAAATTGAAACTGATGCTTATCAGGAAAATACAAATAGTGAAGTCAATTTCAAATCAATTTCACTTGAAAATATTAAATACTCATATCCAAATGCCAATAAAAATGTTTTGGATGGAATAAACCTAGAAATTTATAAAGGAGAATTAATTGGGATAATCGGATCTTCAGGTTCAGGTAAAACCACTTTAATTGATATTCTGCTAGGGCTTTTAAAACCAAAAACAGGAAAAATAAAAATTAATGGAAAGTCTTTAGATAATGTTATTGAGAATTTGGGAAAAATGATTGCATACATTCCACAAGAGTCTTTAATGATTAATGAAACATTAAGTTCAAATATTCAACTAGACGAATCCAGCGATTTGGATATAAATAATGAGCAGCTTTATAAAAGCATATCTCAAGCTCAACTTACAAAAGTTGTAGATAATTTACCTAAGGGAGTTTTAACAAATATAGGTGAGAGCGGCATTAGGTTATCTGGAGGACAAAGACAAAGAGTAGCTTTAGCAAGAGCAATTTTTCATTCTAGAAATATCTTGGTATTCGATGAAGCTACAAGTGCCTTAGATTCTCAAACAGAAGCAGAGGTTATTAATGAAATCACTCGTATGAAGGGCATTAAGACAATGATTATTGTAGCCCATAGAACTGAAACACTAAGATTCTGTGATCGTATTTATAAGATTGATAATGGAATAATAGTTGAAAATGGTACTCCAAATGAGATACTTGGTTCTTCAGATTAAATAATTCATGATAATTTCACACAAGCACAAATTTATTTTTGTTAAGTCAGGTAAGGTTGCAGGTTCTTCATTAGAAATGGCTTTAAGGCCTCATCTTGGTGATGCTGATGTTATTACTCCATTAGCAGAAGAAAAAGATATTTTAGATAAAAATTTAGGAGCACGAAATTATCGTAATAGTAGTAATTATGATGAGATGGTTTCTAGAGGCAGCAGAGGTATTTTTTATGAACATGCACAGGCATATGAGATTAAGGGTCAAGTGCCATCATCAGTTTGGAATTCATACTTTAAATTTTCAATAGAAAGAGATCCAAGAGAAAAAAGTCTTTCAGTCTATTACCATAATAAAAATGGAATTAAATGGCCAATTTATAGAAATATAATTAACAGGTTTCAAAGTTTTTTACCAAACTTCATTAATCTACCATTTCCTCATCCATCTTTTGCAAAAACCTGCACATTGGCGAGATGGCTTGAATTAGATCGTATTCATGCATACGCAATGAATTGGAATCGTTACACCGTTAATGATGAAGTAATAGTTGATAAAGTTTATTCATACTCCGAATTAAAATTATTAATTAATGATTTAGAAAATATAATTGGTTCCAAGCTTGATTTACCAAATTTTAAATCACACTTCCGAAGTAAAAGAGACTTGACGACCAAAGAAAAGGTTTTACTTAATCGTTTATTAGAGAACGAAAATTACAAAAAGGAATATGACTTAATCAACCAAAATGGTTAATGATATTTTTCCATTTAAAAAAAGACTAAAAATGTTGTAATAAAAACTTTTTTAGCTAACTAGGAGTTAATAATTTTTTAGTTTACCCCCAAACCCTCAAATATGTTTTCTATTGATTTGATATCAACTGTTTTAAATACGGATGGACTTGCATTTGAGTTATGAGGACTTAAAAAAACATTTTTTAAACCTTTCAAGGGACTCTCATTTGCTAGTGGCTCCTTTTCAAAGACATCCAAGCATGCACCTGCAATTCTACTTTCTTGTATTGCAACAATAAGATCTTTTTCATTAATAATTGATCCTCTTGCTGTATTAATAATAACCGAATCATCTTTCATCTTACTGAATTCTTTTGCGGCAAACATATGTTTTGACTCATCATTTAGGTCGCAATGAATTGATATAAAGTCTGAATTTTTAAGAAGATTGTCGAAATCAACTTTTCTTGTATTTGGTATATTACATACAATATCTTTAGTGTCATAGAATAAGACTTCCATTCCAAGAGAAGTTGCTTTTCTAGCAAGCTCTTTGCCAATATGACCCAAACCAACAATACCTAATACTCTCTCGCGAACAGTATAAGATGATATTTTTGACCAATTATTTTTTCTTACGACATCATCTTTTTCTAATATTTTTCTAGAAATCATTAAAATGTATGCCAAAACTGTATCAGATAAGGGATCAGCAAACACATCTACAACTCTTGAAACTTTAATACCTAATTTATCTGCTTCATTAACGTCTATTGAATCAATACCAGTTCCCCATTTTGATATAATTTTTAGTTTTTTTGATTCCTGCAAAACTTTTGCATTAATTTCATCATCACCACATAAAATTCCATCCGCATCCTTTAATAGCTTGATTAACTCAGCCTCATTAAGTGATTCAATAACTTCAAAGTCTGGTTTAAATAGCTCAACTCCTTTTGTTAAACATAATTCATAATATTCTTCTAAATGGGGAAGAATTGGAGGAGCTGAAACTAATACTTTATAACTCATTTTAGATATCTCTCTTTAATTTTATCCTTCTCCATCAATAATCTAACCTCCTCTAAATCTTCAGGAGTATCAACGCTAATTTTGGCTTCATCTACTTCAACTGTTTTAATTTTTATTCCATTCTCAGTGAGTCTCAAAAAGTGATTATCTTCTATTAACTCAAGTGGTGTTGGTTCCCATTCAAGATATTTTTCAAGCCACTTTTTTCTATGAGGTACTATAAAGCAAAGTTTCCAAAAAAAACTCATATCTTTCATATAGTGATGAGGTATATCAGCTCTCGATGAATATATGAGGTTTCCATCAGAATCAATAACAGCCTTTATATCAGATGTACTATTGATTTTATTAAACTTTGTTACTCCCATGCTCACCTGAATACTTGAATCCTTTATTAAAGGTTTAGTAATCTTATCTATGTGGTCAGGATATAAAAGTGGCTCATCTCCTTGAATATTTACTACAATGTCAGAATCAATAAATTTACAAGCCTCACCAGCTCTCTCAGAACTATTCTTATGATTTTTTGAAGTTAGAATAGTTTTGATATTATATTTTTCTGCTATTTCTTTTATTTCAGAACTATCAGTAGCTACATATATATCATCAAGAACTTCGGAAAGCATTGCTCTTTTACATGTATGAACAATCATAGGCAAACCACATATATCAGCTAAGGCCTTGCCAGGTAATCTTTTAGATTCTAATCTTGCTGGAACTATACCAACAGCCTTAGATGCCATAATTAAAACAGCTCTTTAACAGCATTTATGACTCTTTCTCCTATTTCATGAGTTTCTTCTAGTGAATAATTTTCATTAAATGGAATTAGAAATGACCTTGATAACAAATCTTCTGCATTTGGACTGGTTCCAGAAGGATATCTCCTATTGCTATAGGCAAAGGACTTGCCAAACTTTGATGGATCAATTAATGCATTAACGCACTCATAAAGAGGGGTAGGATTAGCATACCCATAGGCGCAAATTAAATTGAAATCATCTTTTAGTTTCTTTACCAGATTATCTCTGTCTTGTGAATTATCTAAGTAAATAGGATATGAATAATAAGAGCAATATGCTCCCTCTAATTTTGTCTGTATTTTAATTTTATCAATGTGTGGCAAAAATAATTCATCAAGCAATTTGGCTCTCTCTCTTTTTTTATTGATAAGTTCATCCAACCCTGAAATTTGTGGTTTTAATATAGCTGCCTGAATTGCATTAAATCTAACATTAGGAGCTAAAAACTCGTAAAATCTTTCTTCTAGGGGTAAATGTCTTTGCCAGCCTTTATCTACACCAATGAATGCTCGTCTATAAAGTTCATCATCATTCGTTACGATGACTCCTCCCTCTCCGCATGTGATTTGTTTGCTTTGTTGATAGCTTCCATAGCTAATATCTCCGAAGCTTCCTATTTTTTTGTTATTAAATTTTGCTCCGTGAGCTTGCGAAAAATCTTCTAAAAGATAAAGGTTATTATCTTTGCAAAATTTTGCAATTTCTTCTATATCCGAAGGATTTCCAGCAAGATGCACAGCTATTACAGCTTTAGTCTTAGGAGTAACTTTTGATTTAATAGATTCAATACTCATATTATATGTTTGCAGGTCAAGATCTCCAAAGACAGGAACTAAATTTTCATATATAACAGGAAGAACAACACCAATGTCAGCAACCGGAGTCATTATTACTTCGCTAGCTGGGGGCATATTTAAAGCAACTAAACAACCTTGTAGAGCTGCTGTGCCAGATGTACATGTGACAGCATGTTTTATTTGGTAATAATTAGCTAAATCCTTCTCAAGATTGAGAACATAATCGGAGGAATATCTTGAAAATTTTCCAGATTTAGCAACATCAATTAGATCAGATAAATGATGTTCATCAAGTGGTTTGGGATACTGAAGTATGAACTCATATTTTTTCATTTTTGTACTATATACTTTCCGCCTGATATTACAAGATTTTCGCCAGTAATATAGTTAGATTCGTGAGCACAAAGAAACTTCACAGGTTGGGCTACCATATCTGGAGTTCCAATGGACTTTAGGGATATAGCCGCTTGAAGTTTTTTTCTATTACCAGATATATGCTTCGCAGTCATCGGTGTTTCTATAACACCTGGCGTAACACAGTTAACTCTAATATTTTCAGATGCGAATTCATCAGCACAAGACTTTGTGAAATTTATTACAGCTGCTTTATACGCTGAATAAATTGAACCGTTAGGCATTGGCATTATTGCTGCAAAAGAACTTACATTTACAATTGATGAATTTTTTTTCATATAGTCTGGAGCAATTTTGCAAGATAATATAATCGGTAGAAGATTATTTTTATGCATATCAATAATAAATTTGTATTTTAATTTTTTTATTGGACAAAGTTTCCATAAACCAACAGAGTTAATTAAATTATTAATACCTCCATAGTTTTTTTTGAGTCTATTGAAAACTTTTTTTATATCTTTTTCTATAGACATATCACAGACATAGCTTTTAATAGAGCTATCAGAGGACACTGATGAGGCAATAGATTTGATAGCTTTTTCATTCTTATTTTTGTTTCTGCCAAGAATAACTACATCGGAACCATCAGCAAAAAATGTTTTTGCTATTTCATATCCAATGCCAGAATTTCCCCCAGCCACAACAGTTAGATTATTTTTCATAGGTTTTAAATTGGGTAGGGAGACTGTGCTCCATCTATTCTAATAATTTGGCCGCTTACGTATGCAGCCTTAGATGAAAGTAGAAAAGAAACAACTCCTGAAATGTCATTTGGAGTTGCTGGTTTTAGTAATTTGGAAACTGATTTTGAAAATATTTTATCTTGATCTTGCTTACTTCTATCCTTTACGGTTGCTAAAAATCTTCCTGTTAATGTGCCTCCAGGAGCAATTGAATTAACTGTAACATTGAAGTCTCTAAGGCTAACAGCAGCAGCTCTTGTTAGTTGCGCAACTGCAGTTTTAGCTATCGAGTAAGATATCTCACTATCAATACCTTGATTAGCATTCATTGAAGAAGTTGTAACAATTGACCCATACTTTTGCTTCTTTAGTAAAGGTGTAATAGCTTTGATTGAATTAAAACAGGTAAGGTAGTTTCTATCCATTATTATTTCATTGTCCTTAATAGATATGTCTAAATTGTTATTTTTAGGTTTTCCTCCATCTGCTTTCTTTGAATTACCTGCAACGTCTCCTCCAGCATTAAATACACAACCATGTAATTCCTTAAAATCTTTAAAAATTTTATTAAATGTCATTTTTGTAGCTTTATAATCTGTCAAATCACACTTATAAAATGCATTTTTAGTTCCAGTTGAATTTAATTCTTCTAAAAGTTTTTTTATTGAAGAAACTTCTCCATAAACATTGCATGCTGATTCACTCAGGTCAACAAGTGCTATGTTATATCCTTCTTTTGAAAGGTAATAAACATGATTTAAACCAAGACCTCTTGTAGATCCAGTAATTAAAATACTTCTCATTTGAGTAGAATTTTAACATATCATCTAGTAGTAATCCTATTGTCTCAATATAATAGACTTGAGGGTTTGGGGATAAAAATCTAAAAAATATAACTTAGTTAATGAATCAAAATATAGCATCAATAGAAAAGGGTAAAAATATTATTTTTCTTGAAAAAGCAGAACAAGTTAAAATATTCAAAAATTATTTTGCAAAAACTAATTTTCTTCATGAATATCAAATAATTGCAATAGGCCCTTCTGCACAAAGCGCTTTAATGAAACTTGAATTACCATTTTTAAATAGTAATTATTTTTTTACGAATCATGACCATATCCAAGTTATTGATAAGGCAGAGAAAATAATTACAACTATGCGAAAAAACTTTTTTTTATCTGATTCTGTAGGAGTTCATCATGCTTATGAGCGAGAATTATTTAGTTTTTTTAGGTATTATTATCTTAACTATTGCATTTCATTACTTTTGATTATAAATAATTGTGTAGAGAGCTTACATCCAAATAAAGTAATTTTCCCAAGATCTTTATCTCCTGAAGATCTTACAGATGCAACAATTTCTCATACCTCCTTATTAGGTTACTTAGGGGAAATATACGCTAAATCTAATAACGTAAATTTTGAAATTGAAAGCAATGAGGTAAAAACTACTTCAAGCAAAAAATATAAAACGATAACAAATCCTAAATACAAATCATTAAAAAAAATTTCAGATCTTTTTCATAGATTTATATTTGACATCCAATTAATAGCATATAAATTTTTTAGTAGAGGAAAAAATGTAATTTTTGCATTAAATTCTGCTTACAATATTCCAAGAGTAGTAGATTATTTAACAAAAGAGATAAAAAATCCGTTTAAGGTAGGTGGAACCAGTTTAAGTGGGTTGAAGTTATTTTTAAAAATTATTCAAGGTGAAGACGGACAATTCTTAAGATTTCCACCACCCTCGAGTGATAATAAACTAAAAAGATTTCTACATGATTATGATGAAGAGATTAATAAAATTGAAAGAATTATCGAAAATGATCATGATATCTTCACATTTCAAAAAGTTTTCTTAAAAAAATTGATTGTAAATCATTTAAAAAATGGACTAAAAAATAAGATCAAGATAACTTTTTTTGGGTCACTAGCATTTAACAAAATTTTAAAAATAAAAAAACCTACTTTTTTATTAGCCAATCAAGCTTCTGGTTATCATTATGCCGTTGGCGAACAATGTAAAAATAAGAACGTAAATGCAATGCTAGTATCCCACGGAACACATGTTCTTCATCAAGAAAAGTGGGCTAAAAAGGAATGGGATGAACATGCACGTTTTATGATAAGAACACATTTTCCTTATGTTTCAGTTCAAACTCCTTGGGCAGAGGAATTTTTAAAAGACAAAGAAAATTCTTTTTCAAATCCAATTATTACTGGCCCGCTTCTATATGCTAAAGACAGAGATATTGAGGAAAAGAAAAAACTAAGAAAAGATCTTTTTCCTAATCATTTTAATAAAAAGATTATTCTTCATGCAGCATCACCATTTGGATGGTTTGTCTTCCATCCATATGTGAATCTTACTCATGATGAATACATACTGCACATTAACGATATGATTAGGTCTATTGAAAAAATGGATAATGTCTTTTTAGCAATAAGAATTAGATTGAAAAGCTTTGGTTTTAATAATATGTCTTTAAATGATATTAAAGCACTATTGATTGAATCAGATTGCTATGATATTTATATTGAAGGATCCTTTGAAGATTACTTATTATGCTCTGATCTTCTGGTAAGCTTCTCTTCAACAACTATCGAGGAAGCACTTCAAATAGAAATCCCGGTTTTGCAATATGATCCTTTCAACAGATATTCACATGTTCCTGCTAAAAATCTGTCAGAGGAATCACAGAATGAAATTTCACCTATATACTATATCTCTGAGTCAAAAAATTTAACACAGGGACTAAACTGGATTAAAAAAAATCACCTAGATGAAGATGAATCAAATTTGAAACTTGATTGGAGCCTTCATAAAATAGAATCTTCAGAGAATTGGGTATCATCAATTATTTCTGAAAAAACCAAGGATTGTTGAAATGAGTTTTTTATCTAAATTAAAGAGTTTTCCAAGATTGTATGTTTTTCTGAGGGAATTAAAAAGAATTTTTAGAGAAGCAATAAATCCAAGTTATGCTCCAAAATTTAAAGGTTGGTATGGAATGACTTTGTATAGCCAGCCTCCATGGAAAGAAACTTCAAATAAAATTGACTCTTTAGAACATAATTTCTTAATAGTTGATCAGAACCTAAAAAAATCTGTGAAAGATGGGTCTTTTCGATTAATTCAATTCGAAAAATATAATTTAAATATTCAAGATATCTTAAATGAGTTGACATGGCGTCATTTTATTGTTTTTTGGACATCCTTTTATGCAGCTTTAAATACTAAGTCCACTTCAAAAGGCTTGGTAGAGGTAGGAGTAGCTGATGGTTTGACTTTGCACTACGCTATTAATGCATTAACTAATAAGAAATATTCATTTAAAGCATATTTATATGATACATGGAGTGAGGTTGAATTAGTCAACCCTCAAACCAAAGGAGTGTCTAATCAATATGAGTATTTAGATATTGAAACGACAAAGAAAAATCTTGGAAAATTTATAGAAAATTTAGTTTTTAAAAAAGGAATAATTCCTGATACTTTTACAGGAGATAATGAACCAGAATCTTTATCATGGCTGCACATTGATTTAAATTCCTCTCCCCCAACTCTCGATACATTAAATTACTATTGGAGTAGATTAGAACCTGGAGGAATTGTTTTATTTGATGATTATGCTCAACCCTCATATATCGATACAAAACAAGTAGTAGATGCATGGCTTGCTAATAGAAAAGATGGAGTAATTTTACAGATGCCAACAAGTCAGGCAGTAATTTTTAAAATTAAGTAAATCAAATAATGAATATTTCAATACATAATTATATCGATAAATTTTTTATAGCAGGTATTGTTTTAATTCTTTTTTCATCAGATAGAAATTTACTAGTTACTCATTATATCTTGGGCGGACCGGAAAATATAAGTGTTATAACGATACCTTTTATGATGTTAACTTTAATTTTTTTATTCTATATTTTGGCCATGAGAGGTCGACTGACTATTCGTCATTCTCACAGAAGAATAATTGTAGTATCAATATTTTTATCATTATATTTTGTTGCTCATGAATTTATTTTTGGAGATGGACTAACTTCCCTTAAATATGCCATTTTCATTTTTATAATAATCTTGTCTTTAATGATTAGATATAACGCATTTTATATTTTTAAAATTTTAGGTTATTTGGGGGGATTTGTATCTTTTATTATCGTACTTCAACAAATATTATTACTGGGTATTGAGGGTGGTGATTTATCAAGATTTGAAGTAGCAATTCCCGGTGATGAATGGGCAAGATGGCATGGTTGTGATTTTGTTAACCCATATGGGTTAGGATTAATGGAGAGATGTATTTGGGGTTATGATGTTAAAATTACGGAATTTACGATTAATAGATCACTTTTTTTTACAACCGAACCGAAGTATTTATCATCTTTGCTGTTAATAACATTTTCTTCTCTTTTGCTTTCAAAGACTAATTCTTTAGCAAGATCTTTCTTTCTTATAATGCATATTTTAGCAATAATTTTTTCTGCATCAGCAACAGCATTTGCTGCTCTATTGGTCTCTTTAGTATTAATTTATTTTAAATTCATTGGCCCTAAACTTTATTCAACTTTTATATTTATGTTGCCAATATTTGTATTACCAATAGTATTTTATTTATTGATAGAATTAGCTGGAATTGATGGGTTTTTACTGAATAGACTTGTAAGTGCGTATAGCAGTATGGGCGAAGGAGAAATGAGAACTTTTACAGTTTTGGGACAGTCAATCGGAGCTTGTGACAAGGAAATGTGCAAAGAAGTGGGCTTATTAGGTAATGTCACACAGATATATGGCATAGTTGGTTTTGGTCTCATGTGGATTTTTTTATATTTTGCAATTAAACCATTATTTCAATTAATTAAGAGGACAGAAATTGATATTTCAACAAAATTTGGATTATGCACTTTATTAAATACTTATGTATTTTTTAATATTTATTTTTTTGGGGATATTTTTAATATGTTTGGATTGTTGATACTTATAGCAATCATTAGTCTTCCAGATTATATTAATGCTCAAAAGCTTGTATTATCAACATCTAAGTCATTAGATTATAATAGAATCGAGCCTGCATCATGAAAAAAGTTCTGATCACAACAGTACCCTTTGCAGAAACTAATAATTCTCTTGAATTATTAAAATCTGCAAACCTCAAATATTTTATTAACCCTTTTAAAAGAAAACTTTCTTCGGATGAATTAAAAGATATGATTGTTGGGTATGATGCTCTGATAGCAGGCACTGAAGGAATCAGCGAAGAGGTTATTCAAAATGCAGAAAATTTAAAAATTATTTCTCGGGTTGGAGTAGGTCTTGATAGTGTTGATTTAAATGCTGCTAAAAGTAAAAATATAATTGTCACATACACTCCAGATGCCCCAGCTCCAGCTGTCGCTGAGCTCGCAATTGGAAATATGTTAACTTTATTAAGAGGAAACCATCTTTCAAACTTAATGATGCATGAAAAAAAATGGCAGCGTATTTTTGGTAAAAGAATTTCTGAAGTTACTATAGGTATTATTGGAGTTGGAAGAATAGGGAGTAAAGTGCTTAGAATGTTAGAATCTTTTGGAACTAAACGAGTTCTAGTTAATGATCTAACTCAAAACGTTAATCTTGATACTAAGCTAAAAATTGAATGGACTGATAAAGAATTAATATACAAGGAATCAGATATTATTTCTCTTCATGTCCCCTTAACCAGAGCAACTAGAAATATGATTACTCAAAAAGAATTAGAGATAATGAAAGATGACGTTCTTTTAATAAATACAGCACGAGGAGGAATTATTAACGAATTAGACCTTGAGAGAGCCTTACGAAGTAAAATTATTGGTGGCGCTGCAATAGATTGTTTTGATCAGGAACCTTATACTGGACCATTATGTGAAATCGAAACATGTCTTTTAACTTCACACATGGGCTCAATGTCTATAGATTGTAGAAATCGAATGGAAATTGAAGCAACTGAAGAAGTGATAAGATATTTTTCAGGAATTGATTTAAAAAATATCGTTCCTGAATCAGAATACACTATGGTGAGAGGAGATTAGTCGTTTGAAAAAGGTTGTTGTATTTGGTGGAAGTGGATTTCTTGGTTCTCATGTTGCAGATCATTTAACACATTCTGGTTATGATGTAGTAATTTATGATGCAAGGCCATCAGAATATTTAAAATCCAATCAGAAAATGGTAGTAGGCGATCTATTAGATAATGAATTAGTTTCAAAAACAATCAAAGGTTCCTCAATAGTATATAACTTTGCTGCTTTGTCTGATTTAAATGAAGCTTTAATGAAACCAATTCCATCAATTAACGTTAATATACTAGGAAATTCTTATATTTTAGAAGGTTGTATATCACATAAAGTCGATCGCTTTATTTATGCCAGCTCAGTATATGTCAATAGTCGTGAAGGTGGATTTTATGGATGTAGCAAAAAAGTAGCGGAGATGTTCATAGAGCAATATCATCAAACTTTTGGATTAGATTTTACAATTTTGAGATATGGATCATTGTATGGGCCTAGAGCAGATTCCAGCAATGGCATGAAAAGAATAATTGAGGGAGCTGTCAAAAATAAAATACTTAAATACGAAGGGAACAAAGACTCTGTCAGAGAATATATTCATGTCAGAGATGCTGCATCTGCATCTGTAGAAGCTCTAAATGAAAAGTTTAAAAACAAAAGATTAATCTTAACTGGCCATCAACCAATAAATATCAATGATTTATTAAATATGCTTGCAGAGATTATTGGACTTCCAACATCAGCAATTAAATATAGCAATAAAGACTACGAAGGTCACTATATTAGAACACCTTATCACTATGAGCCAGAATTAGCGCAGAAACATATTCCTGATACTCACATTGATTTAGGCGAGGGACTTCTTGAAATAATAAAAGATTGTGATGAGCAAGAGAAATAATTTTTAAACTTAGACTTTACATGAAAGAAGAAGAAATAAAGACTCAAAAAATATTTGAAAACATTTTAGCTTTCATAATTAAGGATATATACTCAAGTACTTTTCATGGTGGTGTGTAAAAAAGATTTTGATAGATGACAACTAAATCTTCTATACAAAAAAAACTCTTTATTTGGGATTGCAATGAACAACCAACAATAAACAAAAATTTTTCATATGTTTATTGGAATAAGATAAATAATATTGATGAGAAATCTTTTTCAATACTAGAAATTTTAGAGTCAAACTCAGATCAACTTAAATCAGAGTATCTTAAATTAATCTATGAACTTGGAATTTCAAAAAAACGAAGAATATCTTTAATTGATTTTTTAAAAATAAGGGAAAATTTAAGTTTTTGGTGGATGAGCCTACTTGTCGAAAAAAGTAACTGGGCAAAAACACCTAACATTTCAAACACGATTAAAATAATGGCGCTAAATTTGATTATTACTCAAACTAAATGTAAACAAATTTATATCAAGTCGAATAAAAGCGATTTAATAAGATCTGTCAAATTATTGTGCGATGATCATGATATTAAACTAAAAGTGATTTCAAATAATTCAATAAATTTTTACTTACCAGCAATTAAAAACTTCTTATTAAATACTTATTTTATTACCAAAGGCTTCCTGTGGCTTCTCAGAGAATCTATATTTTCGATACCTTTCTCATTATTAAGTTATTCTCAAAATAGAATACTAAATTCAAAGTTAATTTTTGTCTCATATCTTTCTTCAATTGAACTTAATGATATTAAGAAAAATAAATTTAATAGTGTGTTTTGGGGGCCATTGCCTGAATATTTAAGTGAAAAAAGAGTTCCCACGACCTGGCTTTATTTGCCATCAAAAAGGTTTAAGTTTTATGAAACTTTCAAAACTTTCAAAAAAATAAATAGATCCAAAAATTATTCTCAAGAGTATTTAATAATTTCTTCGTTCTTTAGCCTAAAAGTCTTTTTTAGAACAACAAGAGATATGTTCAAAATTCTTTTAAAGTTCTCAAAGGTAAAAAAAGAAATTAAGAATAAAAGTAAATTTTTATGGCCTTTATTAGAAAATGATGTTTCGAAGTCCTTCTTAGGCTCAGATATGGTTAGCTCTTTATTTTTTTTATCGTTATTTGAATCTATAAAAAATATTTCTAATGAGGACTCAAATATTACTTATTTATTTGAAAATCAGCCTTGGGAATTTGGGCTTATTTCATCTTTTAAATCAGATAGAAGAACTTTGACCGCTTTTGCACACTCAACTATAAGATATTGGGATTTAAGATATTTTAATGACTATAGATGTTTTGAAGGAGATGGCCACAGAGTAAAGCCAACTCCAGATAATTTGGCTGTAAATGGTATCAATGACAAATCTTTGATGAAAAAGTTTGGATTTCCATCCCACAAAATTAGAGAAGTTGAATCACTAAGATATTTATATCTCAATGATGTAATTTCTAATTTTAAAAAACCTAAAAACAAAAACAAAATGCTATTAGTGCTTGGGGACTACTTAAAATCGGATACTATATTTATTCTTTCATTCTTAAAATTAAAAAAAGTAAGGGAGTGTTTAAAGGATGTTGACATTGTAGTTAAACCTCATCCAGCTTGCCAAATAAAATTTGAAGATTTGGAAAATATAAATAATACTAAAATACAAAATTCAGATTTAGGTAATTTAATTCTAAGTTCAGATGTTGTTTTAACTGCAAATGTTTCTTCATCAGCAGTTGAAGCATATTCTTTAGGAAAAAAGGTAATTACTATAAGGAATATGAAAAATTTAGATATGAGTCCTTTAAGAGGTTTAGATGATGTAAGTTTTGTAAGCGATGAAGAAACACTTGCTACAAGTCTAAATGAGGCTTTATATAATACACAACGATTAAATAATAAAAAATTTTTTAGGCTTAACTCGGGTATGGATAGCTGGATAAAAATACTAGGTATAAAGACTTTGACATAAGCATTTCTGATATAATTTGAACTAAATACTTTCAGTTTGCATTTAAAATTAAATAGGGAATTACATGAAAATTTTAGTCACTGGTGCTTCGGGTTACATTGGTAGCGTCTTGGTACCAAAGCTTTTAGAAAAAGGGCATGAAGTAACTGCCATAGATAGATTTTTCTTTGGCGATACACTCCCAGATAATTCCAATCTTATTAAAATTAAAAATGATGCAAGAGATTTTGATTCTGATTTAATGATTGACAAAGATGCTGTTATTGATTTAGTTGCAATTTCTAATGATCCAGCTGGAGAAGTTTATGAAGATGCCACATATGCTATAAACTTTAAATCAAGATTTAAAACAGCTGAAATTGCAAAGAAATATGGTATTAAGAGATATATTTTGCCATCGTCTTGCAGTATTTATGGTTTTCAAGATGGAAATTCTATTGCTAAAGAAGATTCTAAAACTAACCCTTTAACACATTACGCAAAAGCCAATGAAATGGCTGAAAAGAAAATATTGCCTCTCGCTGATAAAAATTTTTGCGTTACTGTTCTGAGACAAGCTACAGTTTTTGGATACTCACCAAGAATGAGATTTGACTTGGCAATCAATGGTATGACATTTGGGGCATGGAGCAATAGATCTCTGCCTTTGATGAGAGACGGAGATCAGTGGAGACCGATGATTCATGTAAATGATACTTCCGATGCGATTATTTTTATTTTGAGCCAAGATCCAAATAATATTAATGGTGAAATCTTCAATTCCGGATCGCCTAAAAATGTTTATCAATTAAAACCATTAGCTGAGAGAGTTGCAGCAGTTGTTGGTGATGATGTAAAAATAGAGTGGTACGGAGATAAAGACATTAGATCTTATAATGTATCTTTTGAAAAAATTCGTAAATTAGGCTTTCATGCAAAATTACAAGCAGAGGATGGCGTTAGTGAAATTTTAAAAAAACTAGAGTCTGGAGAACTTGAAAAGAATCTAAAGACAATTACACTTGATTGGTACAACGAAATAACAAAATGGCATGAAGTTATTAAAGGCCTAGAAATTAATGGACGCATGATTCATGATTAATTTTTTTACTAATACATTTTAAATTAATTAATATGTCGACTAATTTTAAGGGGATTGTCTTAGCTGGTGGATCTGGAACTAGGCTTCATCCAATCACTATAGCGGTTTCAAAACAATTACTTCCAGTTTATGACAAACCCATGATTTATTATCCTATATCGGTATTAATGTTAGCTGGGATTAAGGATATTTTAATAATCTCAACTCCAAATGATATATCTTGTTACAAAGAGCTTTTAGAAGATGGGTCGCAATTTGGAGTAAATTTTGAATATGCTGTTCAACCTAATCCAGATGGGCTTGCTCAGGCATTTATTATTGGAGAAGATTTCATAGGCGATTCAAATGTATCGCTTGTACTAGGGGATAATATTTTTTATGGTCAGCACTTCACAGATAAATTGAATGTAGCTTCAGATCGCAAAGATGGCGCTACAATTTTCGGATATCATGTAAATGATCCTTCACAGTTCGGTGTTGTTGAATTTGATGATGATGGAAATGTAATCGGAATAGAGGAAAAACCAAAAACTCCTAGGTCAACATATGCCGTTACAGGGTTATATTTTTATGACAATGAAGTAATCGAAATTGCAAAGAATATTTCTCCATCTGCAAGAGGAGAACTTGAAATTACAGATATTAATAATTTTTATCATAGTAAAGGAAATCTAAAAGTAGAACTTCTAGGAAGGGGCTTTGCTTGGTTAGATACTGGAACCCATGAAAGTCTTCTCGATGCTGGTCAATTTGTTGAAACTGTTGAAAAACGACAAGGATTAAAAATTGCTTGTTTGGAGGAAATTGCATTTTCAAAAGGATGGCTTTGTGAAGAAATTTTGCTTGCTCAGGCAAACAAATTAATTAAAACTAGCTATGGAAAGTATTTAAAGAACATTGTTGATTCAAAAAAATGAAGGTAATCCAAACAGAACTAAGTGACTGTGTAATAATTGAGCCGAAGGTTTTTGGAGACGATAGGGGGTTTTTTTTAGAAAGTTTTCAAGACAAAAGATATTCAGAATTAGCAGGAATTAGATTACCTTTTGTTCAAGATAACCATTCAAGATCTTCTAAAAATGTTCTTAGAGGATTGCATTACCAAATTAATAAACCTCAAGGAAAACTTGTAAGAGTTGTTCGAGGAGAGGTTTTTGATGTAGCGGTCGACATTCGCAAAGATTCCAAGTCATATGGAAAATATGTTTCTGTGATTCTATCATCCGAAAATAAAAAACAATTTTGGGTTCCTCCAGGTTTTGCTCATGGTTTTCTAGTTATCTCTGATTTTGCAGATTTTGAATACAAAGTTACAGATTATTATGATCCAAATGATGAAGGGTCAATTCGCTGGAATGATCCAGAGCTTAATATATCATGGCCAATATCCAAGGAACCTTTATTATCAGAAAAAGATTCAAAAGCTCCATTTTTTAAAGAAGTTCTTAAATGAAAATTCTTGTACTAGGATCTCAAGGTCAGCTAGGAAGATGTCTAAAAGATAAATTTAGAGACTCAAAACATGAAATTATATTTTCATCAAGAAATGAAATTGACTTAAGTGATTTAGAAAGAACTAACATTAAAATTTCAAATATAAATCCAGATGTTTTGATTAATGCAGCTGCTTACACTTTTGTTGATGAAGCTGAAAAAGAAAAGGATAAAGCATTTTTAATAAATGAGACTGCAGTTTCAAACATAGCATCAACATGCAAAAAAAATAATTGTTGGTTAATACATATTTCAACTGATTATTTGTTTGATGGCACTAGCAGTGAGCCATACAAAGAAAGTGATACTCCCAATCCGCAATGCGTTTATGGAAGCTCAAAGCTTGCTGGTGAAATTTCAATTAAGAATTCTAATTGTAAGTACATAATTATTAGAACAGCATGGGTTTTTAGTGAATATGGGAATAATTTTGTTAAAACAATGTTAAATTTAATAAAGTCTAAAAATGAAGTTTCTGTAGTTGGCGATCAATGCGGAAATCCCACTTATGCCCAAGATCTAGCAATAGCAATAATTAAAACTTTAGAATTTTTAGATAATGACAAAATTATTGGTATTTATCATTATGTTGGAAGTCCATCATGTACATGGGCTGAGTTTGCGCAGTACATTTTTGATGCAGCATATAAAAAATCATATATTAATCATAAATCTATGGTAAAGGTCATCACATCTTCTGAATATCCAACTCCTGTTAAACGTCCGGTATATTCTGTACTAGATACTTCAAATTTTGAAACTACTTTTAAACACAAAAGCTATGACTGGTCCATTGGTGTAGATAAAGTAGTTGATTATTTGAATGCAAACAATAAAAGCTTTTAAATTAAATCAAAATTGGAAATAAGCATGAATCTAAAATTATCTATTCTAATTCCATCTTTTAACGACAAAGAATATATCGAAGAGTGTGTAAATTCCTTATTAGATAATAATAGAAAAGATTTTGAAATAATTATTTCCGATGATTGCTCTGATGAACAAACATTATCTATATTAGATTGTATTGATGATAATCGTGTAAAAATTGTAAAGTCCTCAATTAGACTGGGAGCATCTGATAATTGGAAGAAATGTCTTAGTTTGGCCAAAGGAGAGTGGATACATTTTCTAGCATCTGATGACTACTATACAAATGGAACTGTGGAATCAATATTGGATAGTTTAGAAGACAAAAATTCTATTTATCTTATAGAACACTTGTGTTTTGATGATGCAAGTAAAGAAATTATTGAAGTACAGTGTGATAAAGAAAAGATATATAAAATTTTTAATCCAAACAAAAAAACAGATTGGTCTAATTTATTAAAATTTTCAAATCATGATGAATTAGTGTTATGCATTTTTCCAAGATCTAAAATAGAAATTCTATGTCGTATTTCGAAATATTCGACACATTCGTCATTCATGTATTGGGTATATGCTATTTTTTATAATATAAAATTATCATTTATCGATAAAGGCGCCGTGATGAAGAGATATAACCATAAAATTGAAAGAGTAAAGGGCGGCGATTTAGGAAAAAAAACCAATGCTTTAGGAATAAGACTCAGAGGATTTTATGGTGATTTTTACAATTCAATTATCTTGTCATTTTATTTTCGTGATTTGATAATGATACTTAAATTAATGTTTAACAGAAGATATCATAGTTCTCATAAGGGAGGCTTTTACGGCTTAACCTCAAAAAATTCCAGATATTTTTATCCAGGAACCCTAATCAATTTAATCTTAAGTCCCATTCTTGTGTTAGCAAAGAAATTTAATGTCCACAAAAAGTTTAAAAGATCCTAGTTTCATAGGAAAAGAATCAGATGGAAATAAAATTTTTCAGTTTTATATCGATTTTGATGGAGTCTTGGCAGACTCAGCAAATGAATGTATAAAAAATGCTTATGAGGTTTGGCTAAATATAAATCCAATCGTCTGTAATGGCCTTAGTGACTTAGAGGAATCTTTTCAGAGGAAACAGATTATTAATTATGGAGTAATAAATCGTTATTTAGTAATTCCTCCAGAGCATTATTATTGTCTAATTGACTGTATATTCGATTGCTTATCAAATTCAAAAAAAAAGATAACAAGCAAACTCATTCATGATTTATTTTTATTAAAAGTTAAAACTACTGATAATGAAATATTAAAGAAATTTAAGGACAACTTTTTCTCATTTCGTAATTCAAAATTTAATACTCTCTCAGATCACGAATGGTTTCAAGAAAATCCTTCTACCTCATTTACAAAGAATTTCTTTGATTTAATTTCTAATTACAAATGTAAAGCAGCAATTATTTCAAGGAAAAATTTTGAGGCAATTGACAAATGGTTTCAAGGATCAAAATTTCCGAATATAAAAATCTATGGAAATGAATCTTTAGATAAATTTAATAGTAAGTTTAATCTAATTAGTGAATTGCAAGAAAAAAATGGATATCTAAATGCTATATATATAGATGACATGGTGTCTGAATTTGGTTCTTACAATTGGGAAAAAATTAACGTTCTAACATTGATAGCAGGATGGGGATATAATGAACTTAAAAATAATGAACAAGAGGCATTAAATATTATAAGGAAGCAACTCAATGATATATCTTACTGATTACATTAGCGATCCAAGCATAGAGCTTGAAATTATTGGAAACAAATTGCAATGCTTTTCAGATAATATTTCTGATAAACAATCAATTGAAGTTCTATTAATATGGCATTTTTTGGCAAATAAAAAGAATTTAGAGAGTTATCCAAATTTAAAAGCAATAGTGAGATATGGTGTAGGATTCGATAATGTTGATTTGGATTATTGTAAAGAAAATGAAATAAAAGTCTTTAATAATCCAGACTATGGCGTAGATGAAGTAAGCGATACAGCACTTGCTATGATTATGAGCTTAAGTCGTTGTATTGGATTTTACAATAAAACATCAAAAAATTTGACAACTAAACCAAGTGAAGATTTGCCATGGCAAGAAAATATAAATCAAAATGCTTTGCGCTTAAAAGAATCTATTATAGGAATAGTTGGCGTTGGAAGAATAGGAAGCGCTTTGGCAAATAAAATGAAAAATATAGTTGGAAATGTTCATTTTTATGATCCATATGTAAATCCGGGCTATGAGAAGGTATTAGGCGCTATTAGACATGATACCTTAGATTCTCTTCTAAGTTGTTCTGATATAGTATCTATTCATACTCCACTTAATTCAGAAACAAAGGGATTTATTAATCATGCATTTATAGATTCTATGAAACCAGGAAGTATTTTAGTTAATACTGCCCGTGGTAGCTTGCTTGAAAGTCATTCATGTCTTTTTGATGGACTAGTGTCTAAAAAGATTGGAGCAATTGGTCTTGATGTTCTTCCAGAGGAACCGCCAATGTTGAACGAAAATGATAAATTATTAAATTCATGGCTAGATTCCAATTCAGAGTTAAGTCATAAAATTATCATAAATCCACATACGTCATATTATTCTCCTGCAAGCTATAAAGAAATGAGAGTAAAAGCGGCTACAATGGCGCTAAATGCATTGAATAATAATCAAACCCATAATCAAATAGTATAAATCTAATTAATAAGAGGGAAAAAATGAAAATAGGGATAAATGGATTGGGAAGAATTGGAAGAGCTATCTTTAGGCGAGCACTTGAGATGGATGATGTTGAAATTTGTGCAATTAATGAAGCTAATCCAGACATTGGAAATATATGCTATACACTTAACTATGACACGATATATGGATCTTTAGATAATCCAATTAAAGTATCAGGTAATAAATTGAAACTTGAAAATGGAGATGAAATCACCGTTTCACACCATAATAAAATTCATGAGGCTCCATGGAAAGACTCTGATGTTGATTACATTATAGAATCAACCGGAACTAATCAAAATGTTATTGACTCAAAATTTTTGATAGAAGGGAACATGTGTAAAAGAGTTTTTATTACACAGGCTCCAGAAGATAATGTAGATTTTACAATGGTACTAGGTTGTAATGATCAAAAACTTGATGTGGAAAATCATTTTGTAATAGCTACAAGTATTTGTGATGCTACTGCAATAGCTCCAGTAATGGAACTACTTGATCAAAAAATAGGTATCAAAAGCGGTCAGGTAACTACCCTTCATCCATGGTTGAATTATCAAAACCTTATGGATGGACCATCAAGTAGCTGGTCGGTTCCTGGCAAAATATATCATCATTATGCTCTAGGCAGATCAGTTATTGGAAATTTAATACCCAAACCCACTTCCGCAATAACAGCAACGACGCAAGTTTTAAGTAGAATTAATGAAGAAGATATTGGGTCTTTTTCATACAGGACTCCTACAGCAATTATTGGAAGCGCTGATATTACCCTACAATTGTCAAAAAATGTTACCACTGATGATGTTCATGACATATTAAATGAATACAAAGCTTCGCAAAAATGGGAAATACTTGATCTCATGTGCGATCCTTTAGTTTCTTTGGATTTTGTTAATAATAGGCATTCTGCTGTAGTTGATACTCGATGGACTGATGTGATCGGAGGAAATTTATTAAAACTTGTTCTTTGGTATGATAATGAAGCTGGTTACTCTCTTAGAGTTTTAGATCAGATAAAACATGTTGAAAATTGCATTAAAAAAACTACCTAATAAACTTTTTACATTTTGTTCTTTACTAATACTTGGACTCTACAATTTTGAAGATAAGCGATTATAAGGTTCTTATTTTTGATTGTGATGGCGTCATTTTTGACACAAACAAATTAAAAATATCAGCCTTCAAAAAAATTTTAAAAAATTACGAACAGCCGTATATTGATGATTTTTTAAGCTATTTTAGTGGAAATTTTGGGCGGTCACGTTATATACATGTCAAGCATTTTATTGAAAATATTTTAAAAATACCTTTTGATGATCAACTTTATAATCAAATACTGGCTGACTATGGTTTAGAGTGTCGATTGCTATATGATAAAGCTGAAATTTGTGTTGGAGTAAGGGAGCTATTAAAAATTACAAAAAATAAGATTAAATATATTGCTTCTGGAAGCGATCAGGCTGAGCTGATTGATGTTTTTAATCGAAGAGAGCTAGAACATCATTTTAGTTCAATAATGGGATCGCCAAGGTCAAAAAATGATTTAGTTAAAGATATATGCAATATTCATGAGAATGATAAAATCTTAATGATTGGAGATGCGGAAGCTGATCTTATTGCAGCAAAACTATCTGAGATAGATTTTCTTTATGTTAGTAGATATTCGATGGACAATAAAAATATGAAAAAGTTAAGAAGAACTGAAGAATTTACAACGGTGATCGATTTGTCAGAGATAATTGAATCTTTTGGTGATAGTAAGTCTATTTAATTTAATAATTAAATTATTTAAGGGGGAATTAAAAAATGAATAGTAATAAAAAAATTGTAGCAGTAATTCCTGCAAGATTAGGATCGCAACGCGTAAAAGCTAAAAATTTAAGAATGCTTGGCGATAAACCATTAATTTATTACATGATTCAAACACTTAAACAATCCAAACATGTTAATGAAATCTACATTAATTCAGATAGCGAATTATTTGATCAAATCGCAGAAAGATATGACATTAATTTTTATAAAAGAGACCCTGATTTGGCTACAAGTGAATCAATGATAGATGATTACATTTACGATTTTTGTAAAAATATAAAATGTGATATTTTAGCTGTTGCAAATCCTACATCACCGTTTTTAAGCACTGAGGAGCTCGACTTAGCTATTGAAAATTTTATTGATAATGATTTTGATACACAATTAGCTTGTGAGGATGTTAAAACTCATTGTTTTTATAAGGGTGCTCCAATTAATTTTTCTACAAAAGGGCAGCACCCTAGATCTCAAGACCTAATACCAATTAAAGCTTTAAATTTCGCAGTCACAATATGGAAAACAAAAAGTTATATAAATAATTACGAAAGCTCAGGATATGGAGTCTATACAGGGAAAATAGGACATTACTCTTTTGAAGGACTTTCAAATATCGATATTGATTGGGAGGAAGATTTTGTTTTAGCAGAATATCTCTTAAAAAATATGAATGATAAAAAAGAAGTTGAAGCTAGATATGACCCTGTGATGGATGAGTTATTAAAATCTGGAAAAAATATTAAAAATTAAGCATGAATAAATATGCAAAAGTAAAATTGGATAATCAAATAAAATGGATTGAATTTTATAATGATGAAATTTTTTTTATGGAAGGCGATCCATTAGACAATAATTTCAAAAGAGGACAGGTTATAGACGAAGACTTGAAATTTGATTATCTTGCTCCTTCGAATCCTAGTAAAGTAATAGGTGTTGGATGGAACTACAAAGATCTGGTTGGCGAAAGAGATTCATATCCTGAACCAATAGTTTTTTTAAAATCACCTTCTTCAGTTTGTCCTCATAAGTCTGTTATAAAATTACCTCATTTTGTTGAAAAAGTTTGGGTTGAAACAGAGCTGGTAATTGTTATTGGAAAGAAATGTCGAAATATCTCTAAAAACGATGCAAGTAAATATATTTTAGGATACACAATTGGAAGTGATATAACTGCGCTAAATATATTGGATAGAGATTGGCATCTTGCAAGATCAAAAGCATTTGATAATTTTGCTCCAATAGGGCCTTTTTTAGTTACAAATATAAACACTGATAATCTCAAGTTAAAAAGCGAAATTAATGATGTAGAAGCTCAATCAGGCAATACAAAGGACAGGATACTAAAGGACAATGAACTTATATCTCTTATTTCTAGTATTATGACATTAATGCCTGGTGATATTATTTTTACCGGAACTCCGGCTAGAGCAACAGAAGCGATAGTTGTATCAGGTGACAAAGTAAAACATGAAGTAGAAAATCTCGGATGTTTAGACTTTGAGATCGTATGATTTTTTAAATAAGTTTTTTGGAATAGTGTATGAAAAAGATTGAAGGTAAAAACATTATTGTAATTGGCGGAGCTGGTTTTATTGGCTCACATCTCATTGAAAAATTAGTAACAAATAATAATGTTATTTCAGTCGATAACTATTTATCAGGCAGTAAGGAAAATCATCTTGATGGAGTTAAATATATAGAAGGGTCTTGTGAAAACATTTCTGATTTAGTTATAGATTTTTCTCCAAATTTTATTTTTCATTTAGGAGAATATTCTAGAGTAGAAAGTAGTTTTGATGATTACCAAGTTGTTATAGATAATAACTTAGTTCCATTCTCAAAAGTACTTCTTTTTGCAAAAGAACATGATGCAAAACTAATTTATTCTGGCTCTAGCACTAAGTTTGCTCATTATAATAAAGATGAAATACATAGCCCCTATGCATGGGTAAAGTCAAAGAACACTGAACATCTTATAAATTATGCTAAATGGTTTTCTTTAAAATATGCAATAGTTTATTTTTACAATGCATACGGAGGAAATGAAATAAGTGATGGTAAATACTCTACCTTAATTGGTAAATATAAAAAATTGTATGTTGCAGGTGAAAGAAATCTGCCTGTTGTTAGCCCTGGAACTCAGCTAAGAAACTTTACACATTTTACGGATATAGTTAGTGGTCTTGAGGCTGTTGCAATTGATGGTATCGGAGACGGGTTTGGTATTGGATCAGATAGGGCAGTTTCAATTATAGATATTGTAAATTATTTAGGATGTTCTCCAACACTTATACCTAGTCGAAGAGGCAATAGACAAAATGCGGCATTAGTAACTGAGAATACTAAAGCATTAGGATGGTCTCCAAAAGTTGACATTGAAAAGCACCTTCAGGAATTTGTTAGTAAAATTAAAGACTAAATAATTTGGAGATTTAATTGGATAGAAAACCAACAGTAAGTGTAATTATTCCGGTATACAATGCACAGGATTATATAGATTTAACCATTACTAGCGTAATAGAACAATCATATACAGATTGGGAGCTCATAATAGTTGACGATGGATCTACCGATGGCTCTTCAAATATAATTAAAAATTTTGTAAATATTGATAATCGCATTAGAACGGTAAGACTTGATAAGAGCACAGGAGGACCTGCATACCCAAGGAATGTTGGCATGAAAGAAGCTAATGGAGATTATTTAGCATTCCTAGATGCAGATGATATTTGGGATAAGGACAAACTTAAATTGCAAATAGATTATATAACAAAATCTGAGATAGATTTTCTTCATTGTGATGCAGAATATATCGATAATATGGGCAAGAAGAGCGGAGTCATAAAAAAATCAAAATTTTATTCAGTATTAAGAAAAATTTTTGGAGATTCATTCGCAATTCTTGCAATAAATCCGATAACTCTATCATCATGTATTGTAAAAAACTCTAACAATATATCATTTAGGACTGATAGCACATTTCATGCAATTGAAGATTGGTTTTTATGGATAGATTTATCTTTTAGAGGAAAAAAGCTTTATAAACTAAATAAAACTCTTGTTTATTATAGGGTTCATAATTCATCAATCTCAATAGCTAATGGTCTAATGCAATACTATAAAGGATTTAGTTTGTATAGCTTGTTGTTAGTTGAAAAAAAAATTAATTTAATAAAATTTTTAATTTTAATGGGAATTCATATATTTCGAATTTTGAAATACAAAATTTTAGGACGAAATCATAAAAGTTAAATGGATAATGTAGACTGTATCATTATTGGTGGAGGCGCAGTTGGACTAGCTATCACAAAAAAAATTTGTGAATCTGGTTTAGACTGCGTTGTTGTTGATTCAACAAACTCATATGGGCAAGGAATAAGCAGTAGAAATAGTGAAGTTATTCATGCAGGCATTTATTATCCAAGAGATTCTTTAAAAGCAAAATTTTGTCTAAGAGGAAAGCACCTTCTTTATGAATATTGTGAATCAAGAAATATAAGCCATAATAAATGTGGAAAAATAATAGTAGCAACCTCGCCAGATGATCAAGATAAGTTATCGGATATATATAACCTAGCATTAGAAAATGGAGTTAATGACTTAAGCTCTCTTTCTAAAAAAGATTTGAATAAACTTGAGCCACTAATTAATGGAGATAGTGGATTACTATCTCCTTCAACTGGCATAATCGACTCTCATGAATACATGACAAATCTTCTACGTGATATAGAAAGTTTAGGAGGAAATTTTGTTCCAAATAGTCCTGTCAATTCTATTTCTCGTAATGATTATGGCTACAAAGTATCATTTGATAATAATGGAAATAAATATTCCTTGAATGCTAAATTTGTGGTGAATGCAGGAGGACTGTCTGCACAAAATATAGCAAATAATATTGAAGATTTTCCAAAAGATCTAATACCCAATCTTTTTCTTTGTAAAGGAACATATTTCTCACTTTCTGGGGCAAAACCATTTAATCACCTGGTTTATCCAGTGCCACCAAAAAGAGGGGATGGACTTGGTATTCACAGCACATTAGATATGAATGGAGTAGTCAAATTTGGCCCAGATATTGAATATGTAGATTGTGAAAATTATAGTGTTGACGAATCAAAGATTGATGAATTCTTTGAAGCAATATCAAGGTATCTTCCAAGTATAAATAAATCAAAGCTGAAACCAGACTATTGTGGATTGAGGCCTAAGTTGCAAGGACCAAAAGATAGTCCAAAAGATTTCATCATTCAAGATTATTCAGATTATGGTTTTTCCGGACTTATACAACTTTTTGGAATAGAATCTCCAGGATTAACTTCATCCTTGGCAATTGCTGAACATGTTGATAATCTTATAGCGATGTCAAACTAAATATTTATTTGTATGAAAATTAATAGTCTAAATTTAATACCATTATTCAGTTGGGCACAGTTATATAACCTTTATTTTCTTTTGGTTGTTGGTAGGACATTTAATTCCTGTTTGAAGGATGAAAAAATAACTGGAATCAATATTGAAAATAATTTAGATGAACAAAAGAAAGTTCAAGATATTTTACGTGATGAAATTTTTAATAAGGCTTTGAGCTATCCAGAATTTTCTAAAATAAGCCTTATTGATAATAATGGCAAACAAAATATTGAAGATCCAATAACGAAAAAATTTTACAGGAATATAGATTCATGGAGTGCCAAAAGCGGTATTTGGAGGAAATCGTCTAATACTTCTGGATCATCTGGTGTTTCATTGAAAATTATTAGGTCGCCAAAGTCTTTTTTAAATAGTCAAATATCTTTTTACTTATTTTTAAATCAATTCAAAATCAATCGTTTTGATAAAAATATTTATGTTGGCGGAGCTAGAAAAAATAAAGTCTCACTAGTAAGTCGTTTTTTTAATTTTTGCTTATCTAAGATAACCGGTACATGTAAATTTGTTGCATCAGATATGATAAGCGAAGAACATTATGAAGAATTTTTAAGGACTTACGAACTTATAAAGCCAAAATACTTGCATGGTTTTTCATCGGCCTTGTTAAGGATTGCTGATTATGTTGATGAAAAAAATATTATTTTAAATTGGAAAGCAAAATTAGTTCATCCTAATGCAGAGGGCATAAGCTTAAATCAACGAAAGAAGTTAGAAAAAGTCTTTGGAGCACCGGTAGGAATGGTTTATGGTTCTGCAGAGTGTCATATGGCATCAGAATGTCCATATGGTCTGATGCATGTAAACATGAGATCTTGTGACTTGAAAACAAAAAGTGACAACTCTGCTATTTTAACTGTTTTTGAAAGTCCTTATATGCCTATTGTAAATTATCAGATGGGCGATCTAATTAAACTTAACGATCCTCCGTCTAGATGTAAATGTGGAAAACATACCACAATAGTTACAGATATCCTCGGAAGGATAAACGAGAAAATTCAACTTCCCTCAGGTCGTGTTATAACGCATCCTGATTTAAATATGCTTATTCTTCAGCTTGATAAAGATAAATTAATTAGTGAATATCAAATTATTCATTTTATTGGGACAGACTCAATTGAAATAAGACATTTATCTAAAAGATCATTTAATCCAAAGCAGTTTTCAGAACTTTTAAACAAAAGATTTAATGACGTAAACTTTTATTGTTCAGATGAAGATTTTATATTACTTGAGAATGGTAAAAAACCGGTAATATTAAGTGTAAATGAAGTTCCTCTACCTCGAAAAACTTATGAAGGATATAAACCTTACTTTGAAATCTCAGAATCTCAATCAAAGCAACATGATCCAAACGTATTAAAGCTTGATTGGAATGAATCAACTTATGATTTCCCATCTAAATTAAAAGAAAAAGCTCTTAAACAGTTATCTTCAATACCCTTAAATATTTATCCCGATCTTCAGGTCTCTGAGCTTAAATCTGCTATTGGTGAATGGTTAAATATAAAGCCAGAATGCTTAACTATTTTTAATGGTTCTGATGCTGGTATTGCAACAATTTGTAGGCTATTTCTTGAAGATACAGATTCAGTTGTAACAATTGAACCAACTTATGGAAACTATAAAGCAATTGCCTCAAGATATACTATGGATGTAAAGCCTTATAAATTAACTTATCCATTTGAAATAGATTTAGAACACTTTATCAATTTTTTAAAACAGGATAAGCAGAAACTTGTATTTTTTACTAATCCTAATAACCCTACTGGTGTTGAATATAAAAGAGATACTATATTTAACTTAGCTGAAATTTTTCCAAGAACATGTTTTGTCATAGATGAAGCTTATGTAGAATTTGGAGAGAATTCGCTTTCTGTAAAAAATATTCCTTCAAATATCATAATTTTGAGGACTTTTTCTAAAGCGTTTGGTCTTGCTGGAGTTCGTTTAGGATACTGCATTTCTAATGAAGAATTAGCTAATAAGATTGCAATGTCGAAAGATAATAAGGAGGTTGACGTTTTTGCCCAAATTGCAGGCACTTTGGCAGTTAAAAATCCAAAATACATGTACGATTTTGTAGAGTCTATTTCTAGAGGAAGAAAAGTTATTACTAATTTTTTTGATAATCAAAATATTGAGTACCTTGCTGGCAAAGGCAATTATGTACTTTTTAAGGTTAATAATCCTAATCTTGTTGAGGAGAGCTTAAAAACTAAAAATATTTTTATCAGAAACCGAAACGAGGTAGAAAACTTAGAGGGTTACCTAAGAGTTACACTTGGTGACGAAAATATGATGAAAACATTTGTTTCGGCCTTAGAGGAAATCTTATAATTTAATGATTAAAACTTATATCTTTGATATCGATAATACTATTTGCAATACTTGGCCGACTCTAAAATCAAATAATAGTTATCCATTTAGATTTTTTTCTGAAGCATGGAGAGTATCCTTTATCCCATCTTTTAAAAGTATGATAATTAGCGTGGGAAAAAGGATGAAACAAGATAATTCTGAAGTTTTTTTCCTGAGCGCACGCCACCGATCATTATGGATTTTTACCTATTTTTATTTGATTAGGCATGTTGGATTTTTCAGTCCTCATCGCTTAATATTGGTTCCTGAGGCCGCATCAAAGATAAAGATTTTTGATAAATTTCTTAATAATGTAGAGGGATTAATAATAGTTGTTGATGATCTCTCTTTCAATACTGAAAACGGTGAAACCCTTTTTTACTCAGAAGTTATAAACTACTTAAAGAGCAAAGCTGGAAGAATAAGGTATATTGGTAAAAACAAAATAGATCTATTAATAAATTAGGGGGAACTTTAAATAGTGAATGATCTTGATAATTTAAAAATTGCAGTCATAGGCTTAGGTTATGTTGGTCTTCCTTTAGCTGTTGAATTTTCTAAAAAATATCGAGTAGTTGGATTTGATACTAACTTAGATCGCATTGAAGAATTAAAAGATTACAAGGACTCAACTTTAGAATTAAATAAAAGTGAATTAGAGCAAGCAAAACATTTAAATTTAACATGTGATATTAATATTTTGTCTGAATGTAATTGTTTTATTGTTACGGTTCCTACACCAATTAATATTGATAAAACCCCAGATTTATCACCTCTAATCGAAGCAAGCAATACAGTAGGATCAGTTTTATCAAAGAATGATATAGTCATCTATGAATCTACCGTTTATCCAGGAGCTACCGAGGAGATATGCGTTCCAATTTTGGAAAAGATATCCAATCTAGTCTTTAACAAAGATTTTTATATTGGATACAGTCCGGAAAGAATTAACCCAGGAGATAAAGAACATCGACTGAAAGATATAGTTAAAGTTACTTCTGGATCAACAGAAGAAATCTCTGTTTTTATTGATAATTTATATAA